>ERZ808246.548-NODE-548-length-30762-cov-6.840916_pt1 | contig 30762 bp, 26 predicted proteins | sample MGYA00521083_ERZ808246 | MGnify/ENA primary metagenome ERZ808246 (study PRJEB31516, sample SAMN03275577) | gut metagenome | biome: mammalia-associated habitat; material: feces | host: Papio cynocephalus | place: Kenya | collected 2012-07-07 ...
AATCCTCTACCGAAGGGAGCCGCATATGCATGCAGCGGTTTTTCCTCTCGGGGGGGGGTATCTCACTGTGATGCCCGCCGCCTGAGGGGCCAATCCACCATCGAGTACGTCCTTCTGATCGCGATTATCGCCCTTGTGGTGATCGTCGCGGGGCCGGGCGTCGCATCGGCGATCAGGAACCAGTTCGGGGCGGTCACGGGAGCACTCGGCAACGGTATCTCGAAAGGTGACTGGGAGGCCGGTGGTAGCGGAACCGGGCCTGGGACGACCTCGGATGCCGATATCTACGATCCCGTGAACGGTACCGCGTTCGCCGTGTACTCCGAGGATGACCACTCACTCATGTTCTACAAGCGCCGCGGGGTTCCTGCGGTCGGGGATATGTTTAACAGTCGCAAAGTCACTGAAGTCTATTCGGGCATCGAGGATTATGACTATCAAATGTCAGATCCTGCGCAAGGTGAGGACGCCTGCATCAGCAACATTCCTTGGTGGGGTCACCGGCACGATGTTTTGGCCGTCAGGGTTGTCGACCGTATTCGGCCGAAGAGCATGAATTCTTGGTTCTTCTATTTCACGAACTGCATGAATATCGACCTCGGTCCTATTGATACGTCTGAATGCACGAATTTCAAGGCAACATTCGATAGGTGCTCCGCGTTAACATCTCTCAATTTGTCCAGTTTTGATACGTCCAGCGCTAAATCTATAGAGCTGATGTTCTATGGAGATGTAAAGCTGACTGAGCTCGACTTATCTAATTTTGATTTCTCTCATGTAACCAACATGGGATGGATGTTTATGCGCTGTTCCTCACTTAAAACGCTTGAATTGCCTAACACCATGCCCCTATGGCATGTTTGGAACTTTGAATCCATATTTAGAGGATGCAAGTCTCTAACACTCGATTGCTCTTCCTGGAACGTGATCAGTTCGGCTTCTCGTAATGCTTTCAACTTCAATGCCCCCGGCGTGTCGTTGCCGAAAGCGTGGCGGTAGTCATGGACCGCCTGCGAATCGTCTCTATCGGTTCGGTTGCACTGATCCTATTGTTGACATTGTTTATCGGAATCGGTTGTTCGGATAGGTGTGGGATTGGACTATCTACCTAAAGTGTTTGGCTGACATTGAAAGACAAGCGATTTGGTATTTTCGTTGCGTCTAAGCAGTATGTCCGGCATTTAGCCTTTAGAATAGGATTCATGATGCCCTAGTATCATGCGGCGCCCCAGCGGAGTGCATATCATTTAGCTGTTAGAATAAAGCCATCGAGCGCAGCTGTTCTGCGGGCGCCCTAGCGCGGCGCATACCATTTAGCTGTTAGAATTAAGCGAGTTCTCAAGTCGAACACCAACGCCCTAGCGCGGTGTATATCATTTAGCTGTTAGAATACCTGATTTATCAAGTCGATGGAGTATGGCACCCTAGCGGGTTGTATATCATTTAGCTGTTAGAATCCTTGAAAAGCGGTACGGAGAGGGCAACGTGCCCTAGCGGGTTGTATATCATTTAGCTGTTAGAATACCCTACCCGAAAAAAGCTCCAATAGCTGGGGCTTTGTTGTTTTGAAATTCTGAAAAACGCGGATTTCGGTCCATTTTCAGGCCTGATTTCGACGGAATTCTGAAAAATAGAGGCAAACTTCGAGGTCCATTTGAGTTACTCCCCTATCAATAAGCGCGGATAGAGTGTGTAAATTACGTGATGCTATTTTACCGTAAATATCAGCACACGAATTCCCGTACGACTTCTGTCCCTCGGCTCGTGCGGAGCATTTGAATCCGTAGCCTTGAGGCATCAAGTGAAGTTCGATGCCTTGAGGCTTGTATGGCCGCTAAAAGGGGCAGTGGAAGCAAGAAACAGTACTCAGGCAAGAGCGGCACGGAGAAGCTGAAGGATGCACGCCAAAAGCTCTTCGATACGCTCATGACCGATATCGAGAAGGACGGATCGTCCTGGGTGAAAGAATGGTCGTTCCCGCACCCGCCTATGAATGGTGTCACGGGCAAGGAGTACGGGCCGCGAAACACGGCCATGCTCATGGGCGCCATGAGGGACGGCGGGTTCCGAGACCCCCGTTTCGCCACGTTCAAGATGGCAACCGAGGCCGGCTGCCATATCATCAAGGGAAGTCACGGGTTTCCCGTCGAGCGGTGGAAACAGATGGTCGTTGACCGGTTCAACCCGGAGGCGCGCATCAGGCAGCCGAAGACCTCTGAGGAGCGAGATCGCATGCTTGCGGAGAACCCCAACCTCAAGCTGGAACCCCGGTGCGTCGGCACGTATACCGTCTTCAACGCCGAGCAGATGGAGAACACCGAAAACCTCGTAGATGTCGAAATCTTCCCCGCACCGGAAGCCAGTCGGATTGCGGATGGGCTCATCAAAGCCTCGCCCTGTCCGGTACACGAAACGATGAGCGATGAGGCGTACTACATGCCTGCGCTTGATCGGATCACGGTACCACAGCGCAACCAGTTCACGAACGACGAGTCGTTCTGCCGCACGCTGCTGCACGAGCAGGGGCATGCCACAGGGCATCCCTCCAGACTCAATCGACCGAGTAAGAGCCTCAAGGCGGACCGCAAGGCTTATGCATTCGAGGAGCTTATCGCCGAGATGAGCTGCGTGTTCACCGCGAACGAAATCGGGCTCGACCTGACGAAGGTCGACGGGGACAAGCCCATCGGTGGTGATGAGGCGAGCGAGATGAAGAACCATGCCGCGTACCTCCGCAGCTGGGCATCTGAGTTCAAGGATCCCGGCGCTGAGCTTCTCAAGGCAGCTAGCAGGGCGTCTGCCGCTGCGGACTACCTTGTCGAGGAGTGCTTCGAGCCGGTGCTCGGAAAGGATCTGTTCCGTGCACCGGAGAAGGAGGTGGAGGGCATTGACGGCAAGGACATGACCACGCTCGCGGTGGGCGTGAACGACAATTACGACCTCGAATTCTATGACGTGCCCACGGATTGGCTCGAGGGTAAGATCGCCGAGAAGTTCGATAAGCAGTTCGAGTCGGTTCCCGACCTGCTCGAGAACTACACGTCTGAGGAATCGGTAGAGATCTACGGAGACGCGCTTCTCGACGGCGTGGTCGAGAACGACTCTTACGGTGCATACCTCAAGGAGGACGAGCGGGGCGAGAGCCTGGACGAGATGATGAGCGCCAAGTCGACGGAGGCCGAGTTCGGACGTGACGGTGACGATGAAACCCGCGATGAGATGGAGCGAGAATAGATAGACGTACGTATTTGAGTAGGTACGTATTTGGGACGGGTCGCGAATGCGGCCCGTTCTACTTCTGTCCCCTTGGATGTATAGGCGACATGTTTGGCGAACATGGAATGGAGAGTTATTCGTTTTAACTGGAGGTAGCCATGAGTGGATTGAACGGTAAAACCATTTTCGACTCGGTCAAGGACGGGAGCATCGACTTCGACCTTGTCGAGAAAATCGCGCACAACGAGATCGATAAGATGCGCGCCGAGAACGTTTTCGGATCTGAAGCGTATTATGCGCTCGCCGATGACTGTGCCCGGTTGTACATGAACTATCCGGATGTCGGTTACGGTGACAAGTCCGTGCTCGAGGCGATTGCAAATCGGGTTGATTGCGCCCTGTCACCCGATGCCATGGCGAGCAGTAAGTTTTCCAAGGAGATGGCACTCGGTGCCGCCATCGCGCAAGTTGCCATCGACCATGCGTGTTCGGACATCGAGGCACATGACAATCATTTCGCAGACCGCGCGCAGGCGATAATCGACACCTCGTATGTCGGTCGTGCGGCATCTCGAGCCGTACTCTCTTCAAACAAGTTTGATAGGGCTGGCGTCAATCTCGACCAGCAGTTTCCGACCGGGTGCGTCAGCGTGAGGGATTGCCTCGAGGCGGCGAACGAGATGACCGACGGTTTCGTCATGCTGGACGATATCACGCCGAGCGACCTGGAGGAGATCGCCCGCGGCGTCGCGGCGGAGACCGCGACGGAATTCGAGGGTGCCAAGGACGCGGTCATGCAGGACATGGCGAAGGCCGTGACCGACCTGGTAGCTGATCGCGAGGACCTTGAGCCGAACGATCAGGAGGAGCATGGCGGCGAGAGCCTGGACGAGATGATGAGCGCCAAGAACGAGGAGGCTGAGCTCGGGGATCAGGGTGGCATCGAAGGACGGGATGATGTGGAGAGGTAGCGGGTTGTGGAGCAGGACGTGCTAACGAGACGATTGCGCCCCCGTCCCTTTAAGGGCGGGGGCGCTGCTAGGCGTTAGGCGTGAGGAAGGAAGTAGGTTCTGCGAATGTATTCGAGGCTTTCATCGTAGGGGATTTTCTCCTGCTCGATTCTGAGTTTTCCGCCCCTCGCGGTGCAAAGTGCGAAGTAAAGCTCTCGTTCGGAGTCTGTCATGTAGCTAGCTAAAAGTTCATCCGGATCTTTTTGTTTTATCGGCTTGTTGTTTTTATCAAGACCCGTGCCTAGGTAATCGAATTTATCGAATGAGGCAGCATCCATCAGAACGCTTTTACATCGAACTCCGCTTTTTCGACACCTTGCGAGGATTTCTAGGCCGTCGATATCCATGTCACCCCAGTAGAAGATGTTTTCAACATCTTCTAGCCAGTCGATCTGCCAAATCGTTGCGGATGCAAGATTGCCATTCCCTAACAATGCTACCGAGTTGCTACTGAACAGACCTTTCTCAGGAAACGAGTTGAATGTATCGCGGTTTTCCAAGATTATGACGTTGTCACAGGGATAAGTCGGTTTACCCAAGTCGTGTTCACGTTTCGTTCCGATGACGCATAGGCCAAATCCTGTTTCTGAGGCTTGATTTAAATACTTGAGTTCTACCTTTAGAGGTCTGTCCAACAGCCCGAGAGTTTCTTTATTTAGAAGATTGGCGATCAGAACTCTATATGTGTTTGAGTTCATCAATTTTCCCTGCATATCAGGGATTGGGAGCTCTCGTGGAGTCATCCCGCTTACATCGTTATCTCTAATCCAGACCGCTGCCTGAACAAGCAGGTTGAAGTCCAGCTCAGTCAGCTCCCTAGTCTTCCAGATAAAGTCAGAATAATTCTGCGCTGTAAACCCGGCTTCTTCTAGGGTGCCCTTGCGGAAAATCATTTCCTTTTCCGCTACTGATGCATTTGAACCTGCGATTAACATGGCTGACGTCCGGTTTGGAACTTCCAAGGCAACCGGACAATCCACCACAGTTGAACCGAAACCGGTTTTACGCCTGCTCCATTCCAGCTTGCAATCAGTTTTAATCGCGAAGTCTTTCATGGAGGCACACCAGGCAGCAAACTGGTTGGCGAGTTTGCTGAACTTGTCACCTGATGGGACTGACAATGTGATTCTTAATGGATAAACATCTTCGTCAGCCGAATTGATATTCCAAATCGATAGTTCAGTTTTCACGTTACCGATAAGTTTTTTCGTAACGAACTGCCTGATGTCCTCAACACTTTTCATCGAATGACAATCTTTCCATCAACTAACTCAACCCTATTGGGCGTTGCGGGGCTGTGACCACTTTTCCTAGTGATAATCCAAGCTAAATCTGAAAGCGGGAGAATTGGAGCCTGCTTACTGTCCGGACAACTGAGGAAAATCTGAAACCCGAATCCCAACATCGCTCCAAGAGAAATCTGAGTGGTGCTGACATCAGATTTGATAAAAGCCTCATCCAGGAACAATGGTGCGAATTTGGGTCGATTGTCGGCCTCAGTATTCAGCGTGTAAAACAACGCCGAAGAGAGTACAAAGGCCTTTACCTTTTCGAACTTTCCTCCGTTGTTATCTGCATCGGCTTCGATAATCGACCCATCCTCAACCATGACATCGACATTGAGAAGTTTGCGGATGTCACTGCATTTTGAAGCATCATTCCCGTCGTCGCGGAAATAGCTCACAGCCTTTTCAATATCGTCGAAGAGACTTTCGAGTTTCTCGGTATTCCATTCCCGAAGTCCTGTCATTCCTTCTTGGAAATGCAGATTCGCAAGTGTTTCGGTCATTTTCTTGATGGATTTAAAACCTGAGTTAATCCAATGGAACGAAGGTTTCAGTCGCAGCGCATCTCCATTTTCGTTAAACGGATAGTTTTCCAATATCTCGTTGAGCTTCTCAAATGTCCTCATAACCTCCTTTTCATAATCCTTGCGCTGATTGATATAGGTTTCAAAACTGTTTGCCAGACGGAAGATCGCGTTCGTGTAAATGTCCACCAGGGTCTTTTTGGTGCTGCTTACATCAACGGAGAGATAAGCATCGATGTCCTCAATCGAAGTTCCGATGTATTCGATTTCCGGAGTCGTAGCAGCATAAAACTCATGCGCTACGTGCATCTGCGACTCAACTTGATTTTTTTGCACATTGAGTTCGTTCGCTAGTTTTCTTGCATTGGTTATGATTACGTTTTCGAACTGCCTCTTTACTTGAAGCATCATTTCATTCAACTTGTTGATGCTCTCAAAAGTAAACTCGATGCCTTTCAGGACGTCCTTGTAAGCTTCTCTAAGTACTCCATCAGATTCAAGGCTAAGTCCTGTAGGTTTGTCTGTATTTTTGATTATCACTGTCTGAAGATAATCAGATATGACAGAGATTCTGTCTGCAATCTTTTTGCAGCGCTTTTCACAGTTGGATTTTTCTGTATTGAGCTTTAGCCTTCGATCATCGGCTTCTTCGATTTTATTTTTTAATTGCTCAAGGTTATTGTTGGCTTTCAACTCTGAGACTATGTTCTTTGCTTGTTGTAGAAGAAGCTCTGCGGTAGCGGTATCAATCGCATCGAAGCGGATGCCCTTGATTGAATCAAATAGAGCGCCCTCACCTTCCAGTGTTTCTATTGCTGTCTTGAGTTTTTGATGAGCCGAACTAAGTTTGTTTTTCTCATCCTCCATCTGACGGATATTTTCGGTCAGACGGTCGATAACCTTTTCGTCGACATAGCCGATAACATCAGGGATTTCATGGGTTCTATATCCATGCTGTCCGCCTGAAGAGGCGGTAAGCAATCCGTCTATCCTTAAAGTATTTCCACCGTCAACATCCCCACGCTCTCCACAAGTGATGTCCAAATCGTCAATCAGGAACTCGACAAATGCGGCTTTTTCAGACTTCTTGAATACCAGTTTGGACAACAACGAATCAGAATTCACCCTAGCTTCACGGCCAGATTCCTTATTCGTTATTTCCTTGTAGGAAAGTCTGATTCCCAGATCCTTTGGCTTCAGTCCAGCTAGCGCCTGGTCGAAGATTTCTTTATCTGCTGAATCAACCAGCATCATCCGCGAGATACCAGCCAGTGCAAGATTTGCCGCGGGTCTCCACTTTTCTTCCTCTTCTTTTAAATCAAACAATTCACAAGCGTAAGGAAGCCGCTCTTTAGGAATGCCAGAAGCGTTCGAAATTGCTTTCCTTGCCTTATCCATATCACCTGTAATGCGAGTCTTCAGCCTCAAAGCGCGTTGCAGAGCTTCATTTGCATCTTCGAGTTGACTAGTTGCCACTTTTTGTTGTTGAGCGATTTCGTAGAGCCTATCACGATCAGCGTCTAGGCGGTCCTTATAGTTCTTGCATTTCTCCTTAAGTGAATCAATCTCATTATTCCAAGCTGTTTCCGTTTCTGGTATTTTCTTGCCACAGTTAAGAAATGCCTGCTCGGCGCTCTCGGCAAGGGCCTTTGCTTTTGTTAGTATTTCCTCTTTGTTGCGTACTTCTCGCTCAGCTGATTCAAGTCTCTGCCCGCCGTTTGAGTTATATGCCGCACGCAGCGCCTCTAATTCAGTATCAGCTTCATTATATTTATTGTTAAGGTTTCTTAATTCCGTCTCTTCAAGTATTTTGCTATTCAACAACTCGTTAATTTGTTTAGATAGCGTTTCATTAACCGTGATGTAGAACCAGTCGTTGACTGCACCATTCATTGTCTTTGTATCGTTAGCAAAGAGATCTGAGTAAGGAAGATAGTCTTGCTTCTTTTCTAAATAGATCTTGTAAGCATTCCTGATTTGATCGAAAACCTCTTTTTTCTTCAACGTTTGGTTTAACTGTTCAATGGAGTTTTTGGCTTCATCAAAATTCGTAATGATCTGCTTGGCGATGTCTATCGTCTCGGGTGAAGTAAGAACAATTTTCTGATAGATATCATTCACATTGTTGACAGATGTTCCGGTCAACAACCTGTAGAGGAGCTGTTCGGATGCGTTGTTGATACCAACAACACGATGGTACTCACGGCGCATATCTTCTTTATTGTCGGATACGACGGATGCGTTTGGAAACACACTTCTAATCGATGCCCTCGAAAAACGTTCATCTGCGACCGTCGATGCCTTTTCAAGGGCCATTTCTTGAGAAGAAACTGACCAGATTTTAGTACAGTCGATATTTTCCCTGCTCCCAGCAGGAACATAAAAGAAGCCTGCAAGAGTAAGACTTCCTCGTGCCTCATTGCTAAATGTCACTGAAATCGCAGACCATACGGGAACAGAGTTACCATCATCGTCTTTACCACGGAAATACTCGATATACCGCGGGCCATTATCGGAGCCTTTCTTTTCAATAGCGCCCAGTGCGTAGCTTGCTATCGTCCGTCGATTTTCCTGTTTGACTGCACCATCCGATGAGGCACTATTTAATTTCAAACCTGCCTTAAAAAGCAAAACGGTGATCGCATCGATAACTGTCGATTTACCCGTACCGGAATTTCCGGTAATCATCGTCAAACTTCCGGTATCGCGTTTTGCGAAGTCAATCACATACGGGCCGCCATCGTATGCACCCCAATTCAAGAGCTTAAGATTGTCAATTTGCCAATAATCGTTAAACAGCTTGATGCCCATCTCGTTGTTCATTACTTCCATCCCTTCGTTTTCTCTTCCTCAGCGTTCTTCATTTCCTCAACGAGTTCTTTGGCAAATCCTCTTTTTATCAAGGCCATAACGTGAGTGGTAATTTTCAGCTTCTCGCTGTCATCCTCTATCTTTTCAATCCAATGCCATTTGATGGCTTGGTTGACAGCTGCGTCATATCCTCGGGTTACGTTATCGCGCCCGTCCTCCGAGTATCTATCGCTCGTATTTGAGTAAGCATCTTTCAATTGTTGTTTATTAGTAATCCAGCCATTTGCCTGGTCATAGCCGTCTTGAATCCGGTTGAACATGAGTTTTGAAATAGCTAGGAAAATGGCAACATGATTCATCGTCAATTTCGGACGTTGCAAATAAGTGGTTTCACCTCGGACACCTTCTGCCCATGCGACTTCATTTTCTTCGTCAATGTACAAATCCAAAAAATCAGCGTTCAGTTGTTTTCTGACTTCATCTGCATTTTCGACCAAGGCTTCGAATTCTGATTCGTTTTCATAATCAATCGTGTTCCCGGCTTTCAGTCTTATCGTGAGTTTCCTTACTGTTCTCGGTACGTCCGAAAGGTCGCCCTCAAAGCAGACGTTAGAGTCTCCTATTTCCTGCATTCCAATAATTCCTTTCGACTATCTTCGAAGGCTTCGATATCGGACATCGAAACCAGGAGCTTTCCTGTCGCATAAACCTGTCGATTCATGTTGATATCGACGGTCTTCCAGTAAAGCCGGGCTGTCTTGTCACCGCCTCCAAACTCGCAGAATAATGCCGCCATATCTTGAACAAGTCGATCTTCCTCTGCTAAAGAATTGAAGGCAGAGACCAGATTGCATTTATCGTTTTCATCAGGTGATAGATATTGCTTCATCTTACCGATTACTCGGAAAGCATCTCCAGAACTAAGCTTTACCGCATCGTCAAGTTGCGCAGCAGCATCAAAGTCCTCATCGACCGCTGCCTTGGCAACAGGAAGGGGCTTCGCTTTTCCGCTAATGTTGGTGAGGGCATGCGGGAACTGATAGTTGACTCTGCCGTTTCCATATGGAAGCGAGAGGGATAGCTTCGGATTCGACCCCTTTACAGTTTGCGACCATTCCTTGAAGTTCTCTTGCGCTCTCACTACGTCCATATAACGAGCTCGCCATTTCATGCTTTTACGAGCCGTTGTTAAACGCTGAAGCAAATTCAGTCCTTCTCCGAATGTCTTATCAACGCCTTTCAGCTCTAAGAAAATGTCGGACAATTTCGCCTGAATGTTTTTGAACAGCTCATCGATTTCCTCGTCATATATCGTTCCGATATCAATCGAGGATTTCAATTGTTCGAGATTTCGATTGCTTTCGAGTGTGTAGATGGTTTCACGAGCATTTCTGAATGATTTTCCATCGTCCCCGGTTTCGAAGCGATCGACAAATTCATCCGTGTAGGACTTTATCAGCGATGCAGAATTTTCGAGCCCGCTTCTATATCGATCGGATATATCTTCAATCGATCTTTTCTCAGCATCTCGAGTTCGACGAATAGACGTTGGCATGGAGCCAACGATGTCATACATGTGGCGTAAACGTTCTTTCACTTCTCTGGTGCTCGCAGGAGTGACGCTTGCATTCTCGTACGCTTCAAGTCTTTTGATTTCCTTTTCATAAGGCTCAATTTTTCGACGAAGTTGCTCGATTCTCTCTTCTTTATCCGTTGAAAGCATGGAGATCAAATCGTCCATCTGCCCGACAAAGTCATCGGCTTTGACGGCGGTGAAACCAAGATCGCTTTTATCGAGGCGGTCGAGCGTGTCCAAAGCGGATAAACCACTTGTGCTGATAGCGACGGATTCATCAAGGCTTCTCTCGTCTCGTTCGTAACGAATCCAGCCATATCCGTTGTCTCGGCTTACCGGGGTCGACAAGGCTTTGTATATACGATTTGCAACAGCTTCTGAGCTATCATATACGCCATCATCGGATAACGACCAAGACGGAAATTCCAAGTCTGTGCAATTTCGATAGAGGTCTATTGCCTCGCTGAGTCGATTTAAAAATACCTGCTTCGGAAGAGGCTCAGCCGCCTTTTCAAAAACAGTGCTGACCATCGTTATGCAAAAACTGGCGTTTCTGTCCCTGCTCAACATTTGTAAAACAGGGTCTTTTAGGCTTGATTCAATCGTGTTAAACCGAGCGTAGATTTCAGATGTCTGCATGGCTATCGCCTGGGGCTTTAGTTCGCATTTCTCTCTCCTGTCTGTTGAGAAGCGCTTGGGGTTTCGCTTCTGCATATAGGATAGTATATCACAACGGTTGGTCGTAATTGGGTAGAAATGCTTATCTAGCTGGGAAGATAGGTTAGTTTGCGTTGTTGGCTATGAGGCGTTGGAGGTGGCTTGTCGAGATTATTTCCTGAGGGATTCTGACGTGGTGCTCGAGGCACCATTTGATCTCTTCTGTGGCCCAGTCTGGCATGCCTGTTGCCAGGGGCGTGATGTTGAGCTCCTTTTGCTGGCGTTCCTTGTAGTTGTTCAACGGGAGGCCCTGCCCCCTTCTTTGGAGATGGGCGTTAAGCATCGTCATATATAGCAGGGTGAAGGGCACTGCGTGCCAGCTCTTGTGGACCTTTTCGAAGATCTCGATGCCATCTATGTCGATGTCTCCGATGTAGAGGAGGTCTGCGTCGATGAGGTCCTTCTGTTCGAGGAATTCGCCGAACGAATCGGTTTTCGCGCAGGTCCCGTTCCCTGCTATCGCGCCTCGTATGCATTTGCCGAACAGGCGGAAACGCCCTCGGTTCATGAGTTCGTTTCGGAACGTGAGGTACATGTCTTGGTTCTCGGAAATCACGGCGCAGCCCTCACCGCGGAGGACCAGGGATTCGAACTTCGGCTTCGTCTGGTCGAGGATTTTGAGGTCGGTTTGCGGGTCAATACCGAGAACGTCTTTGAGATAATTGATGAGACTCTTCCCGGTGTTTCCCAAAGGTTTTTGGAACATCTTCTCATCTCCGAAGATCTCGTAGGAACGCTCGCGCTCGCTTGCCGGTTGAGCGCCTTCCCTTTTTGTCGCCAGCCATGCGCCGAGGTGGATCAGAGCCTTGGTTTGGGCTGTTTCGTCAAGTGCCGCCTCGGGTATCGCGGGTTTCTTTTCGGGAGCTTCCACAAGCAGGTGCGGGGCAACGGGTTCCAGGAGGTCGATGGCCTCGACATGTATCACGTATTGCCTTGGCACTACGGAGTCGCAGAACGGATAATACTTCCCGTTGTTCTTAGCGATCAAGATGCCGCTACTGATGAAAAATGCCAGAATATTCTTGGCGTTCTCTTTGCCGATGCGGGTTACCAGCTTTTTCGGGATGATTTGGGATACTTCGATCGCGGTGCCGCTGAACTTCAAGACGTTCATCCCGATATTTCCTACCAACGGTTCGCTTAAGTTCGTGAGGATACTCAGATGGGCGATGAGCTTCTTGTTGTAACGCTTTCGCTGAGTTTTGTTCAGATTCGGCATAGCTATCGCCTGCCGTTTTTCGTGCGGGACTTCACGTCATTTCTCCTGTTCAACTGCTGCTTGGGGTACAGCGGATGTAGGATACTATAGCAGATAGTGAGGCAGGAGGCTCCCGCTGAGGGTGAGTTGAACCATTTTGCTGGCTCAGCTTTTAGTTGGTTTGGTTGCTTAAGAAAGGGTTTAGTACAACGTACTACGGCGTAATACGTTGATTGGAGCAAGTATGGCAATGCATGCAGCGGCGATTAGGTTCAACGATGAGGAGAAGGACTGGATTCAGTCCTATGCGAACGCTCTCGGCATGTCATTCTCCGAATTCGTGCGTAGAGCCGCGCTTGAGCGCGTGGAAGATGCAGCTGACATTAAAGCGTACAACGAGGCTCTGAAGGAGGACGATGGCAATCGTCTTTCGATGGCCGAAGTTATGCAAATGGCGATGGAAGCCGAATGAGTTTCCGAGTCGAATGGTCAAAAGCCGCGGCCAAGCAACTCATCAAAATCCCGAAGAAACAACAACTCATCATTATTGCTTGAGTTCTGGACAACCTTGACGGTTGCGCAGCCTCGCCGCACTCCAAACGGGAAGCAGCTTCAAGGCACCGAATCGGGTTGGCGATGGCGTATTGGCGTCTACCGCATACTCGGGAAAATCGAGGATGGAAGGGCCATCATCGAAGTCTTGAGAGTCTGACATCGCCAAGGTGTCTAAAAGAACATGCCTCGGCTTTAGAACTGAGCTTTAGCTGTTAGAATATGCTGCGTCGTGACATGTATCCCTCCCCTGCCCTAGCGGGATGCATATCATTTAGCTGTTACAATACCCTACCCGAAAAAAGCCCCAATAGCTGGGGCTTTGCTGTTTTGAAATTCTGAAAAACGCGGAAATCGACTCGTTTTCGAGGTCGATTTCGATGGAATTCTAAAAAATAGAGATGCGCTTCGAGGCTCATTTGAGTTGCTCCCCTATCAATAAACGTGGATAGAGTGTGAACTTTACTTGATTGTATTTTACCGCAGGTAACAGGCGTTACGGTTGCCCGAGTTTCCATTCTACTTCTGTCCCCATCTCTGGAAGCATATTGATGTCTTTGAAAATCGAGGGTGATTGAAACCTCGATTGAAATGGAGGCCCGATATGTATAGGGCTGGGATGCGAGACCACCTGCTCAACGAGAGCGATGAGGACCTGCTTGATACCGCTACGGCTTGGGACCGAGAGAACACATACGGGCAATTCGATACCTTCAGTAGTATCGATGAGGCGGTCCAATGCATGGGCTGGGATGCGATGGAAGCCGTTCAGGAGACTCGCGGGCTCGATACGCACGCCTATGCCTACCGTGAGGATGGCTATGGGCATCTGGAAGCCATCGAGTCGCGTGACGAGCTGATTGAATCTGCGCGCGATGAGATCGACAACATCCTCGATTGGCTTGAGAACGGGGTGGACGGAAGCACCCGTCAGGAGCTTCCTGATACCGTTGTTCGCATCATGGATGCTGAGGATCCGTTCAAGGCCATGGCTAAGGTCGATGTGGAGATCGAGCCCGTCAAGGACGATGGACTCGGTACGACGGATATCATCGCGCATCTCTCTTCCGACCTCGGCAAGGGAGATGTGAACCTCAGTTTATCCACCGATGAGCTGGATACCATCGACGGTTTCCAGGTTGTCTATGAGGCTGAGGACCAAGCGCTCCGGCATGAGTTCGATACGCCGGAGTCCATCGCTGAGAAGTTCAACATGTCACCTGAGGAGGCAAAGGGTAACGCTGAGTATCTGGACGGCATCTTTAAGAATAGCGAAGCAGTTCACAACGTTCTCGAAGATAGCGAGATCGAGGCGATCATGAACTACATAGATGTCCAGTACTACGACCAGGCGCATCTCGATTGCGTGAACATCGAGGCAGCCAAGGACCCCGAGCTCAAGGAAGCACTCGACAAGCTTAACGTGCCTTACGACAAGCAGGGCGAGTCTCTGGACGAGATGATGTCCGCCAAGTCGGCGGAAGCCGAGCTCGGGGATAACGAATCCGAGGTCTATTCCTTCGAACAGGAGAGAAATTAGCAAAGGAGGTATTCCCATGGGCTATACACACTACTACCCCTCCGGCAAGTTTGATTTCAGCAAGGAATTTCTCGACGATGTGAAGAAGATCATCGAGACAGCTGAGGAGAGGGGCATCGCCCTCGTATCCGATTATCGCGACCAGGAAAGCGAACCAGTCGTCTCATCCGATGAAATCTATTTCAACGGCGGGGATGGGCTTGATTGCGAACCGTTCTATCTCCAGTCTGCTTTAGGCTTAAAAAAGGAATATGAAGGGCGCGAAATTCCGGATTACGAATTCGAGCAGTTCATCAAGACGAACGAACGCCCCTACGATGCCGTTGCCGTTGCTGTCCTCCTTCGCATGAACGAGGAGGATCCGAATCTGGAAATCGGTAGCGATGGAACGTTCTTCCAGGACTGGCAAGAAGGCTGCGAGCTGTTATCCGATGCACTCGGGCGCGATGCCCCTTGTCCCGATGGCGTCAAGCTCGCCACCGTTTGGCTTATGAAGGAGGACGATTCCCGTTCCAAGTTTCTGACCATCGGGAACAAGGGCATATCTGAAATCTGGGGAAACGACGACACCGTAATGCCCGATTCTGGCTATATCCTGAGTGCCGATGCCATAGGCATCCTCGATGATTCCGGTGTTGATGTCGATGAGATCTGCCAGACATTCCAAGAGAAGTGCGGTACCGCGCTTCAAGACGTACTCGACTTGAGCGCTACCGGTGCGCTCTCGGCAACACGCGACAAGATGGTGCTCAACGAGCGCGACCTTGATTTCGACTATGTGACCGACATCAACGGCGTGTTCTACTCGGATGATATGAAGTGCCCGGAGTCGCTCGCAGCGCGCGATAACGCACCTTTAATCGACTCCGCTTTCACCCAGATTGTTGAAATCGGAGGCGAGTACCGAGTGGCATTGGAGTTTGAGGGATTCGGTGACGGAAGAAAGAGCCAGTCCCAAGCGCTTCGCATCTCGGACGAGCTGATCGACAAAATTCCGGATTGTGCGACTGGGTCTCTTGTGAGCTTTTGCGACGTCGAGACACTTGACAAGGGCTTCGCTACCGTAATCTTGCCCGCGGGTTTGGATGCCTCCCAAGCACAAGATATGGCCTCTGCTATCGAGATGACGCTGTACCGCAACGGGTTCGGTAACGATATCGCCTTCCATCCTTCGGTAGCGTGGGAGCGCAGTGAGGAGCATGCCGAGAACCTCGACGAGATGTGCGCTGTAAAGGAGACCGAGGCCGAGTTCGGCGGGAACGGCATCGGTATCGGCGAGCGTGGCGCTAGCTATGAGCATGATGAGCGAGTCGATTGATTGCTTGGGCCGGTCGGCGGGGCAAACGCCGACCGTGGTGCTTGACGGTACGGGTTGGAACAAGGTGCTAGACGGCGGGGAGCCTATTTAGGGTTCCCCTTTGCCTGACTGAGTGCCTGAGATGGCCGGCGGGACAAACGCCGGCCGATTTTCAGAGACATGCTTGGCTGTGTGGGTTGGAACAACGTGCTTGCCGGCGGGGTGCCTCGTGGTGGGCACCCCTTTGCCAAGCTGAATGCTTGCAGCATAGTAGCCGACTGTCTATATAGCATGATGAATCTTGCTACTTATGTTGGTATCTACTGGAAATCTTTGGCAATGAGGGAATTGGCTATATATCTGGTTATCTGAGTTGACTATCCATTGGGTAATCGAATTGGTATCCATTGGTGATCGGGGCATGGAAGAGTCGGCTATGCATCGGGTAATCGGAGTTGGTATCCATCGGAAATCTTAGGCAAAAAAAGAGTTGGTATCTACTGGGAATCAAGGCATGGAAGAGTTGGCCATGCATCGGGTAATCGGGATTGCTATCCACTGGGAATCTGATCGAGGAAGAGACGCATATCGTATAGCGTTCATTTGAAATGGCCCCAGCAGGATGCATATCATCTGGCTGTTACAATCAGTGTAGTATTACAGAAAAGGGCATAAAAGCCCTAGCGGGATGCATATCATTTAGCTGTTAGGATACCCTACCCGAAAGAACCTCGTTAGCTGGGGCTTTGCTGTTGTGCTGGAAGACCACCCCGAGGTGAATCTCGATGCAGTTCGTGCTGTTCTCATTCAACAGTTCAGCGTCTCGGCGCTACAGGCAGCCAATGCCGTGCTTCAGGCCGAGGACATCGCGTTTACGGAGTTCGAGAGCCCCGTCGAAAGCAACCATCCGACAATGGCGGAGCTCGAGGAGCATTTCGGGTGCGAGATCATCGACCGGGCCGCGAAGGAAATCAAGGAGAATCCCCAGCTCGCTGGATCTGCCCTCTCCGCGGTAGTCGAGGGCGCCGACCCCGGGTCCGTCGGTCGCGCCGCGGCCATGACGGGGGCGCTCACACCGTCCGGATACGTCGATCTCGAGAACAGCGACGTCGACCTCGATAAGTATTCGCTGGAGGAGGTCGAGGAAATGGCATTCGGCGGTGACGATAAGATGGTCGACCCCTATTACCTTCTCGCACCCGAGGCAGACATCGATTCCTGGGAGCACACGGGAATCGATACGTATATCGGGACGGTGACCGTTGGGGACTCGGAGTTCGGATTCGTGTTGCAAGGCGCCTCGCACGGCGAGGAAGCCGGCGACGTCGATTTCTACGGGTGCCATAACGGGGCGATCTACTTTATGGAGGAGCCGGATATCCCAGCCGAGGTCGAGGATAAGCTCGGGGAGATCGCGGACAAGATCCGCGTGGGACATAGTTTCGAGGCCCGCGGCGAGGGAGAACATTCGGAGAGCCTGGTCGAGATGATGTCCGCCAAGTCGGCGGAAGCCGAGTTCGGGCGTAAGGGCGGCACTGAGAGGCGCGAGGAGTTGGACAGGTAGCGGCGATGGATGGAGCGGACGAATGAATTTGACGGCATTTGGCATCGGAACGTTTTTCATGGAAGAGACTACCGAGCTCTTTACTAAGGCGTATCAAACCATGGATTTCCGTGAAGCCGATAAAGCTATCGCCCGAAACAGCATGAAGGAGTTGGCTTTGCTCCAAGCCGTAAAAAACAAAAAGTTTGACGTTGTGTGCTGGGCGAATGATAGCGGAAGCGTTGTGCATGCCGTTACGCGCAGCCCACGCGAGGAACACGATTTGCAATGCAGCGTTCTTATACGCGGCGAGGCGTATAGTCATCAGAACGTGGACATCAGAAAAAACGTGCATGAACTCGAATTCCCAAACGGGAGCAACCTGTTTTCGGTCGAGAGTATGAATTTAGAGACTGAGCGTGTTCTCGCTACGGAGTGCGGTATCGCGCTCTCTTCTTACGGTTGGGAGCTGAAGCGCGAATTTTTCGACCGTGATCGCGACCAGGGTTGTCGCGAGTCGCTGGACGTGATGATGGATGTTAAAGAAGCTGAGGCAGAATTTGGGAGCGGTGGAATTGATACCGGCAAGCGTATCAGTGGCTTTGAAAGGGACGGTCGATGAGGCTTGATTTGTCTTTAGTGGAGCCGTTTTTCGTTCGGTTATTGTGTATTGGTTTTTACGCTCGCGCCGCCGGCGGGACGAGCGCTATTCATTGTGAGTAGTCTGGGTAGGATAGCTAATTATCTATATTGCGCGATGGAGTTCTTGCTGCGTTGATATCCATCGGGAATCGGAATTGATATCCATTGGGTATCCCAGGCGAGGAGAGAATTGGTATCGGCAAGCGTATCAGTGGCTTTGCGCTATAGTTGAGTATAAACTCCTTAATTATCCGTAACAAGATGATATGAAAGCTTCGCGTTGGCTTACTGCCACAATTCAAGTTAGATTTCGCAAAAGTATGCCAGTCAATATCTTATTGACTCCTTGAAAAGCAAGGTGAGAAGTCTTCACGGGGTTCATATCATTTAGCTGCTAGAATAAGTGAGTGTTGCCTTAAAGGCGTGAGGACACCCTAGCGCGGTGTATATTATTTAGCTGTTAGAATTGCCGAAAAGCCCGACCGCTTGGACATACGGCCCTAGTGGGGTGCATATCATTTAGCTGTTAGAATACATGCAACCGAAATCGCCGACGTTTGTAAGCCCTAGTGGGGTGCATATCATTTAGCTGTTAGAATACCCTACCCGAAAAAAGCCCCAATAGCTGGGGCTTTGCTGTTTTGGAATTCTGAAAAATGCGGAAAACGACTCGTTTTCGAGGTCGATTTCGATGGAATTCTGAAAAATAGAGGCGAACTTTGAGATCCATTTGAGTTACTCCCCTATCAATAAACGTGGCTAGCTGCGGACGTTGCGTGTATCTATTTTACCGAATACGACTGCTGTCCGGGCTGCCAAAGAGGCTCAACACGCGAAACCCCGTACCACTTCTGTCCCCCAGTGTCTTTCCTTCTCCTGCTAACTTGAAAATTTAAGTCGATCTGAACGGGCAGCGATTGGAGAACCATGCCTACACTTAACAAGATCGATACCGATAATCCTATCGACCCTAAGGGAAACATCCAGCTCTGTCATTTCGGCGATACAGCGTTGCTGTTTCGCCCAGGTGCGGTCATGCCCTATGTCGTTGCTCAGAACTACGACCGCCAGAGCGGTGAGTGGAGTTCTGGCTCGTATTTCGATAATCTTGGGCATGCTTTCGATGCTGCTGATCCAGAGGTTATCGAGGATGCTTCTCTGCGATTTACCAGCAAGGACGTTGCTCAAGGACTTACGGACATGGGAATCGAACCGACCCCGAGCAATCAGTTCGAAGCCGAGAAAAGTCTGAAGGAAATCATCGATGTTGCCGGAGAAAACGTGGTTCATCAAGCAATACAAGAATGTATCGATCAGTCTCTAATCGAGGTTAAGGACTCTCGAGGCAAGAGTCTGGACCAGATGATGAATGCAAAGAGCGATGAGGCTGAGTTCGAGTGTGGTAATTCGCTTGCAGAGATGACCAACGAACTGGGACGTGAATAAGCATGGATAACCTGAAAGAGTTGTATCGTGACTATCTCGATGGCAAGACAAGCATTGAGAAAGTCGATGGCACACGCCTCGATGAAATCATGATTAAGAATGATTCTGGGTTCGGTCTTTACATTGCCGAGAATAATGGAAAGTTCAGGGCGTTGTCGGGTCATGCCGATGAGGATAGGTATGACGTTGACCTCGATCTTTCTTTCGAATCGGAAGCACTTGCGGCTGCCTATCTGCTCGGGGCTGACGAAGACCAGGTCACTACTATCGATAAGATCCTCCGGGAAGCAAAGAATAAAGGTCAAGCTTGCTTCGAAGATGTCGAGGATGCATTACTCTCCCCTGCCCCGAGGCATGGCGGGGAGTCGATGGTTGGTGACAGCCTGAGCCAATTTCAGATGACTATGGGTTTCCTACGTTCCAATAACGGTATCTACGATCCGGTGCATAGCGTGTACATCGACCCTCTTGTGAGCGATAAGCTAGGCGGGGCATCGATTGATAACAAGCGAATCACGTTCTATGACGTAACGGTAGATGACATCGAGGAATGTATGAACCATGGAACTAAGTTCCTCGATGAGGTCCCGGATCAGATTCATGTCATTGGCGGGTCTGCCGAAATCTGCAGCATCCCGATTTCTGGCCCCGACGATCCTACTATTGAGACTATCGCCACGACTGTAGCCGGTGATGAGCGGTGGTGCGATGTTACCGGCCTTGATATTGGCGGTTTCGAGCATTTCAAAGAGATTATCGAGAAAAACGACCACATCGAAGGGCTCGACACGAAGGTAAATCAACCGGTCGCTCATGATGAATGGCGCGATGGAATGGCGAGCCAGGTATTAGGACAGATGGATGCTATCGAAGGACTTGATGCGGTCGGCGAGCGCGATGCCAACACTGTGCTTGCCGATACGTTCAAACGGGCTGATCTCGATGAGGCCGGCATCGGAAACGAGTTGCTGAATCTTTACCTGAGTTCAGATGATAGTGGACGTGAAGCTATCAGCCAGATGTTTTACACATTGAGCGGAACGACGTTCGATTCGTTTCTCATGGAGGCATCCGAGGCATGCGAGGAAACGCTTGGGGCTTATGAGTATGGATGCGAGGATAAAGACGAGTCACTCGATGAAATGATGGCTGCCAAGGACGAGGAATCTGGTTTCGAGGACATGTCTTCTGAGATGGATATAGAGCAAGGAGCGCGGTAGAGATGGGCATCCTTGACCGCTCAGGTTTCTCCATTGAGTTCGGTGGAGAAAAATTCACCACTAAGTCAAACGGGCAGTCTGGTCGACGCGAGGCTGCCGAAAAAATTTGGGAAATGCTCGGGTACGTGCCAATCAACGATGAGGAGGAAATCGACTCGGATTTCCTCAACTATCCAGCCGGGACGTTTCGAGAGGATATCTGGCACGACATCGAGGAAACGCTCGGCGTGCCGGTCCATGAACTCATGTTTCCCGATTCAGCAAAGAGGACCATTGATATGAATAATCATCATTCAACTGAACGGGCATCAGTCTTTACCGATGCCCTGCGAGAGGGACGAATCGATTTGAATCTGGTTGGTAAAATGGCTCACAACCTTATCGATCGGAACCGTAACCCGACACAGCATGACAAAAGTGTGCTGACGGTTGCCAATGAGTATGTAGACTGCTATCTGTTTAATGAGGATTCAATTGCATGGGTAGTCATGCCAATCGCCGAGAACCTCGATAAGAATCTTGGTTCTGACATCACGCATCTCGATGGTTTCAACCCTGAGATGGCGCTCGCGGCCGGCATCAAAGATGCCGCTATCGAGCATGCGGCGGCCGACCTTTCATATTTCGACGATCGGTTTGTCCAACGTGCGAGTGAAGGCATCACGGACATGGACTTCGGAAACTCGGTTAGGGATGCGATTGAATCAAGCGATATGTTCTCTCGAGCCGGCATCGATGCCGATGCGCAGGTCACGATGAGTTCGCTTTCCGTCCGCGAGGCGTGGGACATTCTGCGAGTCGCGGCGGCCACCGGGCAGCTACAAGGAGAACCCGAACTTGAAGAGGTTGCGCATCTCGTCAGGGACGCCGCCGCGCTGGAGGTGACCGGAGAGTACCCCGACATCGCGCGGACGCTCATCGATACCGCGCGAAATGCGGAAGAGGCTGATATCGACGCATCCCGCTTCGAGACTGTCTATGAGGCCATGAAGGACGTTTTGGAGAACAAGGGGTGGAACGTCGGCCCCATCGACCACGACACCGTGGATATCGAGTGTTGGACACCACAGACCGGCGCCGACTTCATTTTCACGCTTGACTTCCGCGACGGAGATATCGATTCGGCAGAAGATTGGCAACGAGAGGTCACTGAACTCGTAGATAACTTTAGCCCGTTCGAGGAAACCATGGCTTTCAAAGACCAAAATGGTGCCCCTTCACCCGAAGATATCTTTGAAGACTTCCAGACCTTCAAGAAAGATGGCCTCCAGGATCTTGTTTTGACTGTGGATAGCGTCGCAGCGGCGTGCAATGCAAACGAAATCGGCGAAAGCCTCGATGCAATGATGGATGCGAAGGAGGCGGAGGCCGACTTCGGGAAAAACGAAATCGAGACCTTTTTCATTGATCAGGATGGAGTCACGCGATGAATGAGCAAGATGACGTTCTCTTCGACTATCGCACCGAGGTCGATTTGGGATACTGCATCAGTGAGGTCGGAACATACACGTTCGATGCATCGGATATCTTAGGAGCCCTTTCGACCTAGGACCTGCCGGAACCCGATGATCTCGATGAAGTCGGTGACTTCATCATCGCATACGCCATCGATGCGGGGATCATCCCTTCTGTCGAGATGTATACGGCGGTCGGCGGACCTCAATATGAGGAGTATCTTGAAGCCCGCAAGAGCGGGGAGATTATCCCCGACCGCAGCGCCTGCGCCCATCGGCTTCTCGAGAAGACCGTTGAACATGAGAGCGAGCTCATCAAGGAAATGCAAGGCAAGATCGCAAATCTCGAGGAACTCGTCGCGGACATCGACCGCAACGATGGCAATATCGGCAGTTCGGTCGGTGAGCATTTGTCAACTCCCGTCAGTAAAGAGGATAAGGGTGACGAGGGTGGCAGCCATTTTTCCCTCGATGATCTTCTTCTTGATGCTCAGGCCGCGTATGAATACCAGAATTTTCGAGACGATTCGCTACCTGTGATTCATGATGACGAACTCGATCGTTAGAAACGGGCAGATTCGAGCGCACGAGAGTACGTTTTGAGATAGGAGGTGCCCATGGGATTTGTCACATATGGACAGGCGGGATATGTCGGTAAATCGATGAACGTTAGAGCTGCCGAAGCGTACGATGCTGGTGAAAAACCGATCTATAAGTGGACTAAGTCCGCAATACTCGCGGCTATTGAGGACTACTGCTACCAGTTCGACCTCAAGATGCCTGATGAGATTGGTCATATGCAAAAGAAGGAACTTCTCGACACGTTCATCGAGTACAAAAGTTGGCATCACACTGGGGCCGGCCTTCGCGAGACGGAGTTCTACGGTCTTTCCGAGGATGCTGTTTGCGCGGCGTGTCCTGAAATGAGTCGAGAGGAAATCGCCTCTCGCGATGCGGCGATTGACCGTGAACGCGAGGCCGCCAGGGATGCCCGGGAATTCAGAAAAGCACGCGAGGAAGCGTTCGAAGAGCGGTTCGGGTGCTACCCGGCAAGTGTCATGGCATATGAGGGAATTCATCCTGAGATGTGCGAGCGGTTGTCCCAACCAAAAATCTAACGAACCCAACCACTTATTTTACATACCCCTAAAAAGGGTGTCGAATGTATCTCGTATCGCCTCCCAGCCGAGGCCGTGGCCCAAGGATACCGCGCGGATCAGGTCGTACCTCTGGAGCTTGCTGGCGGCAGTCAAGTCGCGTGCTTCGACGCCTTTCGCAGCTGGGAGGGCGAGCAGCACGTATGGCATGATGTCGATTTTGATGCAGTGCGGGAAGCGTTCGATGGGGTGGCAAAGAGGTACGGGGAGCGAAGCGAATCGCTTGACGATATGTGTGCAGCAAAAAGTGAGGAGGCGGATATGCTCGCCCGTCTTCCCCACGCTATCGAGGAGACAATCGGGAAGATTCCCAACGCGCTCGATATGCTCGCGCATGAGGATGGTCAAGGACGCTGAGGGGACGGTCGGCGGGACAAACGCCGACCGTGGTGCTTGGCTGTGCGGATTGGAACAACGTGCTTGCCAGCGGGGAGCCTTTTGTGAGCTCCCCTATTGCTGTCCTGATTGCCTCGTGCGGTCGGCGGGGCAAACGCCGACCGATTTGTGGAGGCATGCTTGACTATGCGGGTTGGAACAACGTGCTTGCCGGGGGGGGTGCCACTTAGCGGGCACCCCCTTGCCTTGTAGTACTCGTATTGGCTATACGTTGGGTAATCAGAATTGGTATGCACTGGGGATCAAGGCAAGGAAGGAATCGGTATCCATCGGGTAATCGGAGTTGAAAGCCATCGGTAATGTTAGGTATGGAAGAGAACGTTTTTGCCGCTGCGGCAACAGGGATTGCGGCTCGCCCATAGTCCCTAGACTGATGGGAAAGCCAATCCTCTACCGAAGGGAGCCGCATATGCATGCAGCGGTTTTGCCTCTCGGGGGGGGGGGTATCCTCCTATGATGCCCGCCGCCTGAGGGGCCAGTCCACCATCGAGTACGTCCTGATCATCGCCGTGATCTCGCTGATCGTCGTCTTCGCCGGCCCCGCCGTCGCAGGCGCCATCCGCAACCAGTTTTCCGCCGTGACCAACACGGTCGACGGCGGGACGAGCGGGGATGCCTTCATCTCCGCCGAGGAGAAGGCACATCGCGAAGCCATGAAGACTGTCGCGACTAAGGACGTCAAGGACTGGACGCTCGACGAGCAGAAGGCCGCGGCCGAGGATATCGCGAAGAACGGCGAGGCGTCCAAGGTCTACGCCAAAGCGAAGGCCGCCATGAACGCCGGCACCACCTGGTCGGTGAAGCTCACGAACGACAAGACCATGACCTACCGTATCATCGGCATCAACCATGACGACCTCGCGGACGGCTCTGGCAAGGCCGGGCTCACGTTCGAGGCGACCAACGGTGCCCTGGGTATGCAGCTCATGAACGCCACGGATACCAACGACGGCGGCTGGGAGGCCTCGGAGCTGCGCGGCCGCCTCAACTCGGGCGACCTGTGGTCGCTGCTGCCGACCGAGCTCACCGGCAAGGTCAAGGCGGTCACGAAGATGACCGACAACAAGGGCGGCGGCTCCGCCGGCACGCCCACGGCCACGACCGACAGGGTCTTCCTGCTCTCCTCGACCGAGGTCTGGGGAAACATTGACTCCGATGGTACCCAATACGAGTACTATTCGGCCAAGGGCGTGACGAAGTCGAACTGTTCTGGGGCTTCGGCGAGCTGCTATCACTGGCTTCGTTCGGTGTATCCGAGCAACTCCAAGGACTTCCGCTATGTCAGTAGCGACGGGGGCTGGTACTACTACACCGCGGCGAGCCCGGACTACGTTTTTCCCGCTTTCTCCTTCTAGTCACTTCGCGAAGGCCCGTACCATCACCGGTACGGGCCTTTTTCATGCCTTGGGACTCTTCGCCACTCCGACCAGCCCTCGCTTCTCGAGGGTTCGGTAGAGCGTCGACCGTGACACGCCAGTCCCCTTGCAGATCTTGTCCACAGTCGTTTCATGCGCGAGGTAGAGCCTCACGGCCGCATCCAGCCGTGCGTCGGGCGTTTTCGGCCTGCCCCCGCATCGCCCGTCGGCCTCGATTTTAATTTTGATGCCCTCGGCCTGCCGTTCCCTGATCAGTTCTCGTTCCAGCTCCGCCGTGCACGCGTGGGTGCCGAACACAAACCGGCCGAAAGCGCTGCCAAGATCGACCGGCTGCTTCAATGACGTGAGCTTCACGCCCAGATTCTTGAACATCAAGTCATAGTTCAGAAGCTGACGGGTGGATCTGGCCAACCTCTCCCAGGACTCGACGACTACCTCGTCCCCGCTCCTCATCTTTTTGAACAACTTTTTCTGCTGCTCGCGGTTGCCGTCTTTCGCACCTGTGACCTTGTCCTTGTATATGCGTTCGTACGGCACTCCAGCGTTTACCAGAGCCTCTATCTGGCGGCTCAGGTTCTGGTCGGTCGTGCTGACCCTCGCATAGCCGTATCTCGTCATTTCCGTGCCTCCTAGCCTCCTGATTTGATTTTCCCATGGGGAAATCGGCGGAGGTTTTGGGACGAGGTTTTGGGACGATTCGGTGAGGGTCGGCAGTGCCCCTTTCAGTGCATCCCCTAGGCATACCTTTTGGGACGAGAGAATCTGATGACGTTTGCTTCGTCTTGCAGTGTACGTACTTATTCCGTACACTATTGTCAAAGGAGGTCAACTATGCCAACGATTGAGAAACAGCGCCGCATGGACTTGCGGCTCACGGAGCAGCAGCGTGAGAATTACGAGAAGGCAGCGTCCCTGATGGGACAGACCCTGACGCAATGGGCGACCAGCCATCTGGACGAGAGTTCGGCCAGGGACATAGCCGAGGCCTCGACGACCTATCTCTCACCGGAGGCATTTGAGGCGTTCTGCGACATGCTCGATGCCCCCATGCCCGAGGAGACTCAGCGCTTGCTTAAGAGGAAAGCGGTCTGGGAATGAGCTTCATCTCCAAGCCGACGCAACTCCCCGTAGGCGTCGGGATCGAGGGATTCCATTGCGGAAACGTTCTCGTCGACGGCTGGGCGGAGCACCGCTCGTCGGCCGCGAGGAAGCGCGGGTCTGCAGTGGTCTACGCGTCGTTCTGCGGCGATGAGGTTGCCGGGTTCTATACGCTCAGCGCCCACTCGGTCGCTCGCAAGGATGTGTCCGGCGGCTGGTTCGTTCGTAACGCGCCGAATCAGGTTCCCGTGGTCCTGCTCGGCATGCTCGGCGTGGACGAGAGGTACAAGGGCATCGGCCTCGGAGCATCCCTGCTCAGGGACGCCATCGAGAACGCCCAGAAAGTCGCCGCGCTCGCCGGTGCCCGTGCGCTGGTCGTCGACCCCGTCGACGATTGCGCCGGCGATTTCTACAGGCACTTCGGCTTTTCCGAACTCCCTGGCACAGACCGAATGGCACTTAGACTTTAAGCCGAACCGGATTCTTAATCTGATCAGAATCAAACGCCCAGACCCACCAACGCATGCGGTCCCCATTGCGCGCGGATGTTCGCTCCAAGTAGATTGATGTTGTCCATCCGCCGAAGCGGACATTCCATTCCTGGTTGTGATCCTTCTTCTTGTGACCGTGCAGGTCATCCTGAAGGGCTAGTCCCTTTAAATGACTGAAGCCACCCCTGACAGGACGGCTTCAGCGACGAGGTACAAGCCTCAAAACTGTTTCTATCCACGTAGGGCGCCGGCTCTGCCAAGCCGATGGGCGTACCCGTGCGTTTTCCTGATTCTACCCTGCTCTGACGAGTGTTTACAACAGGCCCTAGGCCATCCACCCCTCTATCTCGCGGTCGTGATCTGGATCGTGGACAACATACCAACTGCCATCCCGAAGACAGACCTCTCTGAGCGTCCCGCCCCCCATTTTCACGTGCCATGATTCGCATTCACGGTCGTCTCCCAGCGCCCAAGAGCGAGACTCGTGGTTCATGACCTCGGCGAATGGATACACGCGATTGTCGTACCACTTGATGCCCCAGGTTTGGTATCCCCCGTCCGACCGGCACTCGACCAGTGCCGTGACCAACCTTCGCGACTTCCCCGCCAAGACGTATCCCCTCCCTTATTACGAACATCCGTTCTATACTAAAGAACATCGATAGGACAAGTGGGAAGGAACAACCATGACCGAGGACGAACGGGGCGGGATCTACGACACGGCTTACGAGATGCACGGGTTCGCCGCAACACTGCTTTCTGCCTCGCGCGGGAACCTGCCGGAACCGGAAAAGATCATCGAGTACGCTTCGATGCAGATGTCCCGCCTCGCCGGCAATCTCACTGAGGTTTTTTCGGAAAATCCTGAAAAACCGACCTCGTTAGAGCCGGTCTGAGGATCTAAAAGCGAGTACCCCTAGCGGGCGTAGGGACCCGCTCAAAACGCCCCGTATTTGGCGATACAGCAAGGCGTTTGCCCGTACTTCCATTGGTGATAAAAAGGCGGCAGGTAGATAGTTTCATATCTTCTAGCTGTTAGAATCAACGGCGATTTTGTGCTGTTCGGGCAACGGCCCTAGCGGGCTGCATATCATTTAGCTGTTAAAATATATGTTCAGCTCAGCATCAATTCAGAGGGGCCCTAGCGGGCTGCATATCATTTAGCTGTTAAAATATTCGAACATGCTTTCCATGCCAATGACGTGCCCTAGCGGGATGCATATCATTTAGCTGTTAGAATACCCTACCCGAAAAAAGCCCCAATAGCTGGGGCTTTGCTGTTTTGAAATTCTGAAAAAATTCGTGCTATCCTTACGGTCATACGGCACCCCAATCCGTACAGAACAGGAAGATGCAGCATGAGCAATTTTTCAATTCGTCCCCCTAAGTCATTCAACTCGGGCCCTGTAAACGTGACGCCCCGCCGCAAAAAGAAATATTTTGAAGAGTTAGATTCTGCTCTGTTTGCTAAAAAAATCCTTGAGCCTTTCGGGGGTAATCTAAAGTATATATGTTCTATCGATATTACCTTCCATAATCCCCGACAGTCCAAAGACGGGCATCTCGAACTTCGACATGATTATCGTTTGGATGATGAGAAGGCTGATGAAGATCTTTTTAAGCAGTTTATTACGGGTATGGTGTCACTTGGCCAAAATACAGCCTGTATCAAGAGTTTGAAGGTATTTACGAATGGCGATTTTGAAAAACTTGCAGAAATAGCAAGAAATGTAAGCTTGGCGTATCGTTCGTGTACGCATTTCGAGGGTGCTCCTTTCAAGTTTTTTGTTGACGTTGGCTATGTGTTGATTACGCGATGCGAAGTAAAGCGCAGGGAAAGCCATCGTGTCACAATTGAATTAACTGACTTTGACATCTTTGCCTGCTGGATTATCGGTTTCGGTCTAGTAATCACGTTTATTTTTACCTCCCCTTTAATGCACAATATTGCTAACTGGCTCAAAGGCATTATTTCGGCGTAGCACACGGTGTAGCAGGTAGTTGCGGAAAACGTATCGCTTAACTATTAAAATGGAGCAAGTGGAAGGTCGAGGTTTCCCCCACGCCCTAACGCTGCGCATATTATCTTGCTGTTAAAATTGATAGTTAATCGGCACCCCAGCGTTTGCCCTAGCGGGGTGCATATCATTTAGCTGTTAGAATCTGGAGTATGGAAATCCCGCAGACTCAAATGCCCTAGCGGGGTGCATATCATTTAGCTGTTAGAATACCCTACCCGAAAAAAGCCCCAATAGCTGGGGCTTTGCTGTTTTGAAATTCTGATAAACGCAGAAATCGACTCGTTTTCGGGGTCGATTTCGACTGAATTCTGAAAAATAGAGGCAAACTTCGAGGTCCATTTGAGTTGCTCCCCTATCAATAAACGTGGGTAGCGTGTGTGCATTACGTGAAGCTATTTTACCGCAGTTAAAAGATATTTTGTTTGCCGGAAGAGTCTACGCTCGAAATCCCGTACCACTTCTGTCCCCAGGTAATTCGCGTCAAGGTTTCTGAATGAATATCAAATCGTCAGAACATGTCGATCAACTTGGGAGTTGCAAAATGAGTACGCAGAAAGAGGCATTGGAAGCAGTCGCGGATAAGATGCTTCAGGACGACACCATCACGGCGTTCGACAACGGGTATATCTTGGCTGTGTCGCAATGGAATCTTTCCGAACCCGCCACGGCGCAGGACAACACGAACGCCGTCATCTACGGCGGTGTTGGTTGTTCGTTTGAGGATATCTCAAACGGCTCGCTCCGATCCGCGGACGGGTTCGGCGCTGAGTACGTGTCCGATTTGGTATATGAGCAGCGCCGAGATGCCATCGATTCGCTTTCGGTTTACGGGTCTGATGGAAAGGTCAACAGCAAGCTCATCGACCGGCTGGCGGATCTCGAGGTATTCAAGGATCCTGATAATCCCGTCTGTGCGGTCGGCGGCAGCTTCTCCGAGATCGAGAACGCGTCTGGGGAAATCGCGCATACCAGTGACATTGACCGGTTCGACAGCGCTGAAGCCTCGAAGCCTTCCCAAATAGAAAAAGATACGGATCTTAATATCGGTTATGTCACCGATATCAAGGGTAACTTCTTCCCCACCGATGCGGAGAAGAGTACGGCTGCGCATGAGGCACGTGATGCTGCCCCTATCAGTGGAGTTGCCGACACGCAAATCGTGGAGATCGGCGGAGAATTTCGACCGATGCTGGAATTTGCTGGGGTCGGACGCGGCAGCGAGAGCCGGGAGAATGCGACGCGTGTTGCGGAGAGTCTTCTTGATGCGCTGCCCGACGAAGCTACGGGGTCGATCGTGACCGTCACCTACGACATGGATATCAGCTACGCAAGTGTTGCACTACCTGCAGGAATCGATGCCGAGCAAGCACAGGGCATCGCCGATAAGCTCGATGCAGCGGTGTTCGACCTGGGACTCGAGGGTTCTTTGGACATCCACCCTGCGGGAGAGTGGAAACGTGGCGATGAATCACGCGCGGCTGATACTACGGTGGACCTTGATTCGCTTATGGAGGCATATCCCGAGGGCATCGGCGATCCTATGGAGTCTGCCGAAGAGCATCTTATGAGCCATTAGAGGAACAAACGGAAAACTGTGATAACTTCAGGGCGGCTTTTTGGGTTCCCCTTTTGCTTTGCCGGCTATCTTTTATCTTTTGCGGTCGGCGGGACGAGCGCCGACCGTGGTGCTTGGCTATATGGGTTGGAACAACGTGCATGCCGGCGGGGTGCCTCTTGGCGGGCACCCCTTTGATTGTCTTAGCGCCTGGAGGTGTCCGGCGGGACGAGCGCCGGCCACAATGAAAATGAGAATAATAACAAGGCGCAACACAAAGCGCCTGACTGCGGAGCGCCTCTTTAGGGCGCTCCTTATGGTTGTACAAGGTGCACAACAAAGTGTCGGTGTAGAGGTGTAGTTATGTAGCGGGCTATCGATGTAGCAATGTAGTTTGGTAGATGGCTACACGGGTTGGTACTTATCGGGTTATCGGTATTGCTACTTACTGGGGATCTAAGGCTGGAAAATGCAAACTCTGCCGCAGCGGCAAGACTCGAACCCATCACCGAGGCCTGTTCTACGCTCGCGCATGCAATGTAAATCCCGGAGCGAAGGGAGCCGCATATGCATGCAGCGGCGAAAATGCTCCGGGGGGGGGTCGCTCATGACGCGACCCGTCTCCGGGGCCAATCG
>ERZ808246.550-NODE-550-length-30745-cov-4.818866_pt1 | contig 30745 bp, 21 predicted proteins | sample MGYA00521083_ERZ808246 | MGnify/ENA primary metagenome ERZ808246 (study PRJEB31516, sample SAMN03275577) | gut metagenome | biome: mammalia-associated habitat; material: feces | host: Papio cynocephalus | place: Kenya | collected 2012-07-07 ...
CCGCTGATCGCCGCCGTCAAGGCCGTGGTCGCGGTGCTGACCGCCGTGCTGTCGGTGTTCGTCTCCAAGGAGCCCGAGGCCGAGGCCGGCGACGTGCAGGGCGTGCCGGCCGAATACCTCGCCGACGTCAAGCGCGCCGGATCCATCTGCCAGGTCGTCACCCCGAGCGTCATCGCCGCCCAGATCGACCAGGAGTCCGGCTGGAACCCCAAGGCCGGCTCCCACGCCGGCGCGCAGGGCATCGCCCAGTTCATGCCGTCCACATGGGCCTCCGCGGGCAAGGACGGCGACGGCGACGGCAAGGCCGACATCTGGAACCCCCACGACGCGATCTGGAGCCAGGGCAACTACATGTGCGACCTCGCCTCGCAGGTCGAGGCGCTCAAGAAGTCCGGGAAACTGACCGGCGACACGCTCCAGCTGACCCTCGCCGCCTACAACGCCGGTCTCGGCAGCGTCCTGAAATACGGCGGCATACCGCCCTTCACGGAGACCACCAACTACGTGAAACGGATCGTAGACCTGGCCCAGACCAAATACACCTCCTCGGGCGGTACCGGAGACTCGGGGCCGACCGTCGGCGCGTTGAGCCCGAAGCTCGTCATGAGCGACAGCTGGCACGTGAACATCGAGGCCATGGGCCTGCACTACACGCGCTTCCCCGACTACGACACCTACCAGTGCACCTGGTGGGCCGCGATGCGCCGCAACCAGATCGGCAAGCCCGTCGACGCGCACATGGGCAACGGCGCGCAATGGAACGACACCGCGGCCCGCCTCGGCTACAAGGTGGGCAAGAGCCCGAAGCCCGGCGACGTGATGTGCTTCGAGGCCGGCGTGCTCGGAATGTCCAGCGTGTACGGCCACGTCGCGGTCGTCGAGAAGGTCAACTCCGACGGGTCGATCCTCATCAGCCAGTCCGGCACCGGCTGGATGGCCGTCGTCACCCAGACCATCAGCGCCGCGCAGCTCAAGGCCAACGCCGGGGGCGTCAGCTTCATCCACTGACCAACAGAAAAAGAACCGAAAGGACCAGGAGAAGAGAATGCCCAGAACAACCAAGGGAACGAGGAGACGCGGCATCCTCACCGTCTGCGCGTTCGCGGCGGCCGTGATCGCGTTCCTCGCCGCCAACGCCGCCATCGGCGCGCTGACGCACGAGCACGACGGCCGCGACGACGCAGCGGCCCGGCCGGCCGCCACGGCCCAGGCACCGGCCAAGACGAAGAGGAAAGGAGTGCGGTCCACGCCGCTCGCCCTGTGCGAGACCACCGCGCCCAAGGCCGTCAAGGCCTACGTCACCGCCTCGCCCGACCGGCAGCGCCTCCTGCGCCGCTACTTCGCGCCCCACGCCGGCGGCCTCGACATCCCGGTCTCCCGCATCGCGCCGCAGCCCGCCGCGGGTTTCGCCGGGTTCCTCAACGAGGGCACGCCCCACGCCGCCGCCACATGCAGCGTGAGCACAGGCCTCGAATCGCCCTGGATCCTCGACTGGGAATACGACGCCGACTCCGGCTGGCTGTGCACGTCGATCGCCGGCCCCATGGGCCAGGCATACAAACAGCAGGAGGAGGGGAGGAAATGACCGGGGACAACAGAACCGCCGCGCCGCGGCTCAACCCGCGGCTCACGCCGCGCCAGCTCTGGACCATGGCCAACGAGCCCGGCTGGCGGCCCTGGATCGACCTGATCGCCGACCACCCGCACGCATGGCCGGAACTTCGAGAATGGGCCGACCAGGCCACCCTCTACGGCTTCGACGCGGTGGGCGCCGCACCCGAACCGCCCACGGACGGAACCGCCGGCCCGCGCCTGCTCCGCTCGATCCTGGAACCTTCCACGCCGGCCCCGCCCGAGCTCGCGGCCGGCCCCGCCGACGACATGCCGCCGATCCCGACGGATACGACGGAACCGGAGGCGGCCGCGCCGGCGGAGACGCCGAAACCCGGCACGCGGCCGATGCCATGGCCCGAAGAGGATCCGGAACCGGCAGCCGAAGCCGACGATCCGATGGCCGGTCTCGCCGCCGTGGCCGAGACCGAGGGGGAGCGGCCGGCGAGAAAGGGCGTCGCCATCGACCCCCGCATACCGTTGACGGTAGCCTGCTGCATCCTCGCCGTCCTGCTGGTCGCGGCCGGCGCCTCCTTCGCCATGGAACGGCACCGGGCCGCCGTCGCCGCCGGGGAACGCGAGGCCGCCGTGAACGACTGCGCCAAGGCCGCCAGGACCCTGAAAACCTCGCGCACGGCGTGGGAGAAGCTGCTCAGGGACACCAAGGCGGGGGCGGGCAAGGTCCAGGCCAGCCAGGTGAAGGATCCGAAGACCGTGGACTCGCTGGAGAAGGCCCTGGCCGCGAAGACGCCGACCGGCAGCGCGTCATGCACCGCGGGCGACCGCGGCCAGGTGGAGAACGCCACCCGTTCCATCCGCAAGGCGGCCGGCGCCTACGACTCGAACAGGAAGGCGCTGCGGAAGGCCGCGAAGGCCGTGGAGGCATCGAAACTTGACAGGACCGTGGCCGACGCCACGAAGCTGCTCGCCGACACCAGGGGCAAGGTGAAGGACGACAGGACGCGCCAGGCTCTCGACAAGGCCATCAAGGCCCGCGACGAGCAGGCGATCTCCAAGGCCGTGAAGGCCGTGAACGACTCCAGGGCCGCCAAGGACAGGGCCGACGCCGAGGCGAAGGCCAAGCGCGAGGCCGAAGAGGCGGCGAAGGCGGCGCAGCAGCAGGCCGCCACGTCGAACCAGGGCTCGTCGTCCGGTTCCGGCCGGTCGAATTCCGGCTATTCGGGATCCAACCGCTCCTATTCGACGCCCCGCTCCAACGGGTCGGGCGGCTCTTCCTCCTCCGGCTCCGCGTCGTCGGGCCAGCAGGGCGGTGGCGCGCCGTCATGGTCGGTGCCCTCGGAACCGTCCGAGGACAACCTGCCCGGCCACGATCCAGGCATCTGACCCCGCCCCGTGGCGTAAAATGTTTGCCGAAGGCCGTTGCCGGGGCCCGCGTGCATCTTGCTTGTGCAGTCGTATGCGGGCCCCGACGATGGAAGGGAAAACGACCGTGAAGGGCGACAACAGAAGATGAAAGAGAAGACCGAGGACGAGGTCAGGGACGAGGCCCGCGAGATTCTGGGCCTGGACGGGGCAAAGGATGCCCGCGCCGGCGTCGGCCAATTGACGACGTTCAACCAGCTGGGATTCAAGAAAATACCGGACAAACCTGACGGATGGTATCTCCCGGACAACAAGGCCGATACCGCCGTGGTCCTGGAGACGAAGGCGTCCAAGATCACGCTGGGCGCGCCCCAGGTGAAGGAGCTGCTGAAGAACGTCCGCATCATGAACACGCAGTACGAGCACGTCGTCGGCATCCTCTACAACGGCGAGACAACACGGGTGTTCAAGAACGGCGAGGAATACCGGGAGAAGGGGAGCGACAAGCTCCACAGCATCGCCTACTACACCGCCCTGTTCAACGTCGACCACATCGACAAGCAGCGCATCTACGAACTTACCGCCCGGATCAACAACTGCCTTCATTTCGAGTTCGGCATCAGGAACCTCTACCACCGGATGATCTTCACTGCCTGCGCGCTTGTGGCGAAGCGATACAACGCGCTGATGGTCAGCGGCATGGGCTACTCCGAATTCCATAACGCAATCCTCAGCTGCCTCAGCAAGGAGCTGCTGAGGGACAAGCACCAGAACCAGAAGCTGGACCTGCTCGCGGACGTGTTCTCCGAGATCCGCATGAACCTCAACGTGAACAGCGAGGACGACAAGGAGCAGGAGCACGTCAAGGATCTGATCTCGATGTTCATCGACTGGGTGACGGAGATCTCCGACTGCCTGAACTCCGACGCATGGCAGGGCGAGGATGTCATGGGCATCTTCTTCAACGAGTTCAACCGCTACAAGAAGAAGACCGAATCGGGCCAGGTGTTCACGCCCGAACACATCACCGACTTCATGTACAGGATCCTCGAAGTCAACCAGGACGACAGGGTGCTCGACGCGACCTGCGGCAGCGGCGGCTTTCTGGTCAAGGCGATGGCGAACATGATTGACGAGGCCGGCGGCGTGAACACCGAGAAGGCCAGGGAGATCAAACAGAACCAGTTGTTCGGCATCGAGTTCGACCGCGAGATCTACGCCCTCGCCTGCGCGAACATGCTCATCCACAAGGACGGGAAGACCAATCTGGAACAACTGGACGCCAGATCCGAGGAGGCCGGGAAATGGATCGGCCGCCAGAACATCACCAAGGTCCTCATGAACCCCCCGTTCGAGAGGAAATACGGGTGCGTGGACATCGTCGAGAACGTCCTCGACAACGTGCCGCCGCATACGCCTTGCGCGTTCATCATGCCGGACAAGAAACTGGAAAAGACCGGCAAGAAGCAGATGAATCGCATCCTCGGGAATCATAGGCTGAAGAAGGTCGTCAAATTGCCCGAGGATCTTTTCTTCGGAGTGGGCATTACGACGAGCATCTTCATCTTCGAGGCCGGCGTTCCGCAGGACGGCAAGGAGTTCTTCGCATGCCACATGAAGTCCGATGGTCTGGTAACGGTCAAGAACAAGGGGCGTCATGACGTCTATGACAGGTGGCCGGCCATAGAGAAGCGTTGGCTGGAAATCATCGAGAAACAATCCGGCGACGACACGTGCCAGTGGGTGGATTCCGACAAGCATCTGTCCTACCAGGCGCCACAGAAGCCGTTCGAGATCTCCGAAGAGGACTTCCGCAGAGCGGCGATGGACTACCTGATGTTCCAGCGCGGCATCGATGCAAAGGAACTTGGCGAGAAGTTGCTCGAAAAGGCGATGTACTCAAGCCAAGTGAGCGACGACGACGGAGCTATCACCGTGACAATAGAGAAAGGTGGCGCCGACAATGGCGAAAATTGATACGAGCAGATGGAAGGAATTCGTCATAGGCGATCTATTCGAGAAGCTTCAACTTGATATCAAGAATGAAGATTTTAACAAGACTCTCGATGTATCCGAGGAACGTACGTCCGAGTTCGATCTGCCGTTAGTCAATGCCAAGCACGGCAATAACGGCATCATGTATTACGGGCGTGAAGCTGATTTCAATACGGCTGAAATGACGATTGACATTGTGCAGAATGGAGCCATTGCGACGGGGGATGTGTATGCCCAACCGCAGAAGACTGGTGTCCTGTGGGATGCATATTTGGTAAAGCCGAAAGCTGAAGTCGATTCCGCGGCTACATTGCTGTTCCTTGCGGCCGTGTTGGAGAAGGCAATCAAAGACAAATTCAGCTATGACAACAAATGCGTATGGGATAAGGCGAAGCTGTTGTCCGTGACGCTTCCCTGCACGGATAAAGGCGAACCTGATTGGGCGTACATGGACGCCTATATGTCTGGAATGATGCGTGAATGCGAAAGGAACCTTGCAAAGTTGGAATGCCTTCTGTCTTAGTGAGGGATAGCCGCGCAGTTTGTCTTAGGGCTTCAGAGTCAGGCCGCATCATGGCAGGCGTAGAATGGTGATGCAGGCCGCGGCGGGAACTTGTGGCCGATGCCGCGGCCGTTTTCTTGTTCTTTCAGACGTTTTTATGTTAAGTGTTGCGGCTTTTCATAGCGCAACGCTTAACGGCCATGCGATGCCGCGCACTGCATAAGGCAAAAGTAGGGTGTCGGCCCTGACCTTTGAAGGTCGGGGCCGACACCCCTTTTCAACGAAGAAGGAAAAAGAGTGTCGTGTCGTATCGGCCGACACTATCCTTCCGGGAACAGAATATCGCATTTTCCCGACCGGGATCTAGGCGTCATGCGTCGCGCGGAGGCGTACCGGCCCGCGTGCGGGGCGTTCTGTTCGTTTGTTCGGCCATCGACGCGCGATGCGTTCACGCGGCTTTCGTCCATCCCTTGGAGTGCTTGAGTGTGGATCTCGGCTTGGCGATGGTCGTTCCCGGCCATGCCTTGCGGCTGAGGAACGGGTGCAGGCCGCGCAGGACGTAGATGCACCGGTCGTTGTCCAGTTGCGCGAGCTCGTCCGGGGTGAGCAGCTCGCGGCCGGTGCGCTGCCGGTTGACCGTGTAGCTGCCGGTCGTGCTCTTCGACACGCTGGTGGTGCGCAGGTCGATGGTCTCCTTGCCCAGAAGCTTGGACACCCATTCCGTGGTGGACTGCTCCGCGCCGCCGAGGAACAGCGTCGAGTCGCAGTTGCCGGCGACGGTCTCCCAGGAATCGCGGTACATGGTCTTGAGCTGGGCGATGGTCTGGAGGATGACGGACACGCTCACGCCGCGCGAGCGGATCGTGGCGATCAGCTTGTCGAAGTTCGGGATCCGGCCGACGTTGGCGAACTCGTCCAGGAAGCAGTGCAGGGGCGTGGCGAGCCTCTGGCCGGGGTAGGCGCGGCACCTCTGGATGATGCTGTCGAACAGGCATTGGTAGAAGATCGCGGCGAGGAAGTTGAATGTCGGGTCCTCGTCGGGAAGGGCGAGGAATATCGCCATGCGCCGCCGGGGCTTCCGGCATCCCTCGTCCAGGTAGCCGCCGATGTCGTCGATGCCGATGTCGTCGGATGAGAGGATGTCGCGGACGGCGCCGACCTGGATCGGCGCGAGGCGCACGCCGAGCGAGATGATGATGCTCTTCTTCGTCTCGCCGGCGCCCTGGCTGAACGGCCGGTACTGCGTGGCCGCGAAGCGCAGGCCGTTGGCGATGCGCCATGTACGGCGCATCTCGTCGTCGAGGGTTCCGGCCGCCTCCATCCCTTCGTATGCGGCCTTGGTCTCCGCGTACATCTCCATGCAGGTGTCGACTAGCACGTCGACCGGGCTGGCCTTGGTCTCGTCCTCCTCGCTGGCCTCCATTTTCCCGGCGAGGTCGGCGACGGCGTTGAGCGTCCGGCCTCCGGCCACGCCGAGCAGGTCCTCCATTACGTCTGGGTCCATGTAGTAGACGAGCGCGGTGAGGGCGGTGAGCAGGGAGCGTTCGGCCTTGTCCCAGAACCCGTCGCCGGAGTTCTCCTTCTGCGAGCCGTTCGTGTTCTCCATGATGTTGGTGACCAGACGCATGATCGCCACGTCGGGCTTGTCCTGGTCGATGTAAGCCAGTGGGTTGAAGTGGGTGGCGCACGTCAGGTCCACCAGGTCGAGCTTGTGTACGGTGTACCCGGCCCGCTCCAGGGCCTCGTGCGTCTCGTCGTACAGTTCGCCCTTCGGGTCGGTGCAGGCGTAGTTCATGTTGGCCTTGAGTATGTTGGGGATGACGTGCGTGGCGGTCTTGCCCGAGCCGGACGAGCCGATGACGAGCGTGTTGAGGTTGCGCCTGGTGGCCTTCGCGTCGATGCTCAGCCCCTCGGTCAGCGTCATCTGGATGTTCTGCCGCGGGTCGTGGTCGGTGTAGGGGCTCATCTCGTCGCGTTCGGCCCAGCGCGCCGAGCCGTATTCCTCGCGTTCCCTCCAGTTGTCCAGGCTCTTGCCCCACTGGATCATCCATATCAGCCCGGCCGCGGCCGCGCCGGCCGCGCCGCACAGCACGCTGGTCCGGTCCCATCCGACGGCGAGGGGCGTTCTCAGCGCCTCCGTGATGCCGTCGATCGCGCGTTCCGCGCCGAGTCCGGCGGCCAGGTCGTCCTGCACGTGGCGGGCGATCAGGTCGGCCAGCCAGAAGCCGAGCGCCATGGTGAGCGCTATCGGCGTGATTCTCTTCAGTATCTTCATTGTGTTGTCTCCTTTTCCGTCGTGTTCCCGGCGAGCCCGGCCGCGGCGAGGTTGTCGGCGAGCAGCGTGCGCAGGCGTTCGTTGAAGGCGGCCGGCGTGCATGGCCGTGCCGGTCCGGCCGGGGGAGGCGCGTCGTCGTCGGCCGCGGCGGGTTCGGCCGTTCGCGTGATGCGGGCGACTATGACGGCCGCGCCGTTGGCGGATACCACGGAGTCGCGGCCGCCGGTCATCAGTGCCAGGAGCAGCCCCTCGCGCGATTCCGGGTCGACGGCGCGGCCGGCCTGCCATCCCGCCGCGCGGGCCTCCTCGGTGCCGCCGGCCGCGACCGCGATGGTCCGCAGCGGGTTCGATCTGTCGTACAGCGGGACGGCCGTCATAGCGTTTCCTCGTCGTCCCATTGGTCGGGTTCGCCGTTCTCGTATCCCGCGCCGTCGTCGGCCGTTTCCTCGTCTTCCTCCGCTTCGGCGTGGCTGGGATTGAAGGCTATGGCGTCGGCGATGACGTCGTATCCCGCGCCGTCGTCGGCCGGATGCGATCGGATCAGGAACGCGGCGCCCTCCGCCGCGTGGCTCTCCACGTTGCCGACGTGGCCGCCCTCGGCGCGGATGGAGGCCTCCCTCGGTCCCGCGTCCGTGTCGACCATGGCCCGCAGCAGCACCGCTTGGCCGTCATCGAGCGTGATGGGCTCGGCCGTCAGTCTCGCTTCGAACCATATGCTGATCTCTTCCATGCTGTTCCTTGTTTCCTTCCAGTTTCGCCTTGGCCCGGCCCGTCATGTCGTTCCAGAACGCCTTCGTGCCGGCTCCCTTTCTCTCCGTCCGTTCCGTTCCCCGGGCGCGGGCCGCCCATTCGTCCATGGAGAGCGCCGTGGCCGGCGTCGAGGCGCCGTTCCTCGCGGCGGCCCTCATGTTCCCTGCCAGTGTCCGGTACTGCTCGTCGGAGAGGATCTGCGGTCCCCCCTGCGTGCTGTCCACCGTCCATGTGCCGGCCGGGCGGTCCGGGGTGCCGGGCGAGGGGTTGCGTTCGGCGCGGGCCACGGCCTGCTCGCCGAATCTTCCCTGGCTTGCCGCGTTCCGGTGCAGTTCCGGCGCGATGGCCCTGCCGAGGTCGTCCATGACCTGCCGTGCGGCCGCCTGCCTGTCCTGTTTGCTGAAGGGTGTCTGGGCCACGAGCCTGGCGATGCCGCGGGGGCCGTGGGCGTTCGTCCAGGCCACCGCCGCCCGGTTGACGGCGCGGTTCACGGCCCGGGCCGCCTTGTCCGGGTCGTACATGCCGGCGTCGATGTACGCGGAGAATCTCTGGCGCAGCTCTTCGGTCATGCCGCGTTCGGCCATGAACCCGCTCAGCTCCTTCGCCGCGTCTCGGCGGGGTTTTCCCGTCGTCGGCGTCGCGCTGGTCTCCGGTTCGGTTTCGTTCCTGGTATCGTTCATCTCATTCCTCGTTTCCGTCTTTCCATATCGTGCGGCCGCGTTCCGGGGCTTTCCGAGCGTCCGGCTTGCCTGCCGGAGATCGCCGGCCGCGATCCTCAGCGCGTCCGAGCGCACCATGGTCCTGATGTCGGGGGCCGTCCGCCCGTCGGGGAGCCTGAGCAGGGGGCGCGGCGATCCCGACGCGATGACGCCGGACGCCTGCACTTCGGTGCGCAGCTCTGCGGGGCGGCTTCCCATGTACGAGTCCCTGATCCTTCGGCCGAGGTCCTTCATCGTGGCCTCGTCCATCGGCACCGGGGAGGGGAGCCGCTGCGTGTACGACGGCGCGGCGCCGTTCCATGTCAGCCCGGTCCATGAGGGGTCGCTGGTGTCGATGACGGTCACTCGGTCGTCCTCCTGGTACTGCATGTGCACGTGGTCGTAACCGTCGATCCTGCTTGCCCGGTCCACGTGCCATTCGACGACGAACACGTCGTATCCGGTGCTTTCGCGGAACCAGGTGCAGGGGCGCGCCACCTGGTCCAGGGCGTCCTGGAGCCTCGCGGCGCGCAGCATGTCGGGATTATGCCGGCCGGTGAGGTCCCTGTCCATGGCTTTCTCCACGGCCTCCGACCATCCCGTCGAGAGCTTTCCGTCGAAGCCGGGCACGGCGAGCCGTTCCCGGCCGGGATCCGCGATCATGGCGTGCCGTTCGGGCATGGCCATGTCGTGCTCGCCGATGGCGGCGAGCACCGCCGACTCGGCCTCGGAGCCGGTCGGCGGCCGCTGCCCGGCCGGGGTTGAGATGACGAACCAGCCCAGGTCGGCCGGTCTGCCGTCCCGGATGCCGCTGCGGTCCACGATGATGTCGCCGGGGTAGACGCCCATGCCCACGTCGTCGATCATGGGGCTTCGCGCCCTTCGCGCGGTCCATAGGGTGTCGCCGCGCTCCGCCCACATGATCGGCGTGGTCGGCTGGGCCGCGCCGTTCCCGTCGCGGGGCGTCGAGTTGATGCGGTCCTGGTGGATCGCGGTGCGGATGATCGCCCTCTTGTTCCCGTCCTCCATGGCTGCTCCTTCCGCTGCCTTTTCCGTTACGTTCCCAGTGTGCTGCGCCGTGCGGCGTCCCGGTTTGGACGGTGGCGGGCATGGGATCGCTCTCCCGTTCCCCGGTGGCGGGGATGGGAGGGCGATCGTTCGGGGCGCCGCCGTCACGACGGCGTGGGTGCGGCGGGTCTACAGCCTCGGCCCGCGGTGCGGGTTCCTGTGCTGCTCCGGGTTCCCCTTCGCCGGATGGCCTTCCGGGCCTTCCTGCCGCGGGGTCTGCGGGCCGTGGTGCGTTTCGGCCTTGGGCGGGGTCTTCCTCTTCTTCCCGTCCTGCTCACGCTTGAGGCGTTCGAGCTCGGCCTTCTTCGCCGCGTATTCGGCCTCCCTGGGCCAGGGTGTCTCGGCGGTCTCCCGCGAGGCGTTCAGCTCGGCGCGGGCCTTCTCCAGGCGCTGCCGGGTGTCGGTGCCCTCGGCGAGGCCCTTGATGAGCCTGTCGAGCTGCGCGGTGATGCCGGCCGAGCCGGCGGCGGCACCGTCCGGCATGGGCGACTTGGCCTCGTGGTCGTGGGCGGCCCTGACGGAGAGCGTCACGGTGCCGGTGGCCTCTCCCTTGTGCACGCACACGGCGAGGCCGTCGTATTCGGCGATCTCGGCGCCGTCGGCGGCTCGTCTGGCCGCCGCGGCGAGGGCCGCGTTCGCCGCGCCCCTGTCCGTGATCGTCCGTCCCTCGACGGTTATCCCCTCCCAGTGGCCGGCCTGCTGGCCCCGGCTCCTGATCTCCCTCGCCCTTTCGGCCGCGGGCCGGTCCTCGGTCTCCTCGGCGTCGATCCTGGCGAGCGATTCGACGATCGGGGCGAGTATGCCGGCGTCGCGCCGCGCGTCGGCGCGCTGCTGGCCGTGCGCGGCTCGCAGCAGTGTCATCTGGTTGAGCTCGTTCTCCAGGTTCATGCGCTTCTGGATGTCGGGGTCTCCGGTCGCCAGGGCCTTCACGGCGGCGAGGCTCACCACGTCGTCGTCGAGGTCGGACGCCTCTCGTGCCGGGCTCTTGGAGCTCATGAGCTGGCTGATGAACCGCTGCTTGCGTTCCACGGTCTGATAGCTGTAGGCATCGAACGTGCCTTCCGTGACGTACCTGAAGTCGTAGACCTTCCGGTACATGTTGCCCTGGCGCAGCACTCGGCCGAGACGCTGCTCGAGGTCGGCCGGCCTCCAGGGGCAGTCGAGGTCGTGGATCGCGCAGAGGCGTTCCTGCACGTTCGTGCCGGTGCCGAGCTTCTCCGTCGATCCGACCAGCACGCGGATCTCGCCGTTGCGGACCTTCTCGAACAGCTGCTCGCGTTTCTCGGGGTTGCTTCCCGCGTCGTGGATGAACGCGATCTGCTCCTCCGGCACGCCCTGTTCGATGAGCCGGTCCTTGAGATCCTGGTAGACGTTCCACCCGCCCGAGGCCGGCGTCGACGTGTCGCAGAATACGAGCTGGGCGCCCTTCCGTTCGGACTCCTGACGCCAGATGCGCGCGACGTTCTCGGCGCAGCGCTGTACCTTGCCGCCGTCACTGAGCGGCTCCCGGTCGATGTCGTCCTTGAGCAGCTTGGGGTCCAGGGCGATCTTCCTGCCGTCGCTGGTGATGCGCAGCAGGTTGTCCTCGTCGGGCGGCACGCTGCCCGAACGCACGCGGTCGGCGCGTTCGGCGAGCTTCTCCATCTCATCGCGCTGCGATTCCGTCGCCGGCACTGCCACCGGGACCGATTCGAGCTCCGGGAGGTCCAGGTCGATGTCGTCGTTGGTGATCATGTCGGTGAACTGCTTCACCGCGCCCATCATCTCCGGCAGGTTCTGGAACTTGGCGAACCGCTGCTTGACCTGGAATCCGTCGCCCTCGGGCTTGAGCTCCACGGTCGGCACTACCTGGCCGTATGTGCCGGCCCACGCCGCGAACGTGTCCAGCCCCTGGGCCTTCAGCGTTCCCGGCGCGAGATAGCGCTGCATGTTGTAGAGCTCGCTCATGGAGTTGGACACGGGTGTGCCGGTGGCGAACACGATGTTGCCGCCGTGCCCCGCCTCGCGCATCCACTCGCATTTGTCGAGCAGGTCCTCGCTCTTGGCCGAGGACTCCACCCCCATGCCGAGGTCGGCGCCGGCCACCGGGATGCCGAGGTTCTTGAACTTGTGGGCCTCGTCGACGAAGAGCATGTCGATGCCGAGCTGCTCGAACGTGATGCCGCCGAGCGTGCTGTCGTCGCGCTTCTCCTTCGCCTCGCGGAGCTTGCGCATCTTCTCCTCGATCTTCTTGCGCGCGGCCTCGAGCCTCTTGACGGTCGCGTCCTTCTTCCCGTGTTCGCGTTCGCGTTCGCGGATGGCGTCGACGAACTCGTCCACCCTGCGCTCCATGCCGGCGATGCGCCGGTCGATCGTGACGTGGAGCCTGGTGAACCGGCTTTCCGGCACGATCACGGCGTCCCAGTCGCCGGTCATGACGCGACCCCAGAACCTGCGGACCGACTGCGGGTTGCGCTGCGCGTCCTTGTCCATGACGATGATGCGGTCGGTCGGGTAGAGCTTCGCGTAGTCGCCGGCCCACTGGTCGACCAGGTGGTTCGGGACCACGAGCATGGGCTTGGACGCCTTGCCCAGGCGCTTGGCCTCGTGGGTGATGGCGACGCCCTCGAATGTCTTGCCTGCGCCGACGACGTGGGCGATGAGGGTTCCCTCCTCGCTGCGCAGGGCGCGCGCCACGGCGTCCTTCTGGTGCGGCCTGAGCTGGATGCCGTTGACGATGCCGGGCGTGGTGACGTACGCGCCGTCCACGTGCCTGGGGTGCAGGTTGTTGAACCGGGCGTTGTACAGGGCGGTGAGCCTCTGCCGCCGCCCGTCGTCGCGGAACACCCATTGGCGGAACGCCGACCGCAGCGCGTCGGCCTTGGCCATGGCCTCCATGGTGCCGCGCTGGTCCGTCACGCTCTTCTCCCGGCCGTCGGGGCCGATGACCTTCTTCGTGACCTTGATCTGCGCGTTGTTCAGGCAGTGCTCGAGTATCTGGCAGGGGTTGAGGTCCTCCGTGCCGTACGCCTTGCGCGTCCGGTAGGGGAGGTCCTTGGCGGAGGGGTAATCTACGCGCCACTGCCCGAGCTGGGGGATCCAGTTCAACTGGAACTCCCTGGCCTTGGCCTGCGTCAGCCCGGCCGCGTTGAGCCCGAACGTCTCCGCCATGAAGTCGAACACGTCCTTGGCGGGGATCCAGGGCGATCCGAGCTCGGCGCTGATCTGCTCGGGTCCGAGCGGCGTCGGCCGCACCTGGTCTAGCCGGTCCGCGATGCGGTCGAGCCGGTCGGCCTCGCTTGCCGCGCGCGCGATGGGCTCGGCGTTCGCTTCGGCCCATTCGCGCATGTGGTCGCCGCGGCGCGCCCGGTAGTCGAGCCAGCCGTCGCGGCTGGCCTTGATCGAGTCCAGGAATATGTCGCCATGGCCGGCGAAGAGGTTCTGCTGCTTGCCTCGCGAGCCGGATTCCCTGACGGCGGCGAGCAGGTATTCGCTGATCGACGGGTCGGTCGCCAGCTCGCGGGCCAGCGCCTCCTTGTCGCCCGCCTTGTCGGGGATGAGGATGCGCAGCGCCGAGGCCACGGGGGCGTCGGCCTGGTATTTCCCGCCCCAGCTGCCGACGGTCATGGAGCTGAAAAGCAGCTGGAAGAGACGCGTCCGCTCATTCTCGTCGATGCGCGGGTCGTGGGCGATGCGCGCGATGAACTCGGTGGTCTGGCCGATCGTCGCCGTGCCGGACGCGATGGCCGCGTCCGCCGCGCCGGAGCCCTTGAACGCGAAGCGCCAGATCATGGCCGTGGTGTCGGCCCTGCCTCCTTCCGGCGTTTCCGTGAGCGCCCTCGTGGCCAGGTCCATGACCATTTCGGGGTCGTGGCGGAGCCCCTGCCAGGTGGTCTTGCCGTATGGTTTCTGGGCGGCCGCGACGGGGCTGATGTAGCTGTCGGCCGTGAGCGGCGACGAGAGGGACTTCCAGCCGACATCGCCGGCCTTGGCGATCCATTCGTCGGTCTTGTCGACGGTGGGCGGGTCGATGGCCCCGGGCATGCCGTGGTTCAGGCTCGCCCAGTTTTCGGCCTCCGTCCGCTCGTCCCTGGTTCTGAGATCCTCGGCCATGCCGCGCAGGTGCGCGGCCTTCGCCACGACGTCGCCGGTGAGGTAGTCCTCGGCCGGCATCAGCTCGTCGGTGTCGGGGTCTCGGATCACGAGGTCGCCGAGCTCGCCCTCGACCTGCTCGGCCGGGGTGTCGGTGAGTTTTCCGATGAGCTCCGTGTCGACCTTGCCGGTCCTGTCGAGGCTGATGCCGAGCGCGTCCTTCATGTTCTCCGCGTGCTCGGGCATCGGGGGTTCCGGCGCCAGGGTGCGGCGTTCGAAGATCGCCGCCTTGGCCTTGAACCTGCCGGATGCGTCCAGGTCCTCGAGGGCCTGGATGAGGTGCCAGCCGGATTCCTCGCTTCGGTATGCGCGGCGGTTCGTCTGCGTGCAGAGGCGTCCGAACTCGGCCGCGAACGAGTCGTATGCCTCGTTGAGCGCGCGGCGCTTGCCTTCCAGCTCGGGGTCGTTCTCGTCCTGGTGGGCGGGGTCGAGTTCGAGCGTCTGGATGCCGCGCACCAGGTCGCGCAGCGCGATCATGCCGCGCAGTCTCCTGGCCTCCTTGCCGTTGCCGGCGGCGACCTGTTCGACGGTCTCGCCGTCGCCGTACCAGACCACGCCGTGGCGGTCCACCTGGTACGAGTACAGCTCGATGCCCTCCGGCCTGAGCGCGCATGCCGGGTCGGCCTGGCGTTTGCCGGGGGAGGGGCGGCCGGCCCGGGAGAGCTGGGCCGTCAGCAGCCCGGAGAGACGTTCGGCCGTCGCGCGTTCGTCCCCGTCGGCGCTGACGTCGATGTCCCCGCCGAACCGTCCGATGGTCGGCTTCAGCGTGCCCGCCACGTGGCCGTCGGGGTCCTCGGCCACGAGGCGGTTGACGTTCACCGTCACCGGCCGGCCGTCGGGGCCGGCGGAGCCGGGGATCTCGATCGCGTCGCTGTGGATCCAGCTCTCGTCCGGCGTTCGGTCGAGTGCCTTCCCGCGCTTGCGGAGCACGAGCACGTCGGTGACGACGCGCGTATTCGACTGGCGGTCGAAGGTGCCGGCGGGCAGGCGGACCATGCCGACGAGCTCCGCCTTGCGGGCGATGTCGGCGCGCACGCTTTCGCCGCGCTTGTCCATGGTGTGCCGGCTGGTGAGCAGGATGGCGGTGCCGCCGGGTCTGAGCGCGTCGACGCTCCGCTCGATGAACCAGTCGTGGATAGGCAGGCTCTGCACCCGGCCGTCCAGCAGCCTGTAGTCGAAGGTGATGTCGGCCGAATACGGCACGTTGCCGATCGCGGCGTCCCATGATCCCTCGCTGACGGAGCATCTGGTGAAGTCTCCGTTGACCACGTCGGCCTGCGGGTTCAGGATGGCCGCGATCTGCGCGCTGATGGGGTCGAGCTCGACGCCCGTCATGTGCCATTCGCCGGTCTCCGGGCGGGTTCCGAGGAAGTTTCCGGTGCCGCAGCCGGGTTCGATGACCCATGCGCCGCCGGCTTTCGCGGCGTCCGGGCATTGCGTGGCCAGTGCGTCCCACATCGCGCCGACGGTGGCGCCGGGCGTGTAGAACGCGGTCAGCACGCTGCCTCGCGCCTGCGCGTACTGGTCCGCGTCGAGCAGTCCGCGCAGCTCGTCGTTGATGGTCTTCCATTCGGGCTTGCCGCTGAAGGCGTCGGCGCAGCCGCCCCACCCGGAGAAGCCTCTGAGCGCCTCGATCTGCTCCGGCGTGGCCTCGCTTTCGCGGCCGCGCAGCTCGTTCAGGGTCTTCAGGGCGACGATGTTGGCCTCGGCGCGGCGGCGCGGGCTGTCCGCGCGCTGGAGGTCCAGGGCCTTCAGTCGCTCTCCACGATCTCCCCGATCGCCATGTTCATCGCGTCCCTCTGCGCCTGGATCACGCCGTTGCGTCTGACGCTCTCCGTTATCTCCGGGTGCGCGGCCATCACGTCCTCCGTCCTGGCGAGGTGCCGTTGCTCGATCAGGCTTTCCGTGATTCTTGCTGCCGTCTCCCGCGTCCGTTCCTCGATCCGGTCCAGGTGATCCCCCAGCACGTTCGCCATCATCATCTCGCGCGTCTCCTGCGGCCGGTTCTCCTGGAGCCAGATCAGGCGCATCCTCTTGATGCCGCGCACGCAGTCCGGCGTGATCGTCCGGTAGGGCAGTTCCCCGGGCGTCGAGAGCTCCGGGTGTTCCCTCTGCCTCTCGCGCATCCGTCTGAGATTCGCCTCGTACCTCTTCCGAAGCCCCTCGTCCTTCCACTGCATTCCGTTCGTTTCCATTCCTGGTTCCTTCCCTGTCTTCCGTGTTTTCATTGCCTACTGTATCGGTTCCGGCCTTCTCGATCCATTCGTCGGTGAACCAGGCCGGGCGCCGATCGCCGAGCAGGTCGGCCAGCTCGCGCAGGCGCGCGGTCTGGCCTTCCGCCTGTTCCTCCGTGTGCGTGCCGATTGCCGGCGCTGCCGTCTGCGGGGTCGGCGCGGCGCTCTCCCGGAGCGTCTGGTGCTCCGTCCAGGCCTTGTAGATGTCGTCTCTCGGCATGCCGGAGCGTTCGGAGATTTCGTCGAAGATGCGTTCCCTGACGGTGGAGTCTCCCGCGCCGAGGATCGAGTAGAGCTCGCCGGCCCCGGAACGGACGGGGAACGATTCTACGATCTGGCGGAACGTGACGGTGCCGCTGATCTCCGCTCCCATCTCGTCGTCGGGGAACGTCTTCGTGTACCAGGGGCGTATGGCGGCGTCCATCCCGTCGGCGGGTTTCGTCGGCCCTTCGGCCTTCGCCGGTGCCGGCGGGGTCTGCTTCGGCGGCTCGGTCCCGATGTCGTCGAGGATGGAGAGCAGGTCGCCCTGCTGCCATTCCGTCGATGCCGTCTGCGCCGCGTATCTTCTGCCGCGCCGGCGTCCTCTTGTCTTGGTCAGTGCCATTTTCTTTGCTCCTTATCTTCTCGCCGCATGGCCTGTGTGCCTGCGGTCCGTGTGTTTTTCTTCGGGGTTTTCCCTTCGCGCGGCCCGGATGCCGGGGGATTGGGCCACGGCGTCGGCGAGCCTGGCCGGGTCCTCGATGGCGAACGATTCGCGTGCCTCGCCGCGTCCGCGGAACAGTTCGACCGGTGTTCCCGGGCGCAGGCGGATCTCGACTGGCTTCGCCTCCGCGAGCTGTCTGCGGTTCGCCTCGCTTGTGAACCGGTCGATCTTCCAGCCCCCGAGGTCGTGCCCGTCCACGACGGTTCCGGCCGGCAGGGTGACGATCAGCTTGTCCCAGTTGTCGTCCTTCGCGCAGTACAGGTAGGGCTTCGCCGCGCGTGCCGGTACGGTGAAGCTCGGCCATGCGCGGTTGCGTTCCCGGTGTCGGCGGCGTTCCGTTTTCGTCGGCGGCTGCGGCGGCACGTCGTCCGGTGTCGGGCCCGCGGGCGATACGAGGCGCAGCGCCGCCGACTCCATGAGGTCTCCCCATGTCGGCGCCATCCTCCCGTCCTCGAGGCGCAGCAGCGGTTGCCGGGGGGTGGTGAGGATGCCGCTTCTGCGGACGTGGCCGAGGCCTTCCGGGTGCGCGGCTTCGAGGTAGTGGTCGTAGATGGCGCGGCCTTCCATGAGCATGTCGCCGTCCTCCATGCGCCGCGGCTCCATCGGGCTGGGCCTCTCGCTGCTCGTGACGGTTTCGGCCTGCATGGTCTCGGCGTCGTACCTCATGTGGCTGAACGAGCGGGCCTCGACGACGCCGTTCAGCCGTGCGTGCCATCGCACGATGACGAGGTCGTCGCCCTCCGCGTCGAGGAAGAACACGCATGGCTTCGGCGTAAGGTCCAGGCATCTCTGGAGCACCGAGGCCCTGACGATCGAGGGGTCCATGCCGCGCAGCACGCCCGCGGACAGCGCGAGGGCCTCGTGCCAGCCCATGCGCAGCGGCTCGGTCTCGCCCGGCACGGTGATCCGTTCGGAGCCGGGGGAGAGCACCCTTCCGCTTCTCCATGCGCGCTGTCTTCCGGCGGTCCAGACGGGGATGGAGTCGAGCATCTCCTGCAGCGGGTCGGCGCCGGGCTTGTGGAGGATGGTCCACCCGCCGTCGAGCCATGTCTTCTCCTCGCCGAAGACGCTGTGGCTGTGGATGATGATGTCGCCCCGCTCGTGCCACATGCCGAGTTCGTCCGAGCCTTTCTCCCTGGCCGTGCACGCGGTCCAGAGCGTGTCCCTGGCCTCGTTCTCGGCCCACATCTCGACCGGCCACGGCATCGGGTCGTTGACGCCGTTGATGGTGTCCTGCCATATGGCCGTGGTCCTCACGGCCGTTCCTCTGCTGTCCATTTGCTGCTCCTTATCTGTTGCGGTTGTGTTCGATCTTCCGGGCCGGCGCCTTCCTCGCCTGGGCGTCGGTCTTCGCCTTGTACTTGGCCTTGAATCGTTCGAAGAACTCCTTTCTGTTTCTCGGCCCCGGTGTCTTCGTGCCGGCGTCCATTGCGGGTTCGGGGGTGGCATGGCCGGACGGTTCCGGTGTCGTCGCCGCCTCCGCTGCCGGCCGCCCCTGCGCGTTCTCCGGCGTCCGTTCGGCCTGTGGTTCAGGCTCGTTCCGGGTCTCCGCGGCCGGTGTCTCCTTCGCCGGCTGCTCTTCCTGGCGTGTGCGCGCCGCCGGCTCGTATGGCTGCCCGTAGTCGTCGTGGAGGCTCCTGTCGAAGTCGCTGCGCAATTCGGGATCCACCTCGATGGCGTCCCTCGCCGCCTGCGGGTCCAGTCCCGCGAGCTGCTCGTGGGAGGCGGCGAACTCGGCGGCGGCGTAGTCGAGGATGTCCGGCCGCACGTTCCCCCATTCGACCCTGCCGGTCGTTTCCGGTTCGGGTTCCGTCGGCTCCGCCGTCTCCGAACCGGCCGCGCCGGCGGCGCGCTCAGGCTCCGCCTGCGTGGCCTCCTCGGTCTGCCGGGTCTCCTCGCCGCTCCGTTCCTGTGTGGGTTCGGCTGGGACCTTCAGCACTTCGGACGGGTCGAATTCCAGTCCGAGCTGCTTGAAGGCGCGTTCGACGGCGTGCATGAGGTGGTCGGCGTCCTTGCCCTGGAAGTGCAGGTAGTATCCGCCTTCCGGGGTCTTCTCCACGCCGTAGGTGAGTCCGGCCTGGCGGAGGCTTTGCGTGACCTTCTTGAGGGTCTCCTGGTCGTCGAGCCTGATCTCGTGCACGTCCTCGCCCATCTGCTGCAGCCGTTTCTCGCCGACGTTGCCGGTGTTGCGCTGCTTCTCGATGGCCTCGACGGCCTTGCCGGCGCCGCCCTTGGCGAGCTGCCATCCCGAGTTCAGCAGCGCGAGGGCGAGGCTCTTGGCGACCCTGACCGTGAGGCGTGCGCCGCCCTCGATGATCTGGAGCGCGGCCCCCTGTATCTTCTCTTCCATGGCTTCCTCTATCGCCATTTCCTGTTCCTTTCTGTTGTGTTCTGTGACTGGTTCCGGGCCGGCTCATAGGCTCCGGCCGTGTCTGTTCCTCCGCGTGCCGTCCGTCTTCCGGCGGTCCGCCGCGGGCTCGTCGGCGGTGCGTCCCGCCGCGCGGGAGAGGCTGGAGAGCTCGCCCTCGAAGTGGTCGAGCTCGGCCTCTCGGCGTTCCATCTCCTGCCTGGTCTCGATAGCCAGGTCGTGGTCCCCGTTCTCGATCGCGTCGCTCAGCGCGATCACGGTGGAGCGGAGTATGGTGCGTGATTCCTCCACCTGCGTCTGGAGCAGGCGCACGCCGTCGTTCCCGTCGCCGCCCGCGGCGCGGGTCCATCTGGCGGCGGCGTTCAGCGCCGCCGTGGCGTCGTGGAGCCGGTCTACCTTGGCGGCGACCATGGCGTAGTAGCGTTGCTGGCCCTCCGTGCGGCCGGCGGTGACGCCGAGCCGGTCGGGTCTTGTGAGGGGCTCCACGCGCTCCTCCGGGCGGCCGAACCACTGGTATAGGCCCTCGGTCGGGACTCGTTTCGCGTATCGACCGCGTCGGTCCGTGACGTTCTGCACGCGGCTTTCGGGCAGCCATGCGCGCCATGTTCCGCCGGTCGCGGTGACGTACCGGCGGGGGATCGTGATGCGCAGCCGTCGTTTCGTTCCGGGCAGCCAGACGGTCACGGCCTGCTTCGTCTTTTTCGCGACGAGACGCCGGTTGAACGTGATCGGCAGCATCCTCTCGTGCCCGATGCGGGCCATGATGTTGGCCTGCGTGTATGCCGGTCCGAGCTTCGAGTCGCGGATCCTGAACCCGGTCTTCTTCCAGGTGAACGTGAGGTGCCGGCCGCGGGATTCGACCTTGACGCCGCTCGCGCCGAGCATTCTGGACATGTCCTCGAAGCCCTCGGAGTTCGCGGCGCACATGTCGACGAGCGTGCGTATCCGGTCCTTGACGCCGACGCCGCGCATGGTCGCGTACAGCTCGGCCATGGAGAACCCGTGGCGTTCGCCGCGCGTCTTTTGCGTGCGCTCCGGCGTCTTCCCGGCCTGCGGCTCCGGTTCGGTTCTGGTGTTCTTCTCGATGCCTGGAACGGCCTGCTGCGTCGTCCTGGCGGGCGCGGTCTGTGTCTGCCCGTCGATGGCGATCTCGGGTTCGATGACGCTCAGCCCCTCGCGCCGGCAGATCTCGTCGGCGATCTCGCGCCACCGGTCGATGGCGTCCTTGGGCAGTCGCGCCTTGAGATGCGGGGGCGTTCTGGAGGCTGCGCAGATGAGGATGTGGTCGTGCAGGTGCGCGCGGTCGACGTGCGTTCCGATCAGGTATTTGTATTCGCCGCCGGTGATCCGGTTGGCGAACTCCACGCCGAGTTCGTGCACCCGTTCCGGCGTGATCGGATCATCCGGCGCGAACGAGAGCTTGATATGGTAGGCGAGTCTGCTGTTCTCCCTGAGCCCTTTGGGCGAGTTGCGGTTGTCCTCCATCATCGCCTCCGCCAGGTCCTCGGCCTGCGCCGGTACGCGCATGTAGTTCGTGCTGACGAGCCTGCCGCCCTGCGTCTTTTCCGCCTTGATGATGTACTGCACGGCCTTGGCCAGTGTCGTCTTGACGGGTTTTCCGAGCTTGACCACGGCCATCACGAGCACCGTTCGCGGTCCGCGAACAGCTCTTCCAGCAGCTCGCGGATCTGCATGTAGTCGTGTCTCACCGCGGCCACCTGATCGGGCGTGATGCTCCTGTTCAGGTTCGCCCAGTGCGCGATCTGGTTCACGTTCACGCCGATTCTGTCGATTGCCGCGGCGATCGGTTCGGGGTCCGTCAGCGGTCTGACGACCTTCACGTTCACGGCTCCCTGCGTGAGCATCGCGCGCGCGAAATCGCCGTACCGGGCGTACTTCTGGATGCCGTCGGCCTCCTTGTGCAGCTCCTTCGCGGCGTTCCACTCGTCGTCCGAGAACATGATTTTCTTGCAGATATTGCGCTTCCGTCCGTCCAGCCAGCTCATCTCAATTCATCCTTTCTTGAAAGCCTTTTCTTCTCTTTTTCATCAGCCGCGTGAGCGGCCTGGAGGCGCAGCCGACTACGGGGAACGGGTCTCCCGGCAAGCCGAAACGCATCGCGTTTCGAGCGAATGTGGCCACATTCGCGTCGCTTGCTGTTCCAGCATCCTTCGGACGACTGGAACGGTCGTTCCCGGTACGGCTGATGTCCAAACCGGCTCCTTCCTCTTGCGCTTACGTTTGATTCGTCAGCATCGAATATCGCTCGGTTTCGGCCGGGCCGGTTTGGACAAGAACGTAAGGAGAGGATCATGGCGGGCAAGTACGCGGTGCCGGATTTTTTGCGTGAGGAACAGGAGAAGCTGAAGAGGAAGGAGCAGATCGCGCGCGACCTGGTGAAGGCGCTCGACACGTTCCGCGACGCGGCCGAGACGCTGCGGGCCACGGCGGGCGAGGCCGCCGGCCTGCTCGACTTCAGCAGCTCGGCCGTCGCCGCCAACTTCGGGATGACGGCGACCGAGAAGCGCGTCGCCTTCGACCGGAACTCCACGCTCGTTCCGGGCGCCGGCGAAGAGGAGAACGAAGAGGAAGGAAACGAAGAGGAGGAAACGGACGCGGCCGCCACTGCCGAGGACGAGGCCACCGCGGGTGAGCCGGCCGACGGCGAGGATCACGGGACCGGGGAAGAGACCGCCGCGGCCTCCGCCGACGGCGGATGGTCCGCGCCGCGCGCCGATGCCGGCGGCCAGGAACCGACGACGGCATGGCAGTGAGCGGGCGCGGCGAAGGAAGGGGATCGGAATGAGGAGACTCATCATCGCCGAGAAGCACTCGGTCGGCCAGGCGATAGCCCAGGCGATCGGCGGCGGGAGGAACGACGACGGGTGCATCCGCTGCGGCGACGACACCGTGACCTGGGCGCAGGGGCACCTCGTCGACCTGCTCACGCCGAACGAATACCAGGATCGCGGCTGGGACAAGTGGGACCTCAAGGCGCTGCCGCTCGACCCGACCGGCGACTGGAGATGGAAGGTCAACCGACAGCGCGACGCCGACAAGCAGTACCGCATCGTCAAGCGGCTGCTGGACGAGAAACCCGACGAGCTCGTGAACGCATGCGACCCCGACCGGGAGGGCGAGGCCATCTTCCGCCGCATCATCGCATACGCCGGCGCGGCCGCGCCGATGAAACGGCTCTGGGTCGCATCCCTGGAAGAGGACGCGATCCGCGAAGCCCTCGCCGACATGAAGGACGAGAGCGAATACCAGGGACTCGCCGACGCCGCCGACATCCGCTCGAAGGCCGACTGGCTGATCGGCATGAACGCATCGCGCGCCTGGACCCTCGTCTACAACACCCGCATGAGCGTCGGCCGCGTGCAGACTCCCACGCTCGCGATGATCGTCGATCGCGACCGGGAGATCGAGGGGCACGTCGCCAGACCGTTCTGGAAGGTCGTCGCTCCGATGGGCGGCTGGCGGATGACCAGCGACGCGATCGAGGAACGCGCCGCCGCCGAGGAACTGCTGAACACGGTCAACGCCGACGGCTTCACGTTCCGTATCGAGGTGAAGCGCCGCCGCGAGCACAACGCGCCGCCGCACCTGTACGACCTGACCGGATTGCAGAAGGACATGTCCAGGATGCACGGGCTGACCGCCGCGCGCACCCTGGCCGCGCTCCAGTCGCTCTACGAGAAGAAGCTCGCCACGTATCCGCGCACCGACTCGCAGTACATCACCCACGACGACCTCGACACCCTGCGCGCCCTCGCCACGGACGAACGCGCCGACGGATTCATCGACCCCACGGCCCGACCCGCCGAACCGCGGTGCGAGCTGACCGTCGACGACGGGAAGGTCGCCGGCCACACCGCTATCCTCCCGACCGCCAACGCCGACGCCGGAAAACTGAAGGGCCTCACGGACGACGAACGCCTCGTGCTCGTGCGCGTCGTGCGCCGCATGTGGGAGGCGATCGGCGGCGACTACGTGCACGACGTGACGGACGTGACCTCGACCGAGCCTCGGACCGGCGCCAGGTTCTCCTGCCGCGCCGACCTGCCGGCCGACCTCGGATGGAAGGCCGTCGAACCGGCCGCCGCGAGGAACAAGGACGACGGCGAAGGGGAGGAGGGGAACACGAACGAGATCCCCGACGATCTGGAGACCGGCGCGACGCTTCCCCCGGATCCGTCAGGCTCCGCGACCCTCGCCGAGGGGAGGACCCGCCCGCCGAAGCCGTTCACCGAGGCGACACTGCTCGCCGCGATGGAACACGCCAGCAGGTTCGTCGACGACAAGTCGCTCAAGGCCGCCCTGGACGACGACGAATCTCACTCCGGCGGCATCGGCACGCCGGCTACCCGCGCCGACGTGATCGAGAAGCTCGTGCACGTCGGGTACGTGCAGCGCAAGGGCCGCCAGCTCCGCTCCACCGAACTCGGCCGCGGGCTCGTCGACGTGGTATCGCCGCGGCTGAGGAACGTGGAACTCACCGCCGACATGGAACGGCGCCTGTCCGACGTGGAGCACGGCAACGCGCGCGGCGCCGACGTGTACGAGGAGTTCCGCTCGTACGCACTGCGGCTTCCGGGCGAGGCGGAACGCGACGTGCGCTCCGACCTCGTGCACGCCAGGGAGCCCCGGAAACGCGAGCCGGTCGGCAAGTGCCCACGCTGCGGCGCCGACGTCGTGAGGACCGGGACCTTCTGGCAATGCTCCACCAACCGCAGGGAGAAGCAGCCGGACGGAACCTGGAAGACCACGGCCGGCTGCGGGTTCAGGATCTTCCCGAGACTCGCCGGCAAGACGCTCACCGATTCGCAGGTGGGCAGGATCCTCGCCGGCCGGAAGGTCGCCGCCAAGGGCTTCACATCGAAGGCCGGCCGTAAATTCGACGCCACGATGGTCCTGGACAAGGAACGCGGCGTGAGATTCGACTTCCCGGCAGGGAAGAAATAACAACAAAAGAAAGAGAAAGGAACGGACCCATGTCCGAACAACAGAACACAACGGCCGACTTCACCTTCGCCCCGGGCGAGACCAGCGTGGTCGGCGACCGGTTCAGCCCGAGCGTCATCCTCTTCTGGCTGAAGACCAGCGTCGCGGCCAGCACCATGCGCGTCCAGTACAGGAGCCCGAACACGCTGCTCGGCATCATCCCGCTCGGCTCGAACACGCAGACCATCCCGCTGCGCAACATCGCCAGCGTCGACACCAGCACGAAGTTCAACCTGGGTTCCCTGATCTGGGGCCTGGTGTTCCTCTTCGTCGGCCTCGGCTGCATGTCGTCCGCCGTCGCCGTCGGCATCGTCCTGATACTGCTCGCTGTCGCCAACTTCGTCAACGTGATGAACGCCAGGCTCGATTTCGTCAACCAGGCCGGGGGAAAGAACTCCATCACCGTGAGCATCCTGGAGAAGGACCGGCTCATGCAGCTCGCGCAGGAGATCCAGAAGCTCGTGTTCGCCGACGTCGCGCAGCTGCGCCACCAGGAGAGCATGAACATGGCGCAGCAGCAGTTCGCCGCCCAGGCGGCCAGCACCGCGATCCAGCAGCAGATGCTCGACAACCAGCGCAAGGCCATGAACCAGGACGAGAACCAGGAGGCGGGGAAGTGAGCGCGGTCAGGACCACCAACCTCGTCGAGGGAAACCTGGCGGCCGAGCCGAAGGTGTTCCCGAAGGGACAGTACGACGCGCGCGTCGCTTTCCGCATCCTGCACACCGACCGACGGCTCAACCAGGAGACCGGCCAGTGGGAGGACGAGCGCACCAGCGCCGTCTCCGTCAACTTCTACGGCGCCGCGGCGGAACGCCTCATGCAGCTGATCGATCAGCAGCCCGGCCTCTTCGCCAAGGGCACCGCCGTGATCGCGTGGGGCGCGATCGCCGAGCCCGACGCCTACATGGACCGCGACGGCTACGCCGCCGCGTCGCTCGTGCTGACCGGCACGCGCATCGTACCCAACCAGCTCGTCAACCAGCGGAGGGCGATGCCGGTTGATGCTACGGCTTCGGCGCAATAACATCTATGGGCGGTTGTGTTTCCCACATCCGCCCATAATCATCTCAAGAGATTCTTACTGTAGTCATTCTTCACCTGGTGTTGGCGAGCTGCTGAAACTCCGCCTCGTCGTCCTCGGGATATTTAAACCGCACTTCGATGCCCTGTGCTTCGAGGACGACGGCTATCTCGCGGCTTCTGGCGTTGACGATCGCGTAATCGCCTTTGTCTCGCCCGAACTCGTCATAGTGCGATTGGCCGCGATAGTAGAGCAAATCGACGTGGCTCGGGCCGCCTCCTTGTCTCTCCGCTGTTTCGGCCACCGCATCAAGGGCGGTCTTCACTGCCTCGCCGTGTGATTCGAGCATTTGTTCCAGCCATTCCTGCACCACGGCCGGCGGGTCTGCCTCTCCGGGCTTTTCCCACCGTTTGACCGTCCTGACCGTCTTGCCGAACCGGTCGGCCAGCGTCTGCTGGCTGATGCCGCACCTTTCCCTCGTGGCGCGGAACTGCGCCTTGCTCATTCCCATATTCATTCCAGCCTGGTAGGCCTTGCCGTGGATTATCTGACGAGAATAGTGACGGGGTCATGTCCCGAGGAAGTGTTCACCGTGGCGCGGGGCGGCGCCTCTCTTCTCGTTGAGGAATCATATGGATCCGATGGGGAACTCATCTTCGGCTGTCTGACGCAGGCGTATCTGCGCAGCTACGAGAAAAACGCTCCCATGGATCTTGAAGAGTTCAAGACCAAATTCCATAAAATCGTCAAATCTATTCCCAATGAGACATTCCATGAGCTTGTTCAGCTGGCGGGGAATTTTGCCAGGCTGCTCGTATCGGTGAAAGGCCTGGATGACACGTCCATCGTTTCCACGGTGAAGATCTCGTCGTTGGATGCATGCTTCAGAGCGGGCGTGGAACGATACAAGCCCATGGAAGAGATCAATCCCGATATGGCGACCATAGAGAACATACGCGTAATGGTCGAACGGTCTGTGCATTTTCTTGACCTATATGGTCCGAAGACACTTGATGGGTTCACTCTCGCCGGCGGATATACGGATACCGTGAGCTATGGCGACGGCGATTTCCTCACCGAGGACACGCTATGGGATTTCAAGGTATCGAAGAAGCCGGTCAACAAGGACTGGACCATGCAGATCATGATGTATTGGCGAATGGGCTTGAGGACGGGAGAACCTGAATTCAAGACAATCGAATATCTGGGTATCTTCAATCCGCGAAAGAACGAAGTGAATCGCATCGCAGTGAAGGATATACCCGCCGACGTGATTGACATAGTCGATTACGACGTGATCGGATACAAGCGTCCGAGAAACAGAAAGCGTAAAAGGGAAGTACCTTTGTCAATGCAGTGGGATAAAAGCTGGGAGCGGATTCTCAGGAACTGGGCTGCAACACATAGAAAATAAAAAAGAGCTCTGCGGGCGGGCGCAGCGATCGCGCCCGCCTTCGGACCTCCCGTCATTCCGTTCTCTATATAGAGCAGGGATGGTATCTTTCCCCCGAAGAGAAAAAGAGCAGGCTTCCTGCAGAAGGTGGTTCCGGTTGGCCGAGAAAAACACGAACGATCAGAAAAACGATGCGAACGATGAACCCGCAGCACGGACGGTGTTCAGAAGGTGCCTGCATTCGCTTCTGGTCGACAATTTCGTGTTTGGGCTCCTGGCAGTATTGTCCTTCGTCCTTTCATTTGTCGCCTACTCCCGTACGGAGAGCTGGTACTCGTTCGGTTTCTTCGCTCTGCCGATCCTCATCTTGGTCTTCCGTCTGGCTATTGCATTAGTTGGTGCCATCGCGTTGCGAAAAGGGGAGGAAGAAGAAGATAGTTGGTCCTTACGGTTCGCTATAGCTAGCGCGATTCTCATGATTGCCCTTCTCATAGGGGCTATTGCGGATTCTTATAAAATGGCATGGGGATTCCCCATGGCGTTGATTGCTCTTGTATTTTTGTCTATATGTATACCTCTGGCAATGGGGGGGAAAGGATCGTTGGCCCGGGTACTTCTTCGTGGGGCGAATATTGTTTTTCGCTCTCGTTGCGGTGGTGGTGTTTGCCTTTGCGTGTAGTCCCATAACTGACGGCGCCGACAGCGATGACAAGGCCACATATCAGGCTGCCGGCATCTTCGCTTCGATATATATACTGCTGTACCTCCTTACCATCCTGCTGATGAGATACATTGCACGGCAAGATAACGCGGAAGCCGCTCGCGTCGGCGCGAGGTTCGTCATCTATCCTCTGCTTTTTGACCTGATCATCCTCCTCATGCTCATACCTTCCACGAATTCCCTGGTGGGAAAGATCATGGACGCATACTTTTCGCTGAGCACCGTCTCATATGCTGTGAAATTGTGGGATACATATAGGGATGAAATCGAAAAAGAAAAGAAGTCCTCGGTCTCATGTGACTAAAAAACAAAGATGTGCGTGACGGAGAGCCACGATCATACCGGCCATGGACACTCCGTCACGCGCACGCGGTCAGCGATGTACGCCGTTGCTGCCGATCATGTACGATGGCTCATGCCATTTCGCCGAGGATACGGGGGAGAAGTGGGGCATCGAGTCGGTCCTGGTCACGGATTCTATGGTCTGCTTCATCTCGGCAGCGTTGAGCCCGATGTAGTTCATCGTGGTGCCGACCGACGAATGGCCGAGCATCTGCGAAACGAGCAGGATGTTGCACCCGCTGCGATAGTAGGCCATCGTCGCGAATCGCCGGCGCAGCGAGTGCGACGGCCAGCCCGTCGAAGACTTGATCCTGGTCGCCACGTAATCGACGCTCGCATGGCCGCCGAAACGTCCAGGGAAGAGATAGCCCGCCGGGCGGCGTCTGAGCCTGCGGGCGAGTTCCCCTGGGACCGGCAGCACCCTTTCCTTGCGTCCCTTGCCATGCACCAGCAGTCTCATGGCCTCGGGGTTGTCCTCGATGTCGCTGGCCAGGTCGATCGACGCGATCTCGATGCGCCGCAGCCCGAGCCACGCGCCGAGCATCACCATGTCCACGGTGATATCGTCGTCCGACTTGATCGCCTCGTTGATCGCGTGCTCCGGGCATATGAGCCCCGCCGGCGAGCCAAGCGGTATGACCGGCACATCTACAATCGGGTTGGCGTCCGTCACCCCCTGACGCACGCACCATTCGTAGAACGAGTTCAGACAGCTTCTCACGCCTCTCTTCGCGCTCAGCGACAATCCCTTCTCCCGTGATTCCTCGCCGAGGATGAAATACGAGATCACGTCGTCGGCGGTTACTTCGCCGATTGGCTTGTCGACAAGCCGGCTGAATCTCCCGACCTGGTACCAGCGAGTCCGCAGCGTCTCCCTGCTGCGCCCGCCGGCCAGCTGCCATTTCATCCAGGTGTCCACGGCGTCCTGCCAGTCCCACCTTGGCAATGCGTGGTCAATCTTCCTTTTCGCTTCGCGATTGGTCCAGTTTTGCATCTTCCTTCTCTTTCACTCCTTTTTTAGACGCAAAAGAGGGGAAGCACCCATGCTTCCCCTCGTGAGGATCTTTCGTCGTGCTTTTGGCCTTCCCAGATTCGCCGATGAGTCCGGCCCGGCACAAGAAGCTGTATCAGTCTCTTGCAATTCCCTCGCAAATATCGTTTGCCGCCAGTTCCTCTTCCCAAAGAATGAAATCAAGCGTCCCAGATCCGAACCGGTAATCAGAATGTCGCTGGTTCAAGCCCAGCCGCGGGAGCCCATCGGAGGCCGCCGGCATCACGCCGGCGGCCTTTTTGTTTTTTCAGTGGCCAGACCGGTAACGTCGACGGGGGAGAGACGACGACGTCGATCCCGTCTCCGCCCGCACCGCCGCGCGGAGGGAAACGGCGGCGTCATCCATCCCCTATCCACGACGTTTGCATTTGTCGCGCCGAATGCCTATCGTGGCTGCTGTTGATAACCAGTCCAGGCCTGCACATTGGTACCGCGGGCCCCGATAGCAAAGGACACATCATGGCGCAAAGCTCCATCTCCATCACAGTCAACGGCGAAGCGAAGGAGGTGGAAGCAACCACCACCGGCGTCGAACTGTTCTCCGACGACAAGAACATCATCGCGGTGCGTCTGAACGGCGAACCCCGTGACCTGTACACGCCGCTCTCCGACGGCGACACCGTCGAGGGCATCGCCCTCGACTCCGAGGACGGCGTCGCGATCATGCGTCATTCGGCCACCCACGTCATGGCTCAGGCCGTGCAGGAACTCTATCCCGACGCCAAGCTCGGCGTCGGTCCGGTGATCAAGGACGGCTTCTACTACGATTTCGACGTCGAACAGCCGTTCACCCCCGAGGATCTGAAAAACATCGAGAAGCGCATGCAGCGCATCATCAAGTCCTCCCAGTCCTTCCGCCGCCGTGTGGTGACCGAGGATGAGGCCTTGGCCGAAGAGGCGGACCAGCCCTACAAGATCGAGCTCATCAAGGACAAGGAAGCGCATCTGGATCCGGCCGCCGCAACCGAGATCAGCGAGAAGGAACTGAGCTTCTACGACAACGTCGACCGTGACGGCAACGTGGTCTGGAAGGACCTGTGCCGCGGACCGCACCTGCCGAACACCCGTTACATCAAGGCGTTCAAGATCGAGCGTTCCGCCGCTGCGTACTGGCGTGGCAGCGAGGCGAACCCCATGCTGCAGCGCATCTATGGCGCGGCATTCGCCACCAAGGAGGACCTCAAGGCCTATCAGACCCGTCTGGAGGAGGCCGCCAAGCGCGACCACCGCAAGCTCGGTGCCGAAATGGATCTGTTCTCCTTCCCGGACGAGATCGGCCCCGGTCTGGCCGTCTTCCACCCGAAGGGTGCCGCCGTCATCAACGCCATGGAGGATTACTCCCGCGAGATGCACCGCAAGCATCACTACAGCTTCGTGCAGACCCCGCACATCACCAAGGGCGGCCTGTACGAGACTTCAGGCCACCTGCAGTGGTACAAGGACAGCATGTACCCGCCGATGCGTCTGGATGAGGAGAAGGACGAGAACGGCAATGTGATCAAGCAGGGCTTCGACTACTACCTGAAGCCGATGAACTGCCCGATGCACAACC
>ERZ808246.551-NODE-551-length-30704-cov-8.671898_pt1 | contig 30704 bp, 25 predicted proteins | sample MGYA00521083_ERZ808246 | MGnify/ENA primary metagenome ERZ808246 (study PRJEB31516, sample SAMN03275577) | gut metagenome | biome: mammalia-associated habitat; material: feces | host: Papio cynocephalus | place: Kenya | collected 2012-07-07 ...
TAATAGCCCCTTTTAGGGGCAGGTCAAACCACCAGTTTACTGGTGGTTATGATTGCGGGCAGCTATGCCATATTCCGGCTATGCCACATTCCAGCGGGCGGTATCCTCGGTGTCGATGCCGGCGTCGGTCAGCGTCTGGAGGAGGTCGGAGATAAGCGTCTCCTTATCCTCGATGGCGTCAGCGTCACCGGTGGGAGACAGCAGGGCGGGGTCCAGCGTCACGCCGGTGCGCTGGACCAGGTCGGCGCTGCCGATAGTGGGCAGGCGATAGTCGCCGTGTGCCTCTGCCAGATCGGCGCAGGCCGGGGAGAGAACGAACTCCTGCCACAGCTGGGCGGCGGCGGTGTGGCTGGCGCCGGACAGAATGGCGCTGGCCGTGACCTGGCCGAAGGTGCCGGAGGCGGGAAGTATCAGACGCAGGTCGCCGGAGGTGTCGGCGGACAGGGCGGAGAGCCCGTCGCGGAGCCAGCCCACGGCGACGACGCACTCGCCGGTGGACAGGCACTTGACAAAGGTGTCATCGGCGGCGGTATAGAACTGCACGCTGGTATCCAGCGCCGTCAGATAGTCCAGCCCCTTGTCGCGGCCCAGCCGCAGGGCGGCGCTGTACGCGGTCAGGCGGCCGATCTCCGTGCTGCGGTAGGCGGGCAGCCAGATCAGCTCCTGGTATACCGGATCGGTCAGATCTGCCCAGTCCTTGGGGGCGGAGATGGTCATGCGGCGCAGCACGTCGCTGTTGACGGCAAAGACGACCGCGTCGACGGATACGCCGTACCAATAGCCGTCCGCATCGCCGTAGGCGGCGTCGGTCAGGTCGGCGGCATGGACGGGCGTATAGGCCAGCAGCTTACCGTCAGCGGCCAGGGTGCGGCAGGCATCCGCGCTGCCGCCGAACCACACGTCGCCCCGGGCGCTGCCCGCCTGGGCGGCGGTAATGGCGCGGTAAGTGGTCTTGATGTCGAACAGCTCCTCAAATTTTTCACACAGGGCCGTCATATACGCCTCGTCGCCGGTGCCGCACACGGTAAGGCGGCCCTCCTCGCGGGCGGCGTCGATCAGCGTCTCCAAGCCGGAGAAGGCGGCGGGGTAGGTGGGCGTGTCGTCCGTATCCTGCGCGCCGCAGGCGCACAGGGACAGTGCCAGCAGCAGGGCCAGCACCGTGGTGAGCATACGTTTCATAAGGGGGACCTCCTTGCGGCCGCCGAAAAAGGGGGCGGCCAGACTCCCTAACATTATAGCGGAGACTGCCGTGGCTGTCAAATTCCGTCGAGAGACGGGGGACAAAGCACTGTATTTGACGATGTGCCCAAAATCGGAAATCGTATCTATGCACTATGCACAAAAAGCGCGGCGCTGGATATAAAAAAATATTGTGTCGAAAGGGGGTTGTTTTGTGTAATGCGCCGTGTTATACTGGCAATCACGTTCGGATGTTTCTATGTGATATGTATTGTATAGGAGGGTGCGGGCATGAAGACTGCAACACGCCGGAGGGCTCTCGCTGTGGAGATGACCTCCGGTTCACTTTGGAAAAATATTCTGCTGTTCAGCTTGCCGCTGATGATGACCCAGGTGCTGGAGGTGCTGTTCAACCTCAGCGACGTGGCCATCGCCGGCAAGTATGCGTACAACACCTACGTGGCCCTGGGCTCTGTGGGCTCCACCACCACGCTGGTCACGCTGTTCACGGGGCTGCTGATCGGTCTGGGCGGCGGCGTCAATGTGGCCGTGGCCCGCGGACTGGGCATGGGCAACGACGAGGACGTGGAGCACACCGCCCATTCCTCCTTCCTGATCTGCCTGGCGATGGGCGTGCTGACGTGCCTGGTGTGCGTGTTTTTCGCCGAGCCCATGCTGCGGCTGCTGCACACCAAGGAGGAATTCCTCCCCGGCGCGGTGCTGTATCTGAAGCTCTATGCCCTGGGCCTGCCGGCCATGGGAATCTACAACTGCGGCAACGGTATCCTCAGCGCCACCGGCGACACCAAGCGGCCCCTGCTGTATCTGACGGTGGCGGGTGTGCTGAATGTGATACTGAACCTGGTGTTCGTTATCGGCTGCGGCATGGCGGCCGAGGGCGTGGCTATCGCCAGCGCCATCGCACAGTGGGTGTCTGCCCTTCTCATCATCATCCATCTGCTGCACCGCAAGGACGCCTGCCGCCTGGATATCCGCAAGCTGCGGCTGCACCACCTGGCCTCCAAGCGTGTGCTGCTGATCGGTATCCCCTCCGGCTTGCAGAACGCCATCTTCGCTGTGGCCAACCTGTTCGTGCAGGCGGGACTGAACTCCTTTGATGAGATCACCGTCTCCGGCGCGGCGGCGGCCGCCAATGCCGATACGCTGGTGTTCAACATGATGGCCGCGTTTTACACCGCCTGCGCCAGCTTTGTCAGCCGCAACTGGGGCGCGGGGCGGAAGGAGCGTATCCTCAAGAGCTACTACATCAGTATGCTGTACGCCGCCGTTGTGGGCGCGCTGGCCGGCGTGCTGCTGACCGTCTTCGGCCGGGAGTTCCTGGGCCTGTTTGCCGACAAGCCGGAGGTCATCGACGCCGGCGTGGACCGCCTGCGGATCATGGCCTTCTCCTACTGGATCGGTCCCCTGATGGATGCCAGCATCGCCGCCTCCCGCGGGCTGGGCCGCAGCGTGGCCCCCACCATTATGGTCATTCTGGGCTCCTGCGTGTTCCGGGTCGTCTGGATCTATACCATCTTTGCCTATTTCCACACCATCACGTCCCTGTATCTGCTGTATATGTTCTCCTGGATACTCACCGGCGTGGCGGAGTACATCTACTTCCGCATCACCTACAGGCGCAACGTGCTGACTGCCCGCGCCACATGGTAACAAAAAAGGCCGTGCCGAGAGGCACGGTCTTTTCCTTTGGCGGCGTTACTGCGCGGCGGTGAACAGGGCGGCCATGTCGGCGGTGACATCCTCGGTGAGGCTGCACAGCGTCACGCTGAAGGAGTAGTTGCCCGCCTTCAGGCACACCAGCAGCTCGTACATGGCGATGTCGCCGTTCATGGCGGATATGGCCACGGCGGGGACGCTCTTCTGCCCGGCAAAGTCCACGGTGGTCAGTTGGGCCGTCACGTCCGTGAAGCCATAGCTCTCCAGCGCGGCGGGGACCTGCTCTACGGACAGCTCGGCCACATCCTGGGGCGTCACGGTGCTGCCGCCCAGCAGACCCATGTTGGTGAATACGACATTGATGGTCATCAGACCGTCCGTGGAGGCGGCGTACATATCCTGCACGCTGCTGCTGCTCTCCAACCGGGCCTTCAGGTCCTCGTCGCTGGTACCCTCGCGGACGAAGCCGTTGAGCTCGTCGATCTGCTCATCGGTGTAGAAGTACCAGCTGTCGTCCAGGGTGCAGCTGATGCCGGCGAAGCGGTTGGTGTAGGTGCCGCCGCTGACGGTGCCCATATCGGGAACGGCGTCGTCGGTCACGCCGGGGGTCACGGCGCCGCCGGCCTGGTCATCGCTCTGGCTGCCGCAGGCGGCCAGGGACAGGGCCATCAGCAGCGCCAGTGTCAGGGCTGCAAGCTTCTTTATCATAGCGTTACCTCCTGTGTGGGGAACGGCATTCCCCTTAAGCTTACGCTATTCTACCAGATACGACGGAAAATTACAAGGGAGGCCCGCCGTATTTCGCCCACGGGGCGAAAAATCAAAGCCCTTTGCCATTTCCCGACGAAAACCGCGCCTTTAGCCGTTTACAATAACGGAAAAAGGAGGGACGAGCCATGAAACATCTGCTCCCGGCGGTACAGCGCACCGCCCTGCGTATCCCCTGGGCGGCTGTGGGCGGCTGTGCCGCCGCGCTGCTGCTGACGGCCGCCGCCCCCGGCGGGCAGTACGCCCCCTGGGCGCTGGCGGCGGTGGCGGTGGCCGGCGTGGGGTGGCCGGGCCTGCTGGCGGTGGTCTGCGCGGGGCTGGGCGCCCTGCTGTTCATGGACTTTCAGCCGGGACTACGGCATACCGCCGCGGCGCTGCTGATCTTCTGCGCCAACACGGCGCTGTGCAATACGCGGCTGTACCGGCGGCCCCGCTTCCGGCCTATGGCCGCTGTGTGCGCCGCCGGGTTGACCCAGCTGCCATATCTGATCCAGCGGGGCGGACGGCAGTGGGCCCTGTGTATGGCGGCGCTGGCGCTGCTGTATGGCGCGGCGGCGCTGCTGCCCGAGCTGCTGCCGGAGTCGGCGGCGGAGCAGGCGGACAAGCGCCGGGCCTGGTTTTTGCTGCTGCTGGGGGTATGCGCCGTGCCGGCGGGCTGGACGGTGATGGGCTTTTCGCCGTCGGCTGTGCTGACAGCGGTGCTGCTGCTGTATTTCGTGGGGCGCGCGCCGGTGCCCGACGCGGCTGCCGCCGGTGCGCTGGCGGGGCTGACGCTGGACCTGTGCGGCACGGGAGAGCTGTATCTGGCGGTGGTGCTGTGCGTCGCCGCGTCCGCTGCCGCAGGGCTCCGGGGCGGACAAAGACTGCCGGCGGCCGCGGCCTTCTGCGCGGCGGGCGTGCTGGCGGCCCTGCTGCTGGGGGAGGTCCGTCCCCTGGCGGTGCTGTGCCAGCTGCTGACCGCTGCCGGTGTGTGGCTGCTGCTGCCGGAAAAGGAGGGGCCGCTGCTGACGGCCCCCGGAGAGGCGTCTCCGGAGGCCGCGGCGCCTGCGGCGGCCTTCCGGGCGGTGTATGAGAGCCTGGAGGATCACGCGCCGCTGCTGCGGCCGGAAAACCCCGCCGTGCTGTTCGACCGGGCGGCGGAGCAGGTATGCCGGGACTGCCCCCTGCGGGGCGACTGCTGGCAGACCCATTATACCGATACGTACAACGCCTTCAACGATGCCTGTCCGGCGCTTTTGCGGCGGGGGCAGGCGTTGGCGGAGGATTTCCCGCCGCACTTTGCGGATCGCTGTGTGCGCTTTCCCAAGCTGCTGACGGCGCTGGACGGACAGCTTCATGATTTCCTCCAGCGCCGGCTGCACCACGGGCGGCTGGACGCGGCCTACCGCCTGGCCCGGGAACAGTACCGGCAGGTGGCCGAGGTACTGTCACGGACCGCCCCGGCGGAACGGCTCCGCCGCGCACACCTGACCTGCCGCACCGCCGCCCTGCTGCGGCCCAAGACCGGCGAAAAGCACTGCGGCGATCAGTGCGCCGTTTTTGATGCCGGCGGGCTGACTTGTCTGGCGCTGTCCGACGGTATGGGAAGCGGTGAGAGCGCCCACCGCGAGGCCGCTATGACCATCCGTCTCCTGCGGCAGTTTTTGCAGGCGGGCATCGAACCCCTCCCGGCGCTGAAGACCCTGAACACCGCCGCCATGCTCCGCTGTCAGGGGGGCGCCGGCTTTACCACCATCGACCTGGCCTGCCTGGACCGGGCTGAGGGCGTACTGACGCTGTACAAGTACGGCGCCGCGCCGTCGTATATCAAGCGGAAGGGCACCGTGGCCCGCTATCGCGCGCAGGCGCTGCCCGCGGGACTGGAGAGTGCCGACGGCGACGTGCCGCCCCAGTGCGTGGCGATATCGCCGGGTACCTGGCTGGTGCAGGTGTCCGACGGTGTGGCCGGCGAGGATGACGAGTGGCTCCAGGACCTGCTGGCCGGATGGGACGGCACCTCACCCCGGGCGCTGGCGGAGGAGCTTCTCCGCCAGTCCGTTCAGCGAACGGGCGGCGCGGACGACTGCGCCGTGCTGGTGCTGGCCGTCGAGGGCAGGGAGGATCCGCGCCGCGTCTGAGCGACAAAAAACGGCGGGAAATTTTGCCCGCCGCGCCGTATAACTTTCCGCCGCCGCGGCGATACTATGGCTGTAACAAACAGCGCCCGTCACGGCTGAAGGAGGCATCGGTTTTGGTAAAAGGCGTTTCCCGCCGCGTGATCGTCGTGGACTCTCCCGACCCGCGGATATTCGAACAGGCTATTTTCATCCTTCCCACGGACGGCGGCGGCGTCAGCTCCCGCCAGCTGGTGGACGAGGCGGTGCGGATCGCCCGCAGCTATGCCCGGGGACAGACCGGCGCCCGCCGCCGGTGGCGTCCGCCCGCGTGGCTGTGGGCGGTATGGGGCGCGTGCGCCTGCGGCCTGGTGTGGCTGCTGGCCGCGCTGCTTTGACCGCCTGCGGTCCCGCGGTGTACGGACGCTGTATCGGCTTACTTCCAGCGGTTTCCGCTGTTTCTGCCCTTTTATCGCGGCGGCTGTGAGCAGTCACCGCCGCAAGGGTCCTGTTTTTTCTCCTCACTTGGGGCGGACGCGCAGCGTCCGCCCTCCTTTTTTACCCGGCGGGATCGTGTGCCCTGATATACAAAAAAGAGACGCGCCATACAGCGCGTCTCTTTTTTGCGGCTGCCCGCAGGGTTCGTTGTCACCGCTGTGCATCGGGCAGTTCGTTTTTTACATACGTCTCCCACACGTTCAGGCGGTCGCTCTCGGCGATCTGCCGCAGCACCCTGGCGGGAACACCGGCGGCGATGCTGTTGGGCGGGATGTCCCGGGTCACCACCGCACCGGCGGCGATGATGCTGCCCGCCCCGATGGTCACACCGCCGCACACCGTTACACCGGCGCACAGCCAGCAGTGATCTCCGATGGTGATAGGCTGGGCGTATTCCAGCTCGTGGCAGCCGTTGGGGTAATCCGTATAAGCGCGCTCCTCCGCAATGAACGGGTGGTTCGGCGTGGCCAGCGTCACATGGGGGCCGATGAGGACATTGTCTCCCAGCGTGATGGGCGCCACATCCAGAAACACGCTGCTGTAGTTGACGAAGCAGTTTCGTCCCACATGGATGTTCACACCGTATTCGCAGTAAAAGGGTGCAAAGGCCTCGAAGTTCTTTCCTTTCGCGGATGGGACCAGCCTCTCCAGCGCCTGCTGCTTGGCCTTGGCGCGCCACAGGGCAATACGGTTGAAGCGGTCACAGCGGCGCATACCCGTGCGGTGGCGCTTTGCGATCTCCTCATCAGCGGGGTCATAGAGCCTTCCCGACACCATGCGATCCCATTCACTGCGTCTTTCATCCATCTTCATTCACTCCTTTTTGCGGGGCGCTGTCCGCGTTCGGATCCTTCTTCAGCAGCGATGCCGCGGTGATGATGGTCAGCACAGACTCCGTTACCATGCCGGAGTACGACCGCGCCGCGATGACGTACACCAGCCACGACAGGCCACTGACGATGCCTGCCGCCTGTATCACCCGCTTATTGGACTGGAAGAACGGCAGCAGCGCCGCCAGCGAGGCCACGATGGGCAGCAGCGTCACCGGTGTCTCATACGTCACCACGGCGATCAGCAAAAATACTGCCACGATGGGTATTGCCGTGACCAGTTTACTCCAATCGAACTTCTCCTGCAACAGGAAAAGCAGCAGAACGATGATCTGGAAGAAGCTGCACAGTGCGCCGGAACGGGCGTGGAGCAGCGCGTAGTGGATGGCGAAGATCAGATTGGCCGCCACCTGCCACAGCAGGATGGTGTGCTTGTCCTTCTGCCAGTAGCTTAGACCCATGGCGATTAATGCGCCGAAGCCGATGAGCTGATAAAATACGTTCATCCTCCTATCCTCCTAAAAAAACGCCGCGCACCGATGAAGGTGCGTGGCGAAAAATGGATGCGATGCTCCAGAAAAATCCACACTGATTTTGGAGCTTCATTGTAACACGGGACAGTCGTATTTGTCAATCGCAGTAAAAGTGCAGCGCAAAAAAAGAGGAGACACACGAACGTGTGTCTCCTCTTTTTTGGAGCAGGGTACGGGAGTCGAACCCGCCTTAACGGCTTGGGAAGCCGCTGTAATACCGATATACCAACCCTGCAATTTACTTACCGGGTTATTGTAGCATACCGGCGGCGGTTTTGCAACCGGAAATTGTGTCGAAAGGGCATGAACGTCTTGTCCCGCCGCATACCCATAGAAAAAAGCCTGGAGGGGACGCTATGAAACGAAAACTGACAGCGCTGCTGGCGGCGCTGTGCATCACCGCGGTGCTGCCGGTACACGCCGGGGCGGTGGACCTGCCGCTGACCTCCCGCGCCGCGGTGCTGATGGAAAAGACCACCGGACAGATACTGTTCGCGCAGAACGAGCATGAGAAGCTGGAGCCGGCCAGCGTCACCAAGATCATGACGCTGCTGCTGACCATGGACGCCATCGACAGCGGCGCGCTGGCCTATGACGACGTGGTGACGGTGTCGGCCAACGCCGCCGGCATGGGCGGCAGTCAGGTCTTTCTGGCGGAGGGTGAGCAGATCACCGTGGAGGAGCTGCTGAAATGCGTGTGCGTGTCCTCCGGCAACGATGCGGCGGTGGCGCTGGCGGAGAAGGTCGCCGGCGTGACGGAGCTGTTCGTGGAGCAGATGAACAACCGCGCCAGGGGGCTGGGCATGGACGATACCCATTTTGCCAATCCCACCGGCCTGACGGCGGCGGACCACGTCACCAGCGCCTATGACATTGCCCTTATGAGCCGCGAGCTGCTGACAAAGCACCCGGATATCCGCAATTTCACCACCATATGGACGGACAGCATCCGAAACGGCACCTTTGATCTGGCCAATACCAACAAGCTCATCCGCTGGTACGACGGCGCCACGGGGCTGAAGACCGGCTACACCGCCTCCGCCGGCTACTGCATCAGCGCCACGGCGGAGCGCGAGGGCATGGAGCTGATCGCGGTGGTCATGAAGGGGGAGACGTCCGACAAGCGGAACACCGACGCCAAGGCGCTGTTGAATTACGGCTTCTCCGCCTATACGCTGGTCTCCGCCGCGCCGGAGGAGCCGCTGCCCGCCCTGCCGGTGACCATGGGAGAGGCGGAGCAGGTGGGCTTGACGCTGCCGGAGACGGGCGTTACCGCCGTGGTGGAGAAGGCACAGGCGTCATCGCTGGAGTGCCGGATGGATCTGCCGGAGACGCTGGCGGCTCCGATACAGCAGGGGCAACAGGTGGGCACGCTGACGCTGTGCAGCGGCGATACGGAGGTGCTGACGGCGCCCATTCTGGCGGCGGAGAGCGTTCCGGGGCGCAGCTGGGGCCGGATGTTCACCGATCTTTTGAAGCAGGCGGTGTTCCTGGCGTAGCGGAAAAGGGAAAAGCGGGGGAAAGTCCCGTTTTTCCCCTTGTATTTTCCCCGGAAACGTTGTACGATAGGGCAAATAGTTGCATTGCACCGACGAGGAGGTTTTAACATGATACAGGTCGATCTGCAAAATGTCCGAAGCTTTATCCCACTGCCCTACGAGGCCGCGCTGTCCCCCCGCCTGCGTATCGCCCACGACCATCTGCAAAAGGGTGATGGCGCTGGCGGCGAGTTCACCGGCTGGGTGCGTCTGCCGGCGGACTATGACAAGGCGGAATTTGCCCGCATCAAGGCGGCGGCGAAGAAAATACAGTCCGATTCCCAGGCGCTGGTGGTCATCGGTATCGGCGGCTCCTATCTGGGCGCCCGGGGCGTCATCGAGTGCCTGCGCTCGCCCAACTACAATCTGAAGAAGAAGGACACGCCCAACATCTACTTTATCGGCAACGGCCTAAGCTCCGACGCGCTTACCGAGGTGATGGAGCTGGTGGACGGCGTGGACTTCTCCGTGAACGTTATCTCCAAGTCCGGCACCACCACGGAGCCCGCCGTGGCCTTCCGCTTCTTCCGTGAGCTGCTGGAGAAGAAGTACGGCCCGGAGGAGGCCGCCCGGCGCATCTATGCCACCACCGATGCCCGCAGGGGCGCGCTGAAATCCCTGGCTGACCAGAAGGGCTACGAGGCGTTCGTGGTGCCCGACAACATCGGCGGGCGATACAGCGTGCTCACCGCCGTGGGTCTGCTGCCCATCGCCGTGGCCGGCATCGATATCGACGCGCTGATGGCCGGCGCGGCGGACATGATGCGTGAATGTGCCCTGGCGGATATGAACACCAACCCCGCGTGGCAGTACGCCGGGGCGCGGTATGAGCTGTACCGCACCGGGAAGAAGATCGAGCTGCTGGCGGCCTATGAGCCCTGCTTCCGCTTTATGTCCGAGTGGTGGAAGCAGCTGTACGGCGAGAGCGAGGGCAAGGAGAACAAGGGGCTGTTCCCCGCCAGCGTGGAGTTTACCGCCGACCTGCACTCCATGGGCCAGTATATCCAGGAGGGCGAGCGCCATCTGTTCGAGACGGTGGTGCGCTTCGGCCCGTCTCAAAACGAAAACCCCGTGCCCTATGACGAGGGCAACGGCGACGGGTTGAACTTCCTTACCGGCAAGAGCATGGACTTTATCCGCGAGCAGGCCATGGACGGTACGCTGCTGGCCCATGTGGAGGGCGGCGTGCCCAACGTGACGCTGCGGACCGGCTCCGTCAACGAGCAGACGCTGGGCGGGCTGATCTATTTCTTTGAATACGCCTGCGGCCTGTCCGGCTACCTGCTGGACGTGAACCCCTTTGACCAGCCCGGCGTGGAGGCCTATAAGAAAAATATGTTCGCCCTGCTGGGTAAGCCGGGGTATGAGGACCTGCGGCAGACGCTGCTGCGGAAGCTGGAAAAGTAAAAGTGCCCAAAAATAAGTTTACTTTTTCTGCATTGCTATTTTTCCACCGGTATGGTATGCTGTACTCAGGTGGAAACCACCAATGACAAAGGAGTGATTTCTTATGGTTAGACTGATCATGGGTGCCAACGGCGCCGGCAAGACCAAGCAGCTCATCGAGCTGATCCACACCAGCGTGGAGTCCGAGACCGGCAGCGTCGTGTGCATCGAGCCCAAGGGCGATATGACCTACGACGTCAGCTACAACGTCCGTCTGGTCAACGCCGGCGAGTATAATGTGGATTCTTTTGACTGCCTGCGCGGCTTCCTGTGCGGTATGTACGCGGGCAATTACGATATTTCCCATGTGTTCGTGGACAATCTCTGCAAGATCGCCGGCAGCACCGACCTGCAGGCGGTAGAGACGTTCCTTCACTGGCTGGACCGCTTCAGCGAGGAGAACGGCGTGAAGTTCACCGTCACCATCAGCGCGGACGAGGACACCGCCACCGAGGGCATGAAGCAGTACATCTGAACCCCGTGAAAAGGGCCGCCGAAAGGCGGCCCTTTTTTCATGTGCCGCCGGGAGGCGGCTTTTTATGTGTACGGGTGGCACTGTTCGCCGCCTGCTTCGTGCTGGCCTATGTGGTGTGTGCTCTGTCCGCCGGCAGCTTCCGGTTTTGGCACATATGGGGCTGGTTTGCGAATTGAGGCGGCTTGGCCGTCGCTGGCAGAGCCGGCGCTCCGCGGAGCGCCGGCTCTCACGCTATGCCAGCAGATACAGCACCAGCCCGTACACCACGCTGGCGGCGGTGCCGAATACGATCACCGGTCCGGCCACGGTGAACATCTTGACCGCCGTGCCGGTGACGATGCCCTCCGCCCGGAAGTCGATGGCCGGCGAGGCTACGGCGTTGGCGAAGCCGGTGATGGGCACCAGCGTGCCCGCCCCGGCGTACCGCGCCAGTCGGTGGTACAGCCCCAGCGCCGTCAGCAGCACCGACAGGAACACCAGCGTTACCGAGGTGGCGGAGGCCGCCTCCTGCTGCGTCAGCCCCAGCGCCTGCCAGCCGTTGGCGATCAGCTGTCCCACGGCGCAGATCCCGCCGCCGATGACAAAGGCCAGCGCCGTGTCCTTGCCGATGGGTGATCTGGGCGACAGCTGCCGTACCAGCGCGTCATATTCCTTGGGTGTCACGCCATCACATCCTTTCGCCGGTAATATGTGCCGCTTCTGCCGCGGCTATACTTGTCAAACCCTACGAAAGCGGCTATAATAATATGGTTATCTCAGGAAAGGAGGGCGTCAGCCATGCACGACCCTGCCCATCCCTTCGGGCGCAAGGCAGTCCAGCTGGCCGTGATCGACCCGGTGAGCTGCACCGGCTGCGGCTGGTGCGCCATGTTCTGTCCCATGAAGTGCATCGACCTGCGGCCGGACGGCTATTATGAGGTCCGCCAGGACGACTGTATCGGCTGCCGCAGCTGCAAGGTCAACTGCTTCTACGGCGCCGTGACCATACTGCCGCCCCAGGTACGCTGATATGCAGAAAGAAAAAGCCCCGCTGGGCCTCTATGTCCACATCCCCTTCTGCCGCCAGAAATGCGCCTACTGCGATTTTTACTCCCTGCCCCACAGCGAGGAGAAGATGGACGCCTATACCGCCGCCCTGCTGCGCCATATCGAGGAGGTCGCCCCCCGCACCGCCGCCCATCGGGTGGATACGGTGTACTTCGGCGGCGGCACCCCCAGCTATCTGGGACCGGACCGTCTGGTGAAGCTGCTGCGGACCCTCCGCAAGCGCTGTCCTGTGACCCGCGACGCCGAGATCACGCTGGAGGCCAACCCGGACTCCGCCTGTGATGTCAAGGCCCTGCGTGCCCTGCGTCGGGCGGGCTTCAACAGGATATCCCTGGGCGTCCAGTCGGCGGATGATGGTCTGCTTCGCGCCATCGGCCGTATCCACACCTTCGCCCAGGTGCAGGAGGCTGTGGCCGCCGTGCGGAAGGCCGGGTTCAAAAACCTCAGTATGGACCTGATCTACGGCCTGCCGGGGCAGACCATGCAGCAGTGGGAGGATACCCTGGCCGCTGTCGTCGCTCTGGCCCCGGAGCATATCTCCTGCTACGGCCTGAAGCTGGAGCCCGGCACGCCCCTGTATGACCGCCGGGACAGTGAGCGCTTCCCGGACGACGACGCCCAGGCGGATATGTATCTCTACGCCGTCACCGTTCTGGCGCAGAACGGCTATGAGCAGTATGAGATATCCAACTTTGCCAGGCCGGGCTTTGCCTCCCGCCACAACCTGAAATACTGGCATATGGAGGAGTACGCCGGCTTCGGCCCCGGCGCCCACTCCGACTTCGGCGGCGTGCGCTACGCCTACGTCCGGGACCTGGACAGCTACATAAGCGGCCGCCTGATCCTGTCGGAGTCCGAGTCCGATGCCACGCTGACCCGGGATTATGAGTACGTCATGCTGTCCCTCCGCACGGCGGAGGGCATCGACCGCCGGTATTTCGAGACGACCTACCGCCAGCGGTTCCAGCCCATGGAGGACCTGTTCGTGCAGTATGAGCGCACGGGCCTTGCCGCCCGGACGGAGAACGGCTGGCGCCTGACGCCCCGGGGCTTCCTGGTGTCCAACAGCATCATCGTGGCCCTGGAGGAGGCGCTGGCCGCCCAGAAAATACGCCGGGAGCAGGCCTTGGCCCAGCGGGATTATCGGATAATTTAACGGAAAAAGGCGGCTGTGTGCCGCCTTTTTCCGCTTTCCTCTTGACATTTTCTCAAAACCGTGCTACATTGTCAGCAATATTGAAAATTGCGATGAAGGGGACAAGCCGTGCCTCATGTCCACGCGAAGAGAGCCGCCGATCGGTGCAAGGCGGACGGGACAGGGACACCGAACATCACCCCGGAGCATCCGCCTGAAAGCTCGCCGAGTAAGCGCGGACGGCAAGGGAGCCGTTATCTTCTCCCCGCCCCATTCCGTGGGGGATGAGTGGCCGCCTTGCGCGGCAACGAGAGTGGTACCGCAGAGGACGTTTTTTCGCGCCTTTGTCTCTTGAACGAGACAAAGGCGCTTTTTATTTTGTTTTCAAAACTATTCAGATAAAGGAGAAGCAACATGGAGTATAAGAAGACACTGAATATGCCCAAAAGCGGCTTTCCCATGCGCGCCGGCCTGCCCGCCCGCGAGCCGGAGATGCTGAAGCACTGGGAGGAGCTGGACCTTTATAATGAGCTGCTGAAGAAGAACGAGGGCAAGCCCCTGTTCTCCCTGCACGACGGCCCTCCGTTCTCCAACGGCGCGCTGCACATGGGCCACGCCCTGAACAAGTCCTTGAAGGACTTTATCACCCGTATGTACGCGATGCGCGGCTACTATACCCCCTATATCCCCGGCTGGGACAACCACGGTATGCCCATCGAGTCCGCCATCATCAAGCAGAACAAGCTGAACCACAAGGCCATGAGCGTCTCCGAGTTCCGCAGCGCCTGCCATGAGTTCGCCGACCACTACATCGACGTGCAGCGCGACGGCTTCAAGCGCATGGGCGTGGTGGGCGACTGGGAGCATCCCTACAAGACCATGGACCCCGGCTTCGAGGCGCAGGAGGTCCGCGTGTTCGGCAGAATGTACCAGAACGGCCACATCTACAAGGGCCTGAAGCCCGTGTACTGGTGCCCCCACGACGAGACGGCGCTGGCTGAGGCGGAGATCGAGTATAAGGACGATCCCTGCACCACCGTCTACGTCAAGTTCCCCATGCACGACGATCAGGGCAAGCTGAGCCATCTGGACCACAGCAGGCTGTACTTCGTGATCTGGACCACCACCGTCTGGACCCTGCCCGGTAACCTGGCCATCGCCCTGCACCCCGACGAGAGCTACGCCGTGGTCAAGGCCCCCAACGGCGAAATGTACATCATGGCCGAGGCCCTGACCGAGAAGGTCATGAAGATCGGCGGCTTCGACAGCTACGAGATCGTGGAGACGCATCCCGGCTCCTTCTTTGAGAATATGCTGGCCGACCATCCCTTCCTGCCCAAGACCTCCCGCCTGGTGCTGGCGGATTACGTCACCATGGACTCCGGTACCGGCTGCGTCCACACCGCCCCCGGCTTCGGCGCCGACGACTATGTGACCTGCAAGCGCTACGGCATGGACATGGTGGTGCCCGTGGACGACCAGGGCAAGCACACCGCCTACGCCGGCAAGTACGAGGGCATGACCACCGACGAGTCCAACCCGGTCATCCTGCAGGATATGAAGGATAACGGCTCCCTGTTCGCCAGCGAGGATATCGTCCACAGCTATCCCCACTGCTGGCGCTGCAAGCAGCCCATCATCTTCCGCGCCACGCCCCAGTGGTTCTGCTCTGTGGACAGCTTCAAGGATGAGGCCATCGCCGCCTGCGAGGACGTGCGCTGGGTGCCCGCCTGGGGCAAGGACCGTATGCGCTCCATGATCCTGGAGCGCACCGACTGGTGCATCAGCCGCCAGCGCCGCTGGGGCCTGCCCATCCCCGTGTTCTACTGCAAGGACTGCGGCAAGCCCGTCTGCACCCCCGAGAGCATCGAGGCCGTGGCCGAGCTGTTCGAGAAGGAGGGCTCCAACGCGTGGTTCGACATGGATGCCGCTGACATCCTGCCCAAGGGCTTTACCTGCCCCCACTGCGGCAAGGCCGCCGGCTTTGACAAGGAGACGGACACCCTGGACGGCTGGTTCGACTCCGGCTCCACCCACTTCGCCGCTATGGAGCGTGACCAGGGCTTCTGGCCCGCCACCATGTACATCGAGGGCCTGGACCAGTATCGCGGCTGGTTCCAGTCCTCCCTGCTGGTGGCTGTGGGCGCTCTGGGCCGCGGCGCGCCGTTCAAGGAGTGCGTCACCCACGGCTGGACCGTGGACGGTGAGGGCAAGGCCATGCACAAGTCCCTTGGCAACGGCATGGATCCCGCTGAGATCTTCAACAAGTACGGCGCCGACCTGCTGCGCCTGTGGGCCGGCAGCTCCGACTACCACGTGGACGTCCGCTGCTCCGACGAGATCTTCAAGCAGCTGAGCCAGAACTACCTGAAGTTCCGCAACACCGCCAAGTTCTGCCTGGATAACCTGACCGGCTTCGACGCCGATCATCTGGTGGAGCCGGACGAGATGCTGCCCCTGGACAAGTGGGCCATCACCCGCCTGAACGACCTGCTGACCAAGGCCTACGCCGCCTATGACAACTACGAGTTCCATGTGGTGTCCCACATGATCAACGACTTCTGCGTGGTGGACCTGAGCTCCTTCTATTTCGACATCCTGAAGGACCGTCTGTACTGCGACGAGGCCGAGGGCCTCTCCCGCCGCAGCGCCCAGACCGCGCTGTTCCTGATCCTGGATGCCATGACCCGCCTGTTCGCCCCCATCCTGGCCTTTACCTGCGATGAGATCTGGCTGGCCATGCCTCATCGCTCCAGCGATGACGCGCGCAACGTCCTGTTCAACGAGATGGTGCTGCCCTATAACGGCTACGCCCTCTCCGAGGACGAGATGGCCCGCTGGGCCCGTATCGCTGCCCTCCGCACCGCCGTCAACGGCGCGCTGGAGACCGCCCGTGCCGACAAGACCATCGGCAAGAGCCTGGAGGCCGAGGTGGACCTGACCGTTACGCCGGAGGATGGCTTCCTGGCATCCATGGACGCCGCCCAGGTGGCCGACCTGTTTATCGTCTCCCAGGTCCGCGTGGACGTGGACGCGGAGCAGAAGGTGGCCGTTCGCCCCGCCAACGGCGCCAAGTGCGCCCGCTGCTGGAAGGTCCTGCCCACCGTGGGCAGCGACAGCGAGCACCCCGACCTGTGCCCCCGCTGCGCCGCTGTGGTCAAAAAGCTCTCCGTCATCGAGTAAAAGCGCACAAAAAAGAAACCGCCCGGGGGCGGTTTCTTTTTTACTCCTTCACCTGCTTCATGGACAGGCTGATGCGGTGCTTTTTCTCGTCCACGTCCAGCACAAGCACCTTCACGATGTCGCCCACGGCCACCACCTCGGAGGGGTGCTTGATGAACTTATTGCACACCTGCGAGATGTGTACCAGTCCATCCTGATGTACGCCGATGTCCACGAATACGCCGAAGTCGATCACATTCCGCACCGTGCCGGTGAGCACCATGCCGGGCTTCAGGTCCTTTATATCCAGCACGTCGGTGCGGAGGATGGGCGCCGGCAGGTCGCTCCGCAGGTCGCGTCCGGGCTTCATCAGCTCCTTCACCACGTCCCGCAGGGTGGGTACGCCCACGCCGATCTCCTCGGCCACCTTTGCCTCGCCCAGGGCCTGCACCTTCCGCATCAATCCGTCCACCGCGCCCCGGCGCACGTCCTCGTCGCCGCAGCCGCACAGGGCCAGCAGCTTCTCCGCTGCCCCGTAGCTCTCCGGGTGTACGCCGGTGTTGTCCAGCACGTTGCTGCTCTCCGGCACCCGCAGAAAGCCCGCGCACTGCTCATAGGCCTTGGGGCCCAGCTTGGGTACCTTCAAAAGCCGCTTCCGGTCCGGGAAGGCGCCGTTGGCCTCCCGGTACGCCACGATGTTCTTCGCCGTGGTGCCGTTCAGCCCGGACACATAGCCCAGCAGGCTGGCGCTGGCGGTGTTCAGGTCAACACCCACGGCGTTGACGCAGTCCTCCACCACGCCGCACAGCGCCTCGTCCAGCCGCTTTTGCGGCATATCGTGCTGGTACTGCCCCACGCCGATGGCCTTGGGGTCGATCTTCACCAGCTCTGCCAGCGGGTCCTGTAACCGCCGGGCGATGGAGATGGCCGAGCGCAGGTTCACGTCGTACTCCGGGAACTCCTCCGCCGCCAGCTTGCCGGCGGAGTACACCGACGCGCCCGCCTCGTTGACGATCATATAGCTGACGCCCGGCAGGCCCCGCAGCATCTCCACCGTCATCTGCTCTGTCTCCCGGCTGGCGGTGCCGTTGCCGATGGCGATGTGCGCCACGCCGTGTTTTTTGCACAGGGCTGTCAGCTTGGCGATGGCCTCCCGCTTCTGGCGATCGCCGTAGGTGGGGTAGACCACCGTGGTGTCCAGCACCTTGCCGGTGCCGTCGATGACCGCCACCTTGCACCCGTGGGCATAGCCGGGGTCCAGCCCCATGGTCACGTGGCCCTTTACCGGCGGCTGGAGCAGCAGCGGCTTCAGGTTCAGCGCGAACTGTCCGATAGCGCCCTCGTTGGCGCTGTCCGTCAGGGCGGACCGCGCCTCGCGCTCCAGCGATGGGTAGATCAGCCGGTCATAGGCGTCCTCGCAGGCGGCCTTGATGAATTCCATGGCCGCCGAGCCGGGCTTTACCACCGCCCGCCGCAGTGCCGGCAGCGCGGCCTCCCGGTCCAGCAGCACCGTAACGGAGAGCAGCCCCTCTTTTTCGCCCCGGTTGATGGCCAGGATCTGGTGCCCCGCCAGCTTGGGAATGGCCTGCTCAAAGTCGTAGTACAGCCGGTACACGCTGTCCTCCTCCGTGGCGGCAAGGCTCCTCAGCCGTCCCTGCCGCATGAGAAGTCCTCGCAGCGCCTTGCGGATGTCCGCGTCGTCGCTGATGATCTCCGCGATGATGTCGTTGGCCCCCTGCAATGCGTCGGCCGCGGTCTCCACGCCCTTCTCCGGATCGATGTACGCCTGTGCAGCCGCCTCCGGCGCGGGACAGTCCTTCTCCTGCGCCAGCAGCAGCTGCGCCAGGGGCTCCAGACCCTTCTCCCGGGCCACCGTGGCGCGGGTGCGCCGCTTTTGCTTGTAGGGGCGGTACAGGTCCTCCACCTCCGCCAGCGTGGCGGCGCTGTCGATGGCCGCCGCCAGCGCATCGGTCAGCTTGCCCTGTCCGTCGATGGCGGACTTGACCTCCTGCCGCCGCTTGTCCAGGTTCCGCAGGTATTGCAGCCGGTCCTCCAGCTTCCGCAGGGTGGTGTCGTCCATGGAGCCGTGCTGTTCCTTCCGGTAGCGGGCGATGAACGGAATGGTGCTGCCCTCGTCCAGCAGCGCGATAACGTTTTCCACGTACTGGACCGGCTGGCCCAGCTCCGATGCCAATATCTGTGCGATGCTCTGCATATGTGCTCCTTTCAGAAAGCTGTGCCCGCGCACGGCGCGGGCACAGACGCTTATTTACTTGTGATACAGGCTCTTGACCTCATATCTCGGCTCGCAGCTGACGTTGATGCCCAGCCGCTTGTACAGCTTGGCGTCCTCCTCGGAGATGATGACCGAGAAATGGGCCTCGCAGCCCCGCAGGTTCTTCAGCTGCGCCTGCACCATGGCCGCCAGGGGGTTCGTCAGGCCGGAGATCGCCAGCGCGATCAGTACCTCGTCCGAGTGCAGCCGGGGGTTTCGGTGACCCAGGCAGCCGGTCTTCATGGCGCTGATGGGTTCGATCACCGACGAGGGGATCAGGTCCAGCTTGTGGTCGATGCCCGCCATCTTCTTCAGCGCGTTCAGCAGCAGCGCCGCCGACGCGCCCAGCAGGGGAGAGGTCTTGCCCGTTACCACGCTGCCGTCCGGCAGCACCATGGCGCCCGCCGGCTTGCCGGTGGCCTCCGCCTTTTCCAGCGAGGCCGCCACCGCCGGGCAGATGTCCGGCGTCACGCCGGCCTGCTGCATCACCAGCTCCAGCTTCCGCACCACGCACTCGTCCGCCTGGCCCTTGGCCCGGTCTACGCATCCGGTATAGTACCGGCGCAGGATCTCCATGCGGCTGGCCTCCTGGCACACCGCGTCGTCCACGATGGCGAAGCCTGCCATATTCACGCCCATGTCCGTGGGGGACTTGTAGGGGCACTCGCCCTGGATCATCCGGAACATGGCCGCCAGCACCGGGAAGATCTCCACGTCCCGGTTGTAATTCACCGTGGTCTTGCCATAGGCCTCCAGGTGGAACGGGTCGATCATGTTCACGTCGTTTAGGTCCGCCGTGGCCGCCTCATAGGCCAGGTTCACCGGGTGCTTCAGCGGCAGGTTCCAGATGGGGAACGTCTCGTACTTGGCGTAGCCCGCCCGGATGCCCCGCCGATTGTCGTGGTACAGCTGGCTCAGGCAGGTGGCCATCTTGCCGCTGCCGGGGCCGGGAGCCGTTACCACGATCAGCGGCCGGGTCGTCTCAATGTATTCGTTCTTGCCCAGGCCCTCGTCGGACACGATGTGCGCCACGTCCGAGGGATACCCGGCGATGGGATAGTGCTTATAGCTCTTCACGCCAAGGGCGCTCAGCCGCTTGATAAAGGCGTCCGCCGCCGGCTGGCCGGCGTACTGGGTGATGACCACGCTGCCCACATAGAAGCCCAGCCCCCGGAACACGTCGATCAGCCGCAGCACGTCCACATCGTAGCTGATGCCCAGATCGCCGCGCATTTTGTTCTTCTCAATGTCCCCGGCGCAGATGGCTACCACGATCTCCACGTCGTCCTTCAGCGTCTGCAGCATCCGTATCTTGCTGTCCGGCTGGAACCCCGGCAGCACACGGGAGGCGTGGTAATCGTCAAACAGCTTGCCGCCGAACTCCAGATACAGCTTGCCGCCGAACTGGGCGCGCCGCGCCGTGATGTGCTCCGCCTGTAATTGCAGGTACTTCTCGTTATCAAATCCGATCTTCACCCTGATCCACCTCTGTCTCTCCAAAATATCGTCTGCTATTATACAATATCTTGTGGGGCAGGGGAAGAAAAAATCACAACTTTCCCGGGGGAAAATGTGACGAACTTTGCCCGTGTTTTTTGGCAAAACCCACCGTTGCTTTTTGTTTCCGGCGGGGGTATACTAAAAATTACCCCATTTTGCAGGAGGAGCGTCTATGCGTTTTCACGTTGTCTGGCGCAAGAGCCATGAGCCGGAGGAGGCCTACCGGGACTTCTTCGAGACAAATGATATCGGCGAGGCCAAGGATTTTGCCATGCGCCTGGCCTTTGATGAGACGAACTGCGTCTACGTCCGCGACGAGAAGCGGGACGAGATCGTCCGCGACTTTGACGCGGAGGTCTACCGCTGAAGCTCATAAACCCACTGCCTCCGGCCATACTAAGGCCGGAGGTGATTTTTATGCCCAAACGCAAGCGCAGCCGGGAGGGCTTTCCCTATGACGCCACACCGGATGTCCACCACTTTCCCGGCGTGCCGCGCAGCAGCTTCGACCTGGTGAATATGTACGGCACCTATAATATCCAGCCCACATCCGACACCGAGAACACCTTTCCCCTCATCGCCCCCGGCCTGCCCAAGGCCTACCGGAACATGAAGCTGGACAAACACGACCTGGAGCCGTGAACCGCAGAAAGCCGCATGGCGCGAGCGCACCATGCGGCTTTCCCATGCTGCCATGACGAGTTTTCACAGAAAACGCAACATTGTCCCGGAAAAACCCGGAAAGTTTTAATCATTTAAAGCGCGGCTCGGTACAATGCACAAATAATTGTTATTTCTTTGGCAATTCGCATAATTGACGCAAATTTCACAAACCCGTATAATGTAAATAAACTGGTAAGACCAGTGTGGCGCGCACAGCGCTTTTGCACCGTGCAGGATAGGGAGGAACCCCATGTACACCTTAGGTATCGATATCGGCAGCACCACTTCCAAGTGCGCCGTGATAAAGGACGGGAAAGAGCTGGTGACCCACAGTCTCCAAACCGGCGGCCTGGGCACCGGCGGACCGGAGGAAGCGCTGGCGCAGCTGTGGCAGTCCTGCGGCCTGACCCGACAGGATATGGCCTGCGCCTTCGTTACCGGCTACGGCCGCAAAAACTACGAGGGGGCCGACGGCGAGATCAGCGAGCTGACCGCCCACGCCCTGGGCGGACGCTTCGTGTTCCCGGACCTGCGTACCGTCATCGACATCGGCGGCCAGGATGCCAAGGTCATCGCCCTGTCGCCCGGCGGCAAGATGGTGAACTTTGTGATGAACGATAAGTGCGCCGCCGGTACCGGCCGGTTTCTGGATGTGATGGCCTCCATCCTCCGCCTGGACGTGGACGATCTGGACGCCGAGGCCGCCAAGGCCGCGGCCCCCGCCGCCATCTCCAGCACCTGCACCGTGTTTGCCGAGAGCGAGGTCATCAGTCAGTTGGCCAACGGCGTCAAGCGCCCCGACCTGGTGGCAGGCATCTGCCGCAGCGTGGCCAGCCGCGTGGCGGCTCTGGCCCGACGGGCGGGCGTCACGGAGCAGGTCTGTCTCTCCGGTGGCGTGGCCCGGAACGACGCGGTGCGGCAGGCCCTCAGCGAGGAGCTGAACGTCCCCGTCAGCGTGGACCCGCTGGCCCAGTACTTCGGCGCCATCGGCGCGGCGCTGTGGGCCTGGAAGCAGACGACATGAATAAACAGAAATATGTTTCGATAAAAGCTGTGAGGAGGAACTGAAATGGCAGAAGAAGTGAAGAAGGCCCCGAAGCCCGTGGATCCCAATTCCGCCAAGTACAAGCTGGGCAAGATCGCGGCGGACGCCTATGTGGACGCCATCGAGGCCAAGAAGCGCGGCGAGAAGGTGGCCTGGGTCTCCAGCAACTTCCCTGTGGAGATCCCCGAGACCATGGGCATCGCCACCGTGTACCCCGAGAACCAGGCCGCCGGCATCGCCGCCCGCGGCGCCGGCACGAGAATGTGCGAGGTGGCGGAGTCCGAGGGCTACTCCAACGACATCTGCGCCTACGCCCGCGTGTCCCTGGCCTACGCCAAGCTGAAGTCCTGTCCCGAGCAGGATGTGGCCATGCCCGACGTGCTGCTGTGCTGCAGCAATATCTGCTCCTGCATGATCAAGTGGTACGAGAACCTGGCCCGCGAGCTGAACATCCCCGTGATCCTGCTGGATATCCCCTTCAACCCCGACTACGAGGTGTCCGACGCCGAGGTGGCCTACGTCACCGGTCAGTTCTGGGACGCCGTACATCAGCTGGAGGAGATCACCGGCAAGAAGTGGTCCGACGAGAAATTCAAGGAGGTCACCGGCTTCTCCTGCCGTTCCAGCCGCGCCTGGCTGGCGGCCACCGGCTGCGCCAAGTATGTACCCTCCCCCTTCAACGGCTTCGATCTGCTGAACCACATGGCCGTCATGGTCACGGCCCGGGGCAAGTCCACCGCCGCCGACGCCATGGAGACGCTGCTGAAGGAGTACGAGGAGAACCACAAGAACGGTACCTCCACCTTCCGCACGGAGGAGAAGTACCGCATCATGTTCGAGGGCATCGCCTGCTGGCCGTACCTGCGTGCCACCAGCACCGGCCTGAAGTCCCGGGGCATCAACATGGTCACCACCATCTACGCCGACGCCTTCGGCTTCGACTACAACACCTTTGACGAGATGATCCGCGCCTACTGCAGGGTGCCCAACGCCATCAACCTGGAGCTGAGCCGCGACAAGCGCATCAAGCTCTGCAAGGACAACCACGTGGAGGGACTGCTGGTCCACACCAACCGTTCCTGCAAGCTGTGGAGTGGCTTCATGTACGAGATGAGCCGTCAGATCGGCAAGGAATGCAGCATCCCCGTGGTCAGCTTCGACGGCGACCAGGCCGACCCCCGCAACTTCTCCGAGGCCCAGTATGACACCCGCGTCCAGGGCCTGACGGAGATCATGGAAGCCAACAAGAGCGCGAAAGGAGAGTAAGCCATGAACGACATTCTCAACAAACTGCATGAGGTGGCAGCCTCTCCCCGCGCGCAGATGGACGGTTATCTGGCGCAGGGCAAAAAGATCGTTCTGTGCGCGCCCGTCTATACTCCGGAGGAGATCATCCACGCCATGGGCTTCGTCCCCATGGGCGCGTGGGGCGGCGATGTGGCGCTGAACCGCGCCAAGGAATACTGTCCCGCCTTCCTGTGCGCCATCGTCCAGTCCCTGCTGGAGCTGGGCATCAACGGCGCGTACAAGGGCGCCAGCGCCATCGTCATCCCCTCTCTGTGCGATACCCTCAAGACCGTGGGCGAGAACTGGAAGTACGCCGTGCCGTCCATCCCCTTCATCCCCATGACCTATCCCCAGAACCGCAAGCCTGCCTACGGCGTGGCCTATACCAAGGCCGGGTACGAGCGTGTCATCCGCGACCTGGAGAAGCTGGGCGGTACCTTCTCCGAGGAGAAGCTGCTGGACTCCATCAAGGTCTATAACCGCCACAACGCCGCCATGCGGAAGGTGGATGCGCTGCTGGCCAAGCACCCGGAGATCACCGCCGCCCAGCGCAGCGACATCTTCAAGAGCGCCTTCTTCATGACCAAGGAGGAGCACACGGAACTGGTGGAGGCTCTCATCGCCAAGCTGGAGGCCGCCGCGCCCGCCGCGGAGAAGCTACCCATCGTCATCTCCGGCATCCTGACGGACGCCCCAGCGCTGAATGCCATTCTGGACGAGATGGATATGCACATCGTGGCCGACGACGTGGCCGCCCAGTCCCGCCAGTACCGCACCGACGCGCCGGAGCGCGCCGACGCTCTCAACGCGCTGGCGGAGAAGTTCGCCGCCATGGGCAACTGCTCCGTGCTGTACGATCAGGACAAACACCGCGTCAAGTGGATCGTGGACACCGCCAAGGCCCGGAACGCCAAGGGCGTCCTCGTGGTGCTGACCAAGTTCTGCGACCCGGAGGAGTTCGACTACGTGATGATCAAGAAGGCCTGCGAAGGTGCCGACCTGCCCCTGACGCTGGTGGAGGTGGACCGTCAGATGGTCCGCTTCGAGCAGGTCCGCACCAACCTCGAGACCTTCCGCGACCTGCTGAAGATGTAAACAACATGACCTATAACATACATGGAGGAACACTATGAGCGAAGTAAAACGTCCCCTTGAGGGCGTAAAGGTGCTGGAGCTGGCCACCTTTATCGCCGCCCCCTGCTGCGCCCGTTTCCTGGCGGACCTGGGCGCCGAGGTCATCAAGGTCGAGGCTCCCGCCGGCGATCCCCTGCGCTACACCGCCGTCAACGAGGGCCGTCCCCAGGACCAGAAGGAGAACACCTCCTATGATCTGGAGAACGCCGGCAAGACCTGCGTCTGCCTGAACACCAAGACCGCCGCCGGCCGCGAGGCCCTGGAAAAGCTCATCGCCAAGGCGGATATCTTCATCACCAACTGGCGCCAGAACCCCCTGAAGAAGGCCGGCCTGGACTACGAGACGCTCCACGCCCGCTACCCCAAGCTGGTGTACGGCTTCGTCTCCGGCTACGGCGAGAAGGGCCCCGATAAGGACCTGCCCGGTTTTGACTTCACCGCCTTCTTCGCCCGCGGCGGCATCCTGGGCACCCTGTTCGATAAGGACAGCCTGCCCATGCTGACCATCGCCGGCTTCGGCGACCATCAGGTGGGTATGTATCTGGCCTCCGGCGTGCTGGCGGCCCTGTACCGCGCCCGCGAGACGGGAATCGGCGACCGCGTGGTGGTCTCCCTGTTCCACAGCGCCATCTGGGATGTGTCCCTGCTGCTGCAGGCCAGCCAGTACGGCGACCCCACCACCCAGTACCCCCTGTCCCGCCGCACTCTGCCCAACCCGCTGGTGGTGGCCCACAAGACCAAGGACAACAAGTGGCTCCAGATCGCCATGCCTCAGTACAACCGCCACTATCCCATCTTTATGAATGCCATCGGCCACCCCGAGCTGGCCGAGGATCCCCGCTACTATCCCCAGACCAACCTGCAGGCCAACATCGAGGAGTTCTACGACTTCCTGGTGGCCGAGATGGCCAGCCGTACCCTGGACGAGTGGTGCAGGCTGATGGATGCCAACGACCTGCCCTACGCCGTGGCCCAGACCTGGGACCAGCTGCTGGTGGATAAGCAGGCATGGGCCTCCGGCTGCTTCTATGAGATGGAGTATTCCAACGGCAACAAGCGCACCATGGTCCGTCCTCCCGTTATCTTCGAGGAGACGGAGCTGCCTCCCTACAACCGCGGCCCGTATCTGGGCGAGCAGACCGAGCTGGTGCTGAAGAACCTGGGCTACACCGACGAGCAGGTGGCCGCCATGATCGCGGCGGGCGAGGCGGTGCCTATGGATCCGGCCTTGAAGGACTGATCGCGGCGGGATCTTTTCCGCCAATACTTCGTTGCAGGTACTTGACGTACACAAAGTACGCCTGCGTCCCTGTGCCTCGTCTTGGCGAAAAATCTCTCCGCCGGTGGGATCTTTTCCGCCCTGCCATCGTCAAGCCTCCTCGACGTATACCCGATACGCCGTCGTCGGTTTGCCATCGGCAGAACGAAAAATCTCTCCGCCGCTGTTCCTGCGGGGACAGGGCGGAAAACCAACGCAGAATGACCCGGCGACTTGAGGAAAAGCAAACTATAAGGGCGCGGCGCGTTGAGGAGCGCGCCGCCTCCGGAATGTGAAGGAGAAAAATCATGAAGATCGCTGCTTACGAAGTACGTCCCGACGAGAAGCCCGTCATCGAGGGCCTGTGCAAGAAATACGGTATCGAGCTGATCTCCACCCCCGCAAATCTGGACAAGACCACCGCCCATATGGCCGCCGGCTGCGACGGCGTCACCACCCTGGGCCAGAGCGACTATTCCAACGCTGTCCTGGATGAACTGAAGGGCTATGGCGTGCAGGTGCTGGCCAGCCGCTGTGTGGGCTACAACCACATGAACTGCGACTATGCCCGTTCCCTGGGCTTCCGCCTGTGCAACGGCGCCTACGCGCCCAACGGCGTGGCGGAGTATACCGTTATGGCCATTCTCATGTGCATCCGCAAGTTCAAGAAGGCGCTGTACAACACCAACGACAACGACTTCACCCTGAAGGGCAAGATGGGCCGCGAGCTGCGTACCATGACCGTGGGCGTCATGGGCACCGGCAAGATCGGCTTCACCATCATCAAGTGCCTCAGCGGCTTCGGCTGCCGTATCATTGCCAACGACGTCTATGAGAACGACGCCGTCCGTGCGTACGCCGAGTACGTGGATCTGGACACCCTGTACCGCGAGTCCGACATCATCACCATCCACACCCCGCTGCTGCCGGAGACCACCGGCATGATCGACCGCGAGGCCATCGCCAAGATGAAGGACGGCGTGGTGTTCATCGACAACGCCCGGGGCGAGCTGATGGATATCGATGCCGTCACCGAGGCGGTGGAGTCCGGTAAGTTCGGCGCGCTGTTCATGGACGCCTTCCCCGGCGAGACCGGCATCATCCACGTTCCCCACGATGAGGACATCATCCGCACCCCCGGTATGCCCTACTTCAAGCTGAAGTACCTGCGCTCCTTCGTCAACGTCTACCACACGCCCCACATGGCTTTCTTTACCGAGGAGGCCGCGGAGCAGATGGCCGAGTGCGGCGTCAACAGCATCTATGAGATTTTGACAGAGGGCAAGTCCAAGCACGAGATCCCCTGCTGAGCAGAGCAGTGACCCATACTTTAACAGGAGGAAAACTATGATTTTCGACGCGAAGCATGAAATGATCCGCAAGCTGGTCCGCCAGTTTGCCGAGACCGAGCTTACCACCGAGGTCCTTGACAAGGTGGAGGAGACCGGCGAGTTCCCCGAGGAGATCGTGGACAAGATGGCCAAGTGCGGCTTCCTGGGTCTGAAGATCCCCCGCGAATACGGCGGCGCCGGTGCCGACACCCTGGCCTACATCATCATGATCGAGGAGATCGCCCGTGTCTCCGCCGTGGCCAGCCTGTACGCCAACACCCCTAACTCCCTGGGCGGCGGCCCGCTGATGCAGGCCGGTACCCCCGAGCAGCTGGAGAAGTATCTTCGTCCCTCCGTGGAGAATAAGGTGAAGATCGTCTTCGGCCTCACCGAGCCCGGCGCCGGCTCTGACGCCAGCGGCATGGTCACCACCGCCGTGAAGGACGGCGACTACTACATCCTCAACGGCCGCAAGTGCTTCATCTCCGGCGCGCCTTTGGCCGACTACTGCATCGTCTACGCCAAGACCGACATGACCAAGGGCAACAAGGGCATTTCCGCCTTTATCGTGGACATGAAGGCCCCCGGCGTCTCCTGCGGCAAACACGAGGCCAAGATGGGCCTGGTGGGCTACGCCACCTCCGACGTGGTGCTGGAGGACGTCCGCGTCCACAAGAGCGATATGCTGGGCAAAGAGAACATGGGCTTCATCAACGCCATGAAGACGCTGGACGGCGGCCGTCTGGGCGTGTCCGCCCAGTCCATCGGTCTGGCCCAGGGCTGCCTGGACGAGGCCATCAAATACTCCAAGGAGCGCGTCCAGTTCGGCAAGCCCATCTGCAAGAACCAGGCCATCGCCTTCATGCTGGCGGATATGGCCACCAAGCTGACCGCCGCCAAGGAGCTGGTCTATATGGCCGCACAGATGAAGGACAGAAACGACCCCAACGCCTCCATGTACTGCTCCATGGCCAAGTACTTCGCCTCCGAGACCTGCAACGAGATCGCCGCCAAGGCGGTGCAGATCCACGGCGGCTACGGGTACATCAAGGAGTACCCCGTCGAGCGCAAGTACCGCGACTGCCGCGTGTTCACCATCTACGAGGGCACCTCTCAGGTCCAGCAGATGGTCATCTCCGGCAATTTGCTGAAGTAATGCGGAAAGGAGCAAGAATAGAATGAAGCTTATCGTATGTGTCAAGCAGGTGCCCGACACCTCCGGCAAGGTCGCCGTCAACGCCGACGGCACGCTGGACCGCGCCTCCATGCAGACCATCATCAACCCCGACGATATGAACGCCGTCGAGGCCGCCCTGGCCCTGAAGGACCAGCTGGGCTGCCCCGTCATCGCCGTGTCCATGGGTCCCCCTCCCGCCGCCGGTATGCTGCTGGAGCTGAAGGCCATGGGCGTGGACAAGGCCGTGCTGGTGTCCGCCCGTGAGTTCGGCGGCTCCGACACCTTCGCCACCTCCCAGATCCTGGCCGCGGCCATCAAGAACCTGGGCGTGGACAAGGACGACATCATCTTCTGCGGCCGTCAGGCCATCGACGGCGACACCGCCCAGGTGGGTCCCCAGATCGCCGAAAAGCTGGAGATCCCCCAGGTGTCCTATGTGGCCGACATCAGGAAGGACGGCGACACCCTCACCGTCCGCCGTATGCTGGAGGACGGCTACATGACCGTTCAGGTCCAGACGCCCTGCCTGCTGACCTGCATCAAGGAGCTGAACACTCCCCGCTACATGACCATCCGCGGCATCCTGGACTGCGACAAGGAGCCCGTCACCGTGCTGGACTACAACGCCCTGAAGGACGATCCCCTCATCGAGGTGGACACCATCGGCCTGAAGGGTTCCCCCACCAATATCTACAAGAGCTTTACGCCTCCCCGCAAGGGCAGCGGCATGATGCTGGAGGGCAGCGGCAAGGAGACCGTGGAGCAGCTGTTCGGCATCCTGTCTGCCAAGCACATCATCTGAGAAGGGAGAAACGATATGTCTACTTTTATGAATACCGATCCCAAGGCCTTCTCCGGCGTGTGGGTCTTTTGTGAGCAGCGGCAGGGCGTGATGATGCCCACCACCTTCGAGCTGATCTCCGAGGGCCGCAAGCTGGCCGACGAGCTGGGCGTCCAGCTCTCCGGCATCCTGCTGGGCGATAACGTGGACAACATCGCCGCGGAGCTGGGCGGCTACGGCGCGGACAAGGTCTACGTCTACAACAGTCCCCTGCTGAAGGACTACACCACCGACGCCTACACCAAGGTCATCACCGACGCGGTCCATGCCTTCAAGCCCGAGATCCTGCTGTTCGGCGCGTCCCACATCGGCCGCGACCTGGCGCCCCGCTGCGCCGCCCGTCTGCACACCGGTCTGTGCGCCGACTGCACCCACCTGGATGTGGACCTGAACGGCTACATCAATTTCCTCCGCACCGGCTCCTCTCTGGACGTGGACGCCATGAACTTCGAGACCAAGCTCTTCGACGTCAACACCAACCTGAAGATGACCCGTCCGGCCTTCGGCGGTCACCTGATGGCCACCATCGTCTGCCCCCGCTTCCGTCCCGCCATGGCCACCGTGCGCCCCGGCGTCATGAAGAAGCGCGACTTCGACGCCGCCGGCGTGAAGAAGGTGGAGCTCGTCCACCCCGCATTCACCCTCACCGAGGCCGACATCCACACCAAGGTGCTGGAGATCGTCAAGGCCGCCCGCGCCATGGTGGACCTGACCGGTGCCGAGGTCGTTGTCTCCGTGGGCCGCGGCATCGCCAAGGACGTGGAGAAGGGCATCGCCCTGGCCGAGGAGCTGGCCGCCCTCATGGGCGGCGTGGTGGGTGCGTCCCGCGCCGTGGTGGACGCCGGCTGGATGACCGCCGACCATCAGGTGGGCCAGACCGGCAAGACCGTCCATCCCCGCATCTATGTGGCCCTGGGCATCTCCGGTGCCATCCAGCACAAGGCCGGTATGCAGGACTCCGAGTGCATCATCGCCGTCAACAAGAGCGACGTGGCCCCCATCTTTGAGGTGGCGGACTACGGCATCTGCGGGGACCTGTTCAAGGTGGTCCCCATGATGATCGAGGAAATGAAGGCCCTGAAGAAGTAATATCTTCCCACAGCGGAAAAGCCCGGAGCCGCCGGCTTCGGGCTTTCCTGTATCCTGTCCTTGCCATTTCCCCCGGGATGCGCTATAATACTGCACATATTTTTCCGAAAAGGAGGGACGACCCATGCCGGAAGCCGTACATATCCCCTGGCAGCCCATCGGCGGCGGGCGGGCCAGCGAGGCCATCTATGACCAGCTGCGCGCCCTCATCACCGCCGGTACACTGAAGCCCGGCGACCGCCTGCCCTCCGAGCGCGCCATGATGGAGCAGCTCCACCGTTCCCGCCCCACCATCCGCGAGGCCCTGCGTATGCTGGAGCAGGGCGGCTATGTGGCCTCCACCCACGGTGCCAGCGGCGCCGTGGTGCAGGAGCTGACCATCGCCGGCGTGGAGCAGCCGCTGTCGGCCATGCTCCAGCTGAACCGCATATCCCTGGAGGAGCTGGGCGAGTACCGCGCCGTCAACGACGGCACCATCGCCGGCTGGGCGGCCCTGCGCCGCACCGACGAGGACCTGGCGGCACTGGACAGCTGTCTCGCGGCGGCGGAGCAGGCCCTGGGCGATTACCGCCGCTTTGCCGAGCAGGACGTTCGCTTCCACAGCCTGCTCTCCCGCGCCACAGGCAATCAGGTGGCCATGATCGTCACCGAGGTCCTGGGCCAGGTGGAGCAGCACACCCTGCTGAAAAAGATGGAGACGCTGAGCGACAGCGCGTGTCTGGC
>ERZ808246.552-NODE-552-length-30694-cov-5.426124_pt1 | contig 30694 bp, 26 predicted proteins | sample MGYA00521083_ERZ808246 | MGnify/ENA primary metagenome ERZ808246 (study PRJEB31516, sample SAMN03275577) | gut metagenome | biome: mammalia-associated habitat; material: feces | host: Papio cynocephalus | place: Kenya | collected 2012-07-07 ...
GGGTTTTTGCGGGTGGAAACCGCCTCTATACCCAAGGGTTCCGTTGCAAATGTCGGAAAAGTCAGAGTTTTTGTCACGGGGCCGTCTTGGCCCCAGATTCGGTACTGTTTCGCAATCGTTTACGGCAGCGGGAGCATCACATCGATGCGAAACGTCCCGTTCCCGGCGCTTGCCGAGAAGGTCCCGCCGTAGCGCTGAGCGATGCTTTGCAGATGGTCGGTGGTGCTTAGCGGGCCATTTTCTCGCGCCAGCCGTCGAGGCGGTCGAGGGCGGCCTTCAGGACCTCGTCGGACTTGGCGAAGTGGAAGCGGACGAAGCGGTTCTCGGGTGCGTTGAAGAAGCAGCTGCCCGGCACCGTGCCCACGCCCACCTTGCGGCAGAGGTCGACGGCGCAGTCGTAGTCGCTCTCGTAGCCCAGGCCCGAGACGTCGGCCATGACGTAGTAGGCGCCCTGCGGCTCCACGAAGTCGAAGCCCAGGTCGCGCAGGCCGTTGCAGAAGAGGTCCCGCTTGTGCGTGTAGAGCGCGGTAAGCCCGTCGTAGTAGGACTGCGGCAGCTCGAGGCCTGCCACGGCGGCCTCCATGAGCGGCGCGGCGGCGCCCACGGTGAGGAAGTCGTGCACCTTGCGGGCGCGGTCGATGACGTCCGCCGGCGCGATGACGTAGCCCAGGCGCCAGCCCGTCATGGAGTAGGTCTTGGACAGCGAGCTGCAGCTGAGCGTGCGCTCGGCCATGCCGGGCAGGCTCGCGAAGTAGACGTGCTCGTAGGGGGCGTAGACGATGTGCTCGTACACCTCGTCCGTGATGACCCACAGGTCGTACTTCTCGGCCATGCGGGCGATCGCCTCGAGCTCGGCGCGCGAGAAGACGTGGCCACAGGGGTTGGACGGGTTGCACAGGATGAGGGCCTTCGTGCCGGGGAGGGCGCAGGCGGCCTCGAGCTCGGCCTCGTCGAACGTGAACGTGGGCGCGTGGAGCTCGACGTAGGTGGGCTCGGCGCCGCAGAGGATCGTGTCGGCCCCGTAGTTCTCGTAGAACGGGCTAAAGATCACGATGCGGTCGCCGGGGTTCGTCACCGTCATGACGGAGCACATCATGGCCTCGGTGGAGCCGCAGGTGACGACGATCTGGGTCTCGGGGTCGATGTCGAGGCCCATGCGCGGGCTCTGCTTGGCGGCGAGGGCGGCGCGGAAGTTGGGCGCGCCCCACGTGATGGCGTACTGGTGCGGGCCGTCGTGGGCGACCTCGGCGAGGCGGTCCGTGATGGCCGCGGGCGGGTCGAAGTCGGGGAAGCCCTGCGAGAGGTTGATGGCGTCGTACTTCATGGAGACGCGCGTCATGCGGCGGATCACGGAGTCCGTGAACTGCGACGTGCGGGTGCTGAGCTGCTGCAAGAGGGTCTTCTTTCTGGGTCGGGCTCGAGACGGGGCGCGGACGGCGCTCCGCGGCGTTCTTCACAAACATAACGCTTACGAAGCGCGGCGGTTTATGCGTAACATAATCGACGCTGCGCTGGCTCCGGGACGTGCGCCATTGGGCGGCGGCGACCCGTCGAGACAGGACTACGATTCATAAGGAGTTTTACTTTATGCCCAAGAACAAGCGAGAGAGCCTGCTGTTCACCTTCATCATGTGCTTCCTGATGGTGCTCTGGATGAGCATCTACAACGTGGCGCGCCAGCACGGCGGCCTGAGCACGGACGTGATCGCTGACGCGTGGATCGGCTTCCCGCCCGCCTACATCTTCGCGATGCTGTGCGACTGGTTCGTCGCGAGCCCGCTGGCCAAGGGCTTCGCGTTCAAGCACCTGGTCACGCCCGGCAAGAGCAGCCCGCGCGCGATGACCCTCGCCGTCTCTACCTGCATGGTCTTCCCGATGGTCATCATCATGAGCCTTTACGGCGCCTTTGAGGGCGCGCTGCATGCGGGCACCCTCGCCATCGTGCCGATGGCCTGGCTGACGAACATCCCCTGGAACTTCATCATGGCGCTGCCGTGGAACCTGCTGGTCGCGGGCCCGATCGCGCGCTTCCTGTTCCGCCGCGCGTTCCCGGAGGGCACGGTGCTCGCCGAGCCCGTCGCGTAGGCGAATCGAGGCTTTGCGGCCGCTTGCGTGCCGCGTGAACCGTATAACGCACGTTAAGTCGAGCGCCCCTGCCGGAAAAGAGCCCGGCAGGGGCGCTCGCGTCAATAAATTTACGGTTCTGCGTGGTCTGGTGGCGGTTTTTGGGGCTGTAACGGGGCGGGAGGGGCTTGCTGGTACCTGCGATTCTGGCAAAAGCCCTGGTTTTGTATGCTCGGCAGGGCATAAAGTGTGAAACAAAGCACGCAGAAGTGGAGTTTTGTGTCGCGGGACTCCTGCGATGGGCCGGCAAATGTGTGCAAACGGCGTACTTGTTGACATATCAACAAGTACGCCGTTACTGTATAGCCCGAAAACCATCGACTGTGGAGGAGCCGGGATGCAAGAGGAGAGCCGCTTTGAGGACTTCGTCGGCCTCATAGGCGCCATCGAGAAAGAGATTCAGCGCATCAAGACGGCCGAGCTCGCGCGGTTTGGCCTGCGCGCCTCCGACCTCATGGTCGTTTATTACCTCGAGAAGAATCCCGAGGGCCTGACCGGCGCCGAGCTCGCGCGCTTGGCCGACGTGGACCGGGCCGCCGTTTCGCGCACGCTCTCGCGCCTGGCGGAGGACGGCTTCGTGGAGGTTGGGGAGGCTTCGTCGCGCTATAAGGCGCCGGTGCGCCTTACCGACCGCGGTTACGCCGTGATGGCCGAGGTGGACGGCATCATCTCGAAGGTCGTGAAGCAGGCCGGTGGCGACCTCATCGACGAGCAGCGTCGCGTTTTGTACGCCTCGCTCGAGGCTGTCCTTTCGCAGCTCAAGACTATTTCTCGGCCGTAAGGACGGGATCGGGGCAGTGCAGGGACTGCCTATGGTCAATCTAGTCAATCAACATCAAATATCAAATCAAAGCGAGGTTTAGGCATGGCGGTTCGCATCATTACCGACTCTGCATCGGACATCCTTCCCGACGAGTACCCGGACTTGACGGTCCTGCCCCTCTCGGTGTCGTTCGGTTCGGAAGTTTACGCCGACGGCGTCGACCTGACGCATGAGCGCTTCTACGAGCTTCTCGTTGAGAAGGACGATCTTCCCAAGACGGGCCAGGTCAACCCCTACGCGTTCGCGCGGGTGCTCGAGGAGGTCGCTGCGGCGGGCGACGAGGCGGTCATTATTACGTTGTCGTCTAAGCTGTCCGGCACGTGCCACAGCGCCGTCACCGCGGCGGCGGAGGCGAACGCGACCGTGCGCGTGGTCGACAGCCTGAACGTGTGCGTGGGCGAGCGCGTGCTCGTCGAGTATGCGCTGCGCTTGGCGAGGTCGGGCGCAACGGCGGTCGAGATCGCGGATGCGCTTGTCCACGCGCGTTACCGCATCTGCGTGGTGGGTCTTCTCGACACGCTCGAGTACCTCAAGCGCGGCGGCAGGATCTCAGCCGCGGCGGCGGGCGTAGGGCAGCTGCTGTCCATCAAGCCGGTCATCTCGATCGAGGAGGGCGAGGTCGTCCTCTTGGGCAAGGCGCGCGGGTCAAAGAACGGCCGCAACCTGCTGAACGAGCAGGTCAAAGCGGCCGGCGGGATAGACTTCGGCATGCCGGTCGCCCTGGGGTACGCGGGTCTCTCGGACAAGCTGCTGCGCAAGTACATCGAGGACAGCCGCGAGCTGTGGGCGCCGAGCTTCCCCGACGGCAATCTGCCCGTGCATACCGTGGGCGCGACCATCGGCACGCACGTGGGGCCGGGCGCGATCGCCCTCGCCTTCTTCCGGTCCTGACATATTTTGGGGACAGGTTCGAAAAGCTTCCAAATGGAAGGATTTCGAACCTGTCCCCAAAAGTGTTCAAATGAGTAAAAAACGAACCTGTCCCCAAAAGTGATCAGTGGTAGTCGCGCTCGAAGCGGGCGGCGTAGAGGGCGAGAAGGGCCACGGCGCAGGCGGCGATCGGCGCGCCGGCGATCGCGGGCACGTTGTACGCCGCGCCCGAGTTGAGGACCGCTTGGCCGATCTGCGCGCCCACGGCGTTGCCGCCGTTGAAGGCCACCTGCACGCAGGCGGATCCGATCATCTCTCCGCCGCCCTTGCCGACCTCGACCATCGCGAGCTGCTGCCCGCTCGACGGGAAGAACAGCCCCACGCAGCACAGGAACATAAGCACGGCCGAGCCCGCAAGCGACCCCGAGAACGCGAAGATGAGCAGCATCGAGACCGAGCTGATCGTCTGCCCGATCGCCGCCGACCAACCGGGCGTGAGCCGGTCGCCGCAGCGCCCGCCCAGCTGGGAGCCCGCGACCATGCCGAGGCCCGCGAGCACGAGAAGCGCCGGGAGCATGGCCTCGCTCCAGCCGCCCACGGTCTCGAGCCATGGCGACACGTAGCTCCACCAGCAGAAAATCCCCGTGTTGCCCAAGAAAACCGCGGCGAGCACGATCCACGGCGCCGGGCGGCGCAGGAACCTGAACTGGCCGGCGAGCCCCGCGTCGGCGACGGCCGCGACCTCGGGCACGAGCTTCCAGATGAGCGCGAACGAGCCGAGCGCCCACACGGCGACGAAGGCGAACGCCGCGCGCCAGCTGATCATGCCCGCGAGCAGCGTGCCGAAGGGGACGCCGAGCGTGTTCGCGAGCGTCTGCCCGAGCACCATGATGGCGACCGCGCGGCTTTCCTGGCCCTTCTCGGCAATGGCCTTCGCCACGATCGTCGCGGTGCCGAAGAACGCGCCGTGCGGCATGCCCGAGATGAAGCGCGCGACGGCGAGCGTGGCCGCGCTCGGTGCAAGGGCCGCCATCGCGTTGCCCGCGCAGCACAGAAGCATGAAGGCCATGAGCAGCTTCTTTGGCGCGATGTTGTGGCCAAAGACCAGGATGAGCGTGCCGAAGCACACGCCGATCGCGTAGGCCGAGATGAACCCGCCCGCCTCGGGCACGGTGACGCCCACGCCCGCGGCGACGTTCGTGATGATGCCCATGAGCACGAACTCGGCGAACCCGAGCGCAAAAGAGCCCGCGGCGATCGCGAGCAGCCCCTTCTTCATAGACCAAACCCCTCAGAATCGATCGAACAAACCCGTGAGAGTATACGAGCGCCTGCGCCCGCTGTGCAGAGGGGTTCGCATTTTGCAACGAGAAGACCTTGTTGACGGCACATCCGACGTGCTGGTGCCCGGCTCAGCGCCGAGAAAGACGCGCCGACACCCTCCCAAGGCAAATGCACGCGCCGAGAAACGCGAGGGCGACCAACACGATGCTGCCGCCGGGCTTTGTGCCCAGGTAGAACGACGCCGCGAGCCCGATGACCGACGACGCCGCCCCGATCGCGCACGACCAGGCGGCGAGGCCGCGCCAGCTGCGGGCCACCTGGAGCGCCGCGGCCACCGGGACGACCATGGCCGCCGAGACCACGAGGGACCCCACCGTCCTCGCGGCGATGGAGACCACAAGGGCGGTTGCGAGGGTGAACGCGCTGCTCAAAAGCTTGACCCGCACCCCAAAGAGCCGCGCCGCGCGCTCGTCGCAGGCGAGGAGGAACAGCTGGCGACGCAGCAGGAGCGACCCCGCGACGACCGCCGCCCCCACGGCGACGACCCATGCGGTCTCGCCTGCGCTCACGGTGACGATGCTCCCAAAGAGAAAGCTCGAGAAGCTCGCCCCGTTGGGCACGAACCCCGAGAGGACGCCCGCGAGCCCCACGCCCGCCGCGGTAACGATCGCGATGGCGAGGTCGGCACGCTGCGAGAACCTGCGGCGGATCGCCTCGATGAAGCCCGCTGCCGCGAGGGAGGCGACCGTGGCGCCCGCCACGGGGTTGACCCCCGCGATGAGGCCCGCGGCAACGCCGGCGAGGGAGGCGTGGCTGAGCGCGTCCCCGATCATCGAGAGCCTCCTCGTGACCACGATAAGGCCCACAAGCGGCAGCGCGACCCCCAGGACGATGCCCGCGATGAGCGCCCGCTGCATAAAGACGTACTCAAGCATCGTGAACCTCCCCGTCCTTGAGCCGGAGCCTGCGCCAACCGTCCGCGTGCGAACCGAGCCGCTCGAGGTCGTGGGTGATCATCAAGACGCCCGCCCCGCTCGCCGCCTTTTTGCGCGCGAACGTCGCGACCGCGTCGACGGACGGCTGGTCGAGGCCGCTCGTGGGCTCGTCGAGCAAGAGGAGCCGCGGGTCGTTGATCGCCGCCCTGGCAAGAAGCACCTTTTGCATCTGGCCTCCCGAAAGCTCGCGCAACAGGTGGCGCTCGAGGCCGGCTATGCCCTGCTCGGCCAAGGCGCGCCCGACGGCCGCGTGGGCTTCTCTCCTGCCGCCGATGAAGCTCGCGCGCAGCAGCTCGGCGACGGTGGCGGGAAAGTCGCGCATCGAGCTGCTGGCCGCTTGGGGCACGAAGCCCACTTTCCGCCAGTCGGCGGGCGACGCGTCGCGAACGCCGCGCCCCAGCACCTCGACGGTCCCCGCCGCGGGCTCGAGCTCGCCGAGCAAAAGGGAGAGGAGCGTCGACTTGCCCGAGCCGTTCTCGCCCACGAGGAGGGTGACCTCGCCGAACGGTACTGTCAGGTCGACGTTTTCGAGCACGTTCTCGTTGCGATAGGCAAAGCGGACGCCGCTCATGCGGGCGGCGTCAACAGTTTTCTTCTTGATGTCCATACGACTGTCTCGCGGCCTAACTCAGGGCCTTCACGAGCTCGTCGAGGTTCGAGCGCATGACCGAGAAGTAATCCTCGCCCGCGTCGATCTCGCTCTGCTCCAGCCCCTCGATGGGGTTGAGGACCTCGCAACTGGCGCCCGTCGCCTCCGCGATCTGCTCGGCCACCTTGGGGCTCACGAGCTCCTCGGAGAAGATCGTCTTTATACCCGTGGCCTTGACCTGCTCGATGATGGAGGCCATGGTCTGCGCGTCGGGTTCGCCCTCGGCATCCATGCCGGTGATCGCCACCTGCGTGAGGCCGTACGCGTCGCAAAGGTAGCCGAACGCCTCATGGGAGACGACGATCGTCTTGTTGGGCACGGCGGAGAGCTTCTCGCGGAACTCGGCGTCGAGCTCGTCCAGCTTGGCGGCGTACTCGTCGTGGTTGGCGTCGTAGTCGGAGGCGTGCTCGGGGTCTATCTTGGAGAGGGCGTCACGGATGTTGCCCATCTCGATCTTTGCGTTCGCGGGCGCGAGCCATACGTGCGGGTCGTAGACGGGGCCGTCGCCGGCATCCTCGTCGCCCTCCTCGGCCTCGCCGGCGCGCAGCTCGACGCCGTCCGACGCCTCGCAGCACGTAAGGTCGCCGTCGCCCGCGTCCTTTACGTCGTCGATCCAGTGCTCCATGCTCGCTCCGTTGTAAACGAGCAGGTCGGACTTCACGATGCTCGCGATGTCGGTGGGGGAGGGCTCCCAATCATGGGGCTCGGTGCCTGCGGGGACGAGGCAGCTCACCTCCACATGGTCGCCGCCGACCTTCTGCGTGAAGTCGTACATGGGGTAGAAGCTCGCGGCGACGTTGAGCTTCTTCGCGTCATCGCCGGAGTCGGCGCCGGCTCCGCCCTGGGCCGCGCTCGGCTGGGAGCAGCCGGAAAGAAGCGCCGCGGAGCTTGCCGCCGCGAGCCCCATGCCGCCAAAGGCGGCGCGCACGAAAGAGCGCCTGCTCATTCCCGTGCGTCTGTCTCCCCGCGGGCTCCAGGGCTCCCGCCCTCGTTTAGCCCTGCTTCCCGCAGTCTCCGTGGTCTGGACGCGAATGTTCCTGCCCCTCATGGGCACCGTTCCCTTCCGGGGTCTCGCCTTTGGCGCGGCGACAATCCGCGCAGGTTCCGCAGATCACGGTCCTGCGCTGGTCGACCACGAACCCATGGTGCTCGCGCACATGGTCCGAGAAGGACTGGAGCATGGAGCAATCGAGGGGGAACGCCCTTCCGCAGCTGAGGCAGAGCAGCTGGCCCTGGGGCGCGCCCTGCTGGTCGGGAAGCCGCTTGTAGCTCGCCGAGCTCCCTCGCGCGCCCACGACCTTGGCCACGAGCCCCTCCGCAGCGAGCTTCTCCACGGTACGGTACACGGTCGTCCGGCCGATGGAGGAGCCCCTTGCGTGAAGGGCGCCCAGGATGTCGTCGACCGTCTGGTACCTATCGGCGCTTGCGTCGAGGCACTCCATGACCAGCCGCTTCTGCTCGGTGTTGTATCCCGTTCTCTTGCCCATGCCGACCCCTTCTGGACCTTTGCGTAAAGCCATCGTAGGTCAGCCGGTCGCCTTTCTCCAAATCGAAATCCCAAATCGAATATGAAAACCAAATCCATAATAGTGGGCGAACGATGGGCGTCAACAAAAAACGAAAACGGAATCCAGATTCATATTTTCGCCATACGCAGCAAGGTGAGAAGCTCGTCCGGGCTCAATAGACCTCCGTCGACGTCCGCCTACCTGCCGTTTATTTGATGGGGCAAGGCCGAGCGCTCATTTATGTCCGGTTCCGCCCCTATACTTCAAAGAAAACCTCGCGGCTGCTCGATCGGAGGGGCCCGTGTCCTACATAGAGTTCAACGACGTCGTGCGCGCCTATGGTGAGGGCTCGACGCTCATCCACGCCCTCGACGGCGCGACCTTTGGCGTCGAGAAGGGCGAGCTCGCCGTGATCTTGGGCCAGTCGGGCGCGGGCAAGACGACCGCGCTCAACATCCTGGGCGGCATGGACCGCGCCACATCTGGCCACGTGAGCGTGGGTGGGCGCGACTTGAGCCGGGCGGGCGAGGACGACCTCGTGATGTATCGCCGCGAGGACGTGGGTTTCGTCTTCCAGTTCTACAACCTCGTGCCCAACCTCACCGCGCTCGAGAACGTCGAACTCGCGGCCCAGATCTGCCCCGACTCGCTCGACGCGGAGGAGACGCTCGCAAAGGTGGGCCTCGCGGACCGCCTGGCGAACTTCCCGGCGCAGCTCTCCGGCGGCGAGCAGCAACGCGTCTCCATTGCCCGCGCCCTGGCCAAGAACCCCAAGCTTCTGCTCTGCGACGAGCCCACGGGCGCCCTCGACTACCAGACGGGCAAGCAGATCCTGCAGCTGCTCCAGGACACGTGTCGCCGCGACGGCATCACCGTGGTCATCGTCACGCACAACGCGGCCTTGGCAGACATGGCCGACCGCCTCATCCGCTTCAAGAGCGGCCGCGTCACGCAGATGGGCGTGAACCCCGGTCCCGTGCCCATCGCCCAGATCGAGTGGTGACGCATGCAAAGAAGGCCGCATACCCGCAAACCGCCCGCACTCGGAAGCCCTCGTTCCTCTCGCCATGGTTCGGCGTTCCAGAAAGGCGTCCTGCGCACGATCCGCGGGAGCCTCAAACGCTTCGTGGCGCTCGCCGTGATCTGCGCGCTGGGCGTGACCATGATCTGCGGCCTCAAGGTGGCCTGCATCGACCTGCGCGCCTCGGCGGACGCGTTCTACGACGCGCAGGACCTCTTTGACCTGCGGGTCCAGTCGACGCTCGGGCTCACCGGCGAGGACGTGGAAGCGCTCGCGGCGCTCGATGGCGTCGAGGCCGCGGAGGGCGGCTGGGCCGAGACCTGCTACACGACCGTGGGCTCGAGCTCCGAGAAGGTCGACGTGAGGGCGCTGCAGGCCTCGGGGATGAACCAGCCGCGCGTGTTGGAGGGGCAGCTGCCGGTCAACGACGCGCAGGTGGCCGTGACCAGGCGCTTCTTGGACGAGTCGGGCCTCTCGCTGGGCGACGAGGTGACGTTTCGCGGGGCGAGCGACGACGATGAGGGGTCGACGGCGGTCTTTGCGCGCGGGTCCTACACGATCTGCGGCGTGGTCCTCGACCCCATGGACATCAACGCCGGCAACGGGACGATGTCGTTCCGCGCGAGCGGCGGCGCCCAGTACGCGTTCTACGTGTTGCCGTCGACGGTGAGGTCACAGGTCTATACGGCTGTTTACCTGCGCGTTTCCGGGGCGGACAGGGTTTCTTGCTACTCGGAGGAGTACGAGCGGCTCGTCGACGAGGTCGAGACGCGCGTCGAGGGCATCAAGGCCGAGCGCGAGCAGGCCCGGCGCGACGCGATCGTGGCCGACGCGACGGCACAGGTGGACGATGCCGAGAAGGACGCGCTGTCGCAGCTCGCCGACGGCGCGGCGCAGCTCGATTCCGCCCAGGCGGAGCTCGATGCCGGGGCGGCGCGGATCGAGGACGGCCGGGCGCAGCTGGGGGCGCAGTCGGCCGACGCGGCCTCGCAGCTCGACGCGGCGCGGGGGCGCATAGATTCCGGCCGCTCCGAGCTTGAGGCAAACGAAGCGCAGGTCAACGAAGGTCTTGCGCAGATCGCCGCCGGCTTGGGATGCGATGTGGGCGACATCGAGGGCACCTTGTCCGCCAAGTCTTCCCAGCTCGACGCTGCCGAGAAGGACCTCGCCTCCGGGCGCGCCCAGGCCGGCTCTTCGGCGCAAATGCTTGCGAGTTTGATGGGAGACGAGTGGCCGGCCGACGCTTGGGCCCGCCTGTGCTCCGCCACGGGGGAGGCCGATGCCCGCGCCGCCGCCGATGAGGTCAATGCGGTGCTCGGGCCTTTCTCGGCGAAGGCCGGCTCGGCCTTGGACGCGGTTTCTGGCATCGTGGACTCTGACGAGTTCCGCGCCCTCGGCGAGACGTACGACGAGCTGCCCGAGTCGCTTCGGTCCGCGATCGACGCGGCCCTGGGGGACGCCCCGGTCGAGGTGCGCTCCGCGGTGATCGGCATGCTCGAGGCCTCGCGCGACGCGGACGCCGTCGTGCGGCAGCTCGCTTCCATCAAATCGGCCGTCTCGCAGATGGCGGGCCTCGCCGACGGCATGGTCCAGGTCGTCGCGGGGGAGGCCCAGGTCGCGGACGGGCGGGCGCAGCTCGCGCAGGCCCAGGCCGCTTACGCCCAGCTCAAGGACGCGAAAGCCCAGCTCGCCGATGCGCGGGCGCAGCTCGACGCCGGGCAGGCCGAGCTCGATTCCCAGCGTTCCTCGGCTCAGGAACAGCTTGACGCGGCTGCCCGGCAGCTTGCGGACGGCGAGGCGGAGCTCGAGGACGGCCGCTCGCAGCTCGACGACGCGCGGGCGACCTACGAGCAGCAGCGCTCCGACGCGCTCGAGAAGATCGCCGAGGCCCGTTCGCGGATCGACGACGTGGACAAGGCGACCTGGTACGTCCAGTCGCGCGACAGCCTGGCCAGCTATTCTTCCGTGGAGTCCGACGCGTCCTCGATCGAGGCCATCGGCACGGTCATCCCCATCGTCTTCTTCGTGGTGGCGATTCTCATCAGCCTCACCACGATGACGCGCATGGTCGAGGAAGAGCGCGGCCTCATCGGCCTCTACAAGGCGCTCGGCTACTCGCGCGGGCGCATCCTCTCGAAATACGTCCTCTACGCTGCGGCGGCGTGCCTCGCGGGCGGGCTCGTGGGCATCGTGCTCGGCTTCGTGGTCCTGCCCCTGATCCTCTTCACGATCTTCTCGACGATGTACGCGCTGCCCGAGTTCCTGTTGCGCTTCGACGCGGCCTATGCGGTTGGCTCGGTTGCGCTTTTTGCCGCGGGCATCGTGGGCGCGACGGCCTTGACCTGCAGAAAAGAACTTGCCGAGCAGCCGGCCGCGCTTATGCGGCCCAAGGCCCCCAAGGCCGGCAGCCGCATCCTGCTCGAGCGCGTGCGGCCCCTGTGGCGGCACATGGGGTTCCTGAACAAGGTCACCGCGCGCAACCTCTTCCGCTACAAGAAGCGCTTCTTCATGACGGTCTTCGGCATCGCGGGGTGCACGGCGCTGCTCGTGTGCGGCTTCGGCATCCGCGACACGGTGCTGTCGCTGCCCGAGCGCCAGTACGGCGACGCGGGCGTGGGTCGCTACGACCTTATGGCGGTGACTTCGGCGGACGACCTCGAGGGGGTCGCGCGCGACCTGGATGCGGATAGCCAGGTCGAGGGGATCCTGCCGGTGTTCGTCGACTCGATCGTGGTCAGCCACGGCGACGCCTCCGAGTCGATGCAGGTCTTTGTGGTGCCCGACGGCATGGACGTGGCCGACTACGCTGGGCTTGTTGACGACGCGGGCGCGGCGATCGACCTCGCGACCTCGGGCAGCGTGATCACAAAGAACGCCGAGCAGGTCCTGGGTTTCTCGGCCGGGGACTCCGTTCATGTGCAGGACTCGACGCTCGCCGAGACGGACGTCCTGGTGGCGACGGTCTGCCGGAACTACCTGGGCAACGCGCTCTACATGACCGAGTCCGCGTACGAGGCCGCCTTTGGCAAGAAGCCCGCCCTGAACGGTCTTCTTGCAACGCTGGGCGGAACGGACGACGAGAAGATCGCCCTGTCCGAGCGGCTCTCGGGGGACGGGCGCACGCTCTCGGTCGTCTCGACGGCGAAGCTCGTGGGCGATTTCTCGAGTGCCTTCACGCTCATAAACACCGTGGTCTACGTCGTGATCGTTCTGGCGGCGGCGCTCTCGTTCACCGTGGTGTTCACGCTGTCGAATACGAACATCTCCGAGCGAGAGCGTGAGCTCGCCACGATCAAGGTCTTGGGCTTCAAGCGGCCTGAGGTGCATCGATATATAAACAAAGAAACGATTATCCTTACGGGCGTCGGGGTCCTCGCGGGCCTTCCCGCGGGTTATGCGCTCACGAGGAGCCTTACGTGGGTCCTCAAGATGCCGTCGCTGTACTTCGACACCGTTGTCGCGTGGCCGAGCTATGTGTACGCGGCGGCGCTCGCCTTTGCCTTCACGTTCGCGGTCAACGCGCTGACGAACCGCGCCCTCGATCGCGTGGACATGGTGGGCGCCCTCAAATCCGCCGAGTAGGGTGGGCGTGGGCGGCGAGTGACACGGTACTTCCGGCTGTGCGTTGGGTCGCCCTTACGTCAAAGTGCAGTCTGCACAATGAATGTGGAGCCTTCACTTTGGCCGTTTGGGTCCATTTGCTAAGAAATGCAGCCTTCACTTTGGCCGTTTTTGTTTGTGAAGACTGCACATTTGAACCCGGACTGCGCCGCGTATCTCAGCGTCGTCAAAGGAAAGTAGGGGAATGTGTGAGCCGTTGTTTTGAGCGAGACGCCGGCTCCGAGCATGGTACAATCCACCGCGTACATGCGCGCTGTGACTGACGGGTAAACGCGGGAAACCGCGGGGGAGCAGCGAGTGCATCATATGCCGACCGTCTGGGCAAGCCGCATCCTCTCGCCGAGGGTGGCTTGCCTTTTGCGTTTCTCGGCAGCGACCCCCTCACCCTTGGCGAGAGCGCGGCTCACGTCGAAGGGATGTGCACATGCAAGACCTGACCGAGCTCCTGCGCGCGAATCCGTATCCCGGCCGCGGCATCGTGGTGGGGAAGGGCGTCGTCTATTACTGGATCATGGGCCGCAGCTCGAACAGCAGGAACCGCGTTTTTGTGGCGACCGAGGACGGCATCCGCACCGAGGCGCACGACCCGGCGCTGCTCGAGGACCCGAGCCTCATCATCTACCATCCCGTCCGCACCATGGGCGATAAGCTCGTGGTCACGAACGGCGATCAGACCGATACCATCGTGGAGGCGGGCGACTTCGTCGCGGGCTGCATGAAGCGCGAGTTCGAGCCCGATGCCCCCAACTTCACCCCGCGCATCAGCGCCGTGGTGAACCCCGATGGCAGCTTCCAGATTTCTATCCTCAAGCACCAGGACAACGGCCGGTGCCTGCGCGAGTTCTTTGCCTACGAGGGCGCCGACGAGGGCGTGGGGTACTTCATTTCCACGTACCAGGGCGACGGCGACCCGCTGCCGACCTTCGCGGGCGAGCCTGTCGAGGTTGCCCTGCCCTCCGGCCCCTCCGAGGTCTGGGCCGCGCTCAACCCCGAGAACAAGGTCTCGATGTACGCCAACGTCGCCGGCAAGGTCACCCTCTACAACAAGCACCTTAACGACTGATCAAATTTGGGGACAGGTTCGAAAATTACTCATTTGAGCAAAAATCGAACCTGTCCCCAAAAGTGTTCAAATGAGTAAAAAACGAACCTGTCCCCAAAATTAGGAGATACCATGGCCTCTGAGCTCGAGCTCAAGTACGGTTGCAACCCCAACCAAAAGCCTTCGCGCATCTACATGAAGGACGGCTCCGACCTGCCCGTCAAGGTGCTCTGCGGCAAGCCCGGCTACATCAATTTCCTCGATGCCCTCAACTCCTGGCAGCTCGTGCGCGAGCTCAAGGAGGCCACGGGCCTTCCCGCTGCCGCGAGCTTCAAGCACGTGAGCCCCGCCGGCGCCGCCGTGGGCCTGCCGCTCTCCGACGTTGACCGCCAGATTTACTTTGTGGACGACGAAGGCGAGCTCAGCCCCATCGCCTGCGCCTATATCCGCGCCCGCGGCGCCGACCGCATGAGCTCCTACGGCGATTGGGCGGCCCTCTCCGATGTCTGCGACGAGCGCACCGCGCGCTACATCAAGCACGAGGTCTCCGACGGCATCATCGCCCCCGGTTACACGCCCGAGGCCCTCGCCATTCTTTCTGCCAAGAAGGGCGGCAAGTACAACGTCGTCCAGATCGACCCCGATTACGTCTGCCCTGCGACCGAGACCAAGGACGTCTTTGGCATCACCTTCGAGCAGGGCCATAACTTCTTCCGCATCGATCGCGACCTCCTGACCGACGTCGTGACGGTCAACAAGGACATCCCCGAGTCCGCCCAGATCGATATGATCGTCTCCCTTATCACGCTCAAGTACACGCAGTCCAACTCTGTCTGCTACGTCAAGAACGGCCAGGCCATCGGCGTGGGCGCCGGTCAGCAGAGCCGTGTCCACTGCACGCGCCTCGCGGGCAACAAAGCCGACACCTGGTACCTGCGCCAGCATCCCAAGGTGCTGGGCCTCAAGTTCGTCGACGGCATCCGCCGCGCCAACCGCGACAACGCCATCGACGTCTACATCTCCGACGAGCACGATGATGTCCTGGCGGAGGGCGAGTGGCAGAAGTGGTTCGCCGAGAAGCCCGAGGTGCTGACCCGCGAGGAGAAGGCCGCCTGGATCGCCACGCAGACGGGCGTGACCTTGGGCTCCGACGCCTTCTTCCCCTTTGGCGACAACGTCGAGCGCGCCCATAAGTCCGGCGTGACCTACATCGCCGAACCCGGCGGCTCCATCCGCGACGACAACGTCATCGAGACCGCCGATAAGTACGGCATGGCCATGGCGTTCACCCACATGAGGCTCTTCCACCACTAAACGCAGGCCCTTCTCGACCTGTGGCCCCAAACCGACCATGCCCACCCGTGCCTTAGCAAACAAGCCAACTGCGGTTTGCCAAGAAACGCAACGGGTGGGCATGGTCGGTTTGGGGCCAATCCCGGATTCGGCTCAGAATCGGCTGATCGAACGAGCCCCTAGCCGAGAAAACCGAGGTGCTCGAGCAGGATTTTCGTCCCGATGAGGATGAGCACGACGCCGCCGACGATGCTTGCCGGCTTCTCGTAGCGCGAGCCGAAGAAATTTCCCACGTAGACGCCGCCGATCGTGAACGCGAAGGTCGTCACGCCGATGAGCGCCACGGACGGCACGATGTCGACCGAGAGCGCCGCAAACGAGATGCCCACCGCGAGCGCGTCGATGGACGTGGCTATAGCCAGGATGAAGAACTCGCCCAGGTCGATGCGGTCGGCCGGCTTGCCGTCGTCCTCGCCCTCCTCGTCGTGGAAGGCTTCCCAGAGCATCTTCCCGCCGATGATCGCCAGCAGCACGAACGCGACCCAGTGGTCGATCGGCCCGATGATGCCCAGGAACTGGCTGCCCAGCGCCCAGCCGACGAGCGGCATGAGCGCCTGGAATCCGCCAAAGAACAGGGCCAGCACAACGGCCACCTTGAGGTTGACCTTCTTCATGCCCAGACCCTTGCAGATGGACACGGCGAACGCGTCCATGGAAAGACCCACCGCAATGAGCAGCAGCTCGACGAAGCCCATGTTTTCTCCTCTCCTGGCGAGACCCCTCCCGCCACGCATGCGCCCCATGGACGGCGCACATAAAAAACGAGGCTCGCGACAGAACCGCCCCACGGTCCGTCGCGAGTCTCGTTGATTAAGATGCACCAGGCGCAAGCCATTGTGTTGGCAGCATCGCGGCCTTTCTCGGCCGCCACTACTCCCTCGCTAGGAGAGTGATGCTACCACAGTGCCGAGGGCGCTTCAGCCGAGAATGACGCTTGGCCTCAGCGCGATCGCCCGCGCCCGTGTTTCCGCCCTGAAAACACCTGCGCCCCGCGTTGCGCTTTAGCGCGCTAAAGCGTATATTCGAACGCGTCAACACTTTAGCCAACTAAAGCGCAGCAGCTACGGGACTCAGGTCCCCGGTCGCTGTGCGCGAAAGGACCTACCATGAGCCACAACATGAACCGCCGTCAGTTCCTCGCCGCGTTCGGCACGCTCGCCGCCTCCGCCGTCCTCGCGGGCTGCGGCGCCCCCAAGGCCGCCACGGGCGACGCGTCCACCGGCGCCGCTTCGGGCTCCGCGTCCGGCGACGACAAGTCCGCCTCCGCCACCAAGAAGCTCATCGTGGGCTTCGACTCCGCCTACCCGCCCTACGGCTACGTGGGCGACGACGGCTCCTACACCGGCTTTGACCTGGAGCTCGCCCAGGAAGCCGCCAAGCGCAACAGCTGGGAGGTCCAGCTCGAGCCCATCGACTGGGACGCCAAGGACACCCTCATGGACTCCGGCGCCATCAACTGCATCTGGAACGGCTTCACCGTCGAGGGGCGCGAGAACGACTACACCTTCTCGGACCCCTACATGCTCAACGCCCAGGTCGTCGTGGTGAAGAAGGGCTCCGGCATCTCCGACCTCGCCGGGCTCGCCGGAAAGACCGTGATCACCCAGACCGACTCGGCCGCCTACGACGTGCTCGCCGGCGACGACGCCGCGAAGGCGGACGTGGCCTCGACCTTCGCGAGCCTCGAGACCATCGGCGACTACAACACCGCGTTCATGCAGCTCGAGTCCGGCGCCGTCGACGCCGTGGCCTGCGACCTCTCCATTGCCGCCTATCAGCTCGCCGCGAAGCCCGACGCGTACGACCAGCTTTCCGAGCAGCTCTCCAGCGAGCACTACGCCGTCGGCTTCAAGAAGGGCGACGACGCCACCGCCTCCGCCGTGACCGACGCGCTCAAGGCCATGGACAAGGACGGCTTCGTGAAGGACCTCTGCGACAAGTACGCCGACCAGGGCATCTCCTACACCAACTGGTGCCTGGAGTAGACGCCTTCCCAACCAAGAGAACCAGGGCACCGCGGCTCGTCGAGGGCCGCGGTGCCCGGTGTATGAAAGCGAGGAACTTTGGACTTCTTGACTATGACGGGCATGCTGGGGCAGGGCTTCCTCGTGAGCCTGCAGATATTCGCCTTCACGCTCGTGGGGTCGCTGCCGCTCGGCATGCTCGTGGCGTTCGCGCGCATGAGCCGCTTCAAGCCGCTCGCGCTTCTTGCCCGCCTGTACATCTCGATCATGCGCGGCACCCCGCTTATGCTGCAGATGTTCGCGATTTACTTCATGCCGTACTACGTTTTTGGCATCAGTCTTTCAACCGATAGCAAGTGGTACGCGACCATCGTCGCCTTCATCATCAACTACGCCGCCTACTTCGCCGAGATCTACCGCTCCGGCATCCAGTCCATCCCGCGCGGGCAGTACGAGGCCGCCGAGGTCCTGGGGTACTCCAACACGCAGACGTTTTGCCGCATCGTGCTGCCGCAGGTGGTCAAGCGCGTCCTGCCCAGCGTGACGAACGAGGTCATCACGCTCGTCAAGGACACGTCGCTCGCGTTCTCCATCGGCGTCATCGAGATGTTCACCGTGGCCAAGCAGCTCGTCGCCGCGCAGGTCACCATGCTGCCGTTCATCATCGCCGCGGCGTTCTACTGGGTGTTCAACCTGCTCATCGACATGCTGGCCGGGCGCCTTGAGCGCCGCCTGGACTACTACCACGACTAGGAGTGCTTCGCATAATGAATGAAACTACCAAGAAGCCCGTGGTGAGCATCGAGCACGCCCAGAAGAGCTTCGGCGACGTGCAGGTCCTCCGCGACATCTCGATTTCCGTCGAGCCGGGCGAGGTCGTGGCGATCATCGGCCCCTCGGGCGGCGGCAAGTCGACGCTGCTGCGGTGCATGACGCTGCTCGAGCGCGTGGACGCGGGCGACCTGTCCTACGGCGACCTCGCCTGCGCGCGCAACGGCGTCTACGGCGATAAGTCCGTTCTTGCCCAGGCCCGCCAGCGCTTTGGCCTCGTGTTCCAGAACTACAACCTGTTCCCGCACTTCTCGGTGCTCAAGAACGTCATGGACGCGCCGATCTGCGTGCAAAGGCGCGACCGCGCCGAGGTCGAGGCGCAGGCGCGGCAGATTCTGGCCAAGATGGGGCTCACGGGCAACGAGGACAAGGTGCCGTGCCAGCTCTCCGGCGGCCAACAGCAGCGCGCGAGCATCGCCCGCGCGCTCGCGATGAACCCGCAAATCGTCTTCTTCGATGAGCCGACGAGCGCGCTCGACCCCGAGCTCACGGCCGAGGTCCTCAAGGTGATCAAGGGGCTTGCGGCCGAGAACATGACCATGGTCATCGTCACGCACGAGATGGGCTTCGCGCGCGAGGTCGCCGACCGGATCGTCTTCATGGACGGCGGCGTCATCGTGGAGCAGGGGCCGGCGCGCGAGCTGATCGACAACCCGCGCGAGGAGCGCACCCGCGCCTTCCTCGCCCAGCGCGGCGCCTGACGCAATTTGGGGTCGGATACCAAGTTAATTTGGGGTCCGACCCCAAATTAGAGGCAGGCCTCGGCGATGCGGCGCTTGAGCTCGTCGATGCCCTGGCCCGTCTCGGCCGAGGTGATCACCATCTGGTCGCGCGGCACGTCGAGCTGGCGGCTCAAGAGCGCGGCCTGCTGGTTCTGCTTGCCGCGGCTGAGCTTGTCGGCCTTGGTGAGGGCCACGAGGCAGGGGAGCCCCGCCTCGTGCAGGAAGCCGATCATCTCGACGTCGAGCTTCTGCGCCTCGTGGCGGATGTCGACCAGGCTGATGACCAGGTTGAAGCTGCGCTCCTGGTTGAAGTAGCCCGAGATGAGGTTCGCCCAACGCTCCTTCTCGGCCTTGGAGACCTGTGCGAAGCCGTAGCCGGGCAGGTCGACGAAGCGGATTCCGTCGACGTCGAAGAAGTTGATGTTCGCCGTCTTGCCGGGCTTGGAGGAGACCTTCACGAGGTTCTTGCGCCCAAAGAGCTTGTTCAACAGCGAGGACTTGCCCACGTTCGAGCGGCCGGCAACGGCGACCTCGGGCGTCGTCGATTCGGGGAGCTGCGCAATCGTGCCGTAGGAGGCCTCGAACTTCGCGAGCTGGTAATTGATGCCGGCCATGGGGGTCCTTTCTAAGCGATTCGACCCCGTCATTTTACCCGAGCCCCGGTGCCCGACCGCCGGTTGGGCCGCCCGTGCCGCCCTTTTCTCAAAAATCACGCCAATTGCGGGCATAATCTCGAGCAGAGCGAGTAGGCGGTCATTTGCAAGCCTCGAATCCAGGGCTTTTGTGGCTTGAAAACGCCCGCTACTCGGCCAGCCCGGGAAAAGGACCGCAATTCGCGACTTTTTTGAGCCGCGAGCCCGTTTCTACGCCTTCGCAGGCACGGGCAGCATCACGTTGAGGTGGAAAACGTTGCCCTGCGTGCGCGCGTGGAGGGCTCCACCGTAGCGCTCGGCGATGAGCTTCATCGATTTCATGCCGTAGCCGTGCGCCGAGCCGTCCCGCTTCGTCGTCTTGGCGATTCCGGCCGCATCCAGCACGACCTCGCCCTCGAAGTAGTTCTCCACGTGCACCACGGCCATGCCGCCTCGGCGCTTGATCACGAGGCTGATGCTCCTTTTGCTCGGGTCGTCCACGCGCTGTACGGCCTCGATAGCGTTGTCCAGCGCGTTGCCCATGAGGGAGTAGATGTCGCTCGCGTCCAGGTGGGCGAGCGCGGTGCCATCGGCGATGCAGCTCATCGTGATGCCCTCGCGCTCGCATGCGAGGTTCTTCTCGGTCAGGATGACGTCGAGCGGTTCGTTGCCCGTCCGGATTCCCGCATCGTAGATGCTCACCTTGCGCGCCATCTCGTCGATGGCCTTGGGGTCCACAGCGTATCCGTCGCCGAGCTCGCGGATCTGGTGCTTGATGTCGTGGCACTTGATGTTGATGGCCTCTATGGTGTCGCGGCTGAGCTGGTACTGGGCCTTCTCGTCCTCCATGATCCGCTCGATCGTGCCGACCTCCTCGCCCATGCGCCTGCTGTAGAGCGCCTCGTACTCAAAGGCGAGCACGAGCATGCATAGCAGCAAGTGAACGAGCCGGCACGAGACGGTGATCCGGACGTCGACCCCGCCTACCCACATCTCCTTGATGACGACGTCGAAGCCGATGACCGCCAAGATCACGACGGCCATCATGGGGAGCATGACACGTTGTTGGATGAGCTCGAGGCCGTTGCGGCGGATCCGCGAGACGAGCACGACTTGGACCACGAGGTACACGACGGCGAACGGGACGATCATCTGCGCGATCTGCAGACCGATGCCCATGCCTTGCGGGAAGAGTAGGTTCCCCAGCAAAGAATTGAGCCCGCTCGCGAGGTTTTGCGTGGTGTAGCCCGCCGTGCAGCAGAACAGTGCCGTCCACGGGGACGCCTCGAACAAGAAGACGACGAAGCCGAGCATGGCGGCCAAGGCGACCCCGTAGGTGAGGACGATTGCCGCGGCGTAGCCCGAGCCGGGCATGATGGAGGGCATGACGTAGGCGAGCAGGAGCGACCACGCGCAGAAGAAGAACGCGACCGCGGCGACTCGGCCGGCCAGGGGCCTGCGCAGCGGGAGCCGCGAGGCGTACAGGAGGGTCCCCGCAAGCAGCTGGGCGCAGGTCAGGGCGGAGCGAAGAAGCTCGAGGGGATACATCAGATGCTCTCTCCCAGGTAGTCCGCGAAGGTCTCGAGCGCGGCCTTCTTCTTTGCGCGGCTCGCGTAGAGCACCTCGCCCGTGTCCAGCCGCACCTCGCCCGACTGCATGGAGCGCACATGGTCCATGTTCACGAGGCAGCTGCTCGAGATGCGCGTGAACGGCGTCTCGCCGAGCTCCTGCTCCAAGGCCGTGAGCGAGCCGCGCACGCTCACCGGCTCATCCTCCTCGACGAGGTGGTAGAAGAGGTTGTGGCTCTTGGTCTCGACGTAGACGACCTCGCTGCAGGGCACCACGCGCAGTCCCGATCTCGTGGCGATGGTCACGTGCGAGCGGCGGTTGCGCGCCATGGCCCGCATCGCCTTGTCCATCCTCATGCTGAAGTGGTAGTAGCTCACGGGCTTCACGATGAAGTCGAGCGCGTCGACCTCGTAGCCGTGGACGGCGTACTGCGCGAGGTTGGTCACGAAGACGAGCGGCGTCGCCTGGTCGTAGGTGCGCATGAGCTCGGCGGCCTCCATGCCGTTTATGCCTGGCAGGTCTATGTCCATGAAGATGAGGTCGTAGTTGCGCTTGGCCTTGATGAGCGGCACGGCCGAGTCGTAGTGCGTCACGTTGAACTCGGCGTCGTTCTCGGCCCCGTAGCGCGTAAGGAACGACCGGAGCGTGTCCGCCGCCGCGGGCTCGTCTTCCACCATGAGTACCTGATACATGGTCAATCTCCCTTCTTGACCACATTCTACCTGCGTAGATGCGGGATTTCGACCCGTTGGGCGCCGTGCGGCGCCCGTGCCCCCGTTTGCCGCCTGAGCTACCAAAGACGGCGCCGCGACGACCGAACTCGGCAGGCGGGCGCGCCGCGCAGGAGGCTGGGCGTACCGTCAGGCCGAAGCGATGCGGCGTCCCCAGCGCCGGGGCACCGTGGACGAACAAAGGGAGGAAGACATGAAAGGCGTGAAGAAAGAAGTCTGGAAGGGGCTTGCGGCCATCGCGGTCGCGCTGTTCACCATCGCCATGATGGCGGCCCCGGTGGCGGAGTCCTATGCCGGGAAGATCAACACGGCCCTGGGCATCAGCACGACCAGGATCGTCGCGGAGTAGGGGGAGACGCATATGGCAAACAGCATGAGCAGGCGCGGCTTCCTCAAGGCCATGGGCCTGGCCGGCACGGGCGCAGCGACCCTGGCGACGATCTCGGGCCTCGGCGCCCAGGCCGCGCTCGCGGACAACACCGTCTCGACCGACCCCTCGCTCTACTGCTACCAGAGCGACTACGGCTGCGACATCATGGACCAGTCCAAGCTCCAGCAGCTCGAGGACGACTGCGGCGAGCAGGGCGCCCTCGAGGTGTCCGAGGGCTGCGTGCTTCTTCGCAACGAGGGCGGCGCGCTGCCGCTGGCCTCCGGCTCGCACGTGACGCTGCTGGGCCAGAACTCCATCGAGTCGACCGTCGAGGAGGAGCAGGCGAGCGGCTTCGGCGCGCCAAAGAAGTACAGCGGCCCCTTCTACAGCTACCACTCCGGCGGCGACTCCGCCAAGGGCACCATGGTCCCCACGGTAACCTACCTCGAGTGCATGCAGGACGTCTACGAGGTCAACCAGAAGATGGTCGAGGCCTACCAGACGAGTGGCTACAAGCGCCTGAAGAGCGCGACCGAGCCGACCATCGGCGAGGCGCCGGCTGACTTCTACACCGACGACCTCAAGTCCAGCTGGGCCTCCGACTACAACGACGCCGCGATCGTTATGCTCACGCGCCAGGCGTCCGAGGACTGCGACCTCATGCTCGAGGACCCCGCGGGCATCTCGTCCCTCGCTCTACACCAGGAGGAGAAGGACCTTCTTGGCATGGTGAAGGAGCAGAAGGAGGCCGGGATCTTCAAGCGCGTCATCGTGCTCGTGAACTCCAGCTGGGCCATTGAGCTGGGCGACCTTCCCGACTACGGCGTCGACGCCGTCCTGTGGGTGGGCGCCCCCGGCGCGACCGGCTTCAAGGGCGTCGCCCGCGTGCTCACCGGCGAGGTCAACCCCTCCGGCCATCTCGTGGACACCTTCGCCAAGAACTCCCTCTCGGCGCCGGCCATCACCTACGCCCAGTCCAAGAACACCCGCACCTGGGCGAACCTCGACGAGGTGCTCGCCGGCTGCGAGGACACCGACAAGTACGTCTCGTACTACCTCGTCTACGCTGAAGGCATCTACGTGGGCTACAAGTACTACGAGACCCGCTACGAGGACTGCGTCCTGGGCCAGGGCAAGGCCGATTCCGCCACCGGCTCCTCTACGGGCAAGGCGTGGAGCTACGGCGACGAGGTCGCCTATCCCTTCGGCTTCGGCCTCTCCTATACCGAGTTCGACCAGAGGCTCGACGGCGTGACCTATGATTCCGCGACCGATACCTACAAGGTCTCCGTCACCGTGACGAACACGGGCACGGTCGCCGGCCGCAGCGTCGTGCAGGTCTATGCGCAGACCCCCTACGGCGACTACGAGAAGCAGAACAAGGTCGAGAAGTCCGCGGTCCAGATGGTCGCCTTCGGCAAGACCCAGCAGCTCGACCCCGGTGCCTCCCAGACGCTCGAGATCGACGTCGAGAAGTACCTGCTGGCCAGCTACGACTACACCAAGGCCAAGAGCTATATCCTCTCGGCCGGCGACTACTACCTGGCCATCGGCGACGATGCCCACGACGCGCTGAACAACATCCTCGCGGCCAAGGGCGCGAGCGGCATGGTCGACGTAGCGGGTAAGCCCGCCGCCGGCGTGAAGGAGAAGGTCTTCACCTGGAGCGAGTCCGCGCTCGACGCGAACGCCTACGCGCACTCCCGCTACACCGACGTCGCCGTGACCAACGAGTTCGACGACGCGGACATCAACACCCTCGGAACGGACACCGTCACCTACCTCAGCCGCTCCGACTGGGACGGCACCTTCCCCACGGAGGCCGTCTCCATCACCGCGACCCCCGAGATGATCCACGACCTCGCGGGAGACATCTACGAGAAGCCCGCCGACGCCCCCTCGGTCGACTCCTTCACCCAGGGCGCCGACAACGGCATCTCCTTCGCCGACATGTTCGAGGTCGACTTCGACGACGACGAGACCTGGAACAAGTTCCTCGACCAGCTTACCGTCGACGAGATGGCGTCCATCATGCCCGACAACAACGGCTCGGTCGCCCTCGACAAGGTCGCTATGCCCGCCTCCTACCGCGGCGACGACATGGACCAGCTCGAGCAAGTGCACTTCAAGCTGACCGATCAATCCGGCTTCCTGTGGCCGTCCATCATGCTCTCGGCCGCGACCTGGGACAAGGACGAGATGGCCAAGCGCGCCAACTACACCGCCAACGAGGCCTTCTTCATGGGCTGCACCGAGATCTGGTCCGGCGGTCCGAACATGCACCGCACCCCGTTCAACGGCCGCGCGAGCGCGTACTACTCTGAGGACGGCATGGTCGGCTACTACGTCGGCCAGATCCAGGCCGACGCCTGCCAGAAGATGGGCATCATCCTGGGCCTCAAGCACCTGTGCGTGAACGACCAGGAGGCCATGCGCGAGTCCGCCGCCACCTTCACCAACGAGCAGGCGCTGCGCGAGAACTACCTGCGCGCCTTCGAGGGCGCCTACGCCAAGGGCGGCGCCCAGGGCCTCATGACCGCCTTCAATCGCATGGGCACCACCTACTGCGGCAGCTGTAAGGAGCTGCTCACCACCGTCCTTCGCAATGAGTGGGGCGCGCACGTGACCGTGTGCTCCGACGCCGTCGTGGGCACGGACTACAAGAAGCACTACGCCTCGAACCTCGCCGCCGGCATGGACTACTGGTGCTGGGACATGGCGGGCTTCGGCGCCAAGCAGGGTGACGGACCGTCCAACCTCTCCAAGGACGTCATCCCGCAGCTCATCGAGGCGGGCGACGGCTACATGCTCGACCGCCTGCGCAACGCGACGAAGAACCATGTGTACGCCGAGGTCAGGTCCATCGCGGTCAACGGACTCACGTCCGGCGCCAAGATCGAGCACATCACCCCGTGGTGGCAGAACGCCCTGACCGGCGCTAAGGTCGGCTCCGGCGTGCTGGCGGCCGGCTTCCTCGGCCTCTACTGCGCCAAAGGCTTCGTGTGGGACAAGCAGGACGCCGACGCGCCCGCCAAGGACGAGAAGGGAGGCGAGTAGCATGAAGAAGAAGGTCGTCTGCTATCTTGCCCTGGTCATCGCCGTTCTCCTGATCGTGACGGGGATTCTCTACGGCGCGAACGCGACCGTGGTCAACAACTTCGTCGCCACCGTCGAGGTGTGCGCCATCGCCGCGGCAGCCTGCCTTGCGGTGTTCTCCTTCGTCGGTGCCGCCTGGGCCGACCTCGGCAACCTCGTTGCCGTTCCGCTCACGGCGGCCGCGCTCGTGCAGCTGCTCGTGAGCTCCATCAACACCATCGCCGACGTTACGAGCGGCATTACCATGTTCGGCTCCCAGGGCGGCATCGAATGGATCATCCAGGTAGCCGTGCTCCTGGCCATCGCCCTCGTGGCCGAGATCGTCTCCTGTTTCATGAGCAGGGACCCCAAAGTCGCCTAGGCTAGCCCCCTCTTCCCACTAGCCAGGTCATAGAAACGGCGGCGAGAACCCGGTTCTCGTCGCCGCTTTTTATAAACTCTGACTTTTCCGCCATTTGTACAAACTCGTCGAGTAGCGAGGCTGATTCTCGTCACGCCAACTGGGCTTTTGTGGGCGGAAAACGTCTCTATACTCGAGGGTTCCGTTACAAATGTCGGAAAAGTCAGAGTTTGTTGCGGAACGGGCTTCCGACCCGCCGATCACCCCTTTGCCGACACCGGAATGAGCGCGTCCAAGTGGAAAATGTCCCCGGTCGCGCCGCAGGTCAGCGAGCCGCCGGCGGATTCGGCGATCATGCGCATGCTTCGGGTGCCGAACCCGTGGTTGGCCCCGTCGGCCTTGCGGGTCAGGGGCAGCCCCTCGCTCCCGAACTCGACCTGTCCGTCGAAGTAGTTCTCCACGTGGATGGACACCATGTCGCCCACGCGCCTCACCACGAGGCCGATGCTGCGCCGCTCCGGGTCGCCCAGGCGCTCGACCGCCTCGATGGCGTTGTCGAGTGCGTTGCCGAAGAACGAGTACAAGTCGGCGGGCTCGACGAAGCCAAGCGCCTCCCCGTCGGCGATGCAGCTCAAGGTGATGCCGTGCTTCTCGCAGTAAAGGCTCTTCTCGGTGAGGATTGTGTCGAGCGCGTCGTTGCCGCTCTTGACCACCGAGTCGTAGACGCCGACCTCGCGGGAGATCTCGTCGAGCACGCGGCCGTCGACGGCGGCCCCTCCCGCTGCCAGCGCGCGGATCTGGTGCTTGAGGTCGTGACACTTTATGTTGATGGCCTCGATGTTCTCGCGGCTCATCTCGTACTGCCGGGCCTCGGCGGCGCGCAGCCGCTCGATGGCCGCCATGCTCATCTGCAGGCGCCGCACGTAGACGATCTCGAATGCCGAGTACATGATGTATACGCAAAGCAGCAGGTAGACGGTCGAGAGCGTGTTGGCGTCATACGCGGGCACGCCGAGGTCGGGCACGACGACGTCCTTGACCACGAGGTCGAGCACCATGTTCACCACGATGACGAGAGCCGTTGCGAGGACCATGACGGGGTCGTCGATCTGGAGCAGGCCGGTCTTCTCGATGCGCTTGATCAGGAGTGGGTACGCCAGCGCGTAGACGAGAAGCGAGAGGGTCCAGTAGCGAACCGACCCCTCGAGCAACGTCGCGGGATAGGCCGAGACGGGCCAGAGGACGCTGAGGGTGCGCTCGGCCGCCGAGGAGAGGTTCTCGAGCGAGTATGCCATCGAGCAGCAGAAGACCGAGGTCCACAGGGGGCACTCGTACACGCATCGTTGCGCCACGACCGCCAGCGCGAGTTCGCCGACGAACGTGAGGACCGCGACGAGCAGCGAGAGGTCATCCGTCAGGGTGGGGAAGACCGAGAAGCCCATCGACACGCTTGCCGCCGCGATGGCCGCCACGCAGGTGAGCACGAGCGCGGCGCGGGTTCGGGACCGGGGGCGTTTGGTCAGCGTGTACGAGAAGAGCCAGACCGCTAGCGCCAACTTGACGATGGAGTAGGCGGAAAGCCACGTGACCCCGAGCGTCATCAGATGCTCCCGCCGAGGAAACCCGTGATGGTGGCCACGGCCTCGCGCTTCCGGGAGCGGCTGAAGAACAGCTCCTGCCCGCCGTGCGTTCTGAGGGATCCGCCGTGGACGGAGCGGATCCGGTTCATGTTCACCAGGCAGCTGTTCGAGATCCGCACGAACGGGCCGCCCGCAACCTCCTCTTCGAAGGCCCTCGGGCTGCCGTAGACCACGAGCGGCTCGTCCTCGTTTGCGAGGTGGTAGGAGAGGTCGTGCTTGTTGACCTCCACGTACTCGATGTCGGACAGGTTGGCCACGCGGATGCCGTCCCTGGTGTTGATGACGACGCTGCGCTCGCCGTTGCGGGCGATGCGCCGCATGGCGCGCTCCATGCGCATGCGGAAGTTGAAGTACGTTACGGGCTTGACGATGAAGTCGAGGGCGTCGACCTCGTAGCCCTTCACGGCGTATTGCGCGAGGTTGGTCACAAAGATGATGGGCGTCTCGGAGTCGTAGGTGCGCATGAGGTGCGCGGCCTCCATGCCGTTGATCCCCGGCATCTGGATGTCCATGAACACGAGGTCGAAGCGCTGCCGTGTGACCTCGAAGTCCATGGCGCTCGAGAAGCGCACGATCGCGAACTCCTCGTTTTTCTCGGTCCCGTAGCGGTTTATGAACGCGGCGAGGGCGTCGGCGGCGTCCGCCTCGTCCTCCACGATTGCGATTTTTGGCATGACGATCCCTCTTTCCCTTGGAGGGAAATCTTAGCAACATCCGTTGCCCGGTTGGCGGGTTCCGGCGTCCGAGCCGAGAAACGCCGCCGATACGTGCGGCTCTGCAGGTCGTGCGACGGAATCGACCGACTATGCGGCGGCACGCTCCGCGCGTGCTCTCGGGGCTTAACTCTGGCTTAAGGAGCGGGGCGCGCGGCGCCTCGCCTGGAAGAACAAGGGAGAGAACCATGAGCAACATCACCCGTAGGGGCTTCTTGGCAGGGTCCGCGCTCACGGCCGGCCTCGCCGCCGGCCTCGCCGGTTGCAGCGCCGACGGCGGCTCGACGGCAGACCCGCTGGCCGCGCCCGCCGAGGACAAGTACCCCATCGACCCCGATAAGGAGGGCACAGCCGCCAAGTGGGCCTCCGAGACCACGCGCGACGGTTGGACCTGCGTGACGAACGAGGACGGCGGCGCCGAGCTCGGCGTCATGGATACCGCGAAGATCATCCAGGTGGGCGGCTATGCCTTCCGTGACGCGAATGGCAACGGCAAGCTCGACCTGTACGAGGACTGGCGCCAGCCGGCCGACGCGCGCGCCCGCGCCCTCGCGAGCGAGCTCTCCGCCGAGGAGATCATCCCGCTCATGTGGCACAACGGCTTCACGAGCACGGCGGCGCCGCTCGACGACGACTCCGTGGCCACTCTTAAGGAAGGTATGCGCGCCGGCGTCTCCCGCGCCTCGGCCGACGCCGACAACTACGCTTCCGCCGTGGCCTGGATCAATGCCGTCCAGGAGTGGTGCGAGAAGAACGACGCCCACGGAATCCCGTACATGAACTCGACCGACCCCTACCAGCTCTATGACATCCCCGACAACCACTGCCTGGTCTCGAGCTTCGACCCGGAGCTGTGGAAGAAGTCGGGCCACTTCACCGGCCGCGCCTGGCGCGCCGGCGGCGCCCGCGTGAACCTCGGGCCCCAGGTCGACATCGGCACGAACATCGTCTGGACCCGCTTGGGCGGCTCGATCTGCGAGGACCCCGCCGCGAACCGCGACCTCGCCAAGTCCTTCGGCGGCGGCATGCAGTCCACCTGGGAGGACGACGACTGCACCAAGGACGATGGCTGGGGCAAGGATTCCGTGGCCGTCATGCTCAAGCACTACGTGGGCGCGGGCGCCGTCGAGGGCGGCCGCAACGACCACAACGATGCGGGCAAGTACGACGTCTTCCCCGGCGACAACTTCAACGCCCACCTCATCCCGTTCCTTGACGGCGGCCTGCACCTCGACTCCGTCACGGGCCAGATGGCGGCCGTCATGCCCAACTACGGCATCGCCTACACCGACGACGAGTCCCTCGGCCCCATCTGGGGCGGCGCGTACAACGCCCGTAACCTGGGTATTCTTCGCAACGCCGGCTGGGACGGCATGATCACCACCGACTGGCAGATCCTGCGCGCGACGGACTTCGGCGACCGCGCCCACGGCGTGAAGGACCTCACCGAGGCCGAGCGTTTCGACAAGCTGCTCGAGGCCACCGTCGACCAGGTGGGCGGCGACTGGGCGCCCGAGATCGGCGAGGAGGGCTACAAGCTTTACGCCCAGGATCACGGCGAGGACGCGGCGCTGGAGCGCGTGCGCGACTCGGCCCGCCGCATCTTCACGGTCATGAACCGGGTCCAGCTCTTCGACAACCCCTATACCGACCGCGAGTACGCCAAGAAGGTCATGAACGACGAGGTCGCCGCTGAGTTTGGCCAGGAGTGCTCCAACAAGTCTATCGTCATGCTCAAGAACGCGGGCAACGTCATTTCGAAGGGCGGCATAAAGGGCAAGCCCAAGTGCTACATCCCGCAGAAGTTCGTTTCGGGTGGCATGCTCGGCGGCGGCACCGCCCATTTCGAGCTCGCTATCGATGAGGACGTGGCCAACGAGCTCTTCGAGGTCGTGACGGATACCGTGGGCGAACCTACGGGTAAGGCCCAGGCGATGGGCCCCATGGCTTCCGCGGCCGACGTATCGAGCGACCCCGTCTACCAGGCCTCCGACGTCGTGCGCGCCACGGCCGACCAGATCGCCGGCTGCGACTACGCCGTGCTTCTCATCTCCTCGCCCGACACCGGCGCCGGCGAGCCGAGCGACGGCACGCTCTTCGGAGCCGCTCCAGCCGATACCCCGGCGAGCGAGAAGTACCTGCCCATCTCGCTGCAGTACCGCCCCTATACCGCCACGACGGCCCGTGACCCGTCGCTTGCCGGCGACATCGTGGACGGTCAGAAGGAGAACCGCAGCTACAAGGGCAAGTCCATCACTGCGTCCAACGAGAGCGACCTCGACCTCGTGCTCGATACCCGCGCGGCGATGCCCGAGGGCGCCAAGCTCATCCTCATCGTCGAGGCCACGAACAACGCCCAGTGCTTTCACGAGATCGAGCCCTCTGCCGACGCCATCCTGTGGTCGTGGGCCAGCAGCGGCCGCACCTTCGGTCCCGCTTACGGGCGTATCCTCAAGGGCGAGGTCGAGCCGTCGGCCCTGCTGCCCTGCCAGATGCCCAAGAGCATGGAGGACGTCGAGGCCTCGCTCGAGGACGTGCCGCGCGACGTCGAGTGCTACACCGACTCCGAGGGCCATACCTACGAGTTCGGCTATGGCCTCAACTGGAGCGGCGTGATTGACGACGACCGCACCAAGCAGTACAAGGCCGCCCCGCTCACCCAGCCGGAGACCGAGGTCAAGCCCGGCGAGTGGTCCAAGTAGCCTCATGCCCGGGGGAGCGCGTTCGCTTCGCGCGGAGGCGGGAGTTGCCCTGCTTCTGCGGAAGTAGGTAAAACTTCGAACTAGCCGCAAAAGC
>ERZ808246.554-NODE-554-length-30610-cov-6.821568_pt1 | contig 30610 bp, 49 predicted proteins | sample MGYA00521083_ERZ808246 | MGnify/ENA primary metagenome ERZ808246 (study PRJEB31516, sample SAMN03275577) | gut metagenome | biome: mammalia-associated habitat; material: feces | host: Papio cynocephalus | place: Kenya | collected 2012-07-07 ...
GCGTTTACATTAGCGTTCACATTAGAAGCGCCGCCCGGCTCCGGGCCGCGGTAGCGCAGCACGCAGTCCCAGTCGTCGTCGTAGAGGGCCCGCACGACGGACTCGTAGCCGTCCTGGTCGCCGCCCAGCCCGTCCACGCTGTGCCGCTCCGAGCGCAGGAACTCGCCGAGCTTGCCGTTCCCGAGCGCCATGGCCACGTGCCTTCCCTCGTTGAGGAGCAGGTCGCCGCGCCTGGGGTTCTTCCACGTGGAGGCGGGAAGGGCCTCGAAGTTTCCTGTGGAGCACATCTTCGAGCGCATGTCTCCCGTGTAGTAGGCCCCGCCGCAGTCCACGCCGAGCGCGGCGTAGCACTCGATCGCGGCGCTCGAGCAGTCGCGGTCGCCCGCGGCGATGCCGACGCGGGTGCCGTCGGAGAGCTCCACCGTCTCCGACGCCGAGCCTCCGGTGCCGACTCCTTGGCGTCTCGGCTGGGAATAGCCGTGCGCGGAGTGGGAGCAGAGGTGCTCCATCACCTGGGCGGCGGCCTCCTCATAGGTCAGTTCCATCTAGTCGCTCACCTTCCTTATCCATTCCTTGCGCCCGTCGGCGTACTCGCGGTAGGAGTCGCCGGTGTCCTCGCAGATGACCGTCACGTACTCCTCGCGGTCGTATACCGTAGGCTTCTCGGCCTCGGCCGCATTGCCTCGCGGCTCCTGCTCGGCGCACGCCGCCCAGAAGGCGATGAGGCATATGAGCAGCAGCCCGGCAAGGAGGTCGGCGAGGAGCCACAGCGACCCCGTGGACGGGGGCCTCACTGGGCCCGGCCCATGTGGGCGGGGGACTTTGCCGGCTCCTCGTAGCCCATGGCGCGGGCCGAGTCGGACGCTCCCTCGGTCGTGGGGTCCACCACGACGCCCAGGATCGCGAGCACGGCGAAGGCCGCGTTGACGATCGCGGTGAGCTGCGTGCCCAGGCCCGCGAAGTCGAACGTGTAGCCGAACGGCGCCGCGCAGACCTGCGCGAGCAGGAGCACGGCGGGGATGAGCGAGAGCCAGAACGTCTTGTTCTTGATTCGCACCTTCCAGTTGATGTTCATTCAGTCCGTCCCTTCAGGTCGGATGTTGTGCAGGTCGCAGTTCTTCTCGACGCGCTCGAGGCGGTTGAAGAGCGTCTGGATCTGCTCGGTGTGCTTGACGAGCGTCTGCCCGTGGTCGTCGAGCTTGCGGCTCATCTCGCGGACGGTGTCGCGGGTCTCGCGCGCCATCTCGTTGTTCCGGTCGAGCTTGTCGACCATGAGCTGGTCTCGCGCCGAGTTGCCGCGGGTGTCCCCGATGAACTTGAGCGCGAGCGTGGCGGCCGCGATCGCGAGCGAGGCGAGCGCCACGAGGTCGCTCATCTGGAGCGGGTCCATCCGCGCCTCCCTACTCGGCCGCCTCGTCGGCCTCGAGCATCGCCTTGACCTGGAGCCGCCACCTTGCCGGCACGGACTCGAGGGTCCTCTTGCCGGCCTTCACGGCCTCGTAGTAGATCTTCGCCACGTCACTCACCCCCCACGAGGTCCCCGAGCTCGAGCAGGGCGGCCTGGAGGTCGGCGTTGTCCTGTTCGAGCGCGGCGATGCGCTCGGAGTCGGTCTTCTCGGCCTCGAGCGCGCGGGAGACGTAGCCGTCGAAGTCGGCCTCGACCTCATCGATGGTCGGGCTGCCCTGCACGCGCAGGGCCAGGGTCTCCGCGCGCCAGAACTCGGTCGACGCGCCGTCCGGGCCGTCCGCCGCGTCCTTGGCGATGCCCTTGCGGAGCCTCACCTCCGCGAAGGCGCCGTCCTGGACGACGGTCACGCGGGGCGGCATCGTGTCGCAGTACTCGGTGATGAAAGGCATTTGGCCCTCGCTCTCTCTTGGTTGCTTATAAGTCTCTTCGCGGCCGCCACGGCCGCGTATGCGCCGCTCCTCGCGCAGAAGCCGGCGCAGTCCGTGTGCTTGAGCCAGCCCCAATAGGCGATTAGCCTGCGCGCGAGGCGTGAGCTCCATGGCCTGCGCCTGAAGCGGATGAGGCACCTCCGCGCCCTGAGGAAGGTCCTCGCCCTGATCGTCACGCGGCTAGGCCTCACGACGGGACCGGCTATGTCCGCGGGCTCGTCCTCGCCGCACCTCATGACCTTCCATGGCTTCAGCTCGAGGCCGAACCCGTCCTTTAAGTACTTGGCGAGGGATCTCATAGCCCTCTTCAGGTCGCGCTTGTCGTCGCCGAAGAGCCATAAATCGTCGGCGTACCAGCACTGATGCTTGACGAGCGCCGTTGATTTTCCGCGCCGCTCCTTGTGCAGCGACTCCACGTGGTGGTAGCCGAAGCTCAGAACGAGGTGAGCGAGGCGCATGCTGAGGTAACTCCCTATCATCAGGTGACCCTCCGGATAGGAGTCGAGGACGGCTTGGGCGGCACGGAGGACGGCCCCGCTCCTCACGTACTTGCGGAGCACGCGCATGACGACCTCGCATGCGATGGAGTCGTAGCACTTGCGCACGTCGCCGTGGACGTGGTAGCGGCACCCGTTCATCCACCTCTTGACCGTGGGAGCCGACCTGAACTGCCCCATGCCGGGACGGCTGAACTGCCAGTAGCCGAGCTTGGCGCGCATGAGGTCGTCGAGCGCGTGGTCGATGACGTACCCGACCACCTGCTGCTTCACCGGCTCGACTCCGATGTCGCGGACCTTGCCGCCGTCGCGGCGGGGCCTCGTCCTCAGCTCCGGGAACCGGAGGGTCCCCTCGCCCATCTCGCGGGCTATCTCGTCGACGAGCTCCGAAGGGGAGCCGTGCTCGCGGTAGACGCGCCACTCGTTCTTGCGCCCGGCATCGCCGCGACGCCAACGCTCGTAAGCCTCGTCGACGAACCCGCGGTCGACGACGAGGCCCTTGCAGTAACTTTTCAATCCCTGACCAGATCTCTGATTGCATCGCGAGCTGTCGGATTGCCCCTACCGGCCCGCTGGTCTTGTATGCAATTTCGCTCGTTGAGCCGGGCTTGGCCCGCCACGTCAGCCGTGGCGGGTACGCCGCCGTGCGGGGCCATGAGCCCCTGTATCAGCGCTCAATCAGAATCGCGCGACGCGTTGTTCCACCTCGCCCTGCCGGGCCTGTTGTTGAGGTTCGCGCGGCGAAAGCCCGCGTTGCCCCTGTTGTTCAGGTTGCCGAAGACGTGGACGAAGGACCAGCGCCCGCATGCACGGCGGGTCCCCGGGAAGTTTCGTCTTTTAGGAGGGGCTCCGCCCCTCCCCCGCTACGCAGCCTGTGGCTGCTCCGCGGGGTTCACCCCGTTCCGACCATCGACGGAGACGCGCGACGCGCCGTTCCACCCCGCCCCGCCGGGCCCGTTGCCGAGGTTCGCGCGGCGAAAGCCCGCGCTGCCCCCGCCGCCCAGGCGGCCGAAGACGAGGACCTGCCGGGTGCCGGTCGTCGACTTGCCGTGGTACCAGACGCCGTCTCCGACGCCTAGGGAGGTGGACGCGCCGAACGAGGCGGGGACGAGCGCCGCCTCGGCCTTGACCATCGCCGCGGGGTAGCTCTCGCCGTCGGCTTCCTTGTCGAGGTAGGTATAGACCCTCTTGTAGTCCGAGGTGACGTCGGTGGAAGCCTTGGAGGTGTCGACGAGGTAGAGGCCCCAGCCCTCCTCGGCCGTGCCCTTCGCGAGGGCGTCGCCGAGGGTCTCGTAGGCCCCGAGCATGGCCTCGATGCCCTGCACCATGCACGGCTCGCGGCCCGACTTGGGGTCGTAGGGCGAGCCGTCCGTGGCGAGGCCGCGGCAGGAGCCGGGGTTCCACGGCGCGGTCGAGACGTACTGGCCCACCTCGGTCGTGACGGGGCCGCAGTCGAGCGTGAGCACGACGTTGTCGCCATCGACCGCCTTGGAGACGATGTTCGCCTTGCTCGCGATGTCGTGCGCGGCGGAGTCGCCGCGGTCGGGGGCCTTGCCGGTCGCCGAGCCGACCATGACGGCGGAGCCGATGGGCCAATTCTGCGCCGTGGCCTTGGCCACCGTCACCGTGGCGACGTTGTCGCCGGCGACCGTGACGGGCCCCTGCTCGGTGTGGCCCGAACAGCCGGCGAAGACGGTCTGCGAGGACTTGTTCGCGTACTTGAGCAGGAAGCACTCGTAGAGGTAGTCCCAGTCGGCCTGGGTGTAGCCGCTGTAGGCCGCCCCCTTCTTCTTGCAGGCCTCGAGCATCGCGTTGTGCGAGCAGTCGAGGTTCCAGAGCTTGGCGCCCGCCACGGATCGCGGCTTGCCGTCCGCGCCCTTGGACGCGGCGAAGGCCGCGCGGAGCATGAACGGGACGACCGTGCCGTCGGGGCGCACAGAGCGCTCCTCCGGGAGCATCCCCACATGGGGCCTGTCGGACACGGCGGTGCGGTACTTGCCGTCCACCATCTTGTGGGACACGTAGCGCACCGGGGCGAGCGCGAAGACGTCTCGGCCGTCCGTATAGCTGAAGTTGCCGAACGGCTGCATGCCCGTGACGTGCGGCACACCCGCGTCGTCGACGGTCGCGTTCACGTGCACCCAGCGGAACGGGCCGAGGTCGCGGTAGGGGTCGTTTCCCGGCTGGGCCAGCGTCGCCGGCGTCGGCGCGGGGAAGCCGGCGTTTGCCAGGGCCTTCTCGCACGCCTGCGCCGCCCCGAGCGGCTGGTCGACGGCGTACACCTTGCCGTCGCAGTTGGCGTCGAGCCAGGCCTTGATGGAGTCGACGGTGAACTCGCCCGCGTCGGCGTCCCACACGGGAGCGAGCGTGCGCGTCGCGTCCAGGCGCTCGAGGGCGTCGGCGATGCGTTCCTGGGCGTCCACCGTCTTCTTGAGGGTGGCGTCGCTTGCTAGTCTCGGCATTTAGTCTTCCTCTCTCTGGCAGATGTAGCCTTCCTCGTCCATGTAGAGGCCGAGCGGGAGCAGGGCCTTCACGGACTCGGTCGCCGCGTCGAGCGCGGCCTTGGACTCGTTGGCCGCCTTCGTGGCCGACCTGCACTCCTCGGCGGCGGACTCGGCGGCGGAGGTGGCCTTGCCAGAGTCCGCGAGCCCTTCGCGGAGCCTCTGCACGAGGTCCTCCACGACTGTCGGGGCGAGCGCCGACCCGGCGCGGTAGCTCGGCTTGACCTTGAGCTCCGAGTTGATGGACGAGGACCAGCGGCGCTTGACCGTCTCCCCGTCGGCGGCGTACTCGGTCAGCTCGAGGGAGAAGGCGAGCGCGCCGTCCGCCTCGCAGGCGACCGCCCCGAGCAGCCACTCGGCCTTGAGCCCGTCGGCCCCGTCGGCCTTGAGCTCCACGTCCGCGCAGTCGAGGCGCCCGGCCGCGTTGACGTAGTGGACGCGCGCCTTGAAGCCGGACACGTCCACGCCCTTGACGACGCGCGGGAGGCGGATGCACACGGTGTCCACGCCGACGTCGCCCTTGGCCCCCATGGCGCCGCGGAGCGTCGCGGAGACCTCACGGAAGTCGGGCCTCACCTCGAAGGCGGCGGTATAGAGGTCGGCGTCGCCGGGCGCCTCCCCCTGGGCCGCTGCCGCCGCAGGGTCCTCCTCGGCGGCGACGGCGACGGGCATTGCCTCGACGGCCGCGGCTGCCTCGCTTGCCGGGGCCTCCGCGGCGGCGGCTTTCCGCGAGCGGGACGCGCGGCGGCGGGTCGCCCTCTTCGTCGGCTCCTTGGCCTCCACCGTCACGTCCACGCCGTCCTTCTCGGCCATACGGCCTCCTTTCACGATGGGCGGGCACCTGCCCGCCCCGTTCCAAACTGAGATAACGCGGCTTATGTAAACTCGGTTTCCGCGCTCCTTGTCGGCCCCGACGAGCTCTACACCAACTGGGGGGCGTCCTTCGGCGTGTCGTCCATCGACCTCAAGCGCAGCATCGCCGACTACGAGACCGTCTTCATCCGCACCGTCAACGGCGACGGCTTCGTGACCGGCCAGAACTACACGCACATCTCGAACGGCGACAGGCTGACCGCCGTGTCCGTCGCGCCGGGCGCCAACGGCTCCCAGAGCTACGTCTGGAGCCTGGTCATGACCGTTGAGAACGCGGGAAAGCGCCTGAGGATCACGAACCGCCGCGTATGGGGCTCGGACGGTCAGAGCGCGCAGACCGCGAACATCGGGATACAGCGCGTGGTCGGGCTCGGGAAAAGGCTTTAGCTCGCCGAAGCGATGAGCCAGTTGACGCGCACCTGGGCGCCGACCGACACGCCCGAGAAGCGCGCCCAGATGTTGCCGGACGCAGGGCTGTAGTAGACGGTCAGGCCGCTCAGGTAAGGGTTCGCCGCGTAGTCGCCGTTCATGCCGACCACGACGTCTTTGGAGGCGTCGAAGTCCCGGCCGCGCACCCGCCTGAAGGTCTCCTTGCTCATCAACAGCAAGGCGACGCCGGTGTCGTCGCTCTCCGCCCTGTCCACGGTCGTCCCGGCGTACAGGAAGCCGATCGGCCAGAGGTTGCACGTGTTCTGCTTTACATAAGCCGCGATATCGCTCAAAGAATCGAGCTTCTTCAGCAGCAGCTTGGGCGTCGGCGAGAGGCCGGCGAGGTCTACCTCGGCGACGGCGACGCGGGCGTCAGTGTCCCCGTTGAGGATGTTGCCTGTCACGATGGACGGCGCCTTCGCGTTCGCGGCGGTGCTCGCGGCGGTGCCCTGGGCCACCTCCCAGGTCACGGACTCGTAGCCGTTGTCGGCAACGTCGCGCCTGTAGTGGAGCACGACGAGGTCCTTGCGGTAGGTGCCCTGGACGCCGTTGGCGATCTTCACCGTCTCGGGCGAGTCGACGCGGATGAAGCGCCCGTCCATCATGAGGGCGCCGGTCGCGATGGTGAGCGTGTTGGAGTCAGACATCGAGACCTTAAGGCGATCGCCTGAGTTCAACAGGTAACGCCCCTCCCCGGAGACGGCGGCGTGCAGGGCGCCGTCGTCGGAAGAGGTGACGTGGGGCTTTCCGGTCGATGCTGTGACGATGTGGGTAGTCATTCGCGCTCGCCTTTCCTTGCTCTTCGAGCCTTCATCCCGCCTTGACCTCGACGGTCATGTTGCCGAGCGCGTCGATGGTCAGGACCTTCTTGTTCACGGCGGCGGTGGCAGACACCCCGCACCGCGGGTCGGTGCCGCCGATGACGTCGCCGAGGTCGTAGCGCTCGCCGCCGCCCGTCATGGACACCTCGACCTTGTGCGCCTCATCCCAGTACTTCTTGAGACGCTTCGTGCCGTCCGAGACGAGCTTGTCGCGGTCGGCGGAGGTGTAGTTGTAGTACTCCTGCCTCTCCCAGCGCCCCGAGAAGGTCCTCCTCTCGGAGACGTTGCCCGAGCCGTCCATGTAGAGCTCGACGGAGACGCGGTTCTCGTCGGAGTCCTCGCCGCGCGCGACGAGGTGGTTCACGGGGATGTGGTCGACCGTCACCTGGACGTCCACGAGGTCGGCGTCGAACTCCTCGTCGCGCGACCAGTCCTTGAGCGGGACCGCCGCGAGCTGTGGCCTGGAGCCGTCGTGGCGGATGCGGAGCTTGAGGCCCTTGGAGGAGAGCATCTCCGTGAGGCCGGCGAGCAGGTTGTCGTACATCCCGAACGTGTAGCCCTTGTACGAGACCCCGGACGACCACCCGGCGACCGAGAAGACCCCGGAGAGCCCCAGGCGCGAGACGAGCGAGGAGACTATGGAGTTCGCGTCGCCCGAGACGCTGAGCGCCCCGGTCCCGCCGTCGGGCACGATGACCCGCGACGCGAGCACGCCCTCCCAGGTGTCCCCCTCCCAGGAGACGCCGTCGCCGGAGGGCGACTGCTTGCGCAGGATGCCGCCGTAGGGCGTGCCGTAGGCGTAGACGGCCATGCCGGCCTTGATCGCCGGCACGGGCCGGGCGAACGTGAGCTCGAAGTCGTTCTCGGGGTCGTCGCCGATGCCGCACGCGTAGTCGAGCGTGAGCGGGGCGAGCAGCATCACGTCCTCGCCCCGCTCGTCCTGCAGCGTCAGGTCCAAGGCAGGTGCGCCCTCCTCTCCTGCGCGTAGAGGTCCACGCCGTAGCCCTGGGGCCACGAGACCTGCTGGGTGCCGGGCGGGACCTGCTCGAAGACGTAGGAGCCGGAGCCCTTCTGGCCCTTGACCCTCTTGCCGAACACGTCCTCGACCGAGCCGTAGCGGCCCACGAGCACGACCGAGTCCCCGTTCATCGACCTTTTCCTCGAGGGGTCGATGACGAGCATCGCGCCCTCGGGCACCTCGACGTCCGCGCCGTAGGCGTTGCCCGCCACGGTGCAGCGGGGGTTCGCAGCCGGGCCGTAGAAGACGAGCTTGAGGTCGCACGGGAGCGGCCCCGGCACCTCGATGGAGGTGTCCATCGAGAGCGTGGAGCCGTAGCCGTGGGGGTAGTCGTGGGGGTAGGCGAGCCAGCGGTTCGCGACCTCGCCGACGGAGTTCGGGCGGAGCATGAAGAGCGTCTCGCGCCTCCACCACGGCTCGGGCGCGTAGAGAGTGACCGAGTACGAGCGCCAAAAGCGGCTCAGGGCCGCGAGCTCGCCCTTGAGGAGGTAGCAGCGGCACGCCCAGCCGTCGACGGAGAGGGTGCCGGGGCTCCCCTCCTCGGCGTCGCGCTCCGCGAGGGCGAGGAGCCGCTCGAGGCCTTCGAGCTGCGCCCTCGTCCTGGCGGAGAGGGTCGCGTCCATCTCGCGGGCCTCGGCGATGGGGCTGGAGGCGGAGGACTTGCCCCACTCCCAGCCCGGGCCACCCGTGGTCGAGAGGTTGAGCGGGCCCGTCAGGTCGAAGGACTCGCCCGTCGATGCGGCGTAGGTCACAAGCGGCCTCGTCATGCCAGCGCCTCCCTCGCCCTGCGCCTGGACTCGCGCTCTGAGAGCGTGGTCGTGGGCGCGTACCTGCTGATCGTTGGCCCGAGCCTGCGCTCGAGCCACGCGAGGACGGCGTCGCCGTCCCCCATGGTCGCCGCCACGCCCTCGCCGATGCCGCCGAGGACCTGGGGCGAGAGGGGCAGGGCCGCCTCGTCGTAGCGCCGGTTGTCGCCGATTCCAATCACGCGCGGGCTGTTCGGCCCGAACACGGCGCCGTTCGCGTACCACGACACCGACACGGACGGGACCGAGCCCGTCTGCGCGTTGAAGCTCCCGCTCATGGAGAAGTGCGGGAGCGCCCCCACGGAGATGCGCGGGAGCGTCATGTGGCAGCTCGCGACCTCGGAGCGCATGCGGGCGCACGCGGTCGCGACGGCGGAGACCGCCGAGGAGGCGGCGGACTGCGCCGACTGCCTGAACGATGAGAACGCCGAGGAGGCGGCGGCGCCTAGCTGCGAGGTCGACTGCCTGGAGGCGGCGAGGGCCGCGACCAGCATGGCGCACGCCGCGGCTCCCTGGGAGCCGAGCGCCGCGAACGCGGCGGCAAGCGCGGCGGCGGCGGACATGGCCGTCCCCATGGAGGACGCCGCCTGCCCCATGCCGGAGCCGACCGACGAGCCGGCCGACGCGGCGGCGGGGCACGCGGCGGCGACCAGGGCGAGGGCCGCGGCCGCGCCCGCCCCGCTCGCGGCCACGGCGGGGAGGCTCCCCGCCATCTGGTTGAACGCGCCGCAGGTCACCGACGCCGACGCGGCGAGGAGCACCATGCCGGCGGCGATGAGGCCGACCGCCACGGCCGCCGCCCCGAGGCCGACGGCGCAGGCCGCTATGGCCACGCCGAGGGCCGCCGCCGCGACGGCGCACGCGGCGCCCGCGACGGTGAACGCGGCGAGGCCCGCGGAGCAGACGAGCAGCCCGGCGGTGAGCACGGCCGCGCCCGCGGCGCACACGAGCCCGGCGGCGGAGACCGCGAGCAGCCCCGCGGCGGCGGCCGCGCCGGTGGCCGAGAGGAGCGCCGTCCCGGCGCCCGCGACGAGGATGCCCGCGCCCGCGGCGATCGCCGCGGCGGCGCAGACGAGGCCCGCTGCCCCGCAGGCGAGCAGGCCCACGGCGAGCACGGCTAGGCCGAGGCCGCCCGCAAGCGCGCCGGCCCCGAGGTCGAGCAGCGGCATGGCGAGGGCGGAGACCCCCGCAGCCGCGGCCTGCCCGTAGGCCGCGATACAGGGCAGCGCCGCCGAGAGGACGAGGATGCCCACCGACGCGGCGAGGACCCCGACGCCCACGAGCGCGACAGCGGCCCCGAAGGCGCCGATGCCGACGGCGCAGAAGGTGAGCGTGGGGCCCAGAGCCGCCGCGCCGACGGCCAGGCCGGCCACGGCGGCGACCATGGCCAGCATGCCGACCGCGGCCATGGGCCCGGCCGACGCGACGGAGACCGCCGCCTGGGCGATGAGCCACAGGCCCGCCGAGGCGGCGAGCACGCCCACGCCCACGAGCGCGACGGCCCCGCCGAGCGCGAGTATCTGCGGCGCGCTCAGCGCGGCGCTCTCGCCGGCGACCGTTATGCCAGTGGAGGCGGGCGTCGCGTTCTTGCCGAGCGAGAGAAGCCCCTTGCCCACGGTCGTCAGGAGCCTGCCGACGGGGCCGCCGGCGACCTTGACGGCCAAAAGGGCGACGCCCACGCCCTCGACCCAGGGCGCGGCCTGCTCGGAGTGGTCCTTGAGCCAGGACATGGCGTCGGCCACGGCCTGGACCGCGGGCTTCGCCGCGTCGCAGGCGGCCTTCACGGCGTCCGCGGCGCGCGAGCCGCCGTCGGCGGCGTCCTGCCAGCCCGTTATCTCCGAGACGCAGCCCCAGAAGGCGTCGCCCAGGTCGGACGCCGCCTGGCCGAGCGTGGAGAGCAGCCCGGCGAAGGCCTCGGCCCCGCCGTTGCCCGAGAGCGTAGCGAGGAAGTTGGAGGCGAAGGTCGTGGCCTGCTGGAGCCCCGCCCCCACGAGGCCGAGCGCGCCGGCGGCCCCCTGGCCGATGTAGGCCGAGAACGTCTGCGCGGCGGCCGACACGACCGGCGACGTCATGAACTCGACCACGCCGGCGAACGCGCCGTTGATGGTCGACTTGACCCCGTTGATGGCGGAGACGATGTTGCCGGAGCCGATGGCGCCGATGATCTTGGCCACGCCCTTTGGGAAGGCGTTGCACATGTTCGAGAACGACGTCTTGATGCCGCCCACGGCGTCCTGGGCCTGGGCCGAGAAGGACGTGATGCCGTCCGCGCCGTTCTGGTCGAGGTCGACGACCGCGTCCGCGAACGCCGAGACGGAGACCTTGCCCTTCTTGAGGGCCTGGTAGAGGTCCGAGGCGGAGGCCTTGGACCCGAGCATGTGCTTGGCCACCTGGTCGAGCTGCCCGGGCATGGCCTGCTGGATGCTCATCCACGTGTCCATCTCCATCTTGTTGGTGGAGACGGCCTTTGTGAGCTGCTGCATGGCGTTGGCCTGGACGTCCTCGGAGGTGCCGCCCGCGAGCACGGCGTCGTTGAACGCGAGCCAGCGGTCGGTGGCCTGGGTGATGGACTTCGAGGACGGCGCGAGCATCTGCACGCCCGCCGCCGCGTCGTCGAGCTTGGTGGGCAGCGTCGAGAGCCTGTCGGAGAGCGCGTCGATGCTCGCCTGGGACTCGTCCGCGCCGTAGCCGAGGTTCTGGAGGACCTTCGGGAAGTTGTTCAGCGTGTCGACGCGCGAGACGGCCGAGCCGACGCTGGAGGCCACGACGTTGACGACCTTCTGCGCGATGCCGGAGGCCACGCCTATGATCGCGGCCGTCTTGGCCGAGAAGGCCTTGGCCACGGCCGACCCCATGCCGGAGCCGGCGCGCGAGCCGCCGCCCGTGAGCGCGGAGTGCACGCCGGACACGGCCGAGCCGGCCGCCGAGAGCAGGCCCCCGCCCAGGTGGGCGGCGCCCGTTGCGAGGCCGGAGGCGAAGCCCTTCCCGGACTCCGAGCCCTTGCCCGAGAACTTGGAGGCGACGCCCGAGAGCCCGGACGTGAGCTTGGAGAGGAGGCCCTTGCCGCCGGTGGCGGAGACGCCTCCGTTGAACCCGGAGCCGGCCTTCCGTCCCGCCTGCTCGGTGGCCGGGACCGCCTGCTGCTCGAAGCCCTCCCCGAACTTCTTGCCGCCGGACTTGCCGGCGCTGCCCAGGGCGGAGTCGACGCCCTTGGCGAAGCCGCTCATGGAGGGCATGACCTTGACGTTTACGGAGCCGACCGTCGCTGCCATCGCCTACTCCCCTCCCGGCCCTATGCCGAACGCCGACGCGATCTCCACCTTGGAGGCCTCGGCGCGGGCCGCCCTCGCGGCGGCGCCGGCCGACTCGCCCGGGGACCTGAGCGGCATGGGCTGGTTCGCCCGCTTCTTCGCGTCCTCGGAGAACATGTAGAAGCCCCGCCGCACGTCGTACTCGACGGCGCGCAGGAGCCTCTCTGCGTCGCCCCAGGCGTTGTCCGGGTCGACGAGCCTGCCCGTGCGCGAGCGCGCCGGGAGCCCCGAGTAGAGGAGCTGCCAGCGCGCCACGTCGGCCTCCGTCACCTCGCCGGCCGGCCCCCAGCCCGTGGGGAGGTCGACGCCGTAGTACTCGCGGAAGTCCGAGACGGTCTCGGCCCTCCAGGCGACGAGCGCGGCGGCGAAGCAGCCTAGTTTTTTGCCGCTGCCTCCATGGCGGCCTGGAAGAACTCGCCCCAGCGCCCCTGGGGGCAGCCGAGCGGGTCGCCCCCGGCGAGACGGTCCATGTACTCGGAGGTCTTGCCGAGGAAGATGAGGTCGATGGCGTCCCAGACCTCGCGCATGTGCTCGGGGTCGCCGTCGTAGGCCATGGCCCTCTGCACCTTCATGGACTGGATCGCGGCGCGGGAGAGCTCGTACTCCCCGCCGTCGAACTCGAACGTCAGGACGCCCGTGTTCACGTTGGTCGCCTCGGCCATGCCTTACGCCCCCGTCTCGGTGGACTCGAAGTAGTCGTAGCAGGTGTTGCCCTCGTCGTCGGCGAGGTACTTGATCGTGAGCGCGCGCTGGCACAGCTCGGAGGAGGAGATCGTGAGGTCGTCGAGCTCGGAGCTCATCGCGTCGGGCACGACCTTGGTCCACTTGCGCCCGTTCTTGAGGAGCAGGAGCAGGACGTAGGCGAACTCCGGGTGGGAGTCGCCGTTGTGCTTGACCTTGATCACGCCGCCCTCGTCGGACACGTTCTCGGAGCCGTACTGCCTCTTGAGCGTCTCGGCCTTGATCTCGGCCAGCGTGAGCTGCGCCGACTCGACGCGGTTGGAGCCGGACGAGAACATGAGGTCGCCGTTCATGTCGACCGTGTCGTTCGAGTCCTCCGAGACGCTCTCGACGTAGCCGTCCTCGGAGACGAAGCCGAGGCACTTGAAGGCGGGGTCGAGCTCGCTCTTCTGGGAGACGGGCTTGGCGGGCAGCGTCGTGCCGACCGGGGCGGAGAAGATGTAGCCGCCCTTCACGCCCTTCGCGGCGGAGACGTTTGCGGCGTTGTTCTTCGCGGACTCTGTCTTAGCGGCCATGGTGGCCACCTCCTGATCTGCGGCCTGGGCGGCCGCCTCGTTTACGTTCTTGGTCGCCATCCAGCGGCCTCCTTCACTCGCAAATGAAGAGCTCGACCTGCACCGTGTAGCGCTTGCGCCCGGTGTCTGGGTCGGGGTTCCTGTAGGCGTTCTCGACGGTCGGGCCGTAGACTTCCTCGATGTCCTCGAGCGACGGCACGGCGGCCTTCACCCTCTCGGCGAGGGCCTGCGCGGCCTTGCGCCCGCCCTTGCCCTCGGGCGCCCAGCAGTCGACGTCGAGGTAGGCGGGCTCCAGGAACCCGCCGCCGCCGCCCGTGCGCATGACGGTGAGCATCTCGCCGGGGTGCCCGGCGGGGACGTCCAGGAACGCGTCGGCGCCCGTCGCCTGGCAGAGGAAGCGAGCGACCTCGGCCTCTACGTCTGCCATGTCAGAACCTCACGCTCCTCGCGGCCTTGGTCAGGGTCCTGTGCTTCGCGCAGGAGTACTTGGCGTGCTTCGAGACCGCCGCCACCGCGTAGCCCCGCGCGAGCCTGCCCTGGACCTTGTACATGGTGAAACCGGGCACGGTGTGGCCGTCCGGCGAGAGAGCCGACGTGGCGCGCGCCCTGACCTGCCTCGCCACGGTCTTGACGATGCCCTGGACGGGCTCGGAGTCCATGAGCTCGGCGTAGCCGGCTCGCTCCCACTTGAAGCGGCCGAAATTCACGGACGCGTCAGCCATCGGCCCTCCCTACCTCGACGGGCATGCAGTACTCCCCCGGGCACGATCCCTCGGCGTAGGGCTGGGGGTCGCCTGAGACGGCGTACTCCTCGCCCCGCACGACGGCGCGCGCCCCGCGCAGGTTCGCCGAGAACCCCTTGGGCACGTGGAGCGTGAACGCGGCGGAGAACCCGTTGGGGCGGTCCGCCCCTAGCGACGAGGTCGCGCCCGGGCACACGACGCACTCGGCGCGGAGATGCTCGGTGCGCGTCCCCACGACCTCGCCGAGGTCGTCGAGCTCGTCCTCGTCGACGAGGAACTCGACCGTCTCGGTGGGCGGCGTCAGCATGTCCCCTCCCTGTCGACCCGCGTCATGGCGGGGATCGTCCCCACCCGCGTACCGGCGAGCCCCAGGCGGCGCAGCTCGGCGGAGGTCAGGTAGAGGTCGCCCGTCGGGTTGGCGAACGTCGCCGAGGAGCTGTAGGGCCCCGTGGTCTGGGTGACCTGGGTGAGCCCCGCCATGGCGGCCGGCACGTTCACCGCGCGCGCCACGACGGCGCAGCAGACGGCGCGGGCGCTCTCGTCGAAGCGGCCTGAGAGGGCGGGCTCGTAGGGGACGCCCGCCCTGTCGGCGAAGTAGGAGCGCATGAGGGCGGAGGCGTCTTCGAGCAGCGCGGGTACCCTCTCGCGCGCGTCCCCCTCGACGAGGCCGTAGCGGGCCTCGTAGTCGGAGAGCGTCGCGAAGGCCTGGGCGCTCACAGCGTCCCCAGGATCTCTGCGAGCTGGGCCTTCGTAGCCTTCTTGGGGGCGAAGCCGCCCTTGGCCTCGATGGCGGCGCGTAACTCGGCGCAGGTGGGTTCCGGGGCGGCCTGGGCCGCCTCCTCGGGCGCGTCCGTCTCGGCAGCGGGACCGCGCGGGGGCTCGGGGCCCTCCTCCCCCGCCGCCTCGACGAACCCTCCCGTGTAGAGCTCGCGGAACCGCTCGGCGGCGAGCTCGAGCGCGTCGCCCCTGTAGCGGACCTCGCCCGTCTCCCTGTCGGTGAACGGGTAGGTTACCTTGGCCCTCATGCAGCCCTCCAATCCTTACGCGGTCGGGGCGATCGTGCCCTTCACGATGAAGTCGGCGTACTCGGCGAAGAAGGTCACGCCGAGGTAGCAGACGGTGTCGTAGGTGATGCTCGTGAGCTTGGGCGAGTGCTGGACGGCGATGTAGCCGGACTCGTCGGTGTAGAAGTCGAACAGGTCGTCGCCCTCGTTGCTCGCGACGTAAATCTTCACGTTGTTCTTCACCGTTGCGTAGACGGTGCCGGCGGGCACGGAGCCGGTGGAGATGAGCGTGCCGAGGCCGGCCCAGTTCTGGATGTAGCTGATGCCGAACGCGGCGAAGACCTCGGAGTCGCCGATGCACTTGGCGAAGTCGACGGGGTTCACGAGGAAGACCGCCTCGACGTCGCCGAAGCCGTACTCCTCGACCTTGTTGGAGAGGGCTGCCCACATGGCTGCGGCGCAGGACACGAGGTTCGCGCCCTTCGCCTCGGTAGCTCCGTCGGTCGTGGAAAGGATGTTGAGGAAGCCCTTCTTGATCTCGGCCTGGATGTCGGAGAGCATGGCCGCGTCGGTCTTGTCGACGGCCACGTCGTAGCCGCGCTTCTTGATCTCCTGGAGGGTGGCCTGTTTACGGAAGGGCTTGATGCCGACTTCGAAGGTTTGCACGTCCTGGTACTTGTAGGACGAGATGGGGATGTCCTGGCCCTCGGTGTACTCATCGGTCGAGAGCTTGCCCACGATCTTCTTCTGATGGAGCGTCTCGCCGGAGGCGGCGGGGATGGGCTCGCAGGTGGAGAGCATGGAGGCGAGCTTGGAGATGGACTTGGTGAAGGTGTCGACGAGGTCGACGTCGCGGGCCTTCGCGAGGGTCTTGATGTCGGGCATGTTAGCCCCTTTCTCTTAGAAGAGGTCGATGTTGGCCGCGATCGCGGCCTTTCTTTCCTTGGGGTCCTTGATGGCGAGGATGTCCTTCTTGGAGGGCTTGCCGGGCCTGACCTTCTTACCGGCCTCGGGCGCCTTGGGCGCGCCGACTGGCTTGGCGAGCGCCGCGACGGCCTGGGCCTGGGCGGTCAGCTCCTCCTCGTCGGCCCCGTTGAGCGCGGAGACGATCGAGGCGTCGAGCCCGGTGGCCTTGGCGACGGACTGCACGAGGGAGCTGCGCGCCGCGCTCGCCTTGAGCTGGGCGTTCTCGTCCTCGAGGGCGGCCAGCCGCTCCTCCACGGTCTTATCGGGCTTCCCGGCCGACTCTTTGAGGGCCTTCAGCTCCTCGAGGTTGCGCTTCGAGCGGTCCTCCCACTTGCGCGACTCCTTGAGCGACTGCTCGTAGAGCGCCTTGTAGTCGGTCTGCTCCTGGGCTGCCTCCTCAGTCTCGGCGGCCTGCGCCGCAGCGTTCTCGTTTTCCGCCATCACGGCTCCTTTTCGGCCCGTGCGGGCCATCTCGCGGCCCGTGCGGGCCTGGTTTGCATGAGCATGGGAAAGGCCCCGTGCGGGGCCTTTGGTTGAAGCTAGGTTGTCGGTCTTGATCTATATGTCTACTCGGGTCTGAATCCCGTGACCGTTGTGAGGGCGTCTTCCGCGCCGTCGGCCTCGACGACCGACCTGTACACATCGGAGACCGCGATCAGGGCTCCGCGGCCTATCTTCCCGTCGGCCTCGATCCTGTCGTTTACGAGCCTGAGGAAGCGCTCGCACTGCCTGAGCATCTCATCGGTGACCATGTCGGCTCCTTGAGTGGTCGGGGCGGCGGGGCTCGAACCCGCACGGGCTTAGCCCACGTGCTCCTGAGGCACGCGCGTCTGCCAGTTCCGCCACGCCCCGAATCGGGTATACTTTGACTAGTGAGGCCCCCCCGGTCGATGATTCCCGGGCTGGACCTCACTTTTTATGTGGACGATCTTTCCATCTCGTCGGATTAGCATCGCTTCATCGAAGCCTTTTTCGGCGTAGTCTTCCATTTTCTTGCGAATTTCTTCAGCAACGAGCGGATCGCTAGACTTGCCGTTCGCATTGTCAACGATGATTTTTGGCGTACTTTCAGAAGCAAGCTCGGCTTCATGCAGCCTGTCCCATTTTGAAACCGCCTCATCGATGCGCTGAGCGACTCGCCTCACGTCGCCCGTCACCGATTTGAGCTCCCAGAAGTCCCCGCTTAGCCAAAGGTCGATGTTTGCGGGAGCTGCGCGGTCGGTCGGTATTGGATAGAACTTAAAACCGTTGAAGGCGAGGGTTCTGTGCTCGCGCTCCTCTTGTGTCGCAAGCTTCCTCTTCTCTCTCGCGGACCAACCTTTGTAGTCGACGCTGAGTTCCCCGCCGCGAAGCCAATCAGGATCGCGAAGCTCTATTTCGCGGGCGAAGTCCCGTGACCCGGGTTTTGCCCCGCTCGACTTCTCGACCTCCTTGAGGCGGTCGTAGATTGCCTTGGGGTCCTGTCCTTCCACGAGCTCTGCCATCGGGTCGCTCTCGAAGCCGGGAACGACCTTGCAGTCGCAGTTGCGGTGGAAATGCCTGAACGTGCCGGCCGTTTCCCTCGTGTGGTACACGGCTCCGCGCGAGCAGAGCATGAGGCAGAAGGCGCAAGTCTCCGCCCCCGTCGAGACCCGGGCAAAGCGCACGCCCGCCCTCCTGTCGCGGCCTGCGTTCGCGATGATCGTCTCGTTGAGGCTTCTCAGCGCGTCGTTTCGGGCGTACTCGCCGCAACACTTTGCGAAGGCCTCGTCGCCGCCGGCGATGAGCTTCTTCGCCTGGTAGCGCGCGACCTCTTCGACCTTCCCAGGCTCGTAGACCGTGGAGGTAACGGCCTCCTTGAGCCTGCCCCCCGCCTTGCCCGCTTGGTCGTCGTACCATTCGGCTGCAAACTCGGCGGCGAGGTCATCATAGCCCTGGACGAGCGAGTCCATGACAAGCTTCGCGGCCTCGCGCTTCTCGGCCACCGTGGCTTCTGGGTTCGCGCGGCACCACTTGAGGACCGCCGACTCAACATCGGAGGCGGCCCTGTCCACCAGAGCCTTGACCGAGTCGTTGTAGGCCCTCCACTCAGTCTTGCTGATCATCGCCGCCGCCGTCCGACGCGCCCGCCGGCTTCGAGAGCGCGGCAATCAGGTCGCCCGCCGTAGAGCGCGTGACGTTCCGCCTGCACTCACTCTCGACGTTGCGGACCTCGTCGTCGTCCAACCCGTTGAGCCTCCAGAAGGTCGGCGTGCCGGCGAAGCCGTCGACAGCCGACGCGAGCTTGATGGCGGAGTCGGTCTGCTGGGCGAGGGTGGGCATGGCGGGGTTCAGGAAGTGGACCGATACCCCGCACGCCTCCTCGGCATCGGCGAACGTCGTGCCCAGCTCGGTGGCGAGGCACGCCGTCGCGACGTCCGAGAGCGCCGCCTTGGCCTCGCGGATGAAGCTCTTGCACTTGAGGATGAGCGGCTCGTTCTCGGCGTAGATCGCCTCGGCGGAGCTCGGGTTGTCGCTCATGATTCCGAACTGCCCCACGTGGATGCCCGTCGCCGCGCTCATGCGCTTGCAGAGGTTGGCGAAGTGCTCCGTCATGGGCTGCATGGAGGGCTGCGTGAGCTGCCCGAACTGAGGGACCTGGCCCTGGGAGTTCAGCGACACCTCGAAGATGGAACCGATGAACGCGCTCCACTTGGTCGTGTCCGCGAAGGCGTCGCCGTCGGTGCCCAAGAGGTACTTCTGGGTCGACGCGGCGAAGGCGGCCGCGACCTCCTCGTTCACGTTGGCGCGCATGGCGCAGTCGATGAGCCAGCGCACCTCCGGGTCGATGCGCGAGACGCCGAAGGGCCGGTCGTCGTCGGGGTTGTGCGGCATGACGAACATGGGCACGCGGCCCAGGCCGTGCGGCACGTACTCGGCCGCCCACTCGTTGCTGCGCACCTCGCGGATGCGCACCATGCAGTCGGGCAGCATGACGTTGACCCAGTTCGGGCGGTTCGTGGGGCGGCCGTGGTCGCGCTCGAAGGAGACGACGAACATGCCGGCCTCCAGGCGCTCGTGCACGTCGTCCCAGATGCCCGTGGAGAGCGTGGGCGGGTATGCGGAGATGCGGGCGCGACCGTCCTCGTCGGCGGTCACGACCCACATGGCGAAGCAGTACTTGAGCGCCGAGTTCACGGCCTTGCCCACCCGCGAGTCCATGGAGTTGCGCACCGCGACCGAGCGCAGCAGCGCGTCGTAGTCCTCGTCGTCGGGGGCCGAGAAGCCGTCGAATGCGATGTGGTCGCGCATTACCTCGACCACTTTGTAGCCCCAGCCGCACGCGACCTCGAGGTCCTTGAGCGAGTCCGGCACGGCGATGCCGAGGTCCTTGAGCATGTTACGGGCCTCGTAGTAGTCGGAGCGCAGCAGGTTGCCCTTGTAGTGGCTGTTCCAGTTGTTGAGCAGGGACTTCACGACCTCGCGGTGCTCCTCGGAGAGGCCGTCGGCGGCCGCGACCGCGTATGGGACCGAGATCATGCGCTCACCCTCGCCTTCCTCCCGGGTCGCCGGGTCGATGACTTGATGGCCAGGAGCGCGAGGCCAACGGCCTCTATGGGGCAGGCGTTCTCGCCGCCGAAACCCCATCCGCCTTGGCTCCCTATCTGCCTGCGCCAAGACGTCTCCGCGGAGAGGTCGAGCGCCGGGTCCTTTATGTGCGTGAGCGCCCCGGAGGAGCAGCCCTCCAGGACGAGGTTCGCCGCCGTAACCGCCTGGTCGGCGGTGGGGCGGATGACGTAGCCCTTGGGCATGCCCATCTCGGCGAGCGCGTCGCACACCGCGCCCGCGCCGGCCCGGCCGTCCACGGCCACGGAGCAGGCCTTGTTCGGGCGGGCCGCTAGCCACGCCGCGACCCTGGCCGTCCCCCTCGAGGTCGGCCCCACGTCGATGAGCTCGACGTGGGCGCACGATGAGCCGCGGGGCAGGACCGCGCCGGCGAGCGCCATGGTCGCGCCGTCGGCCGAGAAGCGCAGCCCGTAGGCCACTCGCTCTCCAGGCGCGGGAGGCGGGGCGGCCTCGACGAGCCGTTTGGCCCAAAGCTCCCTCCCGATGACGGGAGGGTCGGCCTGCTCGGCGGCGGGCAGCCAGTAGCCCAGGTACTCCTGTGCGACGCCGAGGTCGTCGCCCTTCATGCCGAGCACTCCGGTGCGGATGTCCTCGGCCTCGACGAGCCCCTCGGCCAGCGAAGGGTTCACGAGTGGCCAGCGTGACTCGTCGAACGGGTCTCCGACCTCCTCGGCCCCGTACTCGAGCCAGCACATGTCGTCTCCCGGCTCGTCGGACCACGCCTCCTCGCGGAGCTCCTTGAAGCGGTCGGCCGTCGAGCCGGCCCTGGTCGGCGTTCCGACGTAGATAATCTGGGAGTTCCTATGGGGCGAGTGGGTGGTCGTGGGGTTGATGGTCTGCGTCTGCGACCTGGTCAAGAGCTGCGCCTCGTCGTAGATCACGACGTCGAAGCTGTAGCCCAGCGAGGCAGAGTCGGTGCGCGTGGAGAAACACAGGACGCCGCCGTTCGTGAACTCGAACGACTCCTGGGCCGTCTTGGACTTCGCGTCCTTGACGCGCGCGTTGATCGCGCGCGGCGCGTCGGGGTCGCCGGCCTTCTTACCGAGTATCTTCCGGAACCGTGCGAGCATCTCGCAGGTGGTCGAGTAGTTGTGGTCCGTCCAAAGGGCTGAGTAGCCCATCTCGAGGACCAGGAACGAGACCCAGATGATGGCGTCGTGGGACTTGCCCGACTGCCTGGGCACGGACAGGCCGCAGCGTCTGTGGACCCACTTGCCCCGTGAGTCGATGCGCGACCAGTCGGCCAGGGGCAGCTCCTGCCACTCCCCGACCCCGTAGCCGATGAGGGCCGCGAAGTCCAAGACCTCGTCGAGGAGGTCGGCGCGGCCGCGCGGGGAAGAGACGTGCCTACGCGGGAGGCATCTTGGCGGCGATGCGCTCGGCGATGGCGTCGAGGGCCTTGCCGGTCGGGTCGTCACGGTCGCCGCCCTCCATCCTCTCTATTTCCTCGATGACCGCCCGGTACTCGCGCGAGAGGCCGGCCATGGCGGCGGCGGGGGCGTCGTTCATGGCCGCGCGGAGCATCCCGCGCAGCTCGACGAGGCGCCCGAGGGTCGACGGCCCCGCTGCCTCGGCGGGCGCGGATGGGGCGCTGTTATGCGGCACCTCGCGCGGGCCGCCCCGGGAGGACCAGACGCGCTGCGCCGTGCTCCTCGAGCAGCCTACGCGGCGGGCGACCTCGGTGGCCCCTAGCTGGGAATAGTTGGCTACGACGTAGTCGCGCTCCGCATCGGTCAGCCTCTTGGCCATGCGCGCCTCCACCACCTCTCGGGGCCCCAGTTTTGCTACACCCCTGTACCCGGGTGAAAAAAAGGCGCAATGCCGCGGGGCGCGCCGCCGGGGCCCGGGGAGGGGCATACCCCCGCCCCTACCAGGCCCGGCTCTGCCTCGTGCCCAAGTCCTGCGCCCTCGGCCCGCCGCCCGCTCCGACTGGCTTGTTGCCTCTGCGCTCGTTGCATATGCGGTGCGCGGGCGCGACGTTGGTGCGGTCGTACGGCGAGCCACCGCGCGAGACCGGCACGATCTCGTCCACCTCGAAGCTCATTGGGTTGCCCGCAGGCAACGAGTAGTCGATGGGCTGCCCGCAGATGTGGCACGGCCTGCCCTGCGCCCTGAGCCACGCCCTCACCTTGCGCCTCGCGTTGCCGTTGGCGTAGCGCGAACGGGTGGCCACGGCTAGCGCCGCGCGTCCATCGGGCTGCGCTCGTTGCGGAAGCACTCGTCCAAGCCCTCGTAGCGCAGGGACTCGACGAGCCGAACAGGCGCGCACCTGCGCTCCCGCCTCACCTTCACGCCCAGGGCGCGCAGCATGGCGCGGCTCATGAGGGTGTCGTACCTCAGGGCGATGGACTCGAGAACCCGGCGCGGGAGCATAGGCGGCCTCTGTTCATGAAGAAGGCCCCGGGTCTCCCCAGGGCCTTGCGTTGATCTTCCCGTGCGCTTTCGCACAGCCTACGTTATACGCTGCGAATGCCCGGCACTGACTGGTAAAACCTGGTAACGCCTGGTAAATGTTCCGCGGCTAACCCCTCCGCTTCCTCGCCTCCATGTCGGCGCGGATGAGGGACTTGAGGTAGCCCTGCTTGTTCTCCTGGGCGCAGAGCCATTCCCAAAGCTCGCGCTCGGCTGGGTAGAACCTCGCCGTGACCTGCTTGACCGACTTCTTGCGGTACGCCTCCTGCGCCCTCCTCTGGGCATCCGTGAGCGCCATTACTTCCTCCTTCCCTTGTAGATGCGTATGGCTATCGTGGCCGCGACGAACGAGGCCACGAAAAGGAGAACGCGCCTTGCGTCCATGGTCGAACCTCCTTAGAATCTGGGTAGCCGGTGGCCCGCCCGCTAAGACGGGCCACCGAGTCCTTAAGACCTCTTGAAGTGCTTTCCGGGCGGCTTCGGGGTCTTTTTCTTTTGCCGGTCGACCAGCTCCTGAACCAGGACGGCGAGGACCGCGCCGTAGGTCGTGACCAGCAGGTCCTTGATCAAATCATTCATGGCGACCACCTCCTTTCGATGTCTATATTATAGGGCATTACATATAATAATGCAAGGGCATACCCTATATATTTCGACACAAAAATACCCCGCCGGCCTGAGCCGACGGGGGAATAAGGGCTATTCCAGCTTGGCGGGAAACTCGTACACGAGCCTCAGCAGCATCTCGGTGAAATCGAGCAACCGCGTCGCGGTCGCGCCATCCATGAGGGCGATCTCGTGCGTCGCCTCGTTACCGGTCTTCCTGATTGCGTCGACCCATCCTCGACCGTTCGGCGGTATCCACCCGTGGTCCCCGAGGTAGTCGATATAGGAGAGGAACGACCCGTTCGGTTCCGCCCCCTGCTCGACGGCGACGTTCATGAGGAGCTTCCTCATGCAAAGCACGGCCGCGGTCGGGGCGTTGTACTGGACGCAGCGGCGAACCTCGGCGTAGAGCTTCGCGACCGCGTCGGGTAGCGACTCGACCTCGTGGCCGTACGCCGGGGCCGGGACCTGCTCGAGCACCCCGCGGTCGGTGAGGAAGACCGTGGGCCTCTGACAGCTCGGGCAGATATAGATGATCTTGTCCTCGGCCTCGTTGAGGTCGCGCCTATACCCCACGTTGCCTCCGACCTCTCTGCCGCAATAGCCGCACGTCCACCCCATCGGGTCGTTCTCGACCGTGCTGTACCACCCGAGAGCCATGGTTCCCCTTTCATTTTTGTCGTTATTCTAGCCCTCCTGCGCCGCGCCCAGCCCCTTGGTCATCGCCCACATGCCGTAGGCGTCGCACACGTCCAGGGCCGCGTCGACGGTGTACCGCGCCCACTTGTCCTTCACGCCGCACTCGCGGCACACCTCGGGCCAGGTCGCGGCGGCGCAGAAGCGCCACCACATGACGTCGGCGGCGGCCGAGCCCATGAGGGCGTCGACGCCGCCCATGCCCGTCTGGTCGTCCCCGTAGATCACGGAGCACGCGCGGTCGATGAGGGCGTAGTCTGCCTCGCGGCGGCGGGCCACCCGGCGCTCGTAGTCGATGCGGGCGTTCACGCGCCCGGTGCCGTTCACGTCGGCGCGCGACCCCTTGCCCTGCGCGTCGTAGCCCTGGGCGCGCACGCCCTCCGCGGCCTCCATCTCCCTGAGGCGGGACGAGATGCGGTCGGCGTCCCTTGATGCCTCCCGCACCGCCGAGAAGAACTCCCTCGCGTTCGCATAGCCACAGCGCTCCATCAGCCGCCCGCCCTCCCAGGTAAATTCGTTTACCTGGACATCTTAGCAGGTCGAGCCTGCAAGTCGGCGACGTAGCGCACGCCCATGACCTCTATGGGCTCCCCGAGCAGGGCCGAGGCGCGGATGCGGTCTAGCTCCTCGCGCAGCCCCTTGTCGAGCGACCGGGACTCCCGCGCCTCGATGAGGTCGGCGAGCACGACGGCGAGCGGCTTGTCCTGCCTGTGCCGCCACCACGGCTCCACGGCCGCGCCGATCGCGGCGAGCGTGCCGACGCCGCCCTGCTTGTGCTTGCCGTGCGCCGCCGAGGCGACGCCGGTGGTGGAGTTGCTGAGCCTGCGCAGGTTGCGGGCGCACTCCCTCCTGACCTCGTCGGTCGGCACCTTCCTCTCCCTCTCCGTGAACATAACCTATTCAACCTTCTCACTTGTTTTCGGAAAACTACTTCTTTTCCGCCGCTCGTTGGGTGGCGAAAGGCCCCGACGGCCCCCGCCAACTGGGGCGGCGCGGCGCGAAGGGGCCCCGGCTCCTCGGGAGGGCGCGGCACACGCGCGGCATGCCCTCCCAGGCCGTCAACGTCCGGCCCGGCGCTCGAGCAGGGACACCCTGTCCTCGAGGTCGGCGACGTCGTTGGAGACCTCGTTGACGTCCTCCGAGAGCTCGCGCAGCCATGCCGAGACGAGCAGCAAGCAGACGGACAAGCCCAGGGCCGCGACGAGGGCGAGCTCGTCCCAGGCGCTCACAGCCGCCACCCCTTCCGCCTCAGGCGCCGCTTGTAGGCGGCGTTCGCCTTGTCGTAGAGGCCGATGAGCCCGCCCACGGCGAGGAGCGCGAGGCCCAGGAGCAGGTAGATAGGCGTGAGCAGGACGTCGATGAGCTCAGGCTCTTCCCTCGGGTACGGCACGGTCGCCCTCCTTCCAGAAGTCGCATCTCTCCCATCCCTCGACCGGGTGCCTCATGCCGGCCTCGCGCACGCACATCCAGCCGTCGCGGGTCTTGACCTCGTAGAGGCAACGCCTGCACGTCCTCGGGTCGGGCTCGACGTCGGCGTAGATGTCCGGCGCGGGCTCGTTCTCCTTCGTTTCCATCGAAAAATCCCCCTTCACAGGTTGTCGAGCGCCCTCAGGATGCCGTCGGCCCATACCCGCGCGTCGGCGGGCGAGACGGGCAGCTTGGAGTCCGCTATGAACCGCAGGCGTCCGGCCATGTCCCTGAGGTCCCTCTCCCCGACCGACTCCCTCGCCTCCGGCTCCGGGCGGACGCCTCGGAGGATGGCGGTGATGAGCGTGTCGTAGCTCTCCATCGTCCGGCGGGCGCTCCGCGACCCGTAGGCGAACCGCTCCTGGGCGGCGTCGTACTTCTTCTCGGCCCAGTCGAGCCAGTCCCCGACCGTCGACCTAGTCGTCCCCATCGTCGGTCACCTTCCCACCGCAGTTCGGGCAGTAGTTCCAAGGGCCGTTCTCAACCGACCGCATGTCGAAGTCGGCACCGCAGCTCGAGCAGACGTAGTACGTCTCGGTGACTCCGTCCTCGACCCTGCGCATCCCGCACGTCGGGCGGTCGATGAGTCCGGCGAGTCTCTTCATGACCTGCCTCCAAGTCCCGTTGGGTACGCCGACTATCTCGGCCAGGCGGCGCTGGAAGCTCATGCCGTCGAGGGTGTCCACGGCGCACGCCCGGAGGTCCGCCGCGACCTCGGCGCGCGCCTTCTCCTGCGCGCTCATTCGGCCACCTCCTCGCTGAAGGCCTCTTTCATCAAAATCCTAAAGACGACAGAGCAGTCGCCAAAGTCGCACGCCATTTCCGGGTCCCCGAAAATCATCTCGCTCAACTCTTTGCACGACTCGCATGGGAATCTGAAGTCCCGCTCCTCGTCGAGCAGGATTCCGAGCGCGGCCTTCGCCTTGTAGCTCAGTCCCTTGTGGCAGGTCGGCGGGACAGTGGACGCATCGTTGATTGACCTCTTCGTCCGTTCCTCCGGCATCAGCTCCACCGGGAAGAGCGAGAAGGCGACGTACCCGTCGGCAAGGCCGCGGAAATCGCGGAGCACGTAGCCGATTCGGTATCTCCTTCCGTTTAGGAGATGCTCGACTCGTCCACCGTTTTCGTCGACGACGGTGAACTCGACGATGTCGTCGAACTCGAAGTCTCTGTCGTTCCGACGAACCTCAAACGTCTTCTTCACGCACAGAACCTCGTTGGCATACTTGGGGAGAATCTTCAGCTCAATTACCTTTCTCATTCGGCCACCCCCGCGAGTCGCTTGGCACGGACGACGACGTCCCTGCACACGTTCTCTTTGATCTCGCCAGGCATGTGCCAGTCGAACGGCTTGATTTCGTGGTCGATGCCGCGTTTCCTGCAGTAGGAGGCGATGTCCTTGTCGATGAGGTCAAAGAGGTCGTCTTCAAGCCTCTCCCAGGAGTCGGGCCTCTCCAGGTAGAGCTCGGAGGCCCCGCTCATCGCGCCCGCGGTGTCCAGGACCCGCCACTCGGCGTCTCCCGGGTCGCGCATGTAGCAGTCGACGGCCAGTGCGGAGCCGTCGGCGCGGTAGAGGGTCGCGGTCCCCAGGGGGACGCGCCGCCCGTCGGCGTCCACTGGCAGGTCGGCCCCGCCCGCCTCCTCCGAGGCCCGCTGCACGAGCCGGCACATGTCCATGATGGGGAGCCTGAACTCGCTCTCCCCGAGCGCCGCCTGGTTGTCGACGGCCTTGCGCAGCCGCGCGATCGCGTCACTCCCCATCGCCGGCCTCCTTGCAGGCCCTCTCGTGGCACGTGAGGATGTCCCTCACGACCGAGGAGCACGCCGGGCACAGGTCGAAGAACCTGAGGCCGCTCCCCTTGCCCTTGGGCGACATGGAGACGCTGCTCCACCCCTCCTCCTCCTCCGCGGTCGGCCTGTCGGACACGTCCCCGCAGCCGTCGCAGACGTACGTCGTCGTCTCGATCCTCATGCCTCTCCCTTCTTGCCGGACGTCGCCGGCGGTTTAACCTGGGTTTCGTTTGTCCCCGCCCCGGTGCCGGACTCGAAGGCCTCCGCGAGGCCGAGGTCGCGGGCGGGCGTCAGGTGGCCGTAGTAGGCCGCCGTGGTCTCGATGCTCGAGTGCCCCATGCGCTTCTGGACCGACGAGAGGTCGGCCCCCTCCTCGAGGAGCTCGGTCGCGTGGGCGTGCCTGAGCGCGTGGGGCGTCCTGTCGGGCAGCCCAAGGTCCCGCTCCGCCTCGTGCAGGAGGTCCCTCAGGGCCTTTGGCCGCATCGGCTCGCGCCGCCCGCCGACGAGGAGGTCGTCGGGCCCGAGCCCCTGCGCCGCGACCTTCGACGCGACGCGCCGGGCGCAGGCCGGCCCCAGGCCCACGCGCCTCGCCCTCTCGTCCTTCGCGAAGGGCTGGACAGCGAGGCGGGGGCGCTCGACCACGGTGGCCGCGACGAGCAGGTCCGGGACCTCGGGCCTCACGTCCCGGGCTCGGATGGCCAGGCACTCGCCGATCCGCACGCCGGTGTCGGCCATGAGCTCGAGGCCGAACGCGGCCTCGGCCCTCATCCCGCCGCCCTCGCTCCCGGGCCCGCGCAGCCACCGGCGCAGGGCCGGGAGGTTGGCCGGGTCGAAGAGCCGGCCCTCTATCGGGCGGTCGCGCCGGGTCCTCGGGTGCGAGACGCCCGCCATGGGCGAGGAGGCGCAGATGCCCGAGTCGACCATCCAGCGGAAGGCCCCGGAGAGGAACTGGTGGTAGGCGTCGATCGTGGAGTCGGCGAGCCCCCGGCCCCGCAGGACGCGGTAGGCGGCCATGACGTCGCGGGCCGTGACGTCGGAGGCGGGCACGTTGGGCAGGATCTCGCCCAGGCGCCTCGCCTTGCCGGCGTACTCGTGCGCGGTGTTGGCCTTTGGCGTGCCGGACCTGGGCGTTCCGAACGAGGCCACCCAGTCGGCGTAGAGGGCCAGGGAGTCCGCGACGCTGCCGCCGCCCTTCGCCGCCCCGGCCGCCCAGCGCTCGGCCATCTCGCGGCACTCGGCCTCCGAGCGGGCCTCGGGGAAGGCCCTCTGGGGCCGGATGCGCTTGCCGGTGGCCGAGGAGGTGCCGAGGTAGGCCCTCGCCGTCCAGGTGCCCGACGCTGAGCGGAACACGCTCACGCCCGCCATGCGCGCCCCTCGCGCGAACGTCCGGTACCCTCTAGGATTTTCATTTATATATTCTCCTTCTTAATCAAAGAGAAAACTGGGCAGGAGACTCGGGCGTTTCAACCCTTGATTTCAAGGCTTGCTACAACCCTTGTTGCCAACGTCGTTTCTTGCCTTGATTGCTCGCTAGAAAACTTGCTAGATAACTAGGCACTCGGCCCGTCCCTTTTCCGCCTCGCCCGCGCCATGCTCTCGGCCCGGCTGCGGTAGCACTCGTGCTGCGCCGAGACGTCCGGGCACACGACCATGCGCCGGCCCCACTCCTCGGCGTCTATGCCGCCGCGGGACGCGACGTCGTCCAGGAGCGAGAAGAGCGACTTGGCGGACGTGTCGAGCTCGCGGGCGATCGCCCCGGCCTCGCGCCTGTCGGAGAGGTCGAGCATCCCGTCGTCCGCGTCCATGAGGAGCTGCCTCAGCGCCACCCAGCGCCCGTAGGCGGCCCAGCCCGCCGAGCCGCCCTCGCCTATGAGGAAGCGGCTCTCGGGCGTGCGCACGTCCTGGACGTCGAGCTTGAGCCAGCGCGGCCCCCGGTACTCCTTAGGCGAGCTCACAGCGCCCTCCTTATCCCGGCGGCACGCACGGCCGGGTAGCCCTCGGCGCACTCCCAGCCAGCGAGCGTGAAGAATGCGTGGCCGAGGACCCGCATGACCGCCCCCTCGTCGCCCTTGGCGCACGTGACCGTCGCCGACACCGGCGGCATGAGGTGCCTGCCCGTCACCTTGTCTATGTGGTTCGCGGCGGGCGCGAACCGGTAGAGGACCGAGACGGTCTCCTCCATGTCCTCCCCCGACGACGCCTTGGCCCACCGCGCCGCCTCGGCGGCGCTCACCGTGTTCGTCCCGCCCTCGAAGGCGGGCCTGTCGGCGAGCCCCTTGCCCACGCTCGCGGACATGGCCCTCCTCGCGGCCGCCACGGCGGGCGACTCCGTTTCCTGGCCGTCCATAGGCGGCCTCCTTTCGTTTAAGTTGGCGCCACGCTAGAAAAGCGGGCGCTAAGATGTGTCCAGCAAGACAGCCACCCATGCCCGAGGAACGAGGCCGCCATGAACGATTCCGCTAGAAGCGAGCTCTCGAAGATCGACGCGAGCCTGAAGCAGGTCTCGAGCTCGATAGACAAGATCGCCGGCATTCAGAAACGGGCCCCCGAGAAAGAGGGGGCCAGGAAGGCCATCGACGTGGACGCGCTCACGGAAGCGGAGGTCGACGAGCTGAAGGCGCTCATTTCGGTCGAAGACCCGATTTCGTATTCCTTCGCAAAGATCAGCGAGGACGCGTCGTACGCCGGGATGTACTCGGAGCTCTCGCGTCTGGGCCTCGTCCTCCTGGACGCCGACGGGAGCGTGTTCCTCGTAACCAAGAACGCCAACTGGGCCGTTGAGAAAAGCGCGCAGCGGGTGGCCGAGCGGGAGGCCGACGTCGCGCGCCAAGAGGCGCACGACCGCAAGATGACCTTGATTGCGGCCGGGGCCGGCCTCATCGGCGCGATAATCGGCGGGCTGATCTCAAGAATCTGACCGCCTCCCGGCATGGCTAGAGGAAGAAATAGCCGACGAGTAAACCGCCTATCAGGCACTCGAGGAAAAGTGGCCATCCGTCCTTGAAGACGGAGACCCACTCTTCTTTCGTCTCTTGTTTCATTCGGACCACTCCAATCAAAGAAAATGGCACCCGCGATAGGATTCGGACCTATAGCCTCCGACTTAGGGGGTCGGCGCTCTATCCGGTTGAGCTACGCGGGCTTAGTTAAGAGAGCGAGCGGCCGCCGCGAGGGGCGCGGGCACGGGTGCGGCGTGTACGGCGCCGCGCGGGCCGATCCCGTTGTGCCCCGGCCCTAGGTGTGGCGGCGGTCCCCCGCCGCGCATGGCAGAAAGTGAAACGCAAGGCTGGAACCGAGAAGGATTCCCCCAACGGAGAGGGTTCGGCGCCCGAAGGCGCCCGGGCACACCCGTGCCCCTCGCGGCGGCCGCTCGCAAAAAAGCAGATGGAACTTAGTGACGGCTTCTTGCCGATCGAGAAGCCGACGAATCGCTATTCGGTTGTCAAAGTAGGGTTTCGAACACAAAAACTGCCTATCTCCCCTACCGGCCCTGAGCCGGGGGCGCGGCCTTCACGGGGCCCAACCACGCAGATCCCGTCCCCACGCGGGCCCCCGCGCCCACGGCTGAGGGCCGGTAGGGGCCGGGGCTAGGCCCCCTCGGTCATGGCCCCGAACCTCGCGGGCGGGAGCGACCTCACCCACTCGTCCACGTCGTCGAGCGAGATCATCGCGTAGACCTTCGAGCCCTCGCGGTACGTGGCGGGCTTCTCGTAGGCCTTGAGGGCGCCCGAGTTCACCGCGCCCCGCAGGACGGTCGGCGAGACGCCCGCGTACTTGGCGGCGTCTCCCAGGGAGAACCACCCGCGTTTCACGTCGCTCACAGCGAAACGCCCCCTCCCTCGACCATGCCCGCGAGCACGACGAGCGCCACGCCGAGAAGGGCGCAGGCCGCCGGGTGCCTCTCGGGCAGCGACTCCCCGTCCAGGGGCGCG
>ERZ808246.557-NODE-557-length-30535-cov-4.662762_pt1 | contig 30535 bp, 13 predicted proteins | sample MGYA00521083_ERZ808246 | MGnify/ENA primary metagenome ERZ808246 (study PRJEB31516, sample SAMN03275577) | gut metagenome | biome: mammalia-associated habitat; material: feces | host: Papio cynocephalus | place: Kenya | collected 2012-07-07 ...
TATACCATTTTAGAGGTCTCGTAAAGACTTTACACAAAATTCGGGGTTGACTCCAAACCGCTGAACAGTTTGTATTTCTTGTGGCTTTGGATTTAAAGTTCCGTTCTCAACTCACGTTATCTTTTTAATGCTGTTCCGTTGGAAATCATCATATCAGCCGCCTGCATTGCGGTTTCCTCGCCGTAAATATCATTTATTCTGTATTCCAGCTTATATTCGCCGTCCGGCAGGCTTTTATTTTTAAAACTCATTGTCCACGCATACTGCGGCTTTTGCTTGTAATAATCATCACTGCCGTACTCACGTCCAAAGCTTTCAAGCTTTGTAAACGGATAAATCTTCCGTACACTGCGGCTCGATATTCCGTAAAGCGGATTTATGCACTTTCTGAAACCGTAAACCTTGGTTTTCTTGTCGCTCGTTACCGCAATCCTGATATTGCCCTGAACGCCCTTTATGTACACGGGAACTGAGTACAGATTATAGTCATCGCCCTTGTCGATGAGATATGACGTGGCGCTTTTCCCGTTCAGCATAACTCCCGTTGTATCGCCGTTATCCCGATACACTCCGGCACGCCTGTCAACCTCCATACCGCAGTAATCGTCCGTGTACAGATACTTTTCCGTTTCTTCGTCGTACTTATACAGGCACAATGATATATCTTTTACAATATCCATATTACCGCTTATATTAAGTCCGTATGTGTTGTTTACGACCTCTGTATTTGAATTGAAGTATCCCTTTTCATTCAGATAATCCGTCCATGCCCGTGAATTTTTGTAATTCGGCAAATCATCGTTAAAGTCAATTTTGGCACATATTTTACGTAAAAACTCGGTGTAATACGAGGACGGCGTTATATCAAAATATTTATTCAACTCGTCCACATTCTGCCGTATCGGATAGAAAATTCCTATCCCCTCCGCATACGGCACAAGCTTTCCGCTGACATTATGCATAACAGCGGCGCCTATCGCTTCGCTCATATCCGCACCCGACACCTGCTTTGCAAAATCGCCCAGGTCAACCATATTGGAAAATCCCTCGGAATCGGTCTTTCCGCCGAGCAGATGTACCGTGCTTAAATTCATTGCGTAATCACGGTACTTTTCAAAGCTGTCGGGCACTGTGCACAGCTCCCCGGCAAATCCGTCAAACGTCTGCTTAAGCTCCGATATTTTTGAGAGGTCAATCACCGATGCGGTGCAAAAGTCCTCCTGACCCATATCAACGCACTTGTTATAATACGAATCGCATATAACCTTGCCTATCTTATCCGATGAAATCGTGGGGTTTTCGTAAATGTACTTAAACCACTTATCATACGCCCAGCCGCAAGGCTGCTGTTCCTCCGACGCTACCATATATTCCGCATACGGTGCTATTGCCGCCGCATTTTCCAATGAAGCCGAAAGGCACGAATCAAAGCCTACCATTGAATAGTTCAAGCCGCTTTTACCGAGCGCATAGCCTATCTCACCGGCGGTAAGGCTGTCATACTCGTGGCGTGCGTCATATGCCGTTCCGCCCGTCGGACCGCCGCCCTGTCCCCAGATGATAAGTATTCTGTCATCGGCGGGGTATTTTTCGTTTCCCCATGTCAGAAAATCGAGCAGAGTATTTGACGTGCCCATATTATCGTCCTCAATGCTTGCAATCTTATTCAGACCGCCTTTATGCACTTCAAAGCGTTCTATCCTGTCCGCAGAAATGTTTTCGTCCTGCCACTGCTCGCTTCCGCCCGTCTGCACGATAATATTGACATTATCCGCCTTATCCGCTTTTATCATTTCTTTAAGTGACTGCGACGCACTGCCGAAATCCTTTTCCGCATCGCCGCCGCTCATATATATGTATACAGATCTTGTTGCCTTTACTCCCTGCCCCTGAGGTGCGGAAAACTCCGAAACAACGCTTCCGCAGCTGCACAAAAGCAGTGATACAGCCGTAATAACGGCCGCAAACAAACCTTTTCTCATATTCTCCCTCATTTATCTTATGTATTGCACAAAAAAATATCGGAAAAGTTTTTATGCCTTCCCGTTAATGTTCTTTAAAAAATCAAGCCGCTCCGCCCATAAAAGGGCGGAGCATACTCAATTCCTATATTAATCTTTGGATTAACCCTCTGCAGGAGCGCTGACAGGACATGTCGAAGCACACATTCCGCAATCTACACACTTATCCGCATCGATTACATATGCGCTATCGCCCTCGCTGATTGCTTCTGCCGGACAGTCTGCAGCACAAGCGCCGCAGCTTATGCAAAGGTCTGCATCAATTTTATAAGCCATCACAAAACACCTCCTTAATTAATAGCACCATACGATGCCTCATTGTGATTGTATCACATTTTTTACTATTCTTCAATAGTTTTTTTCTGTAAATTTTTTATTCTTCGGTTTTCTTCTTGGTTTTAATGACCTTAATGTCTTTTACGTTAAACTCTTTCAGAGTTTTTTCGTCCTCACTGTCAAGCTTTACTTTAACAAGTTCTTTCAAAAGACTTATTGATTCTACCACGCCGTCGCCGTCGGGCGTATGCACAAGCGCTCCCTGCTTGGGCATTATCTTCAAAAGCTCCTCATATGCGTCCTGTTCGTACTTCAAACAGCACATCAGTCTGCCACATACTCCCGATATTTTGGTCGGGTTTAACGACAGCCCTTGCTCCTTTGCCATTTTTATCGACACGGGAACAAATTCGTCCAAAAACTGCGCACAGCATAATCCTCTGCCGCAAATACCGATACTTCCTATCGTTTTTGACTCATCTCTAACGCCTATCTGGCGAAGCTCTATACGTGTCTTGAACACCGACGCAAGGTCTTTTACAAGCTCTCGAAAATCTATTCTGCCGTCTGCGGTAAAATAGAAAATAACCTTACTGCCGTCAAAGGTATACTCTACCTCTATCAGCTTCATTTCAAGACCGTGTTCTTTTATCTTTTCAACGCATATGCCGAACGCACGCTTTTCTTTTTCCTCATTGTCCGCATTGCGCTTATCGTCCTCGGGAGTGGCAAGCCTTATAACTCCTTTCAGCGGTTTTTTGATACTGCTTTCGCTTACTTCTTTCCTGCCTATAACAACCCTGCCGTACTCCAAGCCTCGGCTTGTTTCGACAATAACGTTTCCGCCCTCTTTTATTTCAAAATCCAGCGGGTCAAAATAATATGTCTTGCCCGCCGGTTTAAATTTTACTCCGATTATATTAACCATTATTTACCGACCTCATCAAAACCTTAATCTTTTCTGCCATCGCATCCGACGGTTCAAACACAAGAAGCATATCCTCGCCGTCTGCGCAAAATTGTATGTACAACCGTTTTCTGCCTAAAGCAAATACGCTTGCACACATAACATATATATTGCGGCGCTTGAAACTGCCTTGCTTTTTAGTGTATATACCCTTAATATCCGAAACCTTAATACGCAGTTCCTTATTCCGTCCGCCTATGCGGCGGTCAATGTGCAGAGTGTAACCCGTAAGATCATAGATATACACCGCCGAATAGCGTGTCATAACAAAAAATCCCAGAACACAGAACATTATAACCGTTGCAATACCGCCGAACAGCTTGTATGACGGAAGCAGATATATCAGGTACTTACCTATAAAAAGTATCAGCACCGCCCACAAAACGGAATATATAAATTCTTTTGTTCCTCCCGTTCTGATCTCTTTCAAAAGCTTCACCTCACCGCACAATATACAGTAATTATATAATATTACGCCCCGATTGTCAAGTGCGGACATTATTTGCGCCGTATCATAGACACCATTTCCGCAACATTTCTCACGCCGTAAGCCGCAAAGCCGTCGGGAACTTTAACTCCCTTCAGCGATTGTTTCGGCACCATTGCAGACTTAAAGCCGAGCTTTGCCGCCTCAGCCAAACGTTTTTCAAGCTGTGACACCGCTCTGAGCTCACCGCCCAATCCGACCTCGCCTATAAACATCATATCAGCCGGCAATGCATTATCCGTCTGTCCGGACGCAATTGCGGCGCATATTCCGAGGTCCACCGCCGTTTCCTCAATCCGCAGACCGCCCGCAACATTTATATACACATCATAATTTGAAAGATTCATCTTGGCACGCTTTTCAAGCACGGCTATCATAAGGATTACACGGTTAAAGTCTATTCCTGCGGACATACGCCTGGGATTACCGAATCCTGTAGGCGTTACAAGCGCCTGTATTTCCGCCATAACTCCTCGGCTTCCTTCCATTGCACAGGTTACGCTGTTTCCCGACGCCTCCGTTTCACGCCCTTCAAGCAGCATTTTGGAGGGGTTGTCCACCTCGCACAAGCCTATATCACGCATTTCAAAAACGCCTATTTCGTTCGTTGACCCAAATCTGTTCTTGACTGCCCTTAATATGCGGAACGCAAGCTGTCTGTCACCCTCAAAATACAGCACGCAGTCAACCATATGCTCCAGCACTCTCGGACCTGCAAGCGAACCGTCCTTTGTTACGTGTCCCACTATGAACATTGATATTCCCATTGACTTTGCTATGTGCATAAATGCGTTTGTTGCCTCGCGCACCTGCGGTACACTGCCTGCGGCGGAGGCTATATCATCACGGTGCATTGTCTGTATCGAGTCTATTATAACTATATCGGGTTCCGTGCTTCTTATCGTTTCCGTGATTGTTTCAACGTCCGTTTCGGAAATAAGATATAAATTATCCGTTTTTACTCCCAGTCTCTCGGCACGCAGTTTTATCTGACTTTCCGACTCCTCGCCGCTTATATAAAGGATTTTATTATCCCTGCCCGTTTTTTCGCATATCTGCAAGAGCAGTGTGGATTTGCCTATTCCCGGATCGCCGCCCACAAGTATAAGCGATCCTTTCACTATTCCGCCGCCGAGAACTCTGTCAAGCTCCCCAATTCCCGTTTTGCACCTTTTCTCAAAGCCTGTCTTTATCTCCGATATACGCATGGGCGCTTTTGACACGGTGTGCGTGCTTTTTTTCGCTGTTCCGCTTTTTGTTTCGTTCACAACTGTTTCCTGCATCGTACTCCAATTGCCACACCCGGGGCATTTACCCATCCATTTCGGCGACTGATAACCGCACTCCGAGCATATATACATAGATTTAACCTTACCTGCCATATCCGTTCCTTTCCAATCGCATTGATATGTATAATTATACAACATTTCAAACCGCATTACAAGGCTTAAAATCAAAATTTATTTTGATACGAAAGGAAAAATATTCATTAAATTTATTTTACATAATTGATTTATTTTGATTATCATTCTGTTACTGTCCACGTTATCCACACACTTATCCACACGATTTGTCCTGTTTTTGCCTTATTTTTCCGCATTTTTTTGAGTTATCCACGTTTTGTGTAACAGCGTGGATAACTTTTAATTTGTCAAAATGGTTTACATAACTTTTATGCATATACTGAATTTTTCAGTCTTTTTTCGTTTAGGACTTGACAAACACTTACATTTTGCGATAAACTATACCTATATAATAATTTATGAGGTGTTTAAATGAAAAATTCAGAAAAAACCATGGATAAAATAGTTGCTCTCTGTAAGGGCAGAGGCTATATTTTTGCCGGCAGTGAAATTTACGGCGGACTTGCAAACACTTGGGATTACGGTCCTTTGGGCGTTGAATTTAAGAACAACGTAAAAGACGCATGGCGCAAGAAATTCGTTCAGGAATCAAAGTACAATGTAGGCTTGGACTGTGCAATCCTTATGAATCCTGAAACATGGGTGGCTTCGGGTCACGTGGGCGGTTTTTCCGATCCGCTCGTTGACTGTAAGGAATGTAAGTCACGTTTCAGAGCCGATAAGATTATAGAAGATTACGCAGCGGAACACGGCGAGGACGTATGCTGTGACGGCTGGTCAAACGAACAGCTTATGGACTATATCAAGGAACACAACATTGTCTGCCCGAAATGCGGCAAGATGAATTATACGGATATACGCCAGTTTAACCTTATGTTCAAGACCTTCCAGGGCGTTACCGAGGACAGCGAAAACACGATATACCTCCGCCCTGAAACAGCACAGGGTATATTTGTAAACTTCAAGAACGTTCAGCGTTCGAGCCGTAAGAAGATACCGTTCGGTATTGCTCAGGTGGGAAAATCGTTCAGAAACGAAATAACGCCCGGAAACTTTACATTCCGTACACGTGAATTTGAGCAGATGGAGCTTGAATTTTTCTGCAAACCCGGCACCGACCTTGAATGGTTTGCATACTGGAAACAGTTCTGCATAGATTTCCTTTATTCTTTAAATATGAAAGAGGAAAATCTCCGTTTCAGAGATCACGCTCCCGAGGAGCTTGCTTTCTATTCAAAAGCAACCTCAGACATTGAGTTCCTGTTCCCGTTCGGCTGGGGCGAGCTTTGGGGAATCGCCGACAGAACGGATTACGACCTCAGCCAGCACATCAAGCACAGCGGTGCAAATCTTGAATATATGGATCCCGTTACGAACGAGAAGTACGTTCCTTATGTAATCGAGCCGTCGCTCGGTGCAGACAGAGTGGTTCTCGCTCTCCTTTGCGAGGCGTATGACGAGGAGGATTTGGGAAACGGCGACAGCAGAGTTGTTATGCACCTGCATCCGGCAATCGCTCCTGTAAAGGCGGCAGTTCTTCCGCTTTCAAAGAAGCTTAACGAGCAGGCAACGGAGGTCTATGAAAAGCTTATAAAGAAATACAACTGCGAATACGATGACGCAGGCTCAATAGGCAAGCGTTACCGCAGACAGGACGAAATAGGAACACCGTTCTGTATCACATACGACTTTGACTCTGCCGAGGACGGCGCAGTTACTGTCCGTGAGCGTGACACAATGGAGCAGGTAAGAATAAAAATTGATGAATTGGAAAAATTCCTCGATGAAAAGCTTGCATTTTAATTTGACACTATAAAAGAGACTGTAAAAGCAGTCTCTTTTTTTGTTTGCATTATCACACGCCATATGGGGTTGAAATTGTTATTTTTCGGCAGGAGCAAGCCCCTGCCCTACAGTGTGCTTTTTTCGCAATCTGTAGGGGTTGATGCCCACATCAACCCGAACCGTTGTCCTGTACATTGTGTGGTTTCATTTCAAGACTATGGGCATAAAGTTTGTGTATTGCGTTGATATGCACACCTTTATATATGCAATAAAAGTGCGGCTATGTTAAAGTAAATTATAAGCGATAATGCGTCTACAATGGTTGTAATAAACGGACTTGCCATTACGGCAGGGTCAAAGCCTATTTTTTTTGCAAGCATAGGCAGAGTACAGCCCATAAATTTCGATACCATTATCGTAAGTGCGAGCGTTATTCCCACAACCACCGCCACCATAACCGAAACTCTGTCAATCAGCAAAAGCTTGACAAAGCTTGCGGCGGCAAGCGTTATTCCGCAAAGTATCGAAACACGGAACTCTTTCCATATTATCTTGAAAATATCTTTAAATTCAATGTCACCCAACGACAGGCTTCGTATAATCGTGTTTGAGCTTTGACTGCCGGCATTACCGCCGGAGTCCATAAGCATAGGGATAAACAAGGTAAGCACAACAAATTTACCGAGAGCATTTTCGTATATGCTTAATATTTTCGAGGTAAACGTTGCGGACACCATTAACAGCAAAAGCCAAGGAATACGTTTTTTCCACGTTTCAAATACTCCCGTTTTCATATACGGCTTGTCTGTCGGCGTGATAGCCGCCATCATTTCTATATCCTCGGTGTTCTCATCCTGAATGACGTCGATAGCGTCATCGACGGTGATAATTCCGACAAGTCTTTTCTCGTTATCGACAACCGGCAGTGCGAGGAAATCGTATTTGCCGAACTTGTTTGCGGCGTCCTCTTTGTCCTCAAGCGTGTTTACATATATAATGTTGCGCTCCATTATGTCCTCTATTCGGCATGAGTAATCCGAAAGAAGAAGGTCCTTAACCGAAACAAGTCCCAAAAGAACTCTGTTTGCGTCCGTCACATAACAGGTATAAATAGTTTCCTTGTCAACACCTATACGGCGTATGCGCGTGAAAGCGTCAAGCACGGTCATATCCTTTTTCAAATCGATGTACTCGATTGTCATAATACTTCCGGCGCTGTCTTTGGGATATTTCAAAATCTGATTTATGCTTGCACGTGTTTCGGGATCCGAATGTCTTATAATACGCTTTACAACGTTTGCGGGCATTTCCTCGATAATATCGACCGTATCGTCAAGATACAGCTCGTCCAGGACTTCCTTAAGCTCTGTATCGCTGAAACCGATTATCAAAAGCTCCTGAGTATCGGAGCTGAGTTCGACAAAAACCTCCGCCGCAAGCTCTTTTGGCAGAAGTCTGAACAACAGCGGAAGAGCCGTTTCCGGCAAATCCTCAAACAAAAGCGCTATGTCCACAGGCTCTTTCTGTATGAGAATTTCACGTATATCGTGATACTTTTTCTCTTCCAGCAATGTTTCAAGTGATGATACTAAATTTTCCATATTTTTTGCCTCCCAGAAAAGTTATAGAGGCGGAAATAAAGACTATCAGCAGATATACGGACAGTAAAAGAACACATCTGCTGATAGGCTTCGCCCGCCGGGTTCCATCGTACTATGGTCTCCTGCTGCCATATATCTCACATCCTTTTCAATAGTATTAGCAAAACGCTTCTATTATTATATAACAAAACTCAAAAAAATGCAAACAAAAATTAAAAAAAGATATAAAAAAATGTGCCCCAAAAGTAATAACTTTTGGGGTACATTTTACAGATATTTTTTATCTCCAAGCGATATTGTAAGCTATTTCAGCCACTTCCTGCCTTGTGAGATAATCATTCGGTGCAATCTTTCCGTTTTTGTCACTCATATATCCCAAGCCGAGGGTTGTTCTGAAATACTCAGCCTCATCGGAGTTTACGCTCGAATAGTCGCTGTAGCGGCTCAGGCTGAACGAAGAGTCCGGCTTTTTGGTGCGGTTGCTCGGATAGCTTCCGTTTCCGTAAGCCTTTGCAATCCACACAAGCGCCTCACGGCGTGTAACCTTTTCGTTTGGCAATACGCAATTTCTCTTACCGCCCGACCAGCCGGGGGTTATAAGACCTATATATGCCGCGTCTGCCATACCTTCAAAGCCTTCCTCATTGTATGCAATATCGCCGTAACTGTAATCCGAAGTGCTTCCCGTCCATACACGGTCGCTGACCTTCATTGCCTTTAATACTGCATTTAACACGTCTTTTCTCGTTGCAAGCGCTGTCGGTTCAAACTTATCACCCGAATAAGCGCCGATATAGCCTGCCCATGCACAGCGCTCTATCTCTTTCTTGCTCGGATTTGATGCGTCAACATCGCTGTAAACGTTATGTGCCGAAGAATTGCCGAGAGAAATGTGTGTGTTCTGCGACGGATTTACGCTGTTTGTACGGGTAATGCGGTAATACAGCGAATCACCGTCAAGCTTGAACGAATATCCGCCCGAAACCTTTGTAAGCTTGACATTTGTTCTGCCGACCACGCCTTTTGTCGATACCTTTTTAACGGTTATCAGCTTATCGGTCTTTATTGTTACCGTACCTGTTATCGGCTCGCAGAGAACAGGACCTGTTCCGCCCTTTTCAATCTTCATTTCGGGTTTTTCCTCGTCCTCAGACATTACCTGACCCGTGTTTCTTGTATCACCCACTAACGTGAGGAGCATTTCCTTGCTCGAATAGAGCGGATTGTCGTCCACACTGTTGAGGTATGCGGTTGCATAGTAATTGTCGAGGTCAAACTTAACATCGTCGAGTTCAACCGTCTGATTCTTTGTGAAACCGCTTATCGCCTGTGCTTTAGGTGTGTTTACCTTAAACATTTTGTTATTGTAGTCCATCGAAAGCTCGCCGGTAACCGACACAAAGTTCTTGTCGCCGTTGTATGCGTCATACGCCAGCTGTAAAACGGTGTTGTCGTTATCTGCCTCGTTATAAGCGTCCTCAAACACCATACCGGACTTTCCGATGAGCGGAAGATACATATTATACAGTCCCTTATTGCCGAGATACTGACTGCTTACCGTAAACGCTTCATTTCCCTGCAGGCGTGTGCCGTAGAAATTCGCTTCCGTTTCCGAAACATCATTTCTCAAAAACATTCTCGCAACTGTCGGGAATACAAGCGCATATTCGGGGGTTTCGGCTGTGCCGAACGTTCTCTTTATATACGTATCCTTTGTTGCGGAGCAAAGCGAAGATGTCTCGCCCCACGCAAACGCAACCGGGTTTACACCGTTTAGAGCCGAGTATGCGCTCATCATAAGAATAGTTTCCGCACGGTATTTGTTCGGTGCAACGTCATTCCACTCCGAAATTGTCATCGGGTGACCCTTTACACGTCTTATACCGATGTTGTTTATCATCGAATATGCACTGAGTGAATTTCCGTCACGTTCAAGTACCGATTTAATAGGATCGGTTCTTGTAACGCCGTCCCCGTAATTGTTTGAGCTTGGCATTGCGTGGTAATAATGCACATCGGTAAAATCGGTGTTGCGGTTTGCATAATAGGAGTTGCGGTCAAAGCCGTTGCTTGACCACGAGGTTGAACCCGTAATCATACATTTAACGCCCATATCACGCATTTCAGATATACAACTGTTGTAATATTCCTCCATAAGCATACTGCGGAATTTAAACTCGTCCACAACTCTGCCATTCCGCCTTGTCCATAAACCGTTTACACCGTCATAGGTCGTTCCTCCGTAGGTTATTTCCTCGAAAATCTTTACGGTTTTATCCTCAAGGTTTTCGCCGTCATCAAGCACGGGATTTGGCCTTGCCATATCTCTGTCATCGCCCCATGCCGCAATAAGATTTTCGGTATTGCCGTACTTTTCAATGAGCCATTCATTATAGCGCTTTTGAATATTTGCTCTGTACTTATCCGATTTCATATTGCCCGTACAACCAATGGAGTCCTCGTTTTTGAGGTCAATCAATGCAATTGCGGGGTCGTCCAAGAGCTTCATACCCGTGTACTTATTGTAACAGCCGAGGAGCGCTCTTGTATACTTCATTGTTTCCTCTTTTAAATCCTCCTCGGTATAGCTGTAAACTTTAAGACCACCGGGAAGATTTTCAATATCATAGGCATCGCTCAAATCAGACGTTACAGGCATTGAAATCATCATATCTATAAAGATATAGATGCCACGCTTTTTAAGCTCGCTTATCAGATAGCATACACGGTCGAGAGTTTCCTCTTTCATCACTCTGCCGCCATTTTCTTTCGGGCCCCATAATGCACCCGAATCTATAAGGTGCAGTCTTACAAGATTAAATCCGCTCTGTGCAATCCGTTTTGCAGTTTCCTCCGCCACCTCGTGCGTCGGATAGCAGTTGTTTGCCGTTACGTCAACGCCCCAGAACCGAGCCTCCGTGTTATCCTCAAAATAGAAGTTATCCCCTTCGTAATGATTGAGATAACCGTGTTTTCCGGCAGGTGCGTCGAGCAGATTTGACGCATCAAGGATTGTTCCCTCTATGTCCGACGAAGTCGGAGGGTCGTAAGCTATCCAGTTTGACGTATCGGGGTTTATTTCCTTTGTTGCCGCCATAACGGTATTAGGAAGCATCGGCAGCAGCATTGATGCCGCCAACATATATGATAATATTTTCTTTTTCATTTGCCGTTACCTCCTAAAACTTTAATTCCGGGGTGTACGGTACAAGCGCAGTATCCCATACGAATATACGCACTCCCGACACACCGTCCGTCTTTATGTTTGTAAACTGAATTGCATTTTCACCCTTAACAATCGCCTTATCGGCACAGCTTGCGTATTTTATAATACCGTTTTCGTCATAAAGAGCAAGATATACTTTATATGTTACTGCCACGTCTGAAAGGAACTGCACATTTACCGTATCGGAGGACGCGATGTTTTCCTTTGTGATTACCGCACCGCTGCCGTTTGTCGGAGCCTGCGTAAACTGCATCGGATACAGGTGCTTTGGCGACGGAGAATAGCTGAATATTCCCGTTGACGAGCCGTTGTCCTTTGCATAGTATTTCAAATCCGAAACATTGCAGAAGAACGGTTCTGTATACTTAGTTCCGCTGCCTATGGGATTTGAGCCGTCGGTTGTGTAGTAAATCTCACAGGTTGACGAATTTGACTCAAAACTGCACTTTGTAAATCCGTCCTCTATTGTCCAAACGGGATTTACGTGCAGGAGCGTCATTTTACCGCTCGTTTTGTCGGCTGTCCATATGTAATCCGCATCATTATACGCTTTAAACGTTTCCAAAAGACCGTCTGCCGTAAATTCCGTCGAGTCTGTCGGCGTGCCTATGCCCGAATCGGCTGACGTGGTATGATTGAAATACGCCTCAAATTCCGCACCGTTATACAGCTTTGCCGCAATACCGCCGGCTTCCGCACTTTGTGATGAAAGTGCTGCGTCTGCATATGTGGTATTTATATCTCCGTCGACAATACCTGCAGCTCCGCCCGTGTACGAGGACGGCGACTCCGCATTATTTGAAACAGTGCCGTTGTAACAGCAGTTTGTCATCTCACCCTGTACAAGACCGGCAACACCGCCTACGTTTGCGTAAGCCTTATCATCAACTCCGCCCGCATTTATCGTTGCGGATGACTCCGAGGCAAGCACCGAGCCGTTTATTCTGCCCAGAATACCGCCCAAAGTCATATTCTTAAAATCCGAACCGCTTGCCGTAAGCGTTCCGAAACTGCGGCAGCCTTTGACAGTACCGTTCACATCTCCTGCAATTGCGCCTGCATATGCGAACGGTGCGGAAATTGTGATATTTCCGTCAAATGCACAGTTTTCAACGGTTACGTCCGTTCCCTGCGCTATAATCATACCTGCATATGCTATGCCCGTTGATTTGTTGTCATGAACCGTTATCGGGTTATCGGATTTCACGGTGATATTTTTAATATCACAGCCGTTTCCATAGCCGACAAGTCCGCAGTTACCGAACGAGCCGTTTATTGACGGGAACTTAACTGTGCAGTAATTTCCGTCGATTTTACCCGTAAACGGGTCTGAAACACTGCCCATCGGGCTCCACTCGTAAGGATATTCAATATCGTTTGCGATTATGTACGATGCGTACTTGTAAAAACGTATACTGTACAAATCCGCAGCCGTTTTTACGATATACGGCGACTGCTCCGTTCCTTCGCCGCCCGAGAACTTATATTCTCCCGTGGTAAAGCTCGGATTACCTCTGTTTACGGTACCTTTAATGATCCAGCATACATCGAACGGCCAGTTTACAAACGTTGCCTTATTACGCATCTGCGCAACCGTCTTTTTCGCTTCGGAAATATCATCATCAAGCGAATCTATTCTGAAATAGCAACTGTTTACCATACCGTTGTTCTCGGGACAAATACCCTTTCCGTTTCCGATAAGCGATGCGTCCACGGTACAGTTTGAGTGGCAGTTTTCCAGCAAACCGCTGTTTATGCCTGAAAGTCCGCCGACATTATATGCTTTCATACTGTTTGTTGACGTAGTATAATGATAGCAGTTTTCTATTATGCCGTTGTTATTGCCGGAAAGTCCGCCTGCATATACCTTGTTGTTCGTTGCAGCGTCCTCGGCTTTTTTGTTGATTGTAAGTCCGTATCCTATCAGAATAGAGCTGTCACCGTCAAGGATAATATCGGTCGTTGAATACGACACCGAAACAGTACCGTTATTCTCGCCCACTATTCCGCCGTAATACTTGTTATTATCATTTGCGAAATATTCTCTCGGATAAATCTTACCTTTTGCACGGCACTGCGTTACAGTGCCTTTATTGTTATAGCCGCATATTCCGCCGGCGTAATCCGGTGAATAGTTATTCGTCCAGCGGTGTACCTTTGTAAGCTTGCTGTCCGTAATTTTTGCGTTTGCGCCAAATTCGCAGCCGGAAATTGTGCCATAGTTATATCCGCACACACCGCCCGCATATGCGACTACACTCGAATTGATGTCCGTACCTGCCGTAACAAGTCCGTTAAATGTATTTCCCGAAAGCTCGCCCTTGTTGTAACCGCTTATACCGCCGCTCATCAGGAAGTTTCTTCTTTTATCGTTCGAGTCGGAATGTTGCTGAGAAGTGGCATAGCACTCCGAGGACGAACCCGAAACTGTTCCGGTATTACTTCCGCACACACCGCCTGCGTATGCGTATGACATTTCGCCTACAGCAAAATTTATATTTGCAAATACCGTTCCGCTTGACGATACACCCGAAACAGTTCCTCTGTTATCACCAATACCTCCGCCGGCGATTGCCGAGGCAAATCTTGACGATGCGTATACGCCTGCAGCCTCCTCGACATACGGCTGATCCGCAACGGTTTTGCCCTGTGCGTTTGAAGACGAATTAGCAACAAACCCTTCATTTATTGCGCATATACCTCCGGCATATGCGTCGCCGTAAAGCTTTGTATACTCAACCCACTGATCCACATATACACGTGCGTAATTTTTGCACTCTGAGATTGTACCCTTGTTCATACCGCAAATACCGCCCGACGCCATATATGAATATTGGTTATATCCGTAAACCAGCCCCTTTGCCGTGCAGTTCGAGATATTGCCCGTGTTATACGCCGCAACCGCACCGCCGAACATATGCTTCGATTTCTTTTCCACACCTGTTTCTATGCTTAAGCTCTGCCTTACTCCGTTTTCTGTCGTTTCCACGTTGAGGTTTTTAATTGTTCCGCTGTTGTAGCCGAAAAGTCCGGCATACATATCTTCGGTTTGGGCGTTAAGACCCGTAACGGTTTTTCCGCCGCCGTCAAATGTTCCCTTAAAGGGGTGTTCTTCCGTACCTATAGAATTCCAGCTGATACTCGAAAGGTCAACCTGTGCCGCAAGCGTAACAGTTTGACCCTCGTAAGTATTTCCGTTATTAACGCTGTCTCTGAAATTCTGCAGCTCTGCGGCAGTGGATATGGTATTCCCTGCCGCAAAGCTTATGGTCGGGAGAAGAGAAATTGACATAACTGCCGATAACAGCAATGCAATTTTCTTCATAAGCTTCCTCCTATTCCCACAGAATTCTGTAAACCATTACAGCCGCCTCGGCTCTGTTTGCAGAGTCTTTAAGGTTAAGGCTGTTAATTTCATCGCAGTAGCCTCTCTTTGTGAGTACCTCTACCGCTTCCTTTGCATAATCCGAAACGTTTGAAAGGTTCGGGGTTGTTTTTCCTCTTTCGTCATTGTGGAGCATATTTGTTGTCTTAATGCCTCTGTAAACCATTGTGAGGAAATCTTCTTTTGTAATTGCGTCATCAGGTCTGAAAGCTTCGTTTCCGTAGCCGTTAATCATACCTGCCGCTGCTGCTTTTGCCACTTCCTCATAATAGAGGTCGCCTTTTTTAACATCGGTAAAGCCGGGATCATCATTTGATGAAACGAACTTGAATATTGTTGACAACAGCTTAACTGCCTCGCCTCTTGTGAGCGGCTGTTCCGGGAAAAATTCCTTGTCGGACATCGGCTTGATGTAATCTTCAAGAGCAGTTCGCTCTATTTCCTTCTTGTACGGCTCGTATTTGCCGAGATCTGTGAACATATCGTCAAATATGCCTTCGGGGAGGAAAGTAATCTTGTTCGGAGTGTATTCCGAATTTGATTTTGAAGTTCTTTCTATTTCATAATAGAAAGTTCTGTCCTCTTTGTTTACATCAAAGTATGCAAGACCGTTTTCATCATGCTTTGCGGTTCTTGTACCCTCACGCTTACCGTTCTCGTCAAGCAGATATATTACGTAGTTATCTTTTGATTTTAACGTAACTCTGCCGTACATCGGCTGAACCTGTACAGGTCCTTTACCTCCGTTTTCAACCACACGTCCGTCGGCAGACATCTTCTGACCCGTATTTCTTGCGTCAGCCGCATAAACGAATATCAGATGCTCCGAATCGGTTATAGCGTCGTCTGTAAGCGACTGAAGATAAACCGAACCGTGATTGTTCTGCGAGTCTATATCGAAAATAACGCCGTCAAGCTCTGATGTTTCAGTTCCGATATAGCCTGCGATTGCCTGAGTTCTGTCTGTGTTTACATAGAATATCTTCTTATTGTAATCAAGCTTTATCTGGTCTAAGTAAGACATATACTCGCCGGTCTTTTCGCCGTACTTGACAAGCTTTATAACGTCATTATCGGTATAATTTTCATCAAAAGCAAGATCGTCGAATACTACGCTTGACTGACCTGCCACACTGTATCGCATATCAAACGTATCTGTCTGACCTTTTTTCTCCTCAGCGTCGCCCTCATAGAAACGTCTTACGTAATAGCCTTTTTCAGCCTCTTTTACGTCGCCTCTGTATACCATTCTCGCAAGAATAGGCATTACGGCTATTGCTTCGGGACGGCGGTTGATCTGATGTCCGCCGAGGTTCCAGATTTGTGTAGAGTCCGTGTTATATGAAAGGTCCGGTGTTACGGTCTGCCATGCAAACCAGAACGGATTCCATCTGTTCTGACAGGTCAGCGCAATCATTTCAAGATTGTTTTCGCATCTCCATGGATTAGGCTGGCTGGCGTCCCACTCGGTGATAAGATACGGTTGACCGTATACTTTTCTTGCCGCAAGGTAACCCATCATACCGAGGAACTTATCATCCTTTGTCATACTTGAAACAGGCGGTGTATTACCCGTTGTTGTACCTGGTCTCATTCTTTCGCCGTTTCCGTTCGGCAGATACCAGTAACACTGATACGATACGAACTGTCCCGCCTTTGCCGCACTGTAGAGCGGAGCGGAGTGTTCGTCACCCGTCAGACACGTTGTTGAGCCGTGTACCAAAAGTTTCGGCGCATACTCATGTATGCTGTCCTGCAAACTCTTTATCGATTTTTGCTCAACGTCTATAAAGAACTCTATATTGTCATCATCACGCTTAGAGTTGAACATCTTTCGTTCACCCTTATTGTTTCCGACTTTAACCGTTCCGTCACCGTCATAAGGGTCCTCATCAGGTTCCAATCCCTTTGCCTCGCTTGAAGGATCATACCACGCATATTCAAGCGCCTCACGGCTCGGATATTTCTCTCTGAGCCATTCATTGTAGTAATCCTGCAGTTCTTTTCTGTAATAGTCATTCGCCTTATCGGGACCTGTGTTTACTTTAAATATCGAGCACTCGTTACAATACGAAACCCATATTGCAGACGGATCCTCGGCAATGGTAAGTCCCGTATACGGGTTTTTCCACGTAAGCCACTGCTTTACAAGGCTTTCACGTCTTTTCATCGTATCGGGGTCAAACCAGTGCAATGCATGGCTTCCCTGAAGCTGATCGAAATACTTAACGTCGTTATCACGGTACATTGGAGTCGGCGTTAAGTCGAATCCGTAATAAATACCGTTTTTCTTAAGCTCGCTTATATAGTACGCAAATCTGTCCATACTGTCGGGAGATATATAGCTTGCCTGTCTGTCACGTGAATTAACACGCTCATATCCTACATCTGAGCTTACACCCGTTGACGTTGCATGGAAACGGACTGTGTTAAATCCCTGCAGAGCAAGCATTTTTGCGTTTGCCTCCGCTTCCTTATGCGACGGATACGGCGCAGTACCGCCGACAACCGTTCCCCACATACGGAACTCCGTTCCGTCCTCAAATATGAACTTGTCACCGTCTATTGTCACGTGTCCGTGCTTACCTGAGGGCTTTTCGAGCATATTTGACGCATCTATGGCTGTTCCGAATCTTGTTTCGGCGTCCTGATTATCTATATATGGATACCATTCCGAAACATCGGGGTTACCTATATCCTCGGGTTTCTTTGCCGGGAGATACGGGTCTGTATCGGTAAGCGTAATAGCCGCAATACCGAGATACGGGGTTGTTTCACCGTTTGTATGCACCTTAATTTCTTTAATTTCCTTTTCTTCGCCGAGCGAATACGGGAACATATCAAGTCCGACAATTGCCGAGGAGTTATTTCCCGTCCAGACCGTTACGGCATGGTCGGAAACGCCCTCTCCCCACCAGTTGAATACGTTATCACCGTCCGAAACCTTGATTACATCTTCACTGCCATCGGCAAAAACGATTGTGTACGAACCAATATCCGTAAACTTATCGCTTGCCCACGGAGCGGTATGCAGGAAGTATATACCCTTTGCTTTTGCGTTTACGGGGATTGTAACGTCGGTCTGCAAGTATATATCGCCCATACCCTTCATCATTATACACGATGTTCCGTTATTCTCCTTAGGGTTTATTATGTCAAAGTTTATGCCGTACATTGTCTGTATGCCGAAGGTATTCAGACACGACATATCGTTACTCGGTCCCTGGTCAGACCAGCCGCCTTTTCCGTCACCGGCAAAATCGTCCGCCCATGCTCTGTTTGTAACGCTTCTTAAATCAACATATGAGAAATTTTGCTTATACAGTCTCTGATGATTTAAAAACTCGTCCAAATCAATCTGAATAACGTCCGCAAGAACGGCTTCCGATGCGGCAAGCGTCATCATAACCGCAAGTGACGCCGCACACAATCTCTTTAAAAAACCATTTTTCATCTTATAGCATTGACTCCTTTCCTATGCTATTCCGGTGTACGGCGCAAAGCTTAAGCTTTGTGCCGTACATACCTGAAATCAGTCTAACTCGTAGCTGTCGGGGCCATCCTCAAATATGAACCATGCCACTTCTCTGCTTTCATTAAGATAGAACCAGATGTTGTCGCCTTTTCTGAGGTTCATTGTTTTTGCGCCTCTGTATTCTCTTATATAGCTTACATCATCAGATGTTCCATATCTCATACTAACGCTCTTGAATGTATTTCTGTCATGTCTGTAAGCTGTACACGGATCACCGTCCGTAATACCTCTGTCCTTAAACTTATACGTGTCGGTAAGCTGACCGTCCACTATAAACTGAACAACGTAATCGTTTCTGTAGGAGAGATCGTCCGCTCTGTACAGACCCTCGCCCGCAGCAGATGACCATGTATCTGTCTGCCATGTACTCGGATCGCCCGAGAAGTCTTTCTTTTCGTAAATTATGATAGACTCCTTACAGCCTCTTGTTGCTCTGTACTTGATATAGAAGTTTACGTCTATACCCTCAGCCTTTATAAAATCGTTGCTTACTGTAAATGAGTTGTTGTTTGCAAGTACAATGCTTGATGTATCGTCATCTATGTACTTAATATCGGTAATAAATCCGTATGACATAAACGCTGTGTAAGAATTTTCCCAGCCGAGTCCCATAAAGTACTGCGGAACGGGGTTATATCTTACATTGTAATCACTCACAAATCTTGCCGTGCCCGTCGGATGCATATACATCATACTGCTGTAATTTGTTTTTCTTACGGTAAATTCACCGTCGATATTAAGGATAAGGAACCACTTTGCATCACCTATATACTGTCCGCACACAACCTTTTGTTCCGGGATATTGTGTCCCGTAAAGTTTGAGGCGTAACCAAAGTTCTCCACATAGCCTATATTCTTTATCTCATTGTTTCCGTTAATGGTAAATTCGAGGAAACCGCCGCCCTCGTAATCCTTTGATACACTCTGTGCATATGCAAAGCTCAAAGAGCCGCTCTTTAACTTATCGGCAACCTTGTATTCACTCTCGCCGGTGTTATCGTCGATATTGAATATCTTTATATACTTGTCGCCTGTTCCTTTTTCCTCGTATGCGTTTGTGATAACGCCTCGAACTGTATTGTTTGTCTCATTCGACGTATCAATACGGATAAATCTTATCTTCATATCGTCCGAGAAGAACGCCGTAACATTATGACCTGCAAGCTTATCATAGTCATAACCTTTTCTGTATTCGCCGTTAGGAACATTCCAGTTACAGCAGTTCTCATCAACGTCATAGTAAACGCCGTCGATTTTAAGCTTATTACCGTCCTTTTTACCCTCGACTTTACCGTGCTTGCCTCGGCTTGACGCAACAATCATCATCTTATTCTGATCTTTGTCGTACCAGTAGTCAAACACATAGTTTTCCTTAAGCCTTATAACGCCGTCAGCCTTGATACCGTCGATATAAACTTCAAGAGTTGAGAAGTCCTCCATATCGTACCAGATAAGAGTATCTTCAGCTACATCAAATCTGAGCTGTTCGGTTACCGCATAGCGGACAAGACCGCCCTCCTTTAAGGGATATGCGTCAATTCTTATGATTTCATCATCCTGAATAATTACCTTTGCAAAAGTACCGATGTAGTTGTATGTTTCGGTTGTAACCTTTTTGTCCTCGTAGTATACCGCAACGTCCTCGCTAAGCTCATATGTCTTGTCGGCGTTCTTAAGATGAATATACTTAATATCGCTTACGCTTATGTCGCTGTTTTTATCGAGTTTGTTTACTTCATCGATATAATCGAACTGAACGTCCGAGCCTTTCTTTACCTCAATGAAAACGATTTCATCGGTATCGGTATCAACGTAAATATATCCGCTGCCGCCGATTGCTGAAACATCAATCTTTTTTGACGCAAAAAGCTTTTCCGTCTGTCCCTTTCTGTCACCGCCGATATATTTTACCTCGATACTGTTGTCCGAGGTATCTGTGTTTAAAAAGTCTGCTCTGTACTTCTTAACGCCCAGTAAATCCTCGGCAACGGTTGTTTCCGTGCTTTTTGTATACGAAATTCTGTCGCCCTCGTAGGTAATATCGTACGTATATGCTTTATGCATATTGTAAACCATCATTGCGGCGTCTGCCTTAGTGATGGTTGCTCCGCCCGATGTGCCGTTAAAGAGATAGCTGTCACGGGCAACCTCCATATAACCGTTGGGGTATCCGCCTCTTAAGTTTGCAATAGGCTCGGCTTTCATTGTGCGGACAGCCATTGCGGCAGCCTCTGCAACGGAAACCGCTCTTGACGGGTAGAACATTCTCTCGTCATTTAATGTTACTATTCCGAGTCTTAATGCTGCCTCGGATACCTTCCACGCCTGGCTTCCTGCCGAAACATCGGCAAAGCTCTGAGCGTCGCCCACGATTGTGCCGTAATCAAAGCCTGCGGCTTTGATGAAATAATCGGCAGCCTGTGTTCTTGTAATTTCTGAATTATCTATTATTTCCGAATCGCCGAAAATTCCGAATGCCTTCAAGTAGCTTTCAACCTCCGAGGATACTGCGCTTTTAGCGGCGGTGTCCTCGCCGCCCTCCGCCGCAAATGCGGCGAAAGGCGTGATAAGCATAGCAATGGACATAAGAATTGCCAGACTGTTTTTCCATAATTTATTCATACTTCTTTTTTCCTTTCTCTGCCCGAACTTTGATTACAGCTTTAAGGAGAGCTGGTAGAGTACCTTTGCTGCCATAGCTCTTGTTACACTGCCGAACGGGTCGAACTTATTGTCGCCCACTCCGCTTACAAGACCCCAGCGGTAAAGCTCTCTGATTGCTTCCTGTGCATAATCGCTTGCTGTGTCACTGAACTGAATATCCGAATAAATCTCCGACATCTTAATATTGTCTGTCTTTATTGCACGGTATATAATCGTGCACATATCCTGTCTTGTGATGTCCATACCCGTTCCGAAATTGTTATCGTCAATTCCGTTTATAAGTCCCGACTTTGCGGCAATGGTAACGAATTTTGCATACCATGCGTCCTTATCCATATCCGCAAATTCTGCCGGGTCATATTGGTATGTGTCATAACCCAATACGTTTACAATTATCTTTGCAAACTGTTCACGGGTTATTGTGTCGTTCGGTCTGTAAGTACCGTCGTCAAAGCCGTTTATGTAGCCCTTCTTTGCAAGGTAGAGAATAGCGTCCTTTGCCCAGGGTACGTCTGCAATGTCGGTAAAGTTATCGGCATTTCCGGTGTTTGTATCATCGGGCTTTGTATCGGGGCTCGGAGCCCAGTCATCGGGTTTAACGCCGTTGTTACGGCTTGCACTTCCGTTGTCTGAACCGCCGCCCTGCTGACCGCCGCCCTGCTGGGTGTTCTTCCTTGCGGTAAACGAATATGTTCCGTTTACGTTTGCAACGGCTGTGGCATCTGCCTGTGCGTTGTAAACCTCGCATCTGCCCGAAACGGTAAGATTTGCCGTTCCTGCAGTAACGGTTGAGAATTTAACCGTCATAAGTGTTCCCGTAAGAGTATTTCCGTCTTTTGTACCGGAAATTGTTACACTGCCGCTTTCCGTCTTAACCGCTGCGCCGTCAGGCGTGTCGGTTACAGCCTTTGCGCCGTTCAATGCAACATATGTCGGGTTGTACGAAAGCTTAATCGTGTAGTTGTTTACCGTTTCGTTTCTGTCAGCCGGCATTGCCACCGTAACAGTCGTGGTTGAACCGGTTGATGTGCTTGACATAACCGTTGTGATTGCCGGAACGGTATAGTCGATTGTAGCCGGAGTATCGGCATTTGTTGTAAGCGTTGTATTGTATGTGCCTGTCATTCCCTCTGCCGAAGCCGCACCGCTGATGTTCAGCGTGTACTGCGTATTCTGCTTAAGCGGTTCAAGGAAATTAAGCGTATACAGCTTTGTGTTATTGTCATATGCGCCGTAGAAGCCTACATATTTTGTCTCCTCACCGTCGGCGTAGCTTAATGTTACGCCGTTTGACGTAAGAGTTTTGGCGTCCATATCCTCCGAGAACTGAACCATAAGCGACTTTGCGCCTGCCGACATTGACGGCGACGTTGTACCCTTATCGTCCTGTATTCTTGAAACCGACCAGGCAGCGCCCGTATCGATTGTCATCTGGTCAACGTAGAATATAGGTCCTGTTTCCTGCTGTGAGCTGTTGTAACGGAATGAGTACTGCGTTGCTTTCGCATAATCCATTGCCTGGCTCTGCGATAAGCCGTTTGCCGTACCCGAGCAAGCGTCGGGGAGTTCTTTAAGCGGAATATCAACGTATACCCACTTTTCCAAAGCGGAAACGTAGTCCGAAACCTTAACCGCCGAATACATTGTTGTGGTTGTGCCGGCAACCGAGCCGCCGATACCAACGCCCACTTCAAATTTGCTTAAATCGGCGTTTCTGTCTGCCCACAGCCAGAAGCCGAGGTGACCGCCGTTGTCACGGTAATTCTTTATGTCTATTTTTCCCGAAAGCGCACCCGTTACGGTATTTGCTTTTCTTGTTGAGAAGTCGAACTTCATCGACTTTTTGCCGATAATTGACTTTGTTGTTGTTTCACTCATTTCAAGACCTGCCATAGGCGCTCTCGATAACGAGGAGTCAAGTGCATCGTCATAGATAACAGCCGATGTGTTCATCTTCGGGTTTTTGATTACAAACTGTTCCGTCTGCGTTTCGTTTGATGTTGCGCCTGCCGCATTTACGGCACGTACACCGAATACGAGCGCCGTATCGTAGGAAACGTTTTCAACAGTGTATGTAACGTCGTTTGTTTCGGCAATCTTTTCGCCGTTTAAGTAAATGTAATACTTTTCGGCAAAATTCGGAGCCGCATATGAAAGCTCAACCTGATTAAGGTTTTTAACCTCATAGCCGAGATTTGTAGGTCTGCCGAGGCACGAAGCCGTTACGGTTATGGGGTTTGTGGCGAGTGATTCGAGATTGTTTGTATCAACCGCCGTCATTGTGTATGTGTAATCATTGTGTTCAACAAACTCCGTATCTCTGAACGAGGTTTCGTCTGCGCCGAACGTTCTGTAGAGCGAGCCGTTTCTGTAGAGTCTGTATTCCTTTAAGTCACCGAACAGCGGAGCCTGCCATGAAATGTCAACCGCAAGCTCTGTTGTAGCCGATTCCTGTGAAGCTGCCTGAACTTTTCTCGGGTGGTCGATTGTACGGATTGTTGTTTCATCACTCTGCATTACCGATTTTGTACCGTACTCGTCTACCGCCTCAACCTCGTACTTGAACTTAACGCCTGCGGGGAAGTTGCCGTTCTCGTAATAGTCCACGTACTGGTTCTTTGTTGTTTCTCCGATAAATCTTCTCTCACCGTCGCCGTCTGTTCTGTACACATTGTACTTAACGGCTTTGTCGGCTGTGTGAGTCCATTTTAATATTATTTTATCTTCTTTAACATCATAAATTCTGAAATCCGTTTCCGGTGCAATGTTTGTTACGAACGAATTTCCGCAGTAAATGTAACCGCTTGTGTATGCCGGTGTTTCAAAAAGCGGATCGCTTTCATTGTTGTTACCGTCACGTACACGGCGCATAAAGCCCATAATTCTTATTGCTTTCCAGTCAAGGTCCTGAACAACATCGGGAGTATTTGCAGCTGCCCATTCGTTGTTTCTCATATTCTGGAATGCGTGCGGGTTTGCAAGGGTGAAATCCTTAAGCGGAATTGCGATAGTTGTTGTCGCACCCTTGTCTGCGTCCGTGATGTAATCGGTCACGGGAACTGCAACGTAGTTTCTCGAATCGGCATGGCTGCCGTCAGAAGCCGAGTCACCCATCATAAAGTAAAGGTTATCGAGCGGAACTTCTTCGTCAATCTTTATTGTAAAGATTGCATAACCCGTATCTTTAACATTATTTATGTTATAGGAAGCTTTCTGGTTACCATTGTCGCCGCCCTTCGCTTCGAGATAAGCTATACCGGCTGTCATATAACCTCTGTAAACCTTTATCTGCCATTTTCCCGGCTCATCGTACTGGCTGTACTCCTTGAAGTTTGCCGGATTTAAGTTATATCTTAAAATCTGACCTGTACCCATTCCGGGGATTGACGCTGCGTTTACATTTGACTGACCGCCGCCGTTTTCGGTATACGGGTTTGAGTATGCCGCTCTGTCGCCCGCCCATGAGAAGTCACGTACATTCGGGTTCCACACGATTGTATTGGCGCCTTCTGCCGGAAGTTCCTCGCCGCCGTCGTCCTCGGATACCTCAGCCGTTACGGTATTGCCGAACGGTGAGTACATATCATACTCGCTTTCATGTATTCTCAGTTTATATGAATATTCAATTTCAACTTCGGGGGTTGTATCCACATAAACGTATTTTCCGTTTTCTAAAGTAAAATCATCATCGGCAAGCTCCAGCGTTGTGCTGTAAGTGCCGTTTGTTCTTACAATTTCATATTTGTCGATTGTTCCGATTGAGGGTTTTGTGAACGAAAGCTGTATTCCGTTTCTTACTTCAGCCTCTAAATCGGTAACCGCCGGAATACTTACAACGCTCATCTTCGAGAAAGAAATTCTTCCCGATGATGTCGGTTTCGGGTCTGCGTTCTTTCTCACAATACCCATACCGGAGAACTTTGACACGTCAAAAGTCTGACCGTCGACAAAGTTCACTGCGCCGTCAGCCGTAAATCTTGAAAGGTCAACGGTAACGGTTGTATACCCGTCCTTTACGTCGGGTGTGCCGTTTTCGTCTTTATCGGCTGTGAAGTATTCGTCTGCGCTTATACCTGCTATTGCACCGTTTGACGAATGAACAGTCAGGTAAAGATTTGATAAATCAACAGTGTGTGCCGCTGTGAGCGTGTACACAACCTTTGAATAATCTTTTATTTCGCTCAAATCCTTTGAGCCGGAGTTTTTCAGTTCTTCACTGAAACCCACCCATTCTTTTCCGGTCTGTACGGACGTATAGTTTATATCCGTCCATGCAATCTGTCTGCCGGCAGAATTGGTTATGCCTTTTGCCTTTGCAGCCGAAAGGCTGTTATTGTATACTTTTGCCTCATTGGGGCTTGCCGCAACCGTTGAGCGCATAGTAAATGTAACCGCTTCACGTGCGTCCGTGTCATCTGCCGCCGATGCAATCACCGTCGGGAACTGCATAGCCAGCATTGACAGGATAAGAAGCATTATTAGATTTTTTTTCATATAATCCTTTCCTCCTAATGTATTGGATTGTCTGAATTCCCCGTATTTCTCAAAAATACGGTAACGATGACCTGTCGCAATGCGGCAGGCCATCATTAACCTGTTTAACCGTTCGTATAGGGATTATAATATAATTTTTTAGCCGTTAATCGTTGCAAGGATACCCTCTGCATCGGTAACGCCTGCCGGTACAAAAGCGTTTGTAACATTTGCACCGTTTGCAAGTACTCTGTAAATGTAAGCGGCTGTGAAGAACTTACCGTCCTCGGTGAGGTTCTTGCCGTTTACGAATACTGCCGAGCCTTCATATGTTGAAGTCATCTGATCGTGCGAGTCGATATAATAAGCTCCGATTATATCGGCTGTTGAATCTACCGCAGGAACTATACCGCCTGCCGAAAGACTTGTTATAAAGCTGGAGGTATTGAAGAAGTCCTCATTACCTACAACTTCGTCAATATATGCCTTGAAGTTATCCGACTGTGCTTCATAGAAAGCATCGTCAAAACCTGTCGGCTGGCTTGCGTAAATCTTAGCTGCCGGCGAAGCTTCTCTTATCTTTGCAACAACTACCGGAATTTCCGTGTAAGCCGCTCCCGTACCTGCCGCATAGTAAGCGTCTATTCCGTCATATATTGAGTTATCCTGAAGGATTACATAATCCCAGTCGCCCTCGCCTATAACGTCGTTTAACGAAACGAGGTCAGCACTTACCGTGCCGTTTACCGACTTGGTGTATACAACATTGTCTTTTGCTATGTTGGTGTAGTGATTGTTCATTGTTGCACCGTTTGCATAAACGCTTGTAACGTTAAGCGCTTTACCTGCTGCCGCACCGATTTCATCTAAGTAGTCAACAGCCTGAGCCGCAACTTCGTCACCGATTACAAGAACTGTTGTTCCCTTAGGTGTTGCAACCGCTTCGTCACACTCCGGAGTCATATCGCTGTTCCAGATGAATGCCTTTAACGTATCCGTTGCAAGAACATTATCAAATTTAATCGACTGTGCTGTTGCACTTCCGAGAGCAACAGTCTTAACCGACTTCAATACGCCGTCTGCGTCATACAATGCCGCATAACCTCTTGTTCCTGTTGCTACTGCCATAAGGTCGGCTTCCATAGTGCCTGCCTTCGTATACTTTGTTTCAGTCTTGGCATCACCCGTACCTGCATAGATTGCAATCGAGCTTGTTGTCGGAACGGTTATCTGTGCCGTTGCCGCTGCCGATAAAACATTGTCGTATGTCGGTGAAACCGTCTTAACTTCATAAGTATGGTCACCGCCTCTAACTGTTGTATCGGTGTATGATACGCCGTCAACAACCGTTAATCTTCTGCCGTCTCTGTAGATGGCATATTTCGATACGTTTTCAACAGCCGCATCTTTCCATGTAAGCGTTACGCCCGATGAAGTGTATGCCGCACTTAATTCTCTCGGAGCGGCAGTGTCTACGATGTACATATTCTTTATGCTGTATTTGATACCGCTTGCGTTCTTGAAGTTCTTTCTTGCAACGCCTGCGCCCTTGAACATATGCATATATTTTGCAAAATCGTAGTCGTTTGTGTTATCTGCTGCGAGCAATGATGCAAAGCTTCCCTCACGCGTCTTTACGTACTTCATTTCCGGCTCAGCCGCATTTGTGAATGCCGAAAGCGGAATAGCTACTCTCTGATAGCCGCCGATTGTTGTGTCGTAGTAATCCTTAACGGGTACACCTCTTACGATTGCATTATAAACTCTGCCCTTACCATAGTTCGGTTTTCCGTTTACATGGTTCTGAATCTCCTCGCCGGATTTTGCAAATTCAACGGTGAAGTATGAACCGTCAAGATTTACAGCTTTGCCGTTAGGCTCTTGGAACGATACGTCCATAACAAGGTATCCGCCCTTATGAGCGCTCATATCCTTGATTGTTCCGAGGTTTTCGTTGTACTCGAAACCGCCGAGACCGTATTCGTGTGAAACGAGTCCGTGATCGTTTCCTTTGTCATCTGTAAACTGTACATTGTCAAGGATTTTACCTTTATTCTTGTTTGTTGCTTCTACGCTGTCATCATATACATAGTTGCTGTCAACAAGCCAGTAGTCGGCACGTCTGTTTTCGCCGCTACCTGTTACCTGTGCGCCCCAGTAATCCTCGTATTCGCCCCAGACGTTTACTTTTGTACCTGTGTACCAATGTGAGGATACGGTGTCGGTCAGATTTCCGCTTGTGTCCTTACCTGTTCCGACTTCTTTTTCCTTACCTACCTGCATATCGCTTACAAGCTCGCTCTGTGTTTCGGGAGCATTGTAATAGAATTTTTCGCTTACTGCTTCTGCGCCGTAAGCTGTGTCTTTTGTTATAACATAGTAAACTGCCTCATCTTCAGCGCCTATGTTTGTATCGAGGTATTCCGAACCTGTTACGTCTATGTACTGCTTCTGTCTGTTGATTTCCTTAACAAGAATTTGCTTAACATCTGTATCTGTTGAACGTTTCCATGAAACCTTAGCACCGTTTGCTGTCTTTTCAGCCTTTACATTTTTAGCAGCAGTAGGTGCAACGATTGCAACATCCTTAATCTGTGATGTGAATTCAACCTTATTCTTTGCGTCCATACGTGCGATACCTGCCGTTCTTATCATAGCAGGGTTAAACGTATTCGCATGATCTTCACTCGAAAGCGTTTGCTTTGAAGCATACTTATTGAATGATGAATTATTGGTAAATTCCGAGAACGGAATCGTGATTGTCTGGAATCCGCCCTTTGCGGTATCATAATAATCCTTAAGCGGTACACCGGCAAAGCTGATTGCACGGTAGTTACCTGCGCCGTTTCTCCATGTAGCAGCCGTTCCGTTCGGAGCTTTTATTGCGTCAAGCTTTTCTGCGTCGATATATGTTGAGCCATACGGGAAAGTTTTTTCCATATCGCCTTCCCAATACCAGCCTAAATCCCACAGATTTTTATAATAACCTACTGCAAGATATACACCGTCAAGATTCTGACCCTCAACATTAATGATATACGAGATTGCGCCGTTATCGGCATATTCTCTTGCGTCTATGACCTGCGCAGGGAAGATGTTTCCTGTCTTTTTGGGATCCCAGAAAGGCATAAAGCCTCTGTAGCCCCAACCTGTTGACGGCTCAATCATATTGTCCGCACCTGTTTTCGGGTTGCCGATAATTCCTGCGCCTGACGTACCCTCTGCACGGGTAACAAGCTGATTCTCGGTAAGAGTATTATCATTTATATATGTTGTCCATACTCTATTTTCAAATGTACTGCCACTTGTATTGTCATAATCAAGATATGTATTGTCGCTGCCTATAGCATAAGCATACGTATTTATATAATCGCTCCAGTTGCCGTTTACAAACAATCTCTGCTTAAGCGCTGTTGTTTCTACAGGCTTGTTAAACACAACCTCATCTGTCGAAGCTGATGTATTATATGTTGCATTGATTGCGATTACAGAATACTTAACTTCAATCTCTGTATTTGTTGTGTCAACGTCCTCATCCAAGTAGTCAGTCTGTCCTTCGGGGACATCTATATATGTAACATCACCGTCTACGGTTTTCTTAATCTGATATGTAACATCATCATTTACATCGTCCCATGAAAGCTGTACCTTACCCGAATCGTTAGCCGTCGCCGTAAAGTTCGCCGGTGCCGATGTTGCAACTATGGCAACGTCCTTTATCTTTGAAGTAAAGTTTACAGCCTTTGTACCCGAATCTTTACGTGCGATACCAACCGTTCTTATCATAGCAGGGTTAAATGTCTTATCATGATCCGCACTTGTGATAATATCCTTTGTGCCTGTGGATTTACCTGCATACTTATTGAAAGAAGAGTTATTTGTAAATGCCGAGAACGGAACTGTAATTCTCTGGAAGCCGCCCTTTTCAGCGTCATAATAATCCTTAAGCGGTACGCCTGCAAATCTTATTCTCTGATAATTGACAGTACCTCTTCTCCATGTAGCTTCCTTTCCGTTCGGAGCTTTCATCTCATCAAGTTTTTCTGCGTCAAGATATGACGATGTGTATGAGAAAGTTTTTTCCATATCGCCCTCCCAGTACCAGCCTAAGTCTATAAGACTGCTGTAATAACCTACCGTGAGGTATACATCATTAATATCCTGACCATCAACGTTAATATCATATGAGATTGCGCCGTTGTCGGCATAGCTTCTTGCGTCTATAACGCCTGCGGTATGAGGATTGTTGTCAATTTCCGAGCGAAGTACAAATCCTCTGTAGCCCCAGCCCGATGCCTGTTCAATCATATTGTCTGCACCTGTTGACGGGTTAGCCATTATCCCTGCGCCGTTCCAGCCTTTCGGACGTGCAACAAGTGCGCTTGCATCAAGAGTATTATCGTTTATTTCTGCCGACCACACTCCGTCTGCGAATGTGCTTCCGTTGTAATTATCATAGTCCATATACTGGCTTGCATAGCCTATGCCGTACGCAAATGTGTTTATGTAATCACTCTCGTTACTATTTACAAACATCTCCTCTTTAAGAGATGATGTTACCTCTGTTGAGGTTGTGTCCTCTGCGTGCGAAACAGCAGGGAACGAAATGCATGTCATTGCCATTACCGCTGACAATAATTTAGCAATTCCTTTTACTTTCATTTGGATTGTTCCTCCTTTATTATATTTAAAAGTAGTTAGGGGTTTCTTTGCAGGAACTGCTATGCAGTTCCTGCTCAAAATATTTTGAG
>ERZ808246.559-NODE-559-length-30468-cov-63.615658_pt1 | contig 30468 bp, 23 predicted proteins | sample MGYA00521083_ERZ808246 | MGnify/ENA primary metagenome ERZ808246 (study PRJEB31516, sample SAMN03275577) | gut metagenome | biome: mammalia-associated habitat; material: feces | host: Papio cynocephalus | place: Kenya | collected 2012-07-07 ...
TGATGCTCACCTCGCTGTATTGGAGGCGCACCAACAAGTACGGCGCCATCGCGGGCATGCTGTCCGGCACCGCCACCGTGCTCATCTGGCACAACTTCATCAAGCCGCTGGGTGGCGTGTTCGCCATCTACGAACTGCTGCCGGCGTTCATCATCTCGCTGCTGTTCATCGTGGTGGTCTCGCTGCTCACGCCGGCGCCGAGCGCCGAGGTGCTGCACGAGTTCGACCATTATCTTGATGATCCGGACGACCGTCACGTCGACGACGATCTGGTCGCCGCCGAAATCGCGGCGGGGGAGAAGCGCGCTCAGATCTAAGTCGCTTAGCGGAACGGCATTCTCCAAATCTGCCACAAATAAGCGGATCGGCCGCGCTCCCAAGGGAACACGGCCGATCCGCTTATTTGTCAGTGCCGTTTGCGCGGCTCAGTAGCACATGCCCATGGCCTCGCGCACCTGCTCCAGCGTCTCGTTGGCGATGGCGTTGGCCTTCTTGTTGCCCTCGGCAAGCACGTCGCGCACGTAATCCATGTCCTTGGCCAGTTCCGCGCGGCGCTCGCGCATCGGGGCGAGATAGTTGTTCACGGACTCCACCACGTACATCTTCAGCGCGCCTGCACCGGCATCGCCGATCTCCTCGGCGATCTCCTTCGGGTCGCGGCCGGTGGTGAGGCCGGCGGTGGTCAGCAGCGCGGAGACCTCCGGGCGGTTGATCGGGTCGAAGGTGATGCGGCGTTCGGAATCGGTGCGGCTCTTCTTGATGAGCTTGGCGGTCTCCTCGGCGGTGGCGCTCAGCATGATGGAGTTGCCGCGGGACTTGCTCATCTTCTGGCCGTCGAGGCCCGGAATCTCCGGCGCGTCGGACAGGATGGCATCCGGCTCCGGGAACACGGGGTTCTTCTTGGCGTAACGCTCGTTGAAGCGGCGCGCGATGGTGCGGGTCAGCTCGATGTGCGGCAGCTGGTCCTTGCCCACCGGCACGATGTTGCCCTTGCAGAACAGGATGTCGCATGCCTGATGCACCGGGTAGGTGAGCAGCAGGCCGGTCAGCGCGTGGCCGGAGGCCTCCATCTCGGCCTTCACGGTCGGGTTGCGGTGCAGTTCGGATTCCGTGACGAGGGACAGGAACGGCAGCATGAGCTGGTTTTCGGCCGGAACGGCGGAATGCGTGTAGATCATGGTCTTTTCCGGGTCGATGCCGGCGGCCATGTAGTCGAGGATCAGGTTGAGCACGTTGTCCTGGATGTGCTCGGTGGTGTCACGGTCGGTGATCACCTGGTAGTCGGCGATGATGATGTTGGTGTGCACGCCCTTGTTCTGCATCTCCACACGGCTGCGCAGCGTGCCGAAATAATGGCCCATATGCAGACGGCCGGTCGGGCGATCGCCGGTGAGCATGGTGAACTTGCCTGGGTTCTTTTCGATCGCGGCAAGGGTCTCGTCCGAACGCTTCTTTGCGGCGAGGAAGCTGGCGCTCATTTCGTTGCCGACAGCAGTGATCTGCTGCTCCTGGGTTTCGTCCGTCATATGTGTCCTTTTCTTAAGAAAATCAACGATTTTATCGTAAAAGTCTGAGCCGACAACGAAATAATGCTCAATAAGTGGTACTCTCTTGTTTGATGAATTGATAGCACAGTAATCTCAGGGGGTCAGATGGGCCGCGGACGTCAGAAAGCCAAACAGCAGAAAATAGCCCGAAAGCTCAAGTACCTGACCACCGACACCGATTACGATGAGCTTGCCAAGGAGCTCGGTGCGCAGGAGCCTGGTTCGGGTTCCTTCGACCCGTTTGCCGATATCGAAGCCAAGTATGCCCACGATGTGGACGCCGAAGATGAGACCGCTGGGGATGGTCAGGCATCTTCCGATTCCGTTGACGACCTCGATGAATACGCCAAGTGGGCCGCGGAAGCCGCGGCGAAGGCCACCAGTGGTGAGTTCCCGGCGGCAAAGGCCGCGCCGAAGCCGCACAAGCCCATCCCGATGCCGGTGCCCAGCGCGCTGAAGCCGAAGAAGCAGGATTAGCCCTGCAAGGATTTTTAAAAATGAATGGCCCGTGGTTCAAGCCACGGGCCATTTTCTCATGTCACGTTATGCCGTGTTGCATTGTGGCGGTCACGTTGTTGCGGTCATGCCAAAGGCAGCAGACCGCTCAGGTCGTCGCGCTCGCCGACGGCGGTGATGCGTCCCGCGTCCTTCTCCTCTTGCCAGCTGGTGATGCCGGTGGCGAGACGCATCCATACGTCAGGGTCGAGCTCGATGACGTCCGGCGGCGTGAGATTGTGCGGATCGGACGCTGGTCCGTCGAGTATCTTGATCGCGCCCCATGGCGCGACGCGCACCTCCACGCCCTCGCCGGGCGCCTTCTTCTCAAGCAGATACAGCGAATACCGCACCGCCATCGCCCATAGCTGGCGAGGCAGCCGCGGAAAGAAGCCAAGCCGGAAATCGCGGGCGGCGGCATCGTCGGCCGGCATATGCTTCTCGAAAATGTCGTGCGCCGCTTCCTGCCATTGTTTGAAGGCGGCGCGCCCCCTGCCTAAGTCCTGTTCTCGTATGACAGCCATACCCGTATTGTGCCGCGCGCAAACGACTACGATGTTCGATATGACGTTATCGGCTTGCCTGCGCCGATTCCTTTCGGCCGCATGGTGGGAGGCCTCATCCCGTTGCATCGCTTTTTGCATTGTTTTGCAAATTTTTGCAAACGAGTGCCGACAAGCGATTACTAGAGATTTCGTCTTTTTCCGATTGCGTAGTATGCTGTACATGAGAACGTATGCATGATGTTACTTGGTGTTCATGCGGCCGCAAATGCAAGGACGCTGGAGTAAGGCATAATGTTCCTGGAGAGTATCCGTCAAAGGGAGTCAATCAATGACTGAAATTACCGCACCGAAGTCCGCGGTCACCGCGGAACAGTTCGCTGACGAGATTCGTGAGCAGCTGAAGTACACCCAGGGCGTCACCGTCGAGCAGGCCAAGCCGGCCGATGTGTACGTCGCCGCGTCCGCCGCAGTGCGTCGCCATCTCATGGATTCCTGGATGAAGACCCAGGCCGACATGGTCAACGGCAACACCAAGGCCGTCGGCTACCTGTCCGCCGAGTTCCTCATGGGCAAGCAGCTGGAGAACGCGCTGCTCAACGCCGGCCTGACCGACCAGTTCAACAAGGCCGTCAAGGACCTTGGATTCTCCGCCCAGGAAGTCATCGACGCCGAATACGAGCCGGGTCTGGGCAATGGTGGCCTGGGTCGTCTGGCCGCCTGCTTCATTGACTCCCTCGCCTCCCTTGGCGTGCCGGCGTTCGGCTATGGCATCCAGTACAAGTACGGCATCTTCAAGCAGGAATTCGATAAGGACGGCAAGCAGGTCGAAACCCCGGATTACTGGCTGGCAAACGAGGAGCCGTGGGGCCATATCGACTACAACCGCGACCAGAAGGTCTCCTTCGGCGGCGAAGTCGTCGAAGAGAACGGCAAGAAGGTCTGGAAGCCGGCTTGGTCCGTGCGCGCCGTCCCGGTCGACTACATGGTTCCGGGCTACGCCTCCGGCCGTGTGAACACCCTGCGTCTGTGGTCCGCCAAGAGCTATGACGAGTTCGATCTGCTCACCTTCAACAAGTCCGAGTACCTGGACGCCGTCAAGCCGCAGGTCGAGGCCGAGAACATCTCCAAGATCCTGTACCCGGAGGACTCCACCCCGCAGGGCAAGGCGCTGCGTCTCGAGCAGCAGTACTTCTTCGTGTCCGCCTCCATCCACGACGCCATCCGCGTCTTCTACCCGGGCCAGGACAAGCCGGATCTGACCACCTTCCCGGACAAGATCACCTTCCAGCTCAACGACACCCACCCGGTCATCGGCATCCCGGAGCTCATGCGCGTGCTCATGGACGAGTACGGCTACGATTGGGACACCGCCTGGAAGATCACCAACAAGACCTTCAACTACACCTGCCACACCCTGCTTCCGGAAGCCCTGGAAGTGTGGCCGTCCAAGCTCATCGGCGAACTGCTGCCGCGTCACCTCGAGATCATCGAGAAGATCAACGACCAGTTCGAAGCCGAGCTCAAGGCCAAGGGCGTTGACGCCGACACCATCAAGGACATGGCCATCTACACCGGCGACTCCGTGCGCATGGCGTACCTCGCCACCTACGGCGGCTCCCACGTCAACGGCGTGGCCGAGCTGCACTCCCAGCTGCTCAAGGACGTCACCCTGAAGAACTTCTCCGACGTGTATCCGGACAAGTTCACCAACGTGACCAACGGCGTGACCCCTCGCCGCTTCATCAAGCTGGCCAACCCGCGCCTGTCCGACCTCATCACCGAGGGCCTGGGCACCGACAAGTGGCTGAGCGACCTCGAGCTGCTCAAGGGCCTCGTCCCGCTGGCCGATGACGACGAGTTCGTCAAGAAGTTCGCCGCCGTCAAGCAGGCCAACAAGGTCGACTTCTCCAACTTCGCCAAGCGCAAGTACGGCTTCGACATCGATCCGAACACCATGATCAACACCATGGTCAAGCGTCTGCACGAGTACAAGCGCCAGGCCCTGAAGATCCTGTCCGTCATCGCCGACTACGCCGACATCAAGTCCGGCAAGGTCTCCGCCGACGACGTCATGCCGCGCACCATCGTGTTCGGCGCCAAGGCCGCTCCGGGCTACTACCTGGCCAAGCAGACCATCCAGCTGATCAACAACGTCGCCCGCGTCATCAACAACGACCCGGACGTCAAGGGCAAGCTGAACGTCTACTTCCCGTGGAACTACAACATCGAGCTGGCCCAGAACCTCATCCCGGCCACCGACCTCGACGAGCAGATCTCCCAGGCCGGCAAGGAAGCCTCCGGCACCGGCAACATGAAGTTCGCCCTCAACGGCGCTCTGACCGTCGGCACCCTCGACGGCGCCAACGTCGAGATCCGTGAGCGCGTGGGCGCCGAGAACTTCTTCCTGTTCGGCATGACCGAGCCGGAAGTCTCCGCCCTGTACGCCAAGGGCTACGACACCAAGGGCCTGTCCCGCGAATACTACGAGAAGGATCCGCAGCTCAAGGCCGCCATCGACATGGTCGCCGACGGCACCTTCTCCAACGGCGACAAGGACACCTACAAGGACCTCGTCAACGACTGGCTGAACAAGGATTACTTCATGACGCTCGCCGACTTCCGCGCGTACATGGACATCCAGGCCCAGATCGAGGAGACCTACCGCGATCCGATGAAGTGGAGCCGCATGGCCGTGCTCAACGTGGCCAACTCCGGCTACTTCAGCTCCGACCGTTCCATCGAGGATTATTTGGAGCGCATCTGGCACACCGGTCCGCTCGCCTGACGGCTCGCGTCCCGGTGCGCCAGCCGCGCGCTGGTTTCTGCCTCACGGCATAGCCGTTCGGCGTCGCCTACGGACAGCCCACCGGGCTGTCCGCTTGACGGCTCCGCACATTACGCGACGGGCGAACATGTGATGACGAAGGGCCTCCGGGATTTCCCAGAGGCCCTTTCGCATGTCTTGGCATGTCTTGGCCAGGACGCAACGGCCATCATAGGAAAGCCATGAATCACACGAAAAAAGCCCCGCATCGCACGATACGGGGCTTCTTTCCGATCTGCCGAAACGTACGACAGGAAAGGAAGATCAGGCGGCTTCAGGCTCGGCCGCAGGCGCTTCGGCTTCAGGCTCGGCATCCTTGTTCAGACCAAGGTCGACCGGAGAGGAGCTGTTCTCCCACGGTTCCTCCCATGGGTCGTAATCAGGATTCTGCTGCTTATAGATGTACAGACCGACGACGCCGGCAAGCAAAGCTCCGAAGAGCAGCGCGAAGAACTTCCAACCGTTAGAAGACTTGTTCTCCATGACGGCTCCTTTCAAGGTTTCCAAACATTGGTTGGCCTGTTCGTTCAAACCAACTGCGCTTCCCATTTTAATTCGCGGAATGTGTCGATTGGGTGGATTTACGCGCCGGGAATTCCGGCGCATGCCGGTAGTGTTGAGCTATGGCATATCAACGATTCAGTCTGTTTCCCGATTCCCCTTCGTTCAGGGACCTTTTTTCCGCACGTTCGCTGAGATACCGCTGGCGTAACGGCGATCCCGTCATCACCATGATCATCATGGCGGTATGCATCGTTGTATGGCTCATCGAAGCGGTGTTGTATGCCATCTGGCCATCTGTGGGCAACGCGTTCGTGAGCGCCGGCATGCTGATGCCCGCCATGGCCGTGCGCCATCCATGGACCTTCATCACGTCGATGTTCCTGCATCAGCCGAACTCGCTGTGGCACATCCTGTTCAACATACTGACGCTGTGGTGCGTGGGGCCGGTGTTGGAACGGATGATGGGACATTGGCCGTATCTTGCGCTGTACGTGCTGTCCGGCCTCGGCGGCGGCGCCGGATTGATGGTCTGGGCCGTGTGCTCACCGTCGGGTTGGATGACCGCGGCGTACGGCGCCTCCGGCGCTCTGTTCGGCCTGTTCGCCGCGATTCTGGTGGTATACCGCCGTATCGGCATGGATATCCGATCGATGCTGATTTGGATGCTAGTCAACTTCCTGATGCCGGTGATCACGCCGGGCATCGCATGGCAGGCGCATCTTGGCGGCTTCATCATCGGCGGCCTGTTCGCGTGGCTGCTGGTCTCGGGACTGCATGCGTTCCGCGGTAAGAGCCTGGGTTGGCGTGCGACGGTGTACGGTGTGGCGGTGTTTCTTGCGATAGCCGTTGTCGTCGTGTGCTGCGATGTGCGCAATCCGTTGCTTCAGATGACGGAGTGGTGATATTCGGGGGTATTTGACACACACAGTTATCCACAACCGTGGATAACTGTGTGGATAAGTGGGGCAAAAGCTGTGGGTAACTCGGGGATAACGTGGTGAATTGTCCACATGGATATTCACAAAATGGCGGAATGCATGGAATTTCATGGGTGGAAAATGTGGATAACCATTATCCACTCCCCACAAAAATGGGGAAAATCGCCATCGATATTTCGTGGCGTGGGATAGTTTTAAACACGAGATATAGACGTTGTCCACATTCATCCACATTTGTCCACTCGTTATCCACAGACGAATGGGATGATTGGGGTGTATGACGGAAAAACTGGATCGAACGGACGGAAGGTGGTGCGGAACAATGCGCGACGAATCGCATGGTCAATCGCAGGAATGGCCGCGGAACGGATATGACGACGGAATCATGGAAAACCCGTTGATGAACGACGTGACGCGCGCCTTCGTCGAAACGCACCGCAACGAGGACGTGCGCGATCTGGCGCTCAAAGCGAAACGAAAGGAAGACCTTGATTTGCCGATGGCACTCGACCAGATCGCCGGCTGGCAGATCGCACGCAAAAAACTGCCGCAATGGGCCTCGTGTGCGGATATCGTCTATCCCGCGCATATTTCCATGGAACAGTGCTCATCGCAGTTCACAGCACGATATAAGGCCGAAATCGCACGGCGTCTGCTGCAATCGACACAGCAATCGACACCGCAATCAACATCGCAATCGACGGAAAGCACGGCCACCGAGGCGAGCATGGTGGACCTGACAGGAGGATTCGGCGTCGACTGCTCGTATATCGCACGCGAATTCGGACAGGCCACGTACGTGGAGCGTCAGCCGCATCTGTGCAGGCTCGCGGCGCACAATATGGCGGCTTTGGGGCTTGCACACGTGCGCGTGGTGCGTGGGGACGGCGTGGAATACCTCCGTTCCATGGAACCCGCGTGGCTGATTTACATCGACCCCACGCGGCGGGACGAGCATGGCGCGCGCACCTACGCGATCGAGGACTGCACGCCCGATGTGCTGGCGTTGCGCGACGGGTTGCTGGCGAAGGCGCGGTACGTGATGGTCAAACTGTCGCCGATGCTCGACTGGCGCAAGGCGGTGGACGATTTCGCAGGCGCGGTGGCGGAGGTGCACATCGTGTCCACAGGCAACGAATGCAAGGAGCTGCTGCTGGTGCTGGATGGGAGCGATGGGCCGCGCGCGCCGCACGTCTACTGCGTGAACGACGACCAGCGGCTCGACTACGATGCCGCGGCCTACACGCGCGGTCTGCGCATCGGGGAGGCGCCGCTGCCGGAGAATCCGCGTTATCTGTACGAGCCGAACGCGTCGATCATGAAGGCTGGCTGCTTCGATGTGATCGAGGAGCGGTACGGCGTGACGCAGGTCGGGCCGGGCAGCCATCTGTTCGTTTCGGACGCGCCCGTGGCCGGCTTCCCGGGGCGAGGTTTTGCGATTGAGACGGTCGGCGGCATGGGCAAGAAGGAGTTGCGGCGATTGCTTGCTGGTCTGGACCGCGCCAATATCGCCGTGCGTAATTTCCCGCTCACCGCGCCGCAGTTGCGACGGAAGCTCAAGCTGGCCGACGGTGGGGACGCCTATCTGTTCGGCACCACCATGCAGGGCGGCGCGCATGTGTTGTTCCGTACGACGAAAACCGACGTCGGCCGTTAGTACAGGATCCATCCGGCCGATGGGACGAAGATGGGCGGATGGAACGGAAACGGAACGAAAATGAAAAAAGACGCCGAGGAAATCCTGGGCGTCTTTTTTTGAAGGGTTTGGTTCGGGTGGCTTGGTCTGACGGATCCGGAATCCGCGAGCCGACTCAGCGCCACCACATGGTCATGATGAAACCGACCATGATAATCGCGAACGCGATGGCCAGATTCCAGGCGCCGATGTGCGGAATCGGATAGTCGGAGGTCAGGTAGTAGACCACGGCCCACACCAGGCCGATGATCATCAGCGCGCAGAACAGCGGCACGAACCAACGCGGATTGGACTTGGTGCCCTTGATGGTCTCCTCCACGCGGCGGGTGTTTTCCGCCTGACGGTTCATCATGCGTTGCATCTGCGGCGACATGGAATCCTTGTCGACGGTGGCGTTCAGCACCGCCTCCACGCGGTCCATAGGGATGTCGAGATCGTCATCGTTTTCGTCGGACTTGGCGGCAGCCTCGTCGCCAGTGGTCTCTTCCGTACTCGTGCCAGCTTTGGCTTCGGCCTCGGCCTGCCAGTCCTTCTGGTCGTCCGCGGTGGTTTCGTGCAGCTCTTCGTCAGCCATCAGCATAGTCTCCTTAAATCGGCTAAAAGATATAATAGTGGGTGGCCGCGAAAGCGGCGAACCTACGGAGCGAAACTGTTCACAATCGGGACAACCGTCCGTAATCGTCCAGAAAGGCATCATGGCGAAGCACACCGGGAAACACAGCGTGAAACGGTCCAAGGCGGCCGGCGCCGCGGCTTTCCTCGTATTGCTGTTCTCGGGATTCCTGCTCGCCACCAATCTGCGCGTCAACCGTTCCGTGGTGGTGAGCAACGACACCGCCGAACTCGTGGAACAACGCGTGAAAAAAGTGAATTCGCTGCGTTCCGAAGTCGACGCCCTCAGCTCCAGAGTGAACGATCTGAGCAAAACGCTCGACAGCCAGAACTCCGACGGCTCGCAGGACAGCGAGAACGCCGGCAACGGCACCATGCTCCCCGAAGTGGAAGGCCCGGGACTGGTGGTGACGCTCGACGATTCGCCGCTATGGGAGAACATGGTCGACTCCAACGGCTCCAACGCCAACATCAACGATTACGTGGTGCACCAGCAGGACGTCGAAGCCGTGGTCAACGCGTTATGGGCGGGCGGCGCCGAATCCATGAAGATCATGGACCAGCGAGTGCTGTTCAACTCCGCCGTGCGCTGCTCCGGCAATGTGCTGCTGCTGCAAGGTAAGAAGTATTCGCCGCCGTTCAAGATTTCGGCGATCGGCCCGGTGAACGGAATGAGGAAGGCGCTCGACGATTCCACGGAAGTGTCCATATACCGGCAGTACGTCAGCGCGTTCGGTCTGGGATGGCAGGTCGAGGAGAAGGACAAGCTGCATTTCGAAGCGACCGACGCACTGCAACAGCCGCTGCAGTATGCGAAAGCGGTGAATGACGGCGCAAGCGACGAATCGCAAGAGGGGAAATAATAACAGATGAGACATGTGGCCCAGAAAAGCGGCGGACGTGCCAAAGGCGCGCTATGGACAGTGCTTGGCATCCTCGCCGAACTCATGCTGACCGCAGCCGTGGTGTGCGCGCTGTACATCGCATGGCAGATGTGGTGGACGGGCGTGCAGGCCGAACACAACCAGATCGAAGCCCGCCAATCCGTATCATGGTCCGATCCGAAGCAATCCGGCAACGTCACCGTGGCCAAAGCCCAGGAGGGCGACCCGCCCATACAGCCGCAAAGCGCCACGGAAGGAGAACTCATCGCCCAAGTCTACATACCGCGATTCGGCAGCCAGTGGGAACGCAACCTCGTGGAAGGCACGGACCTGACCCAGCTCAACAAGCACGGCCTCGGCCACTACACGGACTCGCAGATGCCCGGGCAAATCGGCAACTTCGCCTTCGCTGGACACCGCAACGGCTACGGACAGCCGCTCGGCGACGTCGACAAGCTGCAGGAGGGCGACCCGATCATCATCCGCACGCAGGACTACTGGTACGTATACCACTACACCAGCTACAAAATCGTACTGCCGACGCAGATAGAAGTTGTGGCGCCCAACCCCGAGAAACCCGGCGCGACGCCGATCAAACGCATGCTGACCATGACCACATGCGAGCCGAAATACTCCACCCCAACGCATCGCTGGGTCAGCTACGCCGAATTCTCCTACTGGGCGAAAGTGTCCGACGGCATCCCCCAGGAACTGGCCTCCACGGACGCGAACGGCAAAGTCAAATTCGTCAACAACGAGCATCCATCGTTCGCCTCGTCCATCGGCACGCTGAAACCATGGATCCTGGGCGCGCTCGCCGTCTACGTGATCGTCTTCATCTCCGCTGCCGTGGCATGGCGGTGGCCGTACATCGCCGACGTGCGCGAAGGACGCCGCAAGAAGCCTGATTTCAGCCTGTACGGAAGCCTTATGCGGCTGCAGCCAGGCGTATTGCCGATCCGTCTGCTGTTGATGGCGCTGCTGCTGTTCGCCGCCGCCGCATCCTGCTTCGAATGGCTGTTCCCGTGGGCCGCATCGACCATTCCGATGCTGCGGGAGATGTCGAACTACACGGCGGTGTGATCCGGCGCGCGCCTGCTGCGTGAGACACGGACGGCGCGGCGCCCCGCCACGCACGTACACTGCTGTTCAAACGTTGGCTGTTCAGACGTTGATTGGAGCAAGATGACCGATTCCGCACGCATTTTGGTGGTCGACAATTACGATTCGTTCGTCTATACGATCGTCGGCTATGTGAAGACGCTCGGCGCCACCGTGACCGTGGTGCGCAACGACGCGATAGACCCGTCACAACCGGGCGTGATCGACGACTACGACGGCGTGCTGATCTCCCCAGGCCCCGGAGCCCCGTCCGAATCGGGCGCCAGCGAGGACATGATTCGCCTGTGCGCGAAGCTGGACAAGCCTATGTTCGGCGTGTGCCTCGGCATGCAGGCGCTCGCCGAGGTGTTCGGCGCCACCGTGAGCCACGCGCCGACCATCATGCATGGCAAAACCAGCCAGGTGGAGCATATCGATGACGAGATCTTCAAAGGCGTGGCCAATCCGATGATCGCCACACGCTACCATTCCCTGGCCGTGGAACCGGATTCCGTGCCGGACGAGCTGGTGGTGACCGCATGGACGCAGGACGACCACATCGTGCAGGGCATCAAGCACCGCAGCAAGCCGATGTACGCCGTCCAGTTCCATCCGGAATCCGTGATGACGCAGGACGGCTACCGTCTGCTGGCGAATTGGCTGAAGGTGTGCGGACAGGATTCGGCTGTGGAGAAGTCGATCGGATTGCAGCCGAAGGTGATCAAGTAGTTTCCGACGATTCGCGGGAATATGGAGGGCATATGAAAAGGGAGCGGTGTTGAACCGCTCCCTTTTCATATCACCGGTCAGCCGGCTGGCTAATTGCTGTTGCTGTTTTGCTGTTGCTGCTGCTGGTTGCCATTGCCATTGCCATTGCCATTGCCGTTGCCGTTGTCGTCACCGTTATTGTTGTTGTCGTCGTCATCGCTGCCGGTGGACTGGCTCTTGGTGGTCAGCGTGATGGTGGTGCCGGCGTCGGCCTTGCTACCGCCGTTCGGGCTCATGCCGGTCACCAGGCCGTCCGCAGGGCCGGAAACGGACACCTTCAGACCGACACTTTCCAGCAACGCCTTCGCATCCACACAGCCCATGCCGACCACATTCGGCACATTGACCTGCTGGCGTCCGGTGGACACCCAGATGGTCACCGGGGAACCGGCTTCGACGGTGCTGCCCTCGCCGGGGTCGATGCGCGTCACGGAACCTTCGGCCACGGTATCGGAGGATTCGCTTTCGATGGTGATCTGCGTGAAGCTTGCCTCCTTAAGCCTTTCGATGGCGGTGTCCTTGGGCTGTCCCACCAGGCTGGGGATCTGGGTCAGACCGGACGAGATGTACAGCGAGATGATGGTGCCCTTGGTCTGCTTCGAACGTGCCGCGGGATTGGTTTTCACGACTCTGTCCTTGGCCACGGTGGCGCTGTCTATGGTCGTGACGTTGCCTACCTTGAAACCGGCCGCCTCAAGGATCTCCTTGGCCTCCTCCTGGGTGTGCTTGGACACGTCCGGCACGGACACCGATTGCGGGCCGGTGGAGAACCATACGGTGACGGTGGAACCCTTCGTCACCTTCTTGCCGCCCTTCGGATTCTGCTTGGTGATGGTGCCCTTCGGCTGGCTGGACGTGGTGTCCTCGCGGGCGTCGAGCTTCAGATCGAGGGCCTTGAGCTGCTCCTCCACGCGGGCTTCGGAGATGTTCGACGTGGTGGTGAAGTCGGGCACGGACACCGTGTCTTCGGCGTTCTTGTGGCTGTTGAGCATGAAGACGATGCCGATGATGGCCAGAACCGCGACGATGCCGCCGACTACGGAGGCGATGATGATCTTCTTCTTTTTGCGCTCCTGCGCCTCCTTGGCGCGTTGTTCGGCGCGGGTTTTTGTGGCGAGGGCTGCGTTCTGGTTCGGCACCGCCTCGAACTGGCCCGTGACCGGATTGAACGCCTGCGTGGCGGTGGTTTCCGTGGCGGGGGTCATGGCCACGGTGTTGGCGTCCATTTCGGCCTGCTTGCGGGCCTTCATATTGGTCAGATCGGTCAAAGGATTGAACGCGGCCGCCATCGGCACGCCGCCGTTCATGAACGTCATCAGATCGTTCTTGAATTCGGAGGCCGTGGCATAACGGTTCTGCCGATCCTTGGCCATCGCCTTCGCGCAGATCGAATCCCACATCTTCGGCAGGCCCGGCACGATCGTGCTTGGCGGAGTGGCCACTTCCGACACGTGCTGGTAGGCGATCGCCACCGCCGAATCGCCAGTGAACGGCGGCCGTCCGGTAAGCATTTCGTACAGCACGCAGCCGGCGGAATACAGGTCGGAGCGCATGTCGACGCTTTCGCCGCGCGCCTGCTCCGGGGACAGGTATTGCGCGGTGCCGACGACGCCCTGCGATTGTGTCATGGTCGCAGCGGAATCGTCGATGGCTCGGGCGATGCCGAAGTCCATGACCTTGACCACGCCCTGCTCGGAGATCATGATGTTGCCGGGCTTGATGTCGCGGTGGATGATGCCCATGCGGTGCGAGTATTCGAGCGCGTTGAGCACGCCCATCATCACCTGCTCGGCGTCGCGCTGGCTCAACGCGCCATTCACCTTGAGGATGTCGCGCAGGGTCTGTCCCTTGACGTACTCCATCACCAGATACGGCAGATGCTCGACTTCGCCGGTCTCCGTGGTGACGGCTTCCTCGCCCGAATCGTAGATGTTCACGATGTTCGGATTGTTCATCTGGGCGACGGAGTGGGCTTCGCGGCGGAAACGTTCAAGGAAGATGCTGTCGGTGGCGAAATCGGCGCGCATGATCTTGACGGCTACGGTGCGCCCCAAACGTGTGTCGGTCGCCACATGCACTTCGGCCATGCCGCCACGGCCGACGAGCTGGCCGAGCTGATAACGGCCTCCAGCCAAAGAGGTGGGCATGTTGATGTTCATCCCTGTTCCTTCCAATCATTGCTCACGGAGATATGGGGTTTGCTGACCACGCGGCGGGGAAGCCTTCCCCCCGAGGACACGATCATCGTGTCGGCCATCTGCGTCTGCTGGTCCAGCAGACGACGTTCGATGCGGGACAGGGTGCGGGATACCACCAGCGCGTCCTTCGGACGGTCCAGCGGATCCTTGGCCAGCATTGACATGACGAATTCGCGCAGCTGCACATCGATGGTGTCGGGCAGCGGCGGAACCGGATTGTTGACGTGCGCCGCTGCGATGTCGACTGGAGTCGCGCCCGTGAACGGACGGTGTCCGCACAGGCCCTCGTATGCGACGACGCCCAACGAATAGATATCGGATTGCGGCGTGGCATGCTTGCCTTGCGCCTGCTCCGGGGAGATGTACTGCGCGGTGCCCACCACCATGCCGTCCTGCGTGATCTGCTCCTGGTTGGTGGAGTAGGAGACGCCGAAATCGGTGATCTTCACCTCGCCGGAATCGGAGACCATGATGTTTGCCGGCTTCACGTCGCGGTGGATCACACCGTGGGAATGCGCCACGAAAAGGCCTCGGGCGGTCTGGATGAGGATGGGCAGAAGCTTGGTCGGTTCCATCGGACCGTTCTGTTCGTGATACAGGTCGGCGAGCGACTTCGATGGCACGTATTCCATGATGAGGAAGCCGATGCCGTCGTGCTCGTAGTATTCGAACAACGCCGCGATGTTCGGGTGCGCAAGATTGGCGGAATTATGGGCTTCCGCACGCAGGCGAAGCAGCTTCGCCTCTTGGGTGACGCCCAGGTCGCCGCGAAGCGCCTTGATGGCCACCGGACGGCCGAGCTGGATGTCATAGCCTTTCCAGACCTCGCCCATGCCGCCTTGGGCGAGACGGGAATCCAACCGGTAGCGTCGGTGGATGAGCTGTCCTTTAATCAGTTTCATTCTGCCAGCGCCTCCTGCATCATGGCTTTCATAATCGGACCCGCGGCGAACGAGCCATACAAATCAACATTGTGTACCACGACCGCCACCGCGATCTTCGGATCGTCGGCAGGAGCGAAGCCGATGACCCATCCATCGATGGCCGAATTGCCGTCGCCGATCTGCGCGGTGCCGGTCTTCACGGCCACCTGCACGCCGTCGATGGCGAGATTCGGATTCTCCTTGGTGACCACGGCCTCCATCATCTGCGTGAGCTTGTTGGCGGTGTCCGCGCTGAACGCGCGGGACATGACCGTCGGCTTGGTCTGCGAGATGACCGACAGGTCGGCCGAACGCACACGGTCGACCAACGTCGGCTGCATGAGCTTGCCGTCGTTGGCCACTGCGGCGGCCACCATAGCGTTCTGCAATGGGGTCACCACGGTGTCTCCCTGTCCGATCGAGGCCAGCGCGAGCTTGTCGTCGTTGACGTCGGTGGGGAACTTCGAGGTGACGGACACCCAAGGCGTGCCGGTGTAATCGGAGCCGTCCACGGTGATCGGGCTGTCGAAGCCGAGTTTCTTGGCCATGGACGAGACGGCGTCATCGCCCAAGGCCACGCCGAGCTGGGCGAACGCGGTGTTGGACGAATACGCCATGGCGTCCTCCAACGTGATCTTATTGTCGGAACCGTTGGCTTGGGGAACGGCGTTCGTCAGTTGCGTGACGGTGCCTGGAAGCGTGTAGCTCGCGCCGGCCGGAATCTGAGTGTCGGTCTGGTACTGACCGCTTTCCAGCGCGGCCGCGGCCACGACCGTCTTGAATGTGGATCCTGGCGGATACAGCTGGGATGTGGCGCGGTTGAGCATCGGATTGGAGACGCTTTGCGACAGCGTGCTGTAGTTGCTGTTCGCCTCGCTCATGTCATGGCTGGCCAGCTGGTTCGGGTCGTAGCTGGGCGTGCTGACCATGGCGAGGATGCGGCCGGTCTTCGGTTCGATGGCCACCGCGGCGCCGTCCGAATTGGCCAGACCGTTGTATGCGGCCTGCTGGATCTTCGGGTCGATGGACGTCTCGATGTTGGCGCCCTTGTTCTCCTGTCCGGTGAACAGCGATTTGAACCGCTGCCAGACAAGCTGCTCCGATTGGCCGGACAGCAGCGAGCTGCGGGACGCCTCGACGCCGTTCCAGCCGCGCTGGCTGATGGAGAAGAACCCGGTGACGGGCGCGTACAGCATGCCGTTGGAATAGGAACGCTGGTACGAGAACGAATCGTTGGAAGGATCGGATTTTGCGATGACCGATCCATCCGAGGCGAGGATGGAGCCTCGCGGGGTGCCGTATTCGTGGTACAGCGACCGGACGTTGCGCGCGTCGTTGTTGAGCTGGTTGGCGCGGATGGCCGTGATGATGGTGGTGGACATGCCCAGAATGACGAACAACGCCACCACGATGGTGAAAAGCTGGCGGAGCGATTTATTCATGTGATGCTCCTTGCCGTGGGATGGGCAGGTCGCGGGTGGTTGGCTCCACGATTTCCGTGGCCTGCTGGATGATATGGGGATCCGTTGCCTCATGCGGGGTCGAGACGGTCTGCCGCGTCTGCTTGATTTCGGCGCGGCGGGTCCGCTCGCGTTCACGCAGCGCCTTGACGGCCTCCTGCTGGAACGCGTCGTTGTCGAGTTCCGATTCCGGCTTGTTCGCGCAATTGGAGATCACGATCAGCAGCGCGGCCAGCATGTAGTTTGCGATCAGCGACGATCCACCGGCGGCCATATACGGAAGCGTCAGGCCGGTCAACGGAATGACCAGCGTGATGCCGCCGACCACGGTGAACACCTGGAACGCCATGGTGAACACCAATCCGGATGCGAGCAGCTTGCCGAAGCCGTCCTTGATCTTCATCGCCGTGATCATGCCGGCGGCGATGATCAGCAGATACAGCATCAGAATGGCCATCAGGCCGGTCAATCCCAGCTCCTCGCCCAAAGCTGCGTAGATGTAATCGGAATTGGCGATTGGTGTGATCGACGGATGCCCCTGACCAAGACCGGTACCCATCAAACCGCCGGAAGCCAAGCCGAAAATACCGGTGACGAGCTGGTACGAGCCGCCGTATTCCTTGTTGTATTGCGCCGCATCGAACGGATGAAGCCAGGCGTCCACGCGCGCGCCGACGTGGCTGAAGATGTTCGCCGCCGCCACCGCGCCCACGGCGAAGGCGATGAAGCCGATGACGATCCAGCTTTTGCGTCCGGTGGCCACGTACAGCATGGACACGAACATGGCGAAGAACATCAGCGACGTGCCGAGATCATGTTGCACGATCAGCACGCCCATGGACACGATCCACACCACGATGATCGGCCCCATGTCCTTGATACGGGGCAGTTGAAGACCAAGGACCTTCCTGCCGCCGACGGCGAGCTGGTCACGATGGTCGAACAGATACGAAGCGAAGAAGAACGCCAGGAACAGTTTGGCGAATTCGCTCGGCTGGAATGAGCCCAAGCCGGGGACCTTCACCCAGATGCGCGCGCCGTACTGTTCGGAGCCGATTCCCGGAATCATCGGCGACAGAAGCAGCACGATGCCGATGACCATGCTGACGTATGAGAACCGCCGCAGCACGCGGTAATCCTTCATGAACACGATAAGCAGGTTCGCCAGCACCAGCGCGATCGACAGCCATATCAACTGGCGGAACGCCACCGAATTCTTCGTGTCCTGGTCGATGCGCGCGATCATCATGACGCCGATGCCCGTCAGCACCATCACGCAGCACATGATTGATTGGTTGGCGTGAGGCTGGAACCGCAGCAGCAGGCCCCAGGAGGTCAGGAACAACGCTCCCACGAAGGCGAGCATCCACAGATAGTCCTGCGGGAAGCCGTTCGTGGTGCGCTCGAACATCTGGAAGAATGCCACGGCGCACAGCAGCATGCTGAACGCCAGCATTCCGAATTGCCTCAAGCGCGTAGCGATCATGATTTGTCACCGTCCGTTTTCTTGGCCTGCTCGGCCTTCTTGGCGGCCTCTTCCTGCTGTTTCTGCTTCTGCGCTTCCTCCTCCTGCTTCTTTTTGGCGGCCTGCGCCTCCTCCTGCTTCTTCTTCTCGGCTTCCTGCTGCTGCCGGAGCTGCTTCTTGATCAGACGTGTATGGCTTTTCGCCTCGTCGTAGGTGTCGAAGGAGATGCCTTGGGCGAGCTGTTCGCGCCAGCTCGGCGGCAATTCGCTCGTCTTCATGGTGGTGGCGGTGACGGCATGCGACAGTCTGAGGTTGAAAATGCTCGTCGGAACGCCTTGGAAGATCGTCACCGTGCCGTTGTCGTCGCCGATGTAGTACTTGGTCTGGCTCCAGCGGTAGGTGCCCGCGCCCACGGCCGCAAGACCGAGCAGCATCACGATGGTGACCAGGATGGCGATGATCCGGTTGCGGAATTTGCGGGACCGTTTCGTCTTGCGTTCCTCAAGATGCTCGTTGCGGATCGCCCTGGCCACTTCCGGATCGTTCGGGTCGGCGGAAATGCGCCCGTTGCGCTTCTGCACGACCGGAATCTCCCCGGTGTCGGGATTGGTGCGGTCGCCGTTGTCCTCACGGACCGAGGATGGTTGCGCGACGCGCTGCTCCGGCTGCTTCGTCTCCTCCTTGGGATCCTTGCCGTTGCGGAGCGCGGCCGCACGCGCGGCCGGCGACTGCTTGCCTTCGCGCAGAGGCGGCGCGGTGGCCACCGGTTCGTTGACGATGTCCGCGATCGGTTCGAGGCTTGCGCTGGCCGCGCCGCCGACGAGCGGGGTCTGGTGCGGCAGGTCGAACGCGTCCGCGTCGAGCGCGAGCGTCGCGTCGGCGATCACCGCGGTGACGTTGTCGGTGCTTCCCGCACGTAGGGCCATCGATACGAGCCGTTGCGCGCATTCCTCCTGATCGGAGCAGGTGGACAGCACCTCTTTGATCGTGGAATCCTCCAATACGCCGCACAGGCCGTCGGAGCACAGCAGCCAGCGATCGCCGGGATCCGCCTTGCGGATGGCGATGTCGGGACGCGAATCGATGTCGAAATCGCCCAACACCCGCATCACCACATTGCGTTGCGGATGGTTGCGGGCTTCGGCTTCGCTGATGCGGCCGGTGTCGATGAGATGTTGCACGTAGCTGTGGTCGCTTGTCATACGGACCAGATGGCCGTCGTGCAGCAGGTATGCGCGGGAATCGCCGATATGCGCCAAAACCCAGCATCCGGCCACCAGCGCCACGGACGTGACCGTGGTGCCCATGCCGGCGAGACGGCGTTCGCGCTTGGCTTTGCCGACGATCGCGTCATGCGCGGCCATGACGGAGGTCGCCATCATATGGGAAATCGCCTGCACGTCGCCTTCGACGTCGTCCTGCTCGATATGGGCCAGCGAACGGATGGCGATGGTGGAGGCGGTGTCACCGCCGGCGTGCCCGCCCATGCCGTCGCAGATGGCGATGAGATGTTCGCCCGCGAACGCTGAATCCTGGTTGTTGGAACGTACGGTACCCACGTCGGAGACGACCGTGGAATACATGAACAATTGCTGTGAAGCGGCGGAAGTCGGCACGACGGTCACCTCAATTCGAAGGTGGTCGCGCCGATGCGAACCGGTACGCGCGAACCGAGGATCATCGGCGCGTTCAGACGTTGATGGTTGACGATGGTGCCGTTGGTGGAGCCCAGATCCTCGATGGCCCAGCGGCCGGTGGCGGGATCGGTGTAGACGCGGGCGTGGTGCGAGGAGACGAATTCGTCATCCAGCACCACGGTGTTCGAAGCCGCGCGTCCAAGCGTGATGGTGTTGCCGGTCAAAGGGACGGAACTGCCGGCAAGAGGGCCATCGATGACGACCAGAAGCGTTGGCTTGGCACTTGCGGCGGCGCTGGACGCAGGTGCGGAGACGGCCACGGGCGCGGGCGATTCCACGGCCTTGCGCGCGGCGCGTTCCTTACGGCGATGGGCCCGCGACTTGCGCGGGCTGAGAATCTCGACGTCCCTGTACAGCGAACGCACCGTGCAGGCGACGAAAATCCAGAGCAGTACGAGGAACCCGTACTTGAGGATCGCAAACGTTAATTCAGTGAGCATAAAGGCGGCTCCCCGGGTTGGGGTCGGTCACTCCTGATCCTGCGAAGAAGCCCAATACAGGATGCGGGTTCGGCCGATGGTGATCGTATTGCCGTCGAGCAGCGTCGCCGCCTCGACGTGATGGCCTTCGACGTACATGCCGTTGGTGGAGCCCAGGTCCCGGGCGATGACGGTGTTGCCGTTGTCGGTGATGTCGATTTCCATATGACGGCGGGAGATGCCCGGATCGTCGATGACGATATCGCAGTCGGAGCCGCGGCCGATGATGGTCTTGTCCTCGGTGAGGAGATACTGATGCTCGCCGATCTCCAGCATCGGGCAATCCTCGGTCTGCGCATCGGTGGTGACCGGCACGGTGTTGCCCTGCACGGACTCGCTGGAAAGCCGGTAATCGCCCTTGGTGAGCTCAAGGTCCTCTTCGAAGATCACCACGACCGGGCCGACGAACGCGTAGTTCTGGCTTTTCGCATACTGGGTGAGGTTGTCGGCAAGTTCGTTGGCGAGGGTCTCCGCACCCCATTCGACGATGTTGTTGAAATCCGGAGTGCTGAGTTTGAAACGATATTCGTTCGGGGCTACGGTACGGTCACGCGTGACGGGCATGGCCTCTTTGTCGATCTCGCGTTCCAGAGCGCTGGAAAGGTCGACGGGCTTCAGGTCCTTGGACCCGAATTTGGCGAAAACCCCGTTGACGGCGCCTTCCACGCTCTTCTCAAATCGGTCGAGAACACTCATACTTGTCCCTTTCTGTCTTTGCCTATCCTACGCTTTGGCGTGCCGAGAGCCAATTCAACAGGGACTTGCTTGCAAAAATTTCATGTAAGGGGTGGTGTCCAACCTTTCGTCGGCGGACGGTTCCGTTCGTCGGAGCGTTGGACGGCTTTCGAACCGCCGACGAAAGGACGGTCCCGATCGTCGGTAGATTGGAAGGCATGGTTAATGCGATTGATGAATTTCCAGCGTTGAAGGCGCGCACCTTGCGATTCACCTGTGGAGTGCCGCGTTCCGCACGCGTGATCGGCGACGGTTCGCGCGCGCTGTTCCTACGTTCGGACGGTCCGGAGGACACCGTCACATCACTGTGGATGAGCGTGATCGGCGAGGACGGCGAATCCAACGAGATCCTGCTCGCCGATCCGCGTACGCTGCTCGCCGACGCCGATGCCGAGGATGTGCCGGCCGAGGAGCAGGCCAGGCGCGAACGCGCGCGCGAAGGCGGTTCCGGAATCGTCGGATACTCCGTCGACGCCGCCGGAGGCCGCGTGGCGTTCACCATCAACGGCGGACTGTTCCTGACTGACATCGCCGCCGGCGCGACACGCGCCATCGCCATCGACGAACCGGAATTCAAACCGGTGCTCAATCCGCGCATCAGCCCCGACGGACGGCACATCATGTACACGACCGGCGCGTATCTGGTGGACATCGACCTCGCCGACCATGCGGACGACGGCGACGCGGTGTCCGTGGTGGCCTCCGTTCCGCAAACCGATGGAACGTCAGACGGCGCGGACGATGAGACGGAAGACGGGCCGGCCGGTGAATGGAAGATCGGTCTCGCCGAATTCGCTGCAGGCGAGGAAATGGACCGTTACGACGGCTTCTGGTGGTCGCCCGACTCCAAATACGTGCTGTTCGAAACCTTCGACACCTCCCATGAGCGGACCTGGTACATCGCTGACCCGGCCGACCCGACGAAACCCGCGCAGGGACGCCGCTATCCGCAGGCGATGACGGCCAACGCCGACGTGCATCTCACTCTGCTGGAACTCGGCTTCGACGCGGACGGCTGCTACTACGGCGGCATCGCGCACAACGTGGAATGGGACCGTGAATCGTACGAATACCTGGCGGCCGTCAGCTGGACGGCCGGCCATGAGCCGCTACTGCTCGTGCAGGACCGGCTCCAGCAGCATGACCAGGTGCTCGCCGTGCGCGTGGGCGAGCCGATCGTGACCATGGACGCGCCGGAAAGCGGCTTCACCGACGAGGACGGCGACGAGGTGGAGACCTTCTCCATCGCCATCCCCGAATATGCTCCAGACGAGGAGCCCGGCATCACGCGTGTGCTCGAAGAGCACCGCAACGACGACTGGCTCGACCTGATTGCAGGCACCCCCTCATACACGCCGGACGGCCGTCTGGTGTGCGCGATAAACGACATGGACGCCGACACGAACCGTCTTACCGTGGACGGCACGCCCTTCACGCCGGCCGGACTGCAGGTGCGCGAGGTGCTCGACGTGACCGACGACGACGTGCTGTGCGTGGTGCAGCGCACGCCGGAACTGCTTCCCGCCGACGAACTGCCGTTCCTATGGCAGTCCAACGCGGACGGTCATGACGCGCGCAGCTTCGACGTGGTCTCGATTCGCTACGACGGCGGCTGGGAGCCGCTCACCTATACTCCCGGCCAATGGACGATGTCCCGTGCCGGAAACGGCTGCGTGGTGACCGGCCGAGGCATGGACGACGCACGGTCGCAGATGCAGCATTGCATGAACGTCGTCTCCACTGATGAAAACGGCACGGATATGGCGTCGATGGTGGTCGCGCCGATTGAAAACCATGCCGAGGTCCCCGGCTTCACGCCGAACGTGCGATTCGCCCGCCTCGGCGAACGCAAGCTGTACACGGCGATCATCCTGCCGTCCGAAAGCAGCGCATACGCGCGGGCCGACACCCTGCCGGTACTCATGAAGCCGTACGGCGGACCGGGATTCCAGCAGGTCGTGGAAAGCCAATCGTTCTACTGGGACGCGCAATGGTGGGCCGACCAAGGCTACATCGTGGTCACCGCCGACGGACGCGGCACCACCGGCCGCGGACCGCGTTGGGACCGTGAGATTTATCTGGACATGAAAGCCGTGACGCTCGCCGACCAGGTCGACGCCGTGCACGCGCTGCCCGGCGCGCTTGCCGAAATCGCCGCCGAAACCGGCGTCTCCATGCCGAAACCCGACCTCGACCGCGTGGCGATGATCGGCTGGTCGTACGGCGGCTTCCTGTCCGCGCTCGCCGTGCTGGACGCGCCCGACACGTTCGCCGCCGCCTGCGCGGGCGCTCCACCGACCGACTGGACGCTGTACGACACGCACTACACCGAACGGTATCTGGGACTCGACCCGGCCACGTACGAACGCAACAGCATCATCGCGGACGCGCCGAAGCTCAGCCGTCCGCTCATGCTCATCCATGGTTTCGCCGATGACAACGTGACGATCGCCAACAGCCTGCGGTTGAGCCAGGCGCTGATGGCCGCGGGACGCAAGCACACGTTCCTGCCGCTCAACGGCATCACGCATATGACCAACGACGAGACGGTGGCGCGCAACCTGCTGCTGTTGCAACGCGATTTCCTCGCCGACGCGCTGGCCTGACGACAGCACGATAAATCCGATAAAACCGGAAAGAAAAAAAGAACGCGTCCCCCTGCGATCCGACGGACTGCCAAGTATCCGTCGAGTCACAGGGAGACGCATATCCCTTCTCAATAGGAAAGATAGGACGGCCGTGAACACCCCTGCAAGTAAGGGTGTACCACATCTGCGTAGCACCCTTGCGGGCTTCGCGGCCCGCGGAGCTGGTCACCGGAGTCAGTCCGCGGAGCCGGTCACGATTTGAGGCGTCCGGCAAGGGATGGCAGGGTTCCGGGCACCGGAATCGGCAGATAGGCGAACAGCGTCCATTCGCCGTCGTGAAGCGTCGTTTCGAGTTTGCCTTCATGCGATTCGAGTTGTTTGCCGAAATACGCGAGGCCGTGGCCTCCCGGACACGTGTGGTCCGTTTCGGTGGTCCTCGTCTGGTTGATCTGCGTGATTTCGACGGCGTTCGGCTTGAGTATCACCGACAGGTCCGCCTTGCTGCCGGGTTGGGCATGGCGCGCGATGTTGGCGTAGGTTTCGCGGAGCAGATCATTGGCGATTCCGGCCAGGCTTGGGGATGCGCTCGGTGCGCCGCCCGCCACATGGAGGATCGAGGTGATGTCGAAGCCGAGCGAGCGCAGACGCCTGTCGCCGTCGTTCATCGTGGTTTTAAGCATGTCGGCGAAGGCCTTGCCGTCCGCGTCCTCCTCAAGGACGGTGACGTCCATGTCCAGTTCGTCGATGACGCGATGCACGTTGGTCAAGGCGGACAGGATGCAATCGTTGACCTGCTCCCATTTGTCGAGTTCGTCGCGTCTTCCGGCCGCGTCTTTGCCATCGTCCGTCATCGTGCCGTCTTCGCTGTCGTCCTTGCCATCGTCTCCGCGGCCATTCCCGCCGGACAACGCGTCGATGCGACGCTGTGCCACGAAAGCCGCGGCGGACAGATCTACCGTCACAGCGTCGTGAATGGCCTCCGCGATGTGGGTGCGGCTTTCCATCTCCCGTAATCGCGTCTTCGTCTGCTCCGCCTCCATCCGGCTGACGGCCATGGCCTCATTCCATCGCAAGGCGCATCCGAGCATCAGAATCAGGCCGATCATGGCGATGATGGATATGGGATTGCTGTCATTTATGCCAAGGACCAATTGACAGAACAATTGGTCGGCCACGGAATAGGCGAGCAGTAGCAACGCCACAAGATTGTTGGTTTCGTAGGCGAGCATGCCGAACGCATAAAGGATTCCCGGCAACGAATTGACGTCGGCACCGGGTATGAGCCAAGGCCCCGATTCGGCCATGGCCAGGAACAGCAGCGACATCGATTTCGGGAAGAACGGGGACAGCAGCAGCACCACGATCTCGATGACGGTCCAGACGTTCACCACGGGATTATCAGCCGGAGCGAACACCATGCAGAACAGTATCCACCATACCGTGATGGCTGCGACGGCCATGCGGATTGGATGCCAGAGCCTCGGATGGTCGGCGCGCATATGGGCGCGCCACATGCGGAAGGCGCTGATGGGTTTGGACTCTTCGGGCTTAGCGGATTTGGCGGATTCTATGGATTCAGCGCGCATGCGACCTCACCCACAATGCCACCGCCTGGCGCGCCGTCTTGCAGTTCAGTTTCTTGAGAATGCCCTGCATGTGCTTGCGTACGGTGCCTTCGGAGATGTTCAGCCGTTCGGCGATCTCCCTGTCCAGCATGCCGTCGGCGCACAGGGAGATGATCTGCTCCTCGCGCACGGTGAGCCGCGGCGAGTTCTCCTCCTCGCGTCTGATGCGCACATGGGACAGCGCGGGAGACTCGAATCCCTCCATCACGTCGCCCCCGCAAAGCCGTTCGATGACCTTCGCCAGTTGGACGGAGTCCTCCTTGCCGATCAGTCCCTGCGCCCCGGCCTCCATCAGCTTGCTGCGGTAGCTGTTGATGGAGAAGCTGGTGATGCCGAGGATCGGCAGGTGCCTGTCCATGAGACGGATCCTATGGCATATGGCCGGCCCCTGCAATCCCTCCATGGACATGTCCAGTACGAGCAGGCTGAGGTTGTCGTCGTTTTTCTGGCAACGTTCGATCGCCTCGTCGCCGGAAGTGGCCGTCCACACCACGTAGGCCGTGGGCACCTTCGCTTCGATGAGCAGCTTCAGCGATTCCAACGCGCGCGGATCGTTGTCGACCAGCGCCACACGGTGGATTTTGGGTATGGGGGTGGTTGCGGATTTCGTGGGATTCATCGTATGGCTCACTTTGTATGGCTCACTTTCCGCACAGCCAGTGGAGCGGCGGTGGGCAGGTGATGATGGCGGACGCGGTTCCGCTCGTCGCGTCGGCGGAAGCGGCTGTGTTCTCGCCGGCCGAATTCATCGTTCCGGCTGGCTGCATGGTACAGAACATGACGAATGCCATGCACAATGACATGATTTTCATACCGATATTGTATGGGGGAGTGCGTCCATTGCATGGGGAAGCACGTCCGATACGCGGAGTCTAAGCGCTGTGGGTCAAAGGTTTGTTCATGCGGGATTCGTATGATGAAAGCATGATTCTTAGGCTGCTCGACGAGGCGAATTACGATGCCGAAATGGAAAGCAAGGTGTTGCCCGCGCTGGACGCCTGTATGACGGAAGGTTGGATGGATCCCGCCACCGTCGATTGGAATGGCGATCCGCTGCCAAAGCTGGCCAAACCGGGCCGGCTGCATTATTGCTGCTACGATGCGGCCAAATTCGACGCGTTGCGTGAGGACGGCGCTTCCGGTGTGTTCCGCGGTGCGATTGTCATATCGCACGGATTCACCGAATTCGCGCGCAAATACAGTGAAATGGCATGGTATTTCCTGTTGGCCGGCTATTCCGTATGCATCCTCGAACATCGCGGGCACGGCCATTCCGTGCACGACGTGGATAATCCCAGCCTGGTATGGATTGACAATTGGCGCCGGTATGTGGCCGATCTCGCTGCCTTCGCCGATACCGTCGGACGTGAATACGCGTGCGACAAGCCGTTGAACCTGTACTGCCATTCGATGGGTGGCGGCATCGGCGCGGCCGTGCTGGAACGCTACCCGGCTTTGTTCGACAAAGCGGTGCTGTCCGCGCCCATGATCGCACCCGTCGTCGGCATGCCGACATGGCTGGCGCGCGTCGCGACAGGCATGCTGTGCGGACTGGGATTCGGCAAATCGCGCGTGTTCGGGCATGCCGATTTCTCGCCGGACCTCGATCTCGACGAGCATAAGGGTGCTTCCGAAGCGCGCGTGCGCTGGTTCCACCAGCAACGCTGCGACGATGTGTCGTGCCAGACCAACGCGGCAACTTTCGAATGGGCGCATCAGGCGCTGGCGCTGTCCCGCGCCATACTCAAACCGAACATGTGCGGCGCGATCGAAACCCCGATGCTGCTGTTTCAGGCCGGACGCGACATCTGGGTGCTCAACGGGCCGCAGGACGATTTCGTGGAACGCGTGCGCGAAGGCGGCGGGTCGATTGAGAAAGTGCGGTACGGGCGATCGCTGCACGAGATCTTCTCCATGCCGAATAACGTGCTTGGGCCGTATCTAGACAAAATCCTCGATTTCCTCACTGCCCCCGACGCCAGTTTGTAGGGGGGGTCGGTGCGGCCGTTGCGTGCCGCGGCCGCGGTTCCCCATGGAATATCGCATGCCCCGGTGGTATTCCGGTATTTTTCTCGCATGCTCATGATATTTTTGCTCCATACCATTCGTCACAGGGATGGGTGGGGTGTTGGAGAGAAAAATGATGAAGCGATTCCAATCAAAATTCAGCAAAGCCATCATTGCGACAGTAGCCGCATGCGCCATGCTCGTTCCGGCTTCCGTGGCATCCGCAGCGGATTCCAACGGCAAGGCTCCCGGCATCACCGTGCAGCAAGGCGCGGGATACACTGCAACGAAGATTTCGCATCCGAAGAACGATACCTATGCCACCGACGGCATCACGGACGTCGATGCGAACGGCAACGCCACCGTCGGCGATGGTGAGGCCGATCGTGGACAGAACTACTCTTGGTCTTCCGTCGGTTACGGCGACTGGATGTACGTGGGCACCTGCTACTCGGCTATGGGCAGCACTTTGAAGCTCATCGCCGTCCAGACCAATTCCACCTATGCGAAGATCAAGGCCAGCCTTGACATGATGTTCAACGGCAAGCTGTTCCTCGACAGCGGTGAAAACCGCAGCCTGCTGCTGAAGATCAATACGGTCACCGGCGAAGTGAAGATCGTCGTGCCTCCGATCCAGAAGACCACCGGCGGCAAGTTCAACGTGAACGGCTATCGTGCGGCCATCGAATTCCATGACAAGCTGTATTTCGCGGCCGCGGCGCAGGGCACGCCGTATCTGCTGGAAGTCGACCCGAAGGATGATTCCAGCAAGATCGTGTACCAGAGCGGTGGCGTGGCGGCCGGCATTTCCGTGGGCATCCGCGGTCTTGCCGTGATGGGCAACAATCTCATCGCCAGCATGATCGGCGCCGATGGCGCCTACATCGTGGCTTCCTCCGATCCGTCCGCTGGCGCCAAGTCGTTCAAGACCATCGCCACGCAGCAGGATCTGTTCAACTATCCGGCATACCACTACACCGACAACATCTTCGGCGGCGCCATCTGGGATATGGTCGCCTTCAACAACAGGCTGTACATCACCATCGTCACCGGCACGTCGGCCAAGAAGCAGTCGTTCGCGCTGGTCCGCGGCGAGGAGCAGGCCGACGGCAGCTGGAAGTATACGCCGCTAGTGGGCGACACCAAGGACGGCGCCAAGTATGATTTCGGCTTCGGCGCGACCCGTTCCGGCGCCGCGAACCTGGTGGTGTACAAGAACCATCTGTACATCGGCGGCTACAACGACCCCATGGTGGCTCTGCCTGATATGATGAACAACAAGTTCGAGAACATGTACAACGACATGTCGAATCCGGTGAACCTGTGGCGCATGGATGCCAATGAGAACTTCGAACTCGTGGCCGGCGCCGATGGGGACAAGTACTTCGGCACGCCGAAGGGCACCATCGACGGCCAAGCGATGCGCGCGGGCCTCAGCTCCGAAGACGATATGAGCCGTCATCTCAACCAGTACGTGTGGCGTATGCAGTCGTATGACGGCAAGATGTACGCGGGCACGTTCGACATCAGCGACTTGGCTTACCCGGTCACGCAGTTCGCCAACGGCGACATCCTCAAGCGCACTCCGGAAGAGTGGAAGCAGCAGATCGAATACATCAAGAAGTACCTTGAGGCGGGATCCAACGATTCGTCCAAGAATTCGGCTGACGCCAGCACGTCCGATGCCAATTCGAATGATGCCGACGCGAAGACGGATGGCGATGCTGCTTCCGAGGATGCGAAGTCCCCGGTGACCACGCAGTCCGATGAGACCGCTGGCAAGGCCGTCGACACGCCTTCCGACGCCCAGCTCGACAAGGTGGAACGCATGGAATCCCTGATGCAGGACATGTCGGGCGATCTGGAATCCAAGCAGACCGACGTCTCGTCCGACGGAACGGCCACGATGTCTCTCGACGACGCCAACACGTACACGATCGAAGACCGTGAGGAGTTCCAGAAGGCGCTGGAAGAGCTGCTTAAGCTCTACCAGGAAGTCCGCCCGATGCTGCCGTCCTCCATCACCGATCAGCTCGACAAGTGGCTCACCGAAGACAACGTCAAGAACTTCACGTATTTCGTCGGTGTGTGCCGCTACCTGTCCTCCGCGACCACCGATAAGCGTGGATTCGACCTCGTGGTCACCAGCGACGGCCTGAACTTCCGGACCATCACCCGCAACGGCCTCGGAGACAACAACAACCACGGTCTGCGCGTGTTCGCCGAGACCAACTCCGGTCTGAGCATCGGCACCGCGAATCCGTACAACGGCACGCAGATCTGGAACCTGAACGATCTGGCTGCCGATCGCGACTGGAAGGGAAGTGCCGTATTGACCGCGGGCGATTCCTTCACGTACGACAAGTATGATGCCGACACCAAGGCCGCAAACAAGGCCGGCCTGAACGTGGGCATCAACTTCAACGGCAACACCGTGGAAAGCGTGGAGTACAACTACCAGCCGCTCGAAGAAGGCAAGGACTATGTGATTAACGAGGACGGCTCCGGCATCACGCTGACCAGCGCGTTCCTCAACGCCCAGCAGACCGGCACCACCGGCTCCGTGACGGTGAAGTTCAACCGCGGTGCCCGGGCGAGGTTCACCGTGTTGGTGAAGGACAGCACGCCGGGCGTCAAGCCGACGAACCCGTCCCATCAAGGTGAAAATACGAATGCCAGCACGGCCAGCAGCAAGACGGCAGCTCAGACGATTGCCAGCACCGGCTCGAACGTGCTGGGCATGATGCTCGCGGCGGCCATGCTCGTCATCGCCGGCGGTGCGGTGCTGCTGATGCGCCAGCGTCGCGAGTGATCGCCATAAGGCGGAGCTGGTGATCGTGGCGCGCATCGCAACGATCCCAGCCAACCGCTGAACCGTTCTACGGAATCGCCGATTGCAATGCCGGCCGTATGGGAGTTCATCCCGTACGGCCGGCATTGTTGTTTTCGGCGCTGTTTTTGCGATCATGCGTCACGTCTATCCCGTGCCATTGTGGAACGGATGCCGTGGAACCGCCGTGACTCCCATAAGTTGCGTCATGGTTGTTGAATGGTGCGTGAGACTGCGGGATGCGGTTGCGAGATAGAGACGGATATGTTGGCGAGAAGAGGAGAACAGCGGCCGATGGTGGAAAAAACGTTCGAACGCACGCCGAAGGATCTGCTCGTCGGCATCGCGATGACCTTGTGCGGAGGCGTGCTGTGGGGCATCAACGCCACCGTCTCCAAAATCCTCATGGGCACCTACCATGCTTCGCCGCTCTGGATAGCATGCGTGCGCGAACTGGCCGCGGGCGTGCTGTTCCTGGCCTGTTCGGCCATCATGACGCCGAAACTGCTTTCCGGCATGCTGCGCGACCGTGCATCGTATCCACGAATCCTGTCGACCGCCATCGTATGCGTACTCCTCGTGCAGG
>ERZ808246.561-NODE-561-length-30431-cov-4.618350_pt1 | contig 30431 bp, 20 predicted proteins | sample MGYA00521083_ERZ808246 | MGnify/ENA primary metagenome ERZ808246 (study PRJEB31516, sample SAMN03275577) | gut metagenome | biome: mammalia-associated habitat; material: feces | host: Papio cynocephalus | place: Kenya | collected 2012-07-07 ...
GTGGGTCATCCAAAAGAGCATGGCGCAGCCGAAACACTGGCTGATGAGGGTGGCGATGGCGGCACCCGTGATGCCCAAGGCAAAATAGAGGATGAGCAACGGGGCGAGTATCAAGTTGAGCAGTACACCCGACATGATGCCCTTCATTGCATACATCGTGTTGCCCTGAAAACGCATTAAGTTGTTGAGCGTCAGAGAAGTCGTCATGAATGGCGCACCTAGCAAGATGATGCCCAGGTATCGCTCTGTGTAGGGCAGAATGGTGGGTGTGGAACCCAGCAAAAGGCAGAGCTGCGTGAGGAACAGCTGTCCAAGAATGGCGATGAGAAGACCGGTAAGGAAGCTCAGCACGAACCCCGTGGCAGCCATTTTCTGTGCCTTCTCTACCTCCTTGGCTCCCAACTGGCGAGAAATGTAGTTGCCCGCTCCATGGCCATAAAAGAAGCCCACGGCCTGTATCACTGCCATCATGGCGAACGAAACACCCACGGCTGCCACGCTCTGGGTGTTGATGCTGCCTACGAAATAGGTGTCGGCGAGGTTGTACATGCTCGTCGACAACATACTGATGATGGTGGGTATGGCCATGGTGAATATCACCCTGTGCACAGGGGCGTGGGTGAGGAAAGTATAGTTATCTCTCTGCTTTTTCATGCCTGCAAAGTTACATAAATATCCAGTAACATGGCTGATTGTGCATCTATTTTTATAAAAATATAAGAAAACTATTGGTACATTCAGAAATAAGTAGTAAATTTGCAAACGAATAACGCCGCTTCGACTGCTAGTTTCCGTAGGGGGCGAAACGGTTTATAGAGAACAGATTATGAGTAAAATAAGAATATTACCAGTGACAACCAAGAAGGGCTTGCGAGCTTTCGTAAAATTCTATTACGACCTATACGAGGGCAATAATTATGCAGTTCCTTTCTTGCGCTTTGATGAGTACGACACGCTCAGCAAGGACAAAAACCCTGCCTTCGATTTTTGCGAGGCTCAATATTTCCTGGCTGTTGACAGCGAGGCGAAGATTGTGGGGCGCATCGCCGCCATCATCAATCATCGTGCCAACAAACAGTGGAACAAGAAGCAGGTGAGGTTCGGATGGTTCGACTTTGTCGACGACATCGAGGTTTCCACGTCTTTGCTGCGTGCGGTAGAGCGTTGGGGCAAGGATAGGGGCATGAACGAGTGTGTGGGACCGCTGGGCTTCACCGACATGGATCGCGAGGGCATGCTCATCGAGGGATTCAACAAGAAGTCGACGATGTTCGTCTACTATAATTTCCCTTATTACAAGACCCACATGGAGAGTTTCCCTCTCTACGAGAAAGACAATGACTGGTTGGAATACCGACTCAAGGTGCCGGAGGAAACACCGGCTAAGTTTGCCAAGACAGCCCAGCTGATAGAGCGCCGCTATAACCTGCATGTGCATAAGTTCACCAAGAAAGAGCTCTTGAAGCACGGCATGGGGCGCAGGATATTCGAAATCGTCAACGAGACCTACAAGGATCTCTATGATTTCCAACAGCTTACCGATGCCCAGATAGACCATTATGTGGATAGCTATATCGGGATGGCAGACCTCAACCTGGTGACGGGCGTCGTGGATGCCAACGAGGGCAACAAGTTGGTGGGCTTTGGTGTATCCTTCCCTTCGATGACCGAAGCTTTGCAAAAGAACAAGAATGGCAAGCTCTTCCCTTGGGGCTGGTGGAGGCTGCTCCGTGTGCTCAAGTGGCACAAGACGGATACGGTAGACCTCGTGTTGATAGGCGTATTGCCCGAGTATCGTGCGAAGGGTGCCAACGCCCTCATCTTCGCCGACCTGATAGAGCAATATCGCCGCTATGGCTTCAAATGGGCGGAGGCGATGCCCCAGATGGAGAGCAACAAGGGCGTGCAGAGCCAGTGGCAGTATCTGGAGAGCGAGCAGCACCGCCGCCGCAGATGCTATAAGAAGAAAATATAATAATCATGATTAAAGGATACGCCCTGAAAGGGCAGAAGCACATAGCCTAGGGCAACGCCCTAGGTAATTGTCATGCAAGAATGTCGCCCTGTAAGGGCAAAAGCATTATAAATTGAGTGTTTTAATGCTTTTGCCCTTACAGGGCGAATTTTATTCCCATCAAACTACCCAGGGCGTTGCCCTGGGCTAGGTGCTTTTGCCCTTTCAGGGCGAGTCTACCATATAGGTGGATATTATTCTTTTAATTTGCCTCTTTTTCCGAAGGCAAGAAACTCTTCAGACCTCCCTGTTCCATGAGCCCTACACCCACGAGGGTGGTGAGGATGCCCAAGCATACATCTATAATATAGTGGTGACCACTGTATACAGCTGTCCACCAAATGCCCAGGCAGATGAAGCCGAAGAGCCCGATGGTGTACCAACGCTTGTGGCTCAGCACGGCATAGATGGTGGTGAGCAGCATGTAGGCGGCGTGCAGACTAGGCACGGCGGCGAAGACATTGGCGTTCTTGCCATACAGACCATGGAATATGCTCAAGCCTGTCATCGCATCCCATCTGCCCAGTCCTGCCACATTGCCTGGCGTATTGAGCACGGGGGTGAAACCGTAGTTCATCGCATACCAAGGCGGTGCCGCAGGATAGATGTAGTAGCCTACGAATCCGATGAGGTTCACCAACAAGAATGCCCAAGAGAAGCGATTGAACCAGTCTCTCTGTTTCTTGAGGTAGAGATAGAGGGCGAAGGCGATGGGCACGGGCACCCAACACAGGTAGAAACAGCCTGCCATGAAATCGGCTGTGGCACAATGGTGTACCTTGAACCATTCGCCCGGTATCATCAGCGAGGTGTGGTCGGCTACGGCAGCCAACTCTTGTGCGCTCCTCGCCACGATGCCGAAGAGTGCCTTCTCTGCCTCGTAGAGGTGCTCCACGTCGATGTCGTTTACCTTGTAGTTGGGGTAGAGACGCATCGAGTCGTAGATGATTCCGAAGAGGAACCAAGGCAGGAAGGAGATGGCGAAGCGCCTCGTCTTCTTCCATGTGTAGAGCACTACCAATATGATGATGAGATAAATGCTAAACATGCAAAACTCCTTCTTTTATTTCATCTTTCTATAGCAATGGATAACGCGCCAGAAAGCGGTGATGTTGGCGAGTACGGCGATGAGTATCATGCCTCCGGCGAGCCACCAGATGTTGCCGGTGAGACCGGTGAGAATGGCTGCCAAGGCTGTAACGACCACGCGCTCAGGACGCTGCATGAGTCCTACCTTGCATTCTACGTTCAGACCCTCGGCACGGGCGCGCACATAACTTACCATCACAGATCCAACCATGGCTGTGAAGGTGACTACGCCCATCCAGAACCACTCTCCGTCTAGGTCGGCACGGATGAAGACGAGACTAATGCCAAAGAGGCTCACCAACTCGCTGTAGCGGTCGAGCGTAGAGTCCCAAAGTGCGCCGAAGAGACTGGTCTTCCCACTGACGCGCGCCAGTCTGCCGTCCATCATGTCGAACAAGCTGGATACTAGAATGACGAGGCCGCCCCAACCGATGGTTTCCATGCAACTCTCATACGAGATGTCGTTGATGGTGGCAGCTGGTTGCGTGTAGCCACTAGCCACACCTTCCAATCCCAGGTTCCAGGCAGCGTCGATGAAGATGGCTGCCGCTACGAGATTGCCGATGAAGCCTATGAAAGTGACGATGTTGGGGGTGATGCCCATCTTGACCATCGCCTTGATGACAGGATTGATGCCTGTGTAAATTACTTTCTGTAAGTAATCTCTATAATTCATTTCGTTTGTTATTTGGTTTTGTTATACTTCTATTTCTAATTGTTGAACACAAACTTGCGCTGCCCGGGGTAGTTTACCAGTACCGCCACCAGAAACGCCACCACGCATTTGGGTATCATGTAGTGGATGTTGATGTGCTCGTGCTGGTTGATGAGCTCGGTGAGGGCGATGGTGCAGCCCGAGTTGAGAATCCAGCTGATGCCCCATACGATGAAATATCGCCACGCCACGCTCTTCTTCTTTCTGCTGGAATCGCCAAACACATACCGGTAGTTCAGGCAGCAGTTGGTGATTCCACCGCTCATCACGCCCAGTGCGTTTGCCAGTCCGTAGTAGATGCCGATGACGTCGGAGAGTAGGAAGGCGAGTCCGAAGTCTACCACCGATGCGATGGTGGCTGTCAGCTCTGCCTTTCCGAAGGTCATCAGCTCATGTTTTATCTTGCCCATGAAATCTATTGACTATTGGCTATTGCCAGTACGATTTTGATGATTACCATGACGATGGCTGCATAGATGCCTCCCAAGAGGTCGTCGGCCATCACGTAGAAGGCTCCCTTCATGCGGTCTAGCTTCTTGATGCCCAGCGGTTTCACCATGTCGAAGAACCTGAAGAGCACCAATGCCACCAAAGCCCACCACCAGGGGTCTTTCACTTCGCCTGACGCATTGAAAGGCATCAGCAGCGACAGGGGAATCCATACGCCAGCCATCTCGTCGATGACCACTCGGCTCGGGTCCTCGCCCCAGTAGGGTTGCAGTTGAGCCGTCGCCCAGGTGCCCACGAGCGTGGCGAGAATCACCAGGAAGAAGGTCACCGTCTGTAGGGTGGCTCCGCTCATGCCGCCCCAGTAAGCCATGGCTGCCCAGAGGAGAGTCGCCAAGATGGAGCCAGCCGTTCCTGGTCCCCAAGGCCAGAAACCACTGCCCAGTCCTGTGCCGATGATGACAGGCAACAGGGGTGGACGCTCGTTGGTCAGATTTCCTTTATCGTTCATATTTTTGTGCTTTGTTCTATTTCTTTTTCTTTCGTTGGCAAGCCCATTTTATAGGTTTGTTTATAACTAGGGTGCAAAATTAAGGTAAAAAACCGAGATAAACAAATGATTTTTCAGTTTTTTGTTGTAATTTTGCACCCGAAAATAAAATTAATAAAAGAAATAATGAGATTTGCAGTTATAGCAGCAGGAGAGGGCAGTAGGCTTCAGCAAGAGGGCGTGGAGCAACCTAAGCCCCTGGTTCCCTTGTGTGGCGAACCAATGATAGAGCGCTTGTTGCGCATTTTTGTGGATTGTGGCGCTACCGAAATTGTAGTTATCGTCAACGAATGGAGTGGTTCCGTGCGTGAGCATTTGCAAAACCTCCATTTGCCTGTGCCTTTGCGCCTTGTCGTAAAGACCACCCCTAGTTCCATGCACAGCCTCCATGCGCTTTCCCCTTATCTTCGAGGCGAGCGTTTCTGCCTCACCACGGTCGACACCATCTTCCGTGAGGAGGAATTCAAGCGTTATATCCGTCACTTCGTCGAGGCTACCGATGCCGGCGAGGTGGATGGCTGCATGGCAGTGACTCCCTACGTAGACGACGAAAAACCGCTCTGGGTGAGCGTGGACAAGAATATGCGCATCACCGGTTTCCACGACCAGCAGGAAGGCGACGACCATCTCATATCGGGTGGCATCTACTGTCTCGGCGACAAGGCACTCGATGTGCTCGACCACTGTATGGAGCAAGGCATGAGCCGCATGAGAAATTTCCAACGCCAGTTGGTGGCCGAGGGCTTGAGGCTCGATGCCTATTCCATCCCAAAGATACTGGATGTAGACCACAAGGAAGACATCGACAAGGCAATCGCGTTCATCCATCCCTTGGCAGGAAAGAAGGTGATGGGCGTTTGCCGTGGCAATGCCTTCTCGCCCAACTGTGTAGACAACGACGCTGCCATCATGCAGGCTGTGAAGAAACAGATAGAGTCGCTCGGCGCCGAGGTGGAGCTGTGTGGAGAGGATGATTTCTGTCATTTGCCAGCCTATGAGGTAGATGGCTATTTCAGCATGGCTAGGGGCAAGGAGGCCCTCAGCTCCTTTCGCCAGATTGAGTTACGGGGGAGCAAGGTGTTGAACTCCAGTGAGGGTATCGCCCGTTGCATTCGCCGTAGCATGACGGAGAGCCTTGTGAATGGCGGCATTTCCCATCCTCGCAGTTGGGTGATAGAAAAAGGTGGCAAGATGCCTGCAGAGATAGATTTTCCTTGTTGGTTGAAACGTGGCGACGGTTGTGCCCAGCAGAAGGAGGATACTTGCTTCGTCAAGAATGTCGAGGAGGGCAACGCTTGCCTGGAGGACTTCTGGCGCAGGGGAGTGGAATGTGTCATCATCAATGAGCATCTCACGGGCGACCTCATCAAGTTTTATGGAGTGGAGGGCACCAGCTTCTTCCATTGGCTCTATCCATCCACTAGTGGGCACCCTTCCAAGTTTGGCTTGGAGGAAATCAATGGCGTTCCTCAGGGCTATGGCTTCGACGAGGAGCAGGTGAAGGCCGAGGCCGACAAGGCTTCCCGACTCTTGGACGTGCCTGTGTATGGGGGCGATTGCATCGTAGACAAGGAAGGCAATTTCAAGATCATCGACTTCAACGATTGGCCAAGCTTCGCGCCATGTCGTGAGCAGGCTGCCTACTATATCGCCCAATGTTTCGTAAACATGATGAATGCGTAGTGCATTCTATGTTGTAATATATAATAAGGTATAGTGAACGGTTGCTATATATAAAAAAGGTATATTGAACGGCCACTATATATATAATAAGGTGTAACAAAGAATAGTTGGAAAAATAAAATTAGACAATGGATAATCAAGAATATAAAGCATCCCTGAAGTCGGCCGATACCGAAGAGCATATAGATATTTATTTCTATCGTCCCATCGGTTATCAATGGGCTCGCTTCTTCCGCATGTTGCATGTCACCCCCAATGTGGTGACCATCCTCAGCATCTTCCTGGGTGTGGGAGCGGGCATCTGCTTCGGTTTCGACGATATGAAGATAAACATCGTGGGCATCCTCTTGCTCATCTGGGCAAACATGTATGATAGCTGCGACGGTCAGTTGGCTCGCCTCACCAATCAGAAGAGTGCCCTGGGCAGAATCCTCGATGGAGCCGCTGGCGACTTTTGGTTCATCAGCATCTATGTAGCCATCGCCATCCGTCTCACCCCGGAGATGGGATGGAAGATATGGTTGCTCTGCATCGTGAGCGGCTTCCTCTGCCATGCGCCACAGAGTAGATTGGCAGACTATTACCGCCAGATTCATCTCTTTTTCCTCAAGGGCAAGGAGGGAAGCGAACTCGACGATGCCAGCAAGCAGGTAGACCTCTACAAGCAGATGAGCTGGAGCCAACAGCCCGTGCAGAAACTCTTCCAGTTCTTCTACAAGAACTATACAAAGGGACAGGAGAACGACACCCCCCAGTTTCAGATGCTCAAGGCTTTGCTGCGCAAGGAATATCCACAGCAGTTGCCAGAGCAGTTGCGCAAGGAATTCCGTGAGGGCAGTTTACCGCTGATGAAGTATGCCAACATCCTTACTTTCAACTGGCGCAGCATCACGCTCTTCGCAGCCATCTTGCTGGGCGAGCCTGCTCTCTATCCCATCGTGGAAATCATCGTGTTTACTTGCATCTTCATGTACATGCGTTGGCGTCATGAGGCGCTTTGCAAGCAGATTCATGCCAAGGTGCTCAACGGCGAGTATCAGCAAAAGTAATCCAAAACAACGGCAATGAACAGTAAATTCAGAAACATATTCATGGCGTTCGGTATCATCGCCATCATCATCATGCTCTGCACGATGGACATGGACTATACCGACATCTGGCGTTACCTGAAGCAGGCGGGCATCTACTTCCCGCTCATCCTGGGGCTCTGGCTGGTGGTCTATCTGGTGAACACCTTCTCGTGGTGGTTTATCATCAACGACGAGGGACGTGTGAAGGGGCTCTCCTTTTGGCGCGTTTACAAGCTCACCGTGAGCGGCTTCGCCCTCAACTATACCACCCCTTGCGGATTGATGGGCGGCGAGCCTTACCGCATCATGGAGCTGAAACCTTTCACCGGTGTGAGCAAGGCCACCTCGTCGGTCATCCTCTATGTGATGATGCACATCTTCTCGCACTTCTGGTTCTGGTTTCTCTCGATATTCCTCTATGTGGCTATGTATCCGATAGGTGTTCCCATGGGCATCCTGCTCAGTGCGATAGGGGCGTTCTGCCTGCTCGGCATCTATTTCTTCTCTCGTGGTTATCGCACGGGCATGGCACAGAAGGGCATCCGGCTGCTCACCCACATTCCTTTCGTGAAAGGATGGGCAAGGCGATTTGCCGAATCGAAGAAGGAAACCTTGGAGCAGATAGATTCCCAGATAGCCATGTTGCATGGTCAGCATAAGCGCACATTCTATTGCTCGCTGCTTTTCGAGGTATCGGCTCGCATCCTGCAGAGCGTAGAGATTTATCTCATCTTGAAGGCTTTCGCCGCCGACATCAGCATCCTCGACAGCATCCTCATCCTGGCGTTCTCTTCGCTCTTCAGTAACCTCATCTTCTTCTCGCCTATGCAGTTGGGAGCCCGAGAGGGCGGACTCGCCTTGGCGGTGGACGGATTGCATCTGACGGGTGCGCTCGGTGTGTATACGGGTCTCATCACCCGTCTGAGAGAGTTGGTGTGGATAGCCATCGGCATCTTGCTCATCAAAGTTGGTAACAAAGATTTAGATAAGTATAAAAATGAAAAAGCTTGATATAAAAGGTATCATTTTCGATTATGGTGGCACGCTCGATACAAGGGGCGACCACTGGTCGGAAGTGATTTGGCAAGGATATGAGCATTTCGGCATCGGTGTGAGCGATGACGAGGGGGTAGAGACTGGCGTATCCATCGACAAGGCGTCCTATCGCTTGGCCTATGTGTATGGCGAGCGGGCATTGGCGGTGAACCCTATCGTGACGCCCGATTTTCATTTTGTCGACATCCTGCGAGAGAAGATAGCCTTGCAGTTGGCTTTCCTTTCTGGCAAGTGTTTGCTCCCCACTGGGAAGGATGATGAGGATAGACAGGCTTCGATTGCTCATTTCCTGACTTTCGATGAGCCGACAATGAAGAGCGTGGCAAAGGATATGGCTGATTATATCAACACTCAGACCAACTTGCTGCTTGCGGAGAACAAGCAGGTGCTGGAACAGCTCAAGGCAAAAGGCTATCCAATGGTACTGGTGTCCAATTTCTATGGCAATATCCACCAAGTGCTCCGTGATGCGCAGATAGAAGATGAGTTCAAGTCGGTCATCGAGTCGGCGGTAGTAGGTGTTCGCAAGCCCAATCCTGCCATCTTTGCCCTTGGAGTCTGCGCTCTCGATTTGGCAGCTTCGCAAGTGTTGGTTGTGGGTGACACTTTTTCCAAGGACATCGAGCCAGCCCACCAGCTTGGCTGTCATACGCTATGGATCAAGGGTTTGCAATGGGAAGAGAAGGCTTTCGACGAAAGCATCCCTGATGGCATTATCCATCGATTGGGAGAAATGATTGATTATCTTTAAGAAAACTCTTTTTTCTCCTAAAAAACTTAAATAAATAATTAGTTTTCACTCTAATTCGTAGAATATTTATAACTTTGCAGCTCGAAATTTGATTTAAGGTATGAAAGTTTATAAGAAATTGTATTTAGTGGTCATCCTTCTGGTTGTCTCAACCCTCCAGATGATGGCTCAACAGAAGATAACAGGAAATGTCATCGATGAAGATGGCTTTGCAGTTCCTTATGCCAGTGTGCAATACAAGGGGCATAAGATAGCTGTTTCGAGCGATGGAGAGGGTAGGTTCACCATCGAGAAGCATCCGGGATGGATGCTCACCGTGAGTGCTTTGAGCTACAAGACACAGACGGTGAAGGTGGACGACAAGACCACTTTCTTGGAGGTGAAACTCAAGGACGACAGTAAGCGACTCACCGAGGTGGTGGTCAAGTCGAAGCGTGGCAAGTACAAGCGCAAGGATAACCCTGCCGTGGAACTGATGCGCCGTGTCATCGCCGCCAAGAAGAAGACCGACCTCACCAATCATGACTATTATCAGTATGACAAATATCAGAAGATAACGCTTTCGCTCAACGACCTGTCTAAGGAACAGCTCGAAGGCAAATTCTTCAGCAAGCGTCAGTATCTTCTCGACCAGGTGGAGAAATCGCCATACAATGACAAGCTTACCTTGCCAGTTCAGATCAATGAGACAGTGTCTCAGCACATTTATCGCAAGGATCCTAAGACAGAGAAGGACATTATCAAGGGCCAGCAAAGCAATGGTATCGGACAAATCATCCAAACGGGCGAGATTATCAATACCGCTCTGAAGGAGGTGTTTACGGATGTAGACATCTACGACGACTATGTGCGCTTGCTTCAGTATCCATTCCCTTCGCCTATCGGCAGAACAGCCATCTCTTTCTACCATTTCTATATGGAGGATACGGTGTTTGTGGATAGAGACTTGTGTTATCATTTGCAATTTATCCCAGCCAACAGTCAGGACTTCGGATTCCGTGGCGAACTCTATGTGCTGGCAGATAGCACCTTGCATGTCAAGAAATGTAACCTCTACATGCCTCACAACTCAGACGTCAACTGGGTGAAAGACATGAAGATAGAGCAGGAGTATACCAAGCTAGAAAATGGCGAGTGGGTGCTCACCAAGGATGACATGATAGCCGAGATGCACGTCAACAAACTGTTGCAAGACTTGTTGGTGGTGCGTAATACGCGCCTCTCCGACTATGCCTTCGACCCTTTGCCGAAACAGCTGTTCAAGGGAAAGGCGAAGATAAGGCATGATATGGACGCCATGAACCGTGACGAGGCTTACTGGAACAAATATCGACAGGTGGACCTTACCAAGAGCGAGTCGTCGATGGATAGTTTCATCCATCGTATGGAAAACTCCAAGGGATTCAAGTATATCATCTTTGGTATTCGTGCCCTCATGGAGAACTATGTGGAGGTGGCTCATGCCAAGAAGACAGAGACGAATAAGGAAAACCGTAGTTATTTCGACTTGGGTCCTGTCAATACGTTCATCTCCAACAACTTCGTGGATGGCATCCGTCTGCGTCTAGCCGGTAGAACGATGGCGGCTCTCAACCCTCACTTCTTCTGGGATGGTTATGGAGCATACGGATTGAAGAGCCATGACTGGTACTATGGTCATATCTTCACCTATTCTTTCAACAAGAAGAAAAACAGTCCGTTCGAGTTCCCTATGCGTAAGCTCACGTTTGAGATAGGTCACGACATCACGTCGCCATCCGATGACAACTTGCTGCACAACAAGGACAATTTCTTTATGACCATCCGTGCCACCAAGCAAGACCAGATGTATCTCTATCAGCGCCAGAAACTGGGCTTCACCTATGAGACCGACTGGGGCTTACGCTTCGACACCAACATTCGCTGGCAGAGCAACCGCACGGTGGGCAACCTACACTATTTCAAGGTAAACACAGGCGAGGAAGTGAGAAAGATACGTACCACTGAGGCTACCATGGGCATCGACTACAATCCTGGTGTCACCTATGTAAACACCAAGCAGCAGCGTTTGCCTATCAACCTGGATAGTCCGGAGCTTTCGCTTACGCATACTACAGGTCTTGATGGTTTCATGGGCGGTCAGTATAGGAGCAATCTCACATCGCTGGGCATCTACAAGCGCCAGTGGTTGGGTAGCTTTGGATATGTCGACTTCAATGTCGTGGGCAAGATACAATGGAACAAAGTACCGTTCCCGATGCTCATCCAGCCACCAGTCAACCTCTCCATCTTCGAGCAGGAGGCCACCATCAGTATGATGAAAGACTGGGAGTTCTTGAGCGACCGTCAAATCTTCTGGTCTGTGGCTTGGGATATGAATGGTAAGTTGCTCAACCGCATCCCGCTCTTGAAGAAACTGAAATGGCGTGAGTATGTGGCAGTGAAGGGCGTTTGGGGCGACTTGACCAGCAAGAACAACCCAACGAAGAACCCAACCGATGATTTGCTCTTCCAGTTCCCTAACAATTCGTATGCGTTTGGAAAGACGCCATATTGGGAGATTGCCGCTGGAGTGCACAACATCTTTAAGTTCTTCGGAATCGACTATGTGCGCCGTCTCAACTATCTCGATCATGCAAATGTCGACAAGTGGGGCATCCGTATGGGATTTCTCATGTCGTTCTAAATAAAATATAGGAGATTAAACTATATAAAATATAGGAGATAAAGCTATGAAGATACTGTTGGCAGATAAGCAGGACATCACCCGTGCAGGACTAAGTTATGTAATCCAGCAACTGGGGAAGGATGTGGAAACAAAGTTCACGGAAGACAAGGCCGAGCTAATGCTCGCCTTGCGAGAAGATGAGGACTCTCTAGTGATTCTCGACTACACGCTTTTCGACATCAATGATGCCGACGAGTTGCTCATTCTCAACCAGCGCTTTCCTGAGACGCGATGGTTGCTATTCAGTGAAGACCTAAGTGCGGATTTCGTGCGCGTTCTCATTGCCAGCAGTATGCAATTCAGTATCTTGCTCAAGGAAAGTCCGATGATGGAAATCAAGGAGGCGATACGCTACTGCATGTCAGGCAACCGCTTTATTTGCCAACGAATGACGGAGGTGCTCTTGGCTCCATCACATGATAAGGAAGAAAAGGTAAATCTCACCAAGACGGAGACTGAGATACTGAAAGACATCGCCTTGGGCATGACGACCAAGGAAATCGCAGAGAAGCGTTTCTCTAGTTTCCATACCGTGAATACCCATCGCAAGAATATCTTCCGCAAGCTCGGTGTCAACAACGTGCATGAAGCTACCAAGTATGCGCTTCGCGCCGGTTTGGTAGATTCGGCAGAGTACTATATCTAATGGAATTTGAACATTAGAGATTTTTTGAAAATAAAAAATGAGGGTTTGGATTGTCTCACGACATCCAGACCCTCGCTGTTTCTAACTAACTTATTATCAACTATTCATTACTTTCCTTCAAATCACTAAAAGAATTATCCGTTTGCAAAAATACAAGAATTTCTACAATTATTTTCGCTTTCTTGCAAAAATAATCACGTAAACGTTTGCGCCTTTCGCAGAAAAACATTACCTTTGCACATGACAATAACTAGGACGAATATATACAAGATATGAAGCAACGTAGACCATCTTTGAAAGACCTCGCCGACCAACTGGGTGTGAGCATCGCTACAGTATCCAGAGCCTTGCGCAATAGCCATGAGGTGGGAGAGGAAATGACTCAGAAGGTGAAACGGTTGGCCAAGGAACTGAATTACCGACCCAATCCCTTTGCTCAGAGCCTTCGCAAGGAAGCCCCGAGAGTGATAGGTGTCATCGTACCCAACTTGGTGACCCATTATTATGCGGCTGTGCTTGATGGGATAGAGGATTTCGCGTCCAAGCGAGGCTACTCTGTCATCAGTGCCAATAGTCATGAGAATACAGAACGTGAGAAACAGGCACTTGAAAACTTTCTCAATATGCATGTCGAGGGCATCATCGCTTGCCTGGCTCAAGATACCGTTGACTATAGTCATTTCGAACAGCTTCATTCCATGGGCGTGCCATTGGTGTTTTTCGCCCGCTGTTGTTTGGAGGACAAGTTCTCGCAAGTGGTAGGCAATGGAGATGTAGCAGCCCAACAAGCCACCCAGCACATGATAGACACTGGGTCTCGTCGCATCGCCTTCATCGGCGGTCCTAACCATCTCGACATGGTGCGTAGACGTAAGCATGGCTATCTTGAAGCACTGCGAGAAAACCGCATTCCTATAGATCGCGACCTGGTGGTATGCGACAAAATCGACTTTGACGTGGCTCGCAATGCCACCCTGCGTTTGTTGGAGAGCGAGAATCGTCCTGATGCCATCTTGGCTTTCAACGACATCATTACTTATGCAGCCTTTGATGCCATCAAGGCCAAGGGATTGAGAATCCCAGACGATGTTGCCATCATTGGTTTCACCGACGGAGATACGGCTGCATTCGTTACACCTAGCCTTTCTGCTATCATGGACAAGGCACATGAACAGGGTGCCAAAGCCTGCGAGTTGCTTATGCGCAACATCAATGGCGATGAGAAAATCTATAAGGAAGTGGTGCCAATGATACTCAAAATTCGTGAAAGTTCTGAGAAGAACGAAACGAAGCGGTAAACTCAATCGATCTCTATATCCAAGCTACCTTATATATAAATTTTAAACTATAATCAACCTAATATGAACAGTATTAAAATAAACTACTTGAAGCATGCCCTCGCAATGCTTTTCTGCATGTTGCTGATGCAACCTGTAGAACTGAGGGCTGCTTACGAAAACATCGAGTTCAGTAGTCTCACCAATCATGATGGGCTCAGCAACAGCCAGGTGAGTGCCATCCTCAAGGATGCACGTGGCTACATCTGGTTTGGAACACAGTCGGGACTCAACCGTTTCGATGGCTTTCGCATGAAAACTTTTCTCTACAGTAACACCAATGATAAGTCGCTGCCCAACAACTCTGTCGATGAGTTGCAGCAAGACTACAATGGCGATATTTGGATTCATACCTCCAGCGGCTATTGCATCTACAAGTACGACTTGGAGCAGTTTGACCGTAAGCCGGAGGAGTGGCTCAAGACCATTGATGTAATGGGACCTCCCTACAAGTTGCTCATCGACAAGGCGAAGAACATGTGGTTTGCTGTCTATGGACAGGGACTCTATTTCCATAATGCCCGTACCAAGAGCACTTATCTCTTCAAGTTTACCAAGAAACCACAGCCTGGCTGCTTGAAAGAAGGCAACTTCAGTCATTTGCTTGAGGTAAATGGCGATGTTGTCATTACCTATTCTGATGGAACACTCTGCAGGGTGAATGGCGAGAAGCAGCAAGTTTTGTGGTACAACTCTTACCTTGCCGACCATAAAATAACGGGTGATAATGGTGCCTATACTTTCTTTGATGGTCGTGGTGGATACTGGGTTTCTGTCAGTGGGGCTACCTATGTGTACAACTCTAACCTGAAGAAATGGACCGACTCTCGCACCTATCTCGCAGAACTAGGCATCTCTGTGCCGGTGAACACGCGTGTCATCACTCGTGATGTTGCTCTCGACAAGGCTGGTCATCTCTGGGTGGCTTCCGACCACAATGGTCTTTTCTATATAGACTTAAAAAGCAAGGTATGCCGTCAATTCATTCACACCAATGAGAAGGGCAGTATCATAGACAATTCCTTGCAGAAAGTTTATGTAGACGATGACGGTGCTATTTGGATTGGCAGCTATAAAAACGGCGTTGCCTATTATTCGCCAAATTCTCGTAAGTTTTACACTATTCCTTTGGGCGACATCTGTACTATCACGCAGGATTTGAAAGGCAATCTGTGGTGTGGAACGAATGATGGTGGAATTATATGTTATAGTCCGGTTACCGGACAAAGTTGGCGTTTCGGACAGGCACAGACGGGGCTGACATCTGATGTGGTGGTAAGCAGTGTGACGATGTCGGATGGTACCATGTATTTTGGTACTTTCAATGGTGGACTGACACAATATCGTGATGGTAAGTGGAAGGCTTTCCATGCTGCTCCTGGTGGACTTGCCAACAACAGCGTGTGGTGCCTAGCTGAAGATCCATTCCATCGTCTCGTCCTAGGAACTCTGGGTAGTGGTTTCCAAATCTTCAACCCTGCTAGTGAGACTTTTGCAACTTACAATGTGCAGAATGCCGGCATTACCAGCGATTTTATCAATTCTCTCTTCTTGTTGGACAAGGAGAATATTCTCATTGGTCATTCCCAAAACTATTCGCTCTTCAACTTTGGCACCCGCAAGGTGACTAACGTCAACGGAACCAAGGACGGACAGCCGTTCCCAAGTCCTTCCATCAATTATGCCATGAAGGATAGTAGAGGCATCCTATGGATGGCTTCTCCTGCTGGTATCATGATGTATGATGAACGCAATGGGCAGATGGAGTCTATCAATGAGCTGAATGGTACACAGGGCTCTGTTGGTTGCTCTATCTTGGAGGATAAGCAGCATAATATGTGGCTCGTTTCAGAATTTATTGTTACCCGTGTCACTCTGTCAAAAAATGAGGATGGCAATTGGAACCTAACAATGATTAGTTTCAATTCGCTAGACGGTCTGCAGAATCGCCAGTTCAATCAGCGTTCTGCATGTTTGATGCGCAACGGATCCATCGCGGTGGGTGGTCAGGATGGCATCAATATCATCTCGCCTAGTCGTATTCACGCCACTCAGAAGCAGGCACATGTGCTTTTCAGTGGTTTGGTGCTCTTCGACCATCCGCTCATGGCGGGTGAGGAGTTTGAGGGCAGAGTACCTCTCAAGGAGTCTTTGGATGCCAACCCCGACCTCGATTTGAGTTACAAGGATAAGGCGTTTACCGTGCAGTTGGCTTCCGATCAGGTGAGCCTTCCTGCTCGCTGTCGTTTCCTCTATCGTATGAAGGGGCTCGATGACAAGTGGATGATGACGGCTGAAGGACGTCCGGAGGTTACTTTCACCAATCTTTCTTCTGGTAGTTATGTCTTGGAATGTAAGGTGGTCAACGCCGATGGTAGTGTGAGCGACGAGGTGAGCACCCTCAAGGTTCACATTCATCCTCCTTTCTATCTCTCCATTTGGGCATTCATTGTCTATGCCATTCTTATCGCTGGTGCTTTTTATCTCTATCGTCGTCGTATGCTGGAGAAGCAGCGCGCCAAGTTTGAGCGTCAGAGTATGGAAGACAATATGAAGAAAACCAAGGAACTCAATGAGCTCAAACTCAATTTCTTTACCAATGTGAGCCATGAACTTCGTACACCGCTCACACTGATTATATCGCCACTGGTCAACATGATTCGGGAAGAGGAAGACCCAAGCAAAAAGCGTAAGCTGGAGATGATACATCGTAATGCAACACGTTTGCTCAACTTGGTGAACCAAATTCTTGACTTCCGTAAGTTCGACCAAAATAAGGAGAAGCTCGTTAAGACTCGCACCGACATCGTGAGCTTCGTAGATAACATCTGTTCTTCTTTCCGTATCCTCGCCAATAGTAAGGTTACCCTGGGTTTTGAGTCTACCGTGCCTAAGTTGCAGATGTCGTTCGATGCAGACAAAGTGGGCAAAATAGTGAACAATCTGCTGAGCAATGCTTATAAGTTTACGCCAGACGGAGGCTTCATCACAGTTTCTTTGAGTATTGCTTTGCGTCAAAGAGTTGATGACAAAGATACTGATATGTTGCGCATCTCTGTGGCTGATACTGGCAAGGGCATTAGCGACGAGGAGAAGAAACATGTGTTCGAACGTTTCTATCAGATTAATGGAACGGAGATGCAACCTCAAGGAGGCAGTGGCATCGGACTCAATCTTGTCAAAAAAATTGCCGAATTGCATGGAGGTAGGGTAGATGTTACCGACAATCCTGGCGGCGGTACCATCTTTATTGTCGACCTTCCTATCGAGAGCAGTACTACGGCCAATAATACCGCTCATCTCGGTACTCTGCGAGTAGCTCCAATCATTACGACCTTGCACGAGGCTGAGGATGAGGATGGCAAGAAGATGACAGATGACACCGTTTCTACGGATTCGCTTTATGGCATGCACCGTAGTCATCGCAATAGCAACCAAGGCTCTGCACCTAGTCGCAAGCCAGTTGTTCTCTTGGTGGATGATAGTGACGATTTTCGTGAGTTTATGAACGATGTGCTCACCGACTATACCGTCATCGAGGCAGTAAACGGTCAGGATGCATGGAACAAAATCATCGATCGTCGCCCAGACATCATTCTCAGTGACGTGATGATGCCTGTGATGGATGGCAATGAACTCTGTCGTCTTTGTAAGGAAAACGATGAGACCACTTCCATACCTTTCATCATGCTTTCGGCACGTCTTGGCGAGGAACAGCGTAAGGAGAGTCTGATGAGTGGCGCAGACGAATATATCACAAAGCCTTTCGACATCGATATGCTCAATTTACGTCTCAAGAATCTTCTCAAATGGTCTGGACGTTCCCAGACAGGCTCTGATACAACTACAGTGGGTGCAACTCATCCTCAGGCGAATGGACAGCCTGTTGGTGGTGCTAATAAGACGACGCTTGCGGAGTATCAGCTTACCGATTCAGACAAGAAATTCTTGGAGGAAGTAGACATCTACATCCGTGACAATATGAATAATCCGGATACGTCGGTTGAGTCATTGAGTGCACACCTTTGCATCTCACGCGTACAATTATATAAACGCATGATTTCACTCACTGGAACAACTCCTTCTGAGTATCTTCGTGCTAAGAGGATCAAGCAAGCTGAGCATCTGATACATGATGGGGAACTTACTATCAGTGAGATAGCTTATATGGTGGGATTCAACAATCCACGCTATTTCACCAAGTATTTTCAGGATGCATATGGCATGACTCCATCTCAGTATCGCAAAAAGTTGCAGGAATTAGAAGAATAAATTGTAAGCATTAACATTTTATACCCACTTTTAAAACATTTGCGCACCAAGGATACGGAATAAAAACCGTATCTTTGCAGCAAATTATTAATTCTGTTAAACATTAACATGAGACTAACTAAGACATTACTAATTTCAGCAGTGCTGTTTATGAGCGCCTCAGGTCTCCAAGCAGCCGGATTCAGTCAGAACGGTAATTATCTTACCGTACAGTTGAAGCAACACCAGAACTATGGTCCTAGCCAGATTCGCTTGCAGGTGGTGAGCGATAAGATTATTCGTGTGCAGGCCACGGCAGAACAGTCTTTCAAGGATAAGACAAGTCTGATTATCGTGCCTCAGAACAGCAAGGCTACTTATAAGGTGGATGAGCAGGGCGACAATCTTGTCATTACTACCGCAGCCATGCGTGCTGTTTTGAATGAGGCTACTGGTCATATTACCTTCTACGACCTCAAGGACAACGTGCTCCTCAACGAGGTGGCTCAGGGCGGAAAGACCTTCAAGCCTTTCACCGTGCCAGACCGCGAGATAGGCGTTGACATCGACAAGGTGCCAGAGGCTCAGATGCATGGTTGGTCTTGGCGTGCCCTCTTCGACTCACCAGACAACGAGGCTTTCTATGGCTTGGGTCAGCACCAGAGCGAGGAGCTCAACATGAAGGGCAAGAACGAAGACCTCTTCCAGTACAACACCAAGGTGAGTGTGCCTTTCGTCATCTCCAACAAGAACTATGGTATCCTTTGGGATTCTTATTCATATTGCCGTTGGGGTAATCCTGATGATTATCTCCAGCTCAACCGTGCCTTCAAGCTCTACGACAAGGACGGCAAGGAAGGACAGTTGACGGGTACATACGTAGCCAAGGACGGGCAGAATATTGTGCGTGGCGAGGACAGCATCTACTTCGAGTATGCGATGCCTGAGACTTCCGAGGTTTGCAACAAGACCGACAAGGGCGGCATCCAAAACTTGCCTAAGGGCTTCCCTTTGAATGGCTCCAAGGTAGTGTACGAGGGCTATGTGGAGGCTCCAACCAACAGCTTCTATCAGTTTATCCTCTACTATGCCGGTTATATGAAGATTTACATCGATGGCAAGTTGGTGGTGCCTGAGCGTTGGCGTACGGCATGGAATCCTAACTCTTATAAGTTCACTGCTCCTATAGAGAAAGGTGTGAAGACTCCTATCCGCATCGAGTGGCAGCCAGATGGCGATGTATCTTACTGCGGTCTGCGTGTGGCAGCTCCTCGCTCAGAGGCTGAGAAGAATCAGTTGAGCATCTGGAGCGAGATGTCTCCCGACATGGACTACTACTTCATCGCAGGCAAGAACATGGACGATGTCATCTCTGGTTATCGTACCTTGACCGGCAAGGCTCCTGTTTATCCTAAGTGGGTGCTCGGTTTCTGGCAGAGCCGTGAGCGCTATCAGAGCAGCAAGGACATCGAGGAGAACATGAAGAAGTTCCGTGACCTCCATATCCCTGTGGATAACATCGTACAGGACTGGAACTACTGGAAGCTCGATTCTTGGGGTAGCCATGAGTTTGAGGCATCTCGTTATCCTAATCCACAGGCGATGCTCGACAGTGTACACAGCATGCACGGAAGATTCATGATTTCAGTATGGCCTAAGTTCTACGATACCGTCAAGAACTACAAGGAACTCGATAGCAAGGGCTGGATGTATCATCAGGCAATCAAGGATGACATCCACGACTGGCTCGGTTTCCGTGGCTCTTTCTATGACGCTTACTCTGATGGTGCCCGCAAGATGTTCTGGCGCCAGATGGACGAGAACCTCTATAGCAAGTATAAGTTTGGTGTAGACGCTTGGTGGATGGATGCATCCGAGCCAAACGTTCGCGACTGTACCCCAATGTGGTATCGCAAGACCCTCTGTGGCCCTACAGCCCTCGGTACATCTACCGAATATTTCAATGCTTATAGCATCGTGAATGCCGATGCCATCTACAATGGTCAGCGCTCAGTGAACCCTAACCAACGTGTGTTCCTCTTGACTCGTTCTGGTTTCGCAGGCGAGCAGCGTTACAGCACAGCTACTTGGTCGGGAGACATCGCTACCCGTTGGGAGGATATGCGTGCGCAGATGACGGCAGGTTTGAACTATTCGATGGCTGGTCTTCCTTTCTGGGGCATGGACCAGGGCGGTTTCTGCGTAGAGAATCGTTACGTGGCTGCCCAGCAGGAGTTCGACAAGACTGGCAAGGAGAACGCCGACTTGAAGGAGTGGCGTGAGTTGCAGGCTCGTTGGAACGAGTTTGGTTGCTTTGTTCCTTTGTATCGTGCCCATGGCCAGTGGCCATTGCGTGAGGTTTGGAACATCGCTCCAGCTGATCACCCAGCTTACAAGACCATCGTGGCTTACGATAAGCTCCGTTATCGCTTGATGCCTTACCTCTACAGTATGGCAGGTATGGTTCACTTGAAGGATTACACCATGATGCGTGGACTCGTGATGGACTTCAATGGCGATGACAATGTGCTCGACATCAAGGACCAGTGGATGTTTGGTCCTGCCTTGATGGCTTGTCCTGTGGGCGAATATCAGAAGTATACACGTAACGTTTACCTCCCTAAGCAGAATGGCTGGTACGATTTCTACACAGGCAAGCATTACGCAGGTGGTCAGACCATCGTGGCTGATGCTCCATACGAGAAGATTCCTGTGTTCTGTCCAGAGGGAGCCATCCTGCCTGTAGGTCCTGAGATGGAGTGGAGCGACGAGAAGAAGCCTGAGCTCATCGACCTCTATGTATATGCTGGCAAGGACGGCAATTTTACTATCTACGAGGACGAGGGTACCAACTACAACTACGAGAAGGGTAAGTATTCTATCATCGACATCCATTATAACGATGCCCAGAAGACACTTACCATCGGTGCTCGCAAGGGCTCTTTCGACGGCATGCTGCAGAAGCGTCGCTTCAACGTGGTGCTCGTGAGTACACAGAATGGTCAGGGCGTGAACCTCGCCAAGGCGCCTAAGGGCAAGATGGTGAAGTACGCTGGTCAGGCTGTTACTGTTAAATTGAAGTAATAATAGTATTTTAAAAGCCCTTTCTGTCTGATTATACGATTGGATGGAGGGGCTTTTTTCTCATTTAAAAGAAGAATTAATGAAGAAAATATTTTTTTCTGCAATTTTGATGGCCTCTTTGGTTGCATTGCCAACTACTGCCCGTGACCGTCAGAATTTCGATAAAGGTTGGCTTTTCACTTTGGCAGACTCTGCTGGCATGGAGAAAAATAACTATGCCGATGTGGCTTGGCGTCACCTCAACTTGCCACACGACTGGGCTATCGAGGGCGATTTCTCGCCAAGTAATCCGTCGGGAGCCAGTGGTGGAGCCCTTCCGGGTGGCATCGGCTGGTATCGCAAGCACTTCACGGTGAATCCGAAGGATAAGAACGACCGATATACCATCACCTTCGATGGAGTCTACATGAACTCCACCGTTTATATCAATGGTCATAAGCTCGGCACTCGTCCTTATGGGTACAGTACTTTCGAGTACGACCTTACACCTTATATTAATAAGAAGGGCGACAATGTCATCGCCGTGAAGGTGGATAACTCCGACCAGCCTAACAGCCGTTGGTATTCGGGCTGCGGTATCTATCGCCATGTATGGCTCAACCAGACCCAAAAGTCGGCTTACATTTCTCAGTGGGGGCAGTATGTCAGCACCTCTACGAATGGCGAGGTGAAGATTAAGGTGGAGGCTGTTTCTACCCCAAAATATCAGGTGCGCAATACCATCCTCGATGCAGCAGGCAAGGTGGTGGCAAAGAACCAAGGTGGCGAGGAACAGACGCTCAAAGTAGCGAATCCTCATCTCTGGGGCATTGGCGATGGCTATCTCTACACCGTGAAGAGCGAGCTCTTGGTGAATGGCAAGATGGTGGACACCGAGACCACGACCACGGGTTTCCGTGATGTGAAGTTTGATGCCAAGAAGGGCTTCTTCCTCAATGGCGTGAACATGAAAATCAATGGTGTCTGCGAGCATCACGACTTCGGATGTCTAGGTGCCGCCCTCAACGAGGATGCCATGCATCGCAAGCTCAGCATCCTCCGAGATATGGGCGTGAATGCCATCCGCAGCAGTCACAATCCTCCTGCCCCAGAGCTCTTGAACATGTGCGACTCGATGGGAATCCTCGTCATGGACGAGAGTTTTGACATGTGGCGGCGCAAGAAATCGAACGGCGACTATGCCCGTTTCTTCGACGAGTGGCACAAGCGTGACCTCTCCGACCTCGTGAAACGCGACCGAAACCATCCGAGCATCATCATGTGGAGCATCGGCAATGAGGTGCTGGAACAATGGTCGGATGCCGCTGCCGATACCCTTAGTCTGGAACAGGCTAACTTGATATTGAATGCAGGTCACGATGCTTCTTCCTTGGCACACGGCGATGAGTTAAGCGTCAACTCCCTGCTCACCCAGCATCTCGCCGAGATAGTAAAGGAATATGACCCTTGGGGTAGTCGCCCTATCACTGCAGGTTGCAATGAGCCAGACCCAAAGAACCATCTCTTCAAGAGTGGTGCCATTGACGTCATCGGCTTCAACTATCACCATCAGTGGGTCAAGGACGTGCCAAAGAACTTCCCGGGCAAGCCTTTTATCTTCTCAGAGAGTGTGTCGGCTTTGCAGACCCGTGGCTTCTATAAGATGCCGTCCGACAGCATCATCAAGGCACCTAAGGAGTGGTGGTTGCCTTATACTGACCCATCTTACATGTGCTCTTCTTACGACAACATGCACGCCTCTTGGAGCAGTACCCACGAGGAAACATGGGATGTGGTGAAGCACAACGATTTCGTGGGCGGACAGTTCATCTGGACTGGTTTCGACTATATCGGCGAGCCTACTCCTTACGCCTATCCAGCTCGCAGCAGCTACTTCGGCATCATCGACCTCGCTGGTTTGCCAAAGGATAGCTACTATATGTATCAGAGTGAATGGACCCAGAAGCCTGTGCTCCATCTCTTCCCTCACTGGAACTGGTTGCCGGGACAGCAGATAGACATGTGGTGCTATTACAACCATGCCGACGAGATGGAACTCTTCGTCAACGGCAAGAGCCAGGGCATCCGCAAGAAGACTCCTCATGTTTACCATGTGATGTGGCGAGTAAACTTTGAGCCAGGCGAGGTGAAGGTCATCGCTCGGAAGGACGGCAAGAAGGTGGGAGAACAGGTCATCAAAACCGCTGGAGCTCCCGACCATATCGTCTTGAAGAAGACTTATCAGAGCAACTTGGCTTACGGCAACGGCGAGCCTACTACCTTCGTGGAGGTGGATGTTGTGGATAAAAACGGCAACCTCTGTCCGAACGCCGACAACCAGATATTCTTCTCCGTGGAGGGGGAGAGTGGCAAGAAGTGCCCAGTGGGTGAAGCGAAGCCTGTGATTCTCGGTACCGACAATGGTTGCCAGACATCCTTGGAGCGTTTCACCGACCCACAGCGCAAGGCTTTCTTCGGAAAGTGTGTCGTGGTGTTGAAAGGTAAGGGCATCTTGAAGGCACAGGCTGTTGATTTGAAACAAGCGTCATTGGAACTTTAAATATCCAAACGCTTTTATATAAAATGGAAAAGGCTTTGAAGCACATGGAACCTACGGGAGTGTAGGCATCTCTAGCGTCATGTAAAAACTGGAGATTATGCTTCAAAGCCTGCCACAAAGATACGACTATTTCTTGAAAGTCGATAACTTTTAGTGTTAAATTTGAAATTTTCATTCAAAAAAGTGCATTTCTCGAATTTTGCTTGGTTGTTTCAAAATAAAAATGTAACTTTGTACTCATATTATAATAACGTAAACCTACAAGTTTATGAGAAAAATATTTATTAGCTTAGCTTTGCTCACCTCTGTAGGAGTGGCACAGGCGCAAATCAAAACCAACAATGGCATTGAGTATCTTCAATGTCAGGCTCATGACATGTCGGGTGATTTCTCCGACTTGGCAAATACCTATTTCTTGGCTGATAGTATAGCTGGCTTCGATCTGAACAAGGGCGAGGGCATGCTCAACTGGAAGCGTTATCGTTTGGCTCCTCGCCAGGCATTCAACCTAAATGGTTACTGGCCTGTCCGTATGCAAATGCTCGACTTCCCAGACACTCAGTATGACAACGACCCCAATCTGAAAATCAAGGTTCAGAAGATTGATGATCGCACGCTGCGTGTCACGCTCTTCACCTCTCCGATAGAACCAAAGATGGATGATGCCAACGATCCTATGTTCTCGCCAGAATATATTGCAGAGAACGTGGGCAATGGCAATGCAAAAATCTCTCGTGGCAGATGGAACACCACTGCCGATGGCAAGAGCATCATTTATAAAAACAAGAATGGTGAGCTGGAAATCCAAAAGTACCCATTCCGCTTGATTCTCCGTGATGCCAATGGCAAGATTCTTACCCAGACTCGCCACATCATCGACAACGACAGCACGCAGGTCAAGCTCCTTCCTTTCAACTTTATCAAGCGTGGAAGCGACAACTCCCGCAGCATCAACCCTGTGTTCCTCCTCTCTCCGGGCGAGCGCATCTATGGTTGCGGCGAGAGTTTCACCTCTCTTAATAAAGTTGGACAGAAGGTGAATATCTCTGTTGTAGACCCTCAGGGTCCTGAGACAGACGGCATGTATAAACCTGTGCCTTTCTATTTTTCTAATCGAGGTTACGGCTTTTTCATGCACACCTCGGCTCCTACCACAGCCGATTTTGGTGCCAGCTATATAGGTGCTCAGCGTCTCTTCATGGGTGATGAGACTATGGATTTCTTTGTGTTCTTCGGTGAGCCAAAGGATATTCTCAATGAGTATACCAATGTGACAGGCAAGTCGCCGATGCTGCCCCTTTGGACTTTTGGTACTTGGATGAGCCGCATCTCTTACTTCTCGCAGAAGGAAGGCTTGGAGGTAGCGCATCAGTTGAGAGCTAACAAGATACCTGCCGATGTCATCCACTTCGATACAGGTTGGTTTGGCGTAGATTGGCAGTGCGACTACGAGTTTGCCAAGGATCGTTTCAAGGACCCTGTAGGCATGTTGAAGACCCTGAAAAAGGACGGATTCCATACCTGTTTGTGGCAGTTGCCATATTTCACTCCAAAGAATCGTTATTTCCATGAATTGGTGGATGGCGGCATGGCTGTTCGTAATGGCAATGGTACTTTGAACTATGAGGATGCCGTGCTCGACCTCTCCAATCCGAAGACCGTGAGCTGGTACCAAGGCAAGATAGCCAACCTCATCAAGCAAGGTGTGAGCGTCATCAAGTGTGATTTCGGTGAGGCTGCTCCTTATGACGGACTCTATGCCAGTGGCAAGACTGGTTTCTATGAGCACAATCTCTATCCGCTTCGCTATAACAAGGCTCTTTGGGAGGCAGTCAAGGCTAATACTCCTGATCATGAGGGTGTCATCTGGGCACGTAGCGCTTGGGCGGGTAGTCAGAGATACCCATTGCATTGGGGCGGTGATGCTGCCACCAATGAGGTGGGAAGTGTCGGTATGATGGGCGACCTTCGTGGTGGACTGAGCTTCGGGTTGAGTGGCTTCTCTTTCTGGAGTCACGACATGGGTGGCTTCGTTACCCAGAGTCCAGACGACCTCTATCGTCGTTGGTTGCCATTCGGCTTCCTCAGCTCTCATACTCGTGCCCACGGAGCGCCTCCAACAGAGCCTTGGCTCATCAGCAAGGATTTCACCGACGCCTTCCGTGCCAACGCCGAGATGAAGTATCAGTTGATGCCTTATGTCTATGCACAGGCTAAGGACTGTTCCGAGAAGGGACTTCCTATGGTACGTGCCCTCTTCGTGGAGTTCCCGCACGATGCCGGAGCTTGGCAGGTTGAGGATGAGTATATGTATGGCTCACAGATATTAGTGGCTCCGCTTTTGGAGTCTGGTACCAGCCGTACTGTATATCTGCCAAAGGGCAAATGGATAGACTATCAGAATGGTAAGGTATACGAAGGTGGATACCAAGACATCAGTGTCAAGGATAATAAGATCCCTTGCGTGATATTGGTCAAGGATGGCAGTTTGATTCCTCAGGTACCTGTAGCCCAGAGTACGGATAAGATAGAGTGGGACAAGCTCACTTGGAAGCCATTCAAGGTTGATGCTACCCAATGTGTGGGCTACCTCTACAAGGCAGGTAGCACAGAAATAGAAGTTGTTAAACAATAAACATAAGAATAGACAGAGAAGATGAAGATAAACATCGCACCGGCAACGCCAGACAAGGCTTCACATATCGCCTCCCTCATCATGGAGGCGATGAATACTGATTGTTGCCAAAATCTTGCCGGACCTCGCCATACGTTGGTTGATTTCCATTGCATGTTGACACGCCTCGTAGAGATGGAGGACAGTCAGTATAGCTATCGCAACACCCTTGTCGCCATGACCACAGATGGAATTCTGGTTGGTGTCTTGGTGTCGTACGATGGTGGTAAATTAAAAGTATTGCGCCGTCGTTTTGTAGAAGAGGCTATAGTGGCCTTCGGCATCGATTATTCGGGTATGGATGCAGAGACCGAAGAGGGTGAGTTCTATTTTGACAGCCTTGCCGTATCTAGCCCTTATAGGGGCAAGCGTATTGCTACCCGGTTGTTGCAGGCAGGTGTTCAACGTGCCAAGGAAATGGGGGCTTCTGTTGTGGGATTGCTCTGCGACAAAGGCAACCCTAGTGCAGAGCAACTCTATGCCAAGGTCGGTTTTAAGTATGTGGATGATACCATTTGGGGTGGCCATGCGATGAAGCACCTTCAATTGAGTCTTTAATCTGTCGGATACAAAAATACAAAAGCTCGGAATTGCATCACTGCAGTCCGAGCTTTTATTATTTAAATCAACAAAAACTAATAAAATATCTTTTATAAACCTAAAACCTATTCGCTATGAATCTTTCTGTTTTCTGTTTGCAAAGATACGATGTTTTTGTTTTAAATGCTTCATTTTCTTTCATTTTCAATGCATTTTGTTGAGCAAACGTTTGCATGAATTTACAGCCTTATTCCAATTCTTCTATCTCGCTCTCTTCCATGTCGCGGTCTAAGCGGCCGCGCCAGAGATATTTGCGGGTCTCGTGTACGATGATGCCGCTCAGGCAGAGCAAAGATACAAGGTTAGGAATTGCCATGAGAGCATTCATACAGTCGGCGATGTTCCATACCAATCCGAGGCTGATGACACTACCGAAGAAGATGCTTATGATGTAGAGCACCCGGTAGGTGAGCATCCACTTCTTGCCCTTGAGATATTCCACGCAACGCTCGCCGTAGTAGCTCCATCCCAGGGTAGTGCTGAAGGCGAAAGTGGCAAGTCCGAAGGTGAGCAGTGGCGCACCGATATAAGGTATCTTGCTGAAGGCCTGCTTGGTGAGGGCGGCTCCATCGTGATAGTCGATGTCTGGATAAGCGATGATACTACTTGTGATGACCAGTCCTGTGAGGGCACAGATGATGACTGTGTCCCAGAATGTACCGGTGGATGAAACCAAAGCCTGGCGTACCGGATTGCGAGTCTGTGCGGCGGCAGCCACGATAGGGGCTGAACCCAAACCACTCTCGTTGGAGAAGAGACCTCGGGCGATACCATAGCGTGCTGCCATCATCAGCGTGCTACCAGCGAAACCACCACCAGCAGCCTTGGTGGTAAATGCCGACTCAAGGATAATCTTGATGGCAGGCATCAGATAGGCATGGTTCACGATGAGGATATAGATGCAACCTATCACATAGAAGATGGCCATGAAAGGCACCAGCATACCACAAACCTTCGAGATGGTCTTCACGCCACCTAGGATGACGGCGGCACCCAAGGCCGTAACGATGGCACCTGTGATATATGGAGATATGCCATATTGGTTGTTTACCAGCGAGGAGATGGCATTTGCCTGTACCGTGCTACCGATGCCGAAAGAGGCAAGGGCGGCGAAGATGGCGAAGAGGATAGCAAGCCATTTCCAGCCCAGTCCCTTTTCGAGGGCATACATCGGACCGCCCAGCATTCTGCCACGTTTTGTCTTCACACGATATTTCACGGCAAGCAAGCCCTCGGCATACTTGGTGGAGATGCCAAATACACCCGTCAGCCAACACCAAAGCACAGCTCCTGGTCCACCCAAGGCGATGGCTGTAGCCACACCGATGATGTTACCCGTACCGATGGTTGCGGCAAGGGCTGTAGCCAAGGCACCAAACTGGGAAACGTCTCCTGTGGCATCTTTGTCTTTCTTGACCGATAATTTGATTGCCTTGAAAATCTTGCGTTGTGGAAAGCGCAGGCGAATCGTCAGGAATATATGAGTTCCTAACAACAAGATAATCATTGGCCATCCCCAAAGGAATGAACTAAACGCTGTGAAAAAATCGTTGATTGCATCCATCTCTTATCTATTTTATGTTTGTTTTTATTCTTCGAAATCCACGGTTACGTTCTTGAATCCCATTGCTCCCAGCATTCCCCTGAATTGCGTCTTGGCGTTCTCCTTGGCTGTCGAGATATTGGCTGGGCTAAGGCAGCGTCGCTTCATCGCGGCATAGGCTCTGTCGTACATCGCCTGTCGGTCGGCACCTGACCATTTGCCTACCTCAAAGAAACTCTTGGTTCTTGCCTCGTCGATGAAGTTGTTGTCGAGCAGCTTGATTGGTGGCAGGGTGCAGATAATGGAATCCTTGTCTAAATCCTTCTCGATCCAGCCTTCCTTCACATCCTTCATGTCGATGCCCAGTCGCAGTGTGCCGTAATAGATGCGTGCTAGCTGGTCGTCGCCGAAGAAACCATGTCGGGTGGTGTCTATGAGCTCCTCGTCGCTGATGCTGAGGAATTCCCATTGTCCGATAGCCTCGATGCTCTCTATCTGGGTAGGCGAGAGTGTGGTCTTCTCCTCGGGGGAAATGCTCACCGAGAGGCTTTTGTCGACCCAGTAAACTCCTCCGACTATCAGTAGCACGAGCCCGAGGAGCAGGATTATTGTGAATTGTATCTTTCTCATGTCATTGCCCTCCCTTCTTTTCTATGGTAGAAGCGTCGAAGAGAGTCTTCACGTCTTCTATCGTAAACTTCTTGCGGAAAGAAATCTTGATGTTTTCTTCTTTGAATCCCATGTCTTTCAACATAGGAATGAGGGCGTTTGCGGCATTGAGCCGAGCTTGCTCGATGATGTCGAGGTTGGGAATGTCACGGATGATACTCTCCCTGCCTTGTTGCTCCAACTGTGAGAGCTCGGCATCGTTGTAGTTGCTGCGGGCAAGCGAAACATACTGCCTTATCGACTCATGGTTGATCTTGCTGCTTGTGAGCGCCATCTTCGGGTCGGGCAGGGTGATTTCTATCTTGTCTCCCTTTCGGTTCACGTTCTTGGCAGTGAAACCAGCGAAGTCGATGTATGCCTTGATGGTTGCATCCATGGGAATGGCAACCTTGCGGGTAGAGCCGGGAACATGTATGTTGAAATTTTTCTTGAAGATAGAGCCCTTCAAGTTGAATTGGTCGTCGTGGGTGACAATCTTGTGTACGTGTACTTCTGCGGTATATAGGCGGCTGCACTTCTGCACTTTCATCACCATCACGGAGGTCGTGTCGATGATGTCTGCCTTGGCTTCTTGCTGCTTATGCGAACAGGAGGCTAAGATGAGAGCTACCGCTAATATCATAAAAAATACCTTTTTCATGCCAATTGTCTTTAATTGGCTGCAAAGATACGACAAAATGTTTGAAAAACCAAAAAATAGTGTGATAATTGTATATAAATGGGCGGAAAATGGAGAAAATAGAAGAATTTGAGTTTTTTTCTCTTTGGATTAAACCTTTCTTCAAGTCTTGCGTCTAAGGATATGATTAGAATTCATAAACTGAACTTTTATTATATCGTGTAAGATTCAATAGGAATTTATTAGTTAGTATTTAGGTATTATGAAGCACCTGCTTGTGAAAGTAGGTGCTTTTTTATCCTTTTATATCCTTTTTCCCTTGTTCTTGAGCCTATAAACTATATACAAAACTATATATTTCTTCACTTTTTACTATGTTCTGTAGAA
>ERZ808246.562-NODE-562-length-30364-cov-10.697054_pt1 | contig 30364 bp, 21 predicted proteins | sample MGYA00521083_ERZ808246 | MGnify/ENA primary metagenome ERZ808246 (study PRJEB31516, sample SAMN03275577) | gut metagenome | biome: mammalia-associated habitat; material: feces | host: Papio cynocephalus | place: Kenya | collected 2012-07-07 ...
GGTCGATGCCGACAAGTACACCAAGGAGACCGTCGATGCGCTGAACAAGGCGCTGAAGGCGGCCAAGGACGTGGATGCCGACGCCGACGCCACCCAGAGCGAGGCGGATGCCGCGCTCAAGGCGCTGAACGAGGCGGTCAAGGGGCTGAAGGCCAAGGAGGAGCAGCCTACTCCGGACCCGACGCCCGACCCGGATCCCACTCCGGACCCGGATCCGACTCCTACTCCGGATCCGGATCCGACTCCTACTCCGACTCCTTCCGTCGACAAGAGCCAGCTGAAGGCCGCGGTGGATGCCGCCGATGCCTTGCAGCAGGGTTCCGCCTCTGATGCGTCGTGGAAGTCCTTCACCGAAGCGCTGAGCAAGGCCAAGAAGGTGCTGAACGACGGCAACGCCACCCAGCAGGACGTCGATGCCGCGCTCAAGGCTCTGCAGGAGGCCCAGAAGGCATGGGCGTCACCCCGGCTCCTACCACGCCGGATGCACCGGCCGCGTCTGATCCAGGGGCGATTATCGCCAGCACAGGGTCTTCCGTCCTCGGGATCGTCATTGCTGCCGCGGCAGCAATGGTCCTTGGCGTGATGGTTCTGATGGCCAGCCGCGATCGGCGTGATGAACGCTGAAAACCGGCTCTCGTCAGGTAGGTCGGGGCTGCGCCGGCTTGCCTGACGGGAACGAATCCATAGGGTGAAAATGTGAGGCGGGGATGAACCATGCGGAATGGTTCATCCCCGCCTTGCCATATGGCATCTTGGCGTCGTTGCTTGTCCATTGGCTGAAGGCGATGCCATTCAGTACCGTTCCAGGCCGGTGAGCGAGCCGGATCCGCGCAGACGCATGTGCTTGTCGGGATCGCTCGACTCACGTACGATCAACGAGCATTCGATGGCATGGATGCCGTGATGGGGATTGCCCTTCAGCGCGTCCAGAAGGAGTCTTGCGGCTTTTTTGCCCAGCAGGGGAATATTGTTGTCGAATGTGGTGAGCATGGGGTGCGCGCTCATGCTGAACACGTCCCAATTGTCGTGGCCCACAACGGCTACATCCTGCGGCACGTCTTTGCCTTGCGCGGCGAGGCCCCAGCACATGCCGCGCGCGATTTCGTCGCTCAGGCAGTACACGGCGTCCAGATCGGGGTAATGGGCGGTCAGCCAGATTGCCGCGCGGCTGCCCCATTCCTCGCTCCAACGGTCGGACAGCACCGCCACGGGTTGCATGCCATACATGCGGAACGTGTCCATCGCGCCCTGCTGGCGGTCCCGTGAAGCTTGGAACGCGTCGGATCCGGTGACCACGGCGATGCGGTGCCGGCCTGAATTGATCAGGTATTCGATGGCCTGTCGTCCTGCGCCCACATTGTCGCATACCACACTGCAATCATCCGGGTCGGTTGACGGATCATAGGTGTATACGGTCGGTAGGCCCTGCGTGACGGTTTTTGGGAGCGGAGCGCGTGGATTGGCGGTATCGCCGGCCACAATAAGGCCGTCCACTCCGTAGGAGGCGATCAGATCGATGTGTCGTTGCTCGACGGAGGCCTTGCCGTACGAGCTCATCAACAAAGCCGCATGGTTGGAGGCCCCCAATGTGGTTTCCGAGCCGGTGAGCAGGGGCAGGGAGAAACGCCCCACATAGTCGGTGGTGATCAGGCCGATAAGCCCCGAGGAGATCTTCGTCGATTCGTTTTTCCGGTACCCGAGTTCTTCCGCGGCCAGTTGCACGGCTCGTCGCGTAGCCGGTGCGATATGGCCCTTGCCTGTCAGCGCCTTCGACGCGGTGCTGATCGATACATTGGCTTTGCGTGCCACCTCGGCAAGAATCGGACGAGAACTCATAACTGTCATGATAGAGGAAATTTTCCTTTTTCAATCGTGGTGCCCTGCGTTATGCAGGACGGTTCGCCATCGGTCGCACGCATTGTGCGGCCGTGCCGCGGCATGTCGCGCGACCAGTAGGGGAGTGCCGGTGAACCGCCGGACCACGGTGATGCATAGCCACCCGCATGCCATGACGGCGCCGGCAACAAGCATCGCGGCATTGCGCGCGTCATGCACATTGTCCGGGTCGGGGGCGGGCGCTGGAATTTTTACACGGTGCCCGGAGACGAGCAGACGCTGCGTATTGATGCCGTACGGTGTGCAGGTCATCAGCGTCACGCGGTCTTCGTTATGGCGAATCCGCAGTTTGCTGATGTCGTCCGGTTCGATGACGTTGATGCTGTCGACCTCATACCCGAGCGTTTCGTTCATCACTTCTATGTAGAAGAAATCGCCTTTGTGCATCTCGTCAAGACGCGTGAACATCAATGCGGATACCAGGCCGCGATGCCCGGTGATGACCGAATGGGTGTTGTTGCCGCCTACCGGCAGCGACGTGCCATACAAGTGCCCCGATCCGGACGCCAGCGATTCCTCGGATGTGCCGTGGTAGATGGGCAAGGTGACGGAGATCTTCGGGATGCGTATGGTGCCCATCACACCGTTGCCGGAATCAAGCAGCGACTGGTACCGCTTGTCATTGGATGCGGCGGAGTCCTCACGCCGTGCCTTGGAACCGCTTGCTGCTGCGAACGGATCCGCGCCCTCACCCAGAATGGCTTGCCCGGAGTCGGCGAGCTCGTTGTTATATTGCCGTGCCTGCCTGAGCGCGTTTTCGGCATGTGGGTAAGGCCATCCCGCCACATGTTGTTTGGCGCTGGCCGTTGTCTGGGCAAGCTGTTGGGTGCTCATCTGCTGGAGCGTCAGAGGGAAGGCGATGACACAGATGCCGGCAATCAGCAATAGCGTGGTGGCAACGTGCATTGCTGCGGAGCGATGTTGCATCCGACGGTACCGTGCGAATTCGTCTGAGACGTTGATGACGGCTGCGAATGATCGGACTGATTCCGTATGAGATGAAGAATTCACATGATCCTCCGCCGAGTGTAGAACCATGAAGGCGTGCCGCCGTTCATGCGACTTCTGCCGTGCGTGATCTGGTGCATGATCCGGAAGATGCAAGGGCATCTGCCGCTGTCGCCTTATAGGCCGTATGAGTCTAAGGCAATCGTACTACGGCAGCATAGCGTGCGAAGTCGGGGCGAGGAAAGGAAAATTTTCTATTTGGGGGAACCGGTTTTCGCCGGTTGCCTGAGCGTTTACTGTAAAAGCAATACAGGATTGTGAGAGATGCCGGCGATATCAACGTGATGATATCGCGTCGGAACATAGTAGCGCAGCATCTCGGTCCATTAAGTACAGCACCTCGGGCCATTGATTGGTCTCGTTACCAGGGTGAGCTTTGCGGAAAGGACTATTCATGAAACGCAGTCATACGCGACGCTTGTGGTGGGCGGATCATCGTTCCATCAGCTGCCTGGCCGTGGTATGTCTGATCATTGGGGCATCCGCCGTCCCATCTTGGCTATCCGGCGGGGATGGAATGGCCTATGCCGCTCCCGAAACGGCGCAGGCAACGGAATCCGCCAATACAGTCACCGTCAACGATAATGATTTCGCAAGCTTGCAGAAGGCGCTGCGGGGCGCCAAAGACGGCACGAAAACCATCATTTCGCTAAGCGATGACTATGTTGCGCCCGAAGGCTTTGCGCACATTGACCTGCCCGCAGGCTCCGACGTGGAAATCAGCGTGCCGGAAGGTTCGTCGGCAGTGCTCAGTCGAGCCGACGGCGGCGCATCCACCAGCGGCGCGTTACTGGTGCTTGCCAATAAGGCGGCATCCAAACTGACCATCTCCGGCGACTTCACATATCGCGACAGCACTACGCTGGCGTATGTCGGCTCGGGGGACGGGCTCGCCATCAACGGCGGTACCTACACAGGCAACGCCAATGCCGACGGCGGTGTGATTTACGCATATGACGCCACGGTGACGATCGACGGCGGCATATTCTCCGGCAATAAAGCAACCGACGGCAGCGGCGGCGCGATCTATCTCAATGGCGGCTCGTTGTCCGTGAAGAACGCCACGTTCTCCGGCAATACCGCCGCGAAGTCCAATGATGCCTAGAGTGTCGGCGGCGGTGCGATCTATGCGTACGACGCCACTGTCGCGTTGGAGAAAGGTTCCGTATTCTCCGGCAACGTGGCGCACTCGAAGGGCCGTCTCGGCGGCGGCGGTGCCCTGTGGGTGAAGGGCAGCCTGTCCGTCAACGGGGCGACCTTCACCAACAATGCCAGCGACCCCGATGGCGGCTGGCATTGCGGCGGCGGCGCGATCTTCCTGTCCGGCCTGGCGAAGAACGGTTCTATCGATGGCCAAGCCAAGAGCACATTGACCATCAGCAAGGCCACCTTCACCGGCAACGAGGCGAAATACGCGCACGACAAGAATGGCGGCCAAGGCGATGGCGGTGCGATCTTCCTTGGCTGGAACAGCACCATGATCCTGCAAGGCCGGCAGGGCGACGTCACGTTCACCGGCAACAAGGCGGCGCGCCTAGGCGGCGCCATCTACACCGAGGAGACCACCGTCACCTACATGGCGAATGCCTTCGCCACCAGCAACACCGCCGGCCACTTCGGCGGCGGTCTGTGGCTGTGCCCGTCCGGACAGGGCATCGCCTCCAAGGGCGGCAACATGATCGCCGTCAACAACCGGGCGAACACGGATACCGACCGTTACGCGAACGGCACGACCTATGAGAACGATGCGCGCAAGGAGCCCACCAGCGGCGCGGCCGGCGACGACTTCGCCATCATGTCACCGACCAAATCGGGCATCAGCAACTCGTACGAGCTGTCGAACACCGGCTGGGACACAGACTCCGACAAGCAGGTGGTGCGCTGGTACCAGGACGGCACGCTCACCAAGTACACGGATGGCCTGGGACTCGACAGTCTCCTCGACGGACAGGATTCCAAAGGTCTGTCCGTCGCGGATGATTCCCAGCGCTACGCCGAAGGCGCTGAGGAATACCCGGCAGGAACCATCAACTCCGAAAACGTTTCCGGAAAGAAAGACGCCGACGGCGTCGCCCAGTGCGCCGGAAACACGGAAGCATGCGTGAAGAACGTCGGAACCGCATTGAAGGCGGTCATGGATGACACCGCCCAGAAGTATCAGACCAACGCCACGGTGCTGTTCACCGACAATCATGCAGACAGCTCCGGCGGCGCGTTCGGCACGAACGGCGCCATCGTCTTCGCGAACCCATACAACGCCGCATGGCGCAAAGTGGACGCGAAGGACGGTGCCGCGCAAACCGCGCAAAATGGCAGCCGAAACACCTATGTGAATGCGCTCGCCGGCTCCACCTGGACGCTGAGCATCAAGCAGTCGCAGATCACCTCCGCCGTTGCGCAAGGCCAAACAGTGTATATGACGGCGAACGGGGAACCGACGCCGTACTTCTCGGCTGACATCAACGCGGCGAACTGTGGTCTCATGCGGGGATCCGGCCAAAGCGGATTGTGCTGGGCATCCGATGGAAATACTGACGATCCAACATGGATCGCGGTCATCCAAGACAATGCTGGATACGATAAGAATCCCGCGGACGGCGAATTCAGTCTCGCCAACCTCGCCGGCGGCACATTCACGCTGACCGAGACCGAGGCACCGGAAGGCTACTACCTGTCCACGAAGACCTACACGTTCACCACCGGCGAGACCGCAGGCATCCCCACCGTGAAGGTCGACGGCAAGGATACGCTGGGCAAATCGGCTTCCGGCATCTCGCAGATCGACGATGGCACGAAGCCGACTTCGGTCACATGGAACAAGGTCGATGCGCAGTCGAACGACAAGCTCGGCGGCTCCACGTGGCAGTTGCTGAAAAAGAATGATGACGGTTATGCGGTCGTGAACGGCTATGACTCGATCGCGGACTGCACATCCGGCGATTGCAAGGATTCTTTGGACAAGGACTCCTCCGAGGGCGGTTTCAGGATGGAAGGCCTGTCTTCCGGCGAATACATGCTCAAGGAGACCGGCGTGCCTACAGGCTACGACGATTCCGAAACGGTGAAGAACAGGACATACGACTTCGTCATCCCCGACCCCGTCAACCGGACCGAAACCCCCGACGCCGACAACGTCACCTTGGTCGACGGCGTGTACGTGGTGCTGATGAAGGATTCCAATGGCCAGTCCATGTTCAGCGAATCCGGCAAGACCAACATCATCGGCAATGAGCGCAAGACCGGTTCCGTGGCATGGAACAAGGTGAGCGCCGAGAGCAAGGACGAGAAGCTTTCCGGCTCCGAATGGCGGCTTGAGATCAAGAACGGCGACAAATGGATCGCGTTGGCGTATAACGCGGATGCGGATGGTGCCGTCAAGTGGATGCAGGCATCCGATGTGTCGCCTACCACGATCACCGACTGCGAATCGGAAGGATGCCAAGGTGCCGATACGAGTGCCGGAGCCGGTGAATTCCGGCTGTCCGGACTCGGCTGGGGCACCTATCGGCTGATCGAGACCAAGTCCCCGTCCGGCTTCGTGCTCCCCGACAAGACGACCACGTGGTACGAGTTCACCGTCGACGCGCAGCATACCGGCGATGCGGCCATCGCATTGCGGGCCTCCGACGGGAACGGCTCGAACGCCAAGAACCTTCTGACTCCCCCCGTCTCCGGTGGCCAAGGCCAAAAAACGAACGCCATCGCCAACGTTGCCGTGGTTGCGCAGCTGCCGCTCACCGGCGGCATGACCGACCGCGCATGGCTGCTGGGCGGTCTGGCCATCTGCGCGCTCGCGTTGCTGGGCAATGCTCTACGCAAACGCATGACCGGCGGCATCAAGTAACAGGTGTCTTCAACGGACAGGTTCAGTCAAGACTTACCCCTCGAAGAAGTAACAACAGGGAAGAAAAGTAGAAAGAGACCATGTCATTGAAGAAGGTCTTTTCCACTATCGCCGCGGCGGCGATCGCCGTGGGTGGCCTGGCGATAGGTGCCAGCGCCGCGTCGGCAGCCGAAGCCACCTTCGGCACCACCATCACATTGACCGCCACGGACAAGGCGCAGCTGGAGAATCATACGTTCTCCGCTATCAGGCTCGCCGACTATACGTCCGACGAGAACGGCTACGTGTCCGTGACCACGGTCAAGGGCAATCAGACCGTGTACAACAAGATCGTCGCCGCGGCCAAGGCGTCGAATGATGGTGAGGATCTGCCGGCCGACATCGATCCGATCGCCTACATCAGCGGCGCTTCCACCCTGAGCGCACTGACGGACGACGACCAGACCCCGGGCGAAAACAACGGCACGTCCGCCAAGCCGTGGACGGGTCAGGTGCGTACGTTCGTCAACGATCTGACCAATGACGATACGTTGAAGAACGCGGCGACCGCTGTAGCACTTGGCGAGATCGCCGGTTCCGACGAGAACGGATACTCTGCCGCCCTGACCATGGGCGCGGCAGGCCTGTATCTGATTTTCGACACCACCACAGCCGACGAAACCGCCAAAGGCCAGGATGTGAACGCCATCCCGATGCTCGTCGGCACCGCCATCACGAACGCCAGTAACAAGTTCGTGGACGACAACGGCGATGAAACCGACCAGTGGCCGTCCACATACATGGGCACGGTCGCCGTCAAGAACCAGACCACCACGGTGAGCAAGACCGTGAACGGCGAGGAGGCTATCAGCGTGTCCATCGGCGACACGGTGCACTACACGGTCAAGGCTCCGCTGCCCACCACCACCGGCTTCAGCTCCACCAACAAGTACAACTTCACCCTGACCGATACCCCGGGCGTCGGCCAGGATCTGCAACTGCAAACCACCGCGCGCGATGCGAAAGTGACTGATAAGTTCAAGGTGTTCATTGATATGGACGGGAACGGTGTCTATTCTGCCAACGATGTGCTGCTGAGCCGTTATGGCACCAACGATACCGATGAACAGAAGGCTCTTGGATACAACCTCTATTGGATTGACGGAGCGACAGCCGGTGGCGCCGGTGAAACGGCCAGGGCCAACGGTACGGGCAAGTTCCAAGTGGATCTGTCCGCATATGTGAGTTCCGAAGTCTATCAGGGTGACTATGAGCACTTTAACGGCAAGAACATCGTGGTGACGTACAGCGCGATCTTGAACAATGAGGCGCCAAATGCTGGTGTGTTGAACTATGTCGAGGTCAACTCGCAGAACGCTGTTGCCAAGGATCAGACCACGATCACCTATGGTGGCTTCTCCTTCACGAAGACCGACGCGACCGGCAGCAACCTGACCGGTGCCAAGTTCGCCATCAAGAAGGTCGACGGCACGTACCTCAAGCAGGAGAACGGTCTGTGGAAGGCCGTCGACGATGCTAAGGACTCCGCGCGTGGTGGCGATGTTGATGAAGACGGCGTGGAGACCGCCACGTTCACCTACAACGGTCTTGCGGACGGCGCCTACACCGTCGAGGAGACCGAAACCCCGACCGGCTACATGTCCAACGCCAAGGTCACGTTCAAGGTGACCATCAGGAACGGCGTGGCCGTGCACTTCGACGAAACCGACGCTGTCAACTTCAACAACGACAAGGGCTCCGCCGACAGCACGGAAACGATCACCGACTACAAGGTGAAGAACTACAAGAGCATCAGCCAGCTGCCGCTCACCGGCGGCGCGGGCGTCGCGTTGTTCACCATCGTCGGCCTGCTGCTCATCGGTGCCGGTGCTGCTGTGCATCTGAAGAACCGCGATTCCGCTCGGGCATTGCGTTACTAAATGATGTGAGGGGCGCAGTCCACAACGAACTGCGCCCTTCCTTTTCCCCAAATACCCAATCATCGACATAATTCGAAGGAGAATCCATGCAGACGTTCAAACGATGCCACTGGTTGCGGCTATGACGCTCAACCTCGACGGGCATAGTGGCACTGCTGGCCACGGCGATGGTGGTACCGCTGACGCTGACCGTGGGCAACGCCACCAGTATTCCGGCCGCGGCGAATGAAGTCGGAACCGCCCAGACGGGAACTACATGCACGGCGCCAGTCGACGCCGAAGAAGCGGCCGCTCGGCTGACGCCCGCCCAGAAGGCCACGGTATCCGCCTCGTACACCACCACGTGGAATAAAGTGACTGCGGTGCAGGATGACGAATCCGTATACGACGACGCCACCGGAGGCACCGACCAGAGCAAGCTCTGGGGCACGTACAAGGGTTCCGGGCGTGAGGCGCAGCAGTGGCTGCAATACCAGTGGAATGGCGAAGTGACGCTCACCGGCGCCTCGGTCTCGTTCTACACGAACATCGACACCACGAAGACGGTGAACGGCGTGGGCATGCCGCAGTCCTGGAAGCTGCAGGTCTCCAATGACGGCAAGACCTGGACCGACGTGGAACTGACCGCCGACGCCCCGACCGTCGCGGGCCAGCCGAACACTGTCACGTTCAAGCAGCCGGTCAAGGCGTCCTATCTGCGCGCGGTGTTCAATGCCGCCGAACTCAACGGCACATATGCGGCCGTCGGGGTGAGCGAATTCGCGGTGACCGCTGACGGTGATGTGCCATATGACATCAGCAAGGGCGATGCCGTGCTGACCTCCAACAGCTTCAATTTCGCGGTAAGCCGTAGCACCGGTGGCGTCACCACCCTGGGCAACGCCACGGATGTGCCGGCCTGCACGAACTACGTGATCAATCCGAACACCAATCTTTCGGGATCGAAGTTCAATGTCGATGATTCCCGTTGGGTCGGCGACATCGGCACATGGACGAACGGCAAGGCGCAGAACACGAGCCTGTCGGACCGGGGGCGCACCGTCACGAAACAGGATGGCGCGATTACGGTGAAGTACGATTCGTCGAAGACGGAGAACCGTGCCGGCGCGATCAAGGACTTCGACCTGACCGAGCAATACAGCCTGTCCGGCAGCAGCGGCGATGTGCTGAACTGGGACATCACCATCGATAACACGTCCGGCAAGCAGCTGACGATGGACGATCTGACGCTGCCGATGCTGATGAACTCGTGGTGGGATTCCTCCAGCCAGGACAACATCTACCAGCAGAACGTGTCCCGTCACGCGTATGTGGCGAAGGACGGCTCGTATGTGTACTGGCAGCGCCCGAACGGCGAAGGCCCATACCTGGTGATGGTGCCGAAGGCCGGCACGTCGCTGGAGTTCAAGGACAAGGCGCGTCCGGGCGAAGGCACGTTCGATGAATCCGACCCCGCCTGGGAGGGGCTGGTCGAGCTTGCGATCCATTCGAACCACCTGCAGGACGCCCGCAAGGGCAAGATCGACGGATACCTGGATTCCAGCAAGCTGACGCTGGATTCCGGCAAGTCGCAGTCCTATGGCTTCACGTTCCGTTGGGCAGCCGATTACAACGATCTGCACAACGTGCTGTATGACGCGGGCGTGGTGGACGCGGTGAGCTACCCGGGGTACACGGTGCCGCAGGGGCAGAAGGCCGCTTTGGCGGTTCGTGCGAAGGAAGGCATCTCCTCCATTACCGCGGGCGGTGGCAAGAACACCGCCAACGATGGTGACGTGACGATCACGAAGACCGGTGCCAAGAACGGATACGACCTGTATGAGATCGAATTCCCGAAGAATCTTGGCGAGCACTACATCACGGTGAACTTCGGCAGGAACGGCGCGCGCAAGTCGGTGATCCAATACAACTCGATCGCGCAGATCGACAAGCTGATCGACACGCATTCGCAGTTCCTGGTAGACAACCAGCAGGCTAAGGACACCTCCAAGGGCTATGACGGCGCGTTCCTGCAGTGGAGCATGGATCGCGTCACGCAGGTGACGCGCGACATGAAGAACGTCAATTGGGGATGGAACCAGAAGTGGATGACCGGCGGCTCCGATGACCTGGGTCTGTCCCCGGCCGAGTTCCTGGCGGAGAGGAACGTGGAATCCCCGGTGAAGTCGCAGATCGAGGCGCTCGACTACTACATCGAGAACTTCATGCTCGGCTATCTGCAGAACGAGCAGAAGAAGGACGATGCCTACTGGAAGACCACCTGCAACGGTGATGCCACCTGCCTCAGCGAACGCAGCTGGAACATCTACCATTGGTACGATGGCGGCGACGGCGATCGTCCATCCACCTCGGACGGTTTGGTCACATGGCGCACGATGAACGCTCCGCATGTATGGAACACCTACTACGGCATGTACCGCATCGCGAAGACCTATCCGTCCCTCACGAAGAGCATGAAGTTCACGGCCGACGAATACCTGCAGATGGCATACAACACCGCGAATGCGTACTATCTGCATGACCTGAACTACAGGGCCGCTGCACTTGACAACTCGGCGCGAGACATGGGCGCGATGGGCGAAAGCACCCTTCCGGGCATCATCGCCGCGCTGAAGACCGAAGGCAAGGCCGATGAGGCCAATGCGCTGACGAAGCACGCCCAGGACAAGCTCACAGTCTTCCAAAGCAAGCATTATCCGTTCGCTTCGGAGATGAGCATCGACACCACGGCGTTCGAGTCGACCTACACGATGTCGAAGTTCGGCACCCCGCTGGATGCGGCTCTGCAGAAGAAGACCACGCTGGCGTCCCTGTCGGCGCGCGGCAATCAGCCGCTGTGGTACTACAACGGCAGCGACAACCGCCATATGGGCGAATCCTGGTGGAACCTCGGCTACGAGACCCAACTGGGCGCCTGGCAGCAGCAGGACTATCTGAAGACCACGGACGTGGCCTCCCAAGGCTTGGATGCCGACGAACTGATGCGTTCGACGTATGGCGCGTACCTGGCTGGCTGGTCGAACATCAACATGGGTCAGATCGACGACAATGCCAAGAACATCGGTGCGGCCGCATGGCAGTACCAGAGCGAGGGCGGCACCACCACCGCGAGCAGCGGCTACTCCTACATTCCGGTGAAGAACCATTGGCGGATGTGGTCCGGTGAAGCCGACCTGGGCTTCTGGGGCGGTCTGCGCACCGCGTCGGTGAACGTCGTGAACGACAAGATCATCGGCGAGTACGCATATGGTGCGAAGCTGACCGACGAGAACGGTGCCTACACGATCAAGCCCCAGGACGGCGTGGAGCGCCGCGCCACGTTCTACAACCTGAACAAGCTGGGCTTCGAGCTGACTGGCGCCAAGTACACGTCGGCCACCGTGGCGAAGGATTCCTCCTCGCTGAAGCTGACCTTGAAGAACACGCTTGGTTCCGGTTCGTTCGCGCCGACGGTGGCCCTTTCCAATCTGCCTGCGGGCGATTGGGAAGTCGTGTCCGGTTCCAGGAGCGTGGATGTGACTCGCGCCGAAGACGGTTCCGCCACGGTGGATCTGTCCGGTCTGAAGCTCGCCGGCGCCACTGCCGACATCACCATTCAGAAGAAGGGCGATGCCCCGCAGCCGTCAGCCACGTACCTGTATTACGTGGATGCCGGCGCGCGTGGCGCGAACGCTCCCTCGCAGGCGTATGACGATGCCAAATCCGCTGCCGAGTCCGCTGGCTCGCCGTTGCTGAACGGCAAGCCGGATCAGCAGAACGACGGCAAGTGGGGCGTGTCCACCGCATCCAAGCTCGCTACCGTGAGCGGCGGGTCGGATACGACCGTGCTGAACGCGACCGGCAAGTCCATCGGCTACCGGTTCACGCTTCCGGCAGGTACGTATCGTCTGACCGCTGGCCTTGGCGGCAAGAACGGCGGTGCGACCAACCTCAGCCAGAAGGTGTCGTGGTCCGGTGGCTCCGTGAACGGCGATACCGTGCCCGTGACGCGGAGCTCCGGTCCGTCGGATGCGTCGGTGGAGTTCACGCTCTCGAAGAAGACCACGGTGACGTACACGGTGACCCGTACGAGCGGCGCATATCCGTCGCTCTACTGGATCGGTGTGCAGAAGCGGTGACGGACGGTAAACGTCGGTCGTGAACATGGGAGGCGGGCATACTGCCCGCCTCCCGTCGTTTGCGTAGGCCTGAGATCGTCGATGATTTCTCTGCGGATTTGCGGATCTGCGGCATAGTGCGGTTCCCTTGTTCGCAGTCGGTTTCCTAGGCGCGAATTTCCTGTTTCGTGCGGAATGCTGCATAGCAACTCGCCATGTCATGAGAAGCAGCGGGGGGAAGGCCATTTTCCGGTGAACATGCATATGCAGGCGGAGGAGTTGGGACAAACCTGCGATTACAGGGGCGGCGAGCAATAAAAAACTCCCCCGCACCGGCGGGAGAGTGGAAGAATAATGCGCCGAACCATGAAAGCGCCTGTCGGCGCAAAGGCCGCTCGCAGCGGCAAAAAATGGAGCCCGGGGCTTAAGCACGGCCCGGCGCAGATAACAGTATACGCACTATTCGAGTTTGCCACACCGCCAAAGCGCGGCTCCGTGGTGGAAATCCTTCGCGGTCACGCTCAGGTTGCCCGCGGTGTGCAGCAATCGCGCCGCTTTCGTGCGGATCTGCTTTTCCGATTCGGGGTGCGTCTGCGCGGCCTTGGCGGTCATGGCCTTCGATTCGATGCGCAGGCCGAGCGCCACCACGTCCACGAATGCGGCGGCGCGGGTCAATGCCACGGCGAAATCGCCGGTGAACGCGCCCGAAAGAATCGAATCCGCAGTGCGCGCAATGTCGTCCTCGGTCGGTGCCTGATCCACGCCGGCGATGGCGGACGCACTAGTCGCCACCGGCTCGCCCACGCGCCACAGGCGTGCTATGGACTCGCGATGCGTGCGCATCCAGGTGCGCAGCAGATACAGACGCCACAGAATGCCGGGCAGTGAATCGGGTTCCGATTTGCTCCACAGTTCGGCGATCTCGTCCACGCCCACGGTCTCCACCAGCTTCAGCACGCGGTGCACCACTTCGGGATCTTCGCTGTGCCGCACGCGGTCAAGCAGCGCCGCTGCGGAAAGATGACTGATCTCGCTGATGTCCTGCGGATCCATGCCCCCGGCGATGTTCTCGGCCACGGCTGGGCTCAGCTGGCCGGGGCGCGACGGGCGGGAGGCGCCGAGACGCGTGGGCGCGAATCCGGTGCCCGATGTGCGCAGGGAGGCGAATCCCGGGCCGTTCACGGTGTATCGTGCGGCACGTGACGCTGCCGCGGCTGCGGAGGAGTTCGACGAACCGGGGTCCTGTGGTCTAGTAGACAAGCGGTACCACCTTTTGCAGATCGATGATGGTCAGTGTTCCGTCGGCCTTCGGAATGGCGAATACCGCGATTGCCGTACCGGTGGCCATATAGGGTGTTTTGGCGATGAGCTGCTTGGCGAGCGACTTCGTGGCGCAAATGCCGCGCATATGCTCGAACATGCCGCCGATCACCGGCCGGTGCATGCAGATCGCGGTCGGGGTTCCTGAGCGGACGGCGTGCAGCATCTCAGTGTAGAAGCATTCCCAGGACTTGTGCGGATCCTGGGCGAACGCGTCCTCGGTGAGTTGCGGCAGGCGGATGATGTTCTGGCGTGTCTGCCACGAGAACATGTCCAGCGTTTCCAGACAACGTGTCCAAGGGGAGGAGACAAGGCGCGTGGGGTTGAAGCAGGCCAGCTCGTAGCTCAGTGCGAACGCGCATGCGGCGCCGTGCGGGGTGATCGGGCGGTGGCCCTCCTCGCCCTTCCAGGCTTTGCGTGCCTCGGCCTTGCCGTGGCGGACCACCAGGAACGGCACGGCTTGTTCGGCACCCTCGTTGAGGCGGTCCATGAAGACCGCCAGCAGGTCCTTGTCGGTGGAATGGGTGAGCTTCTTGCGCGCCTCGGCGGGGGTGAGCCAGATCACCGAGTTGATCTCGCCCACGTCGGCGCGATGCACCGGTCCGAATGCCGGGGCGCGGTTGAGGTCGTCCTGAACGCTGATCGGCGTGGCCATCCAGAACTTCACATGCTTGAGCACGGATGCGGTGCCGTTGGCCTTGCGGTTCTTCTTCCCCTCGTCGCTCAGCGGGTATTCCACGTCGTCCAGGTATGGGCCGAGCGTGACCGGCAGGCCGGTTTCCTCGCCGATTTCGCGCACTGCGGCGTGGCGATGCGATTCGTTGGCGTCGAGCTTGCCCTTCGGCCAGCTCCAGTCGTCGTATTTGGGCCGGTGCACCAGGCATACCTCGATGTCGCCCGGTTCGCCGTCCTGCCCTGGGCGTCTGCGGTATACGATGCCGCCTGCGGCTTCAACAATTCGTCTCACAATGTGCCTTCTGTCATGGTTGGGGACGCTGCGCATTGGTGTGTTGCGGCGCGGCGTCAAAGGCAAGGGCAGGGCCCGGGGTTACCGGGCTCTGCCCTTGCCATGGTGCAATCATCGAGTGCGTTGCCGGTCAGTTGTGCGCTGCCGGACGGCGCAGATGCTGCTTGATGAGGTATTCCTGGCTGTCGATCAGCGGTCGGCCTTCCTCATCCTTGGAATGGTGCACGTACGTGCCGTCGGCCTGCATGTGCCAGCTGATCGTCGAATCGGCCATCTGCAGGTCGATGTACTTGATGAGCTCGCTGATCTGCTCCGGTGCGGTGATGCGGACCAGCGCCTCGACACGGCGGTCGAGGTTGCGGTGCATCAGATCGGCGGAACCGATCCACACTTCGGGGCCGGACAGCGGGCCTTCGCCGATCTGCGGGCCGTCGGCGTTGCAGAACGCGTAGATACGGCTGTGTTCGAGGAAGCGGCCGAGGATCGAACGGACGCGAATGTTGTCGCTCAGTCCGGGGACCCCGGGCTTGAGCGAGCAGATGCCGCGTTCCACGATGTCGATCTTCACGCCGGCCTGGCTCGCGCGGTACAGGGCGTCGATGGTCTTTTCGTCCACCACCGAGTTGACCTTGATCTTGATCCACGCCTCCTTGCCGGCTCGTGCGGCTTCCTCCTCGCGGCGGATGCGCTGGATCAGGCCGGTGCGGATGGTGCGCGGCGCGACGAGCAGGCGATGGAAGCTCGACTTCGGCGCGTACCCGCTCAGCTGGTTGAACAGTCGGGTCATGTCCTGACCGACCACCGGATCGCAGGTCAGCAGACCGAGATCGGTGTACAGGCGCGCGGTCTTCGGGTTGTAGTTGCCGGTTCCCACATGGCAGTAGCGGCGCAGGCCGTCCTGCTCCTGACGCACCACTTCGATCAGCTTGCAGTGCGTCTTCAGGCCGACGATGCCGTACACCACGTGCACGCCCGCGCGTTCGAGCTTGCGGGCCCAGTTGATGTTGGCGTCCTCGTCGAAGCGTGCCTTGATCTCGACCAGCGCCAGCACCTGCTTGCCTGCGTGCGCCGCGTCGATCAGGGCGTCGATGATCGGCGAGTTGGAGCTGGTGCGGTACAGCGTCTGCTTGATGGCCAGCACCTTCGGATCGGCGGCGGCCTGCGAGAGGAACGCCTGCACGGATGTGGAGAAGGAATCGTACGGGTGGTGCAGCAGGATGTCGCGCTCGCGGATGGCGGCGAAGATGTCCTGTGCGCGGCTGGATTCGACTTCGGCGATCTGACGGTTCGTGGTCGGGATGAACGGACGGTTCTTCAGGTCCGGGCGGTCGATGCCGCCGAGTTCGAACAGCACGGTCATGTCCAGCGGCGTGGGCAGACGATAGACCTCGTCGACGCTGACGCGCAGCTGGTCGGCGAGCAGCTGGGAGAGGAACGGGCTGGTCTCGTCGGAGATCTCCAGGCGGATCGGCGGTCCGAAGCGACGGCGCAGCAGCTCCTTCTCCATGGCGTTGAGCAGGTTCTCGGCGTCGTCTTCCTCGACGTCGATGTCTTCGTTTCGGGTGACGCGGAAGGAACGTGCCTCCTTGATGATCATGCCCGGGAACAGCGATTCCAGATGGGCGATGATGAGGTTCTCCATGGTGATGAAGCCGTAACGCTCCTCGCTGGATTCCTCGTCGGTCATGTCGTCCACCGGGACCAGACGGTTCAGGTTGTCCGGGATCTTCACACGGGCGAAGTGGGACTTGCCGCTGGTCGGGTTCTCCACCAGCACGGCGAGGTTCAGCGAGCCGCCGGAGATGTAGGGGAACGGGTGGGCCGGATCCACCGCGAGCGGGGTGAGCACGGGGAACACCTGCTGGCGGTAGTAGCGGGAGAGGCGTTCCTGCTCCTCGGTGGTGAGCTTGTCCCAGCTCAGCAGCACCACGTGCTCCTTGGCCAGCTCGGGCAGGATGTGATCGATCACGTAGTGTGCGTGCTCGTCCTGCAGGGCGTGCGCCTGATCGCTGATGGCACGCAGCTGCTGGCGGGGGCTCAGCCCGGAGGCGGAGGGGACGGCGATGCCGGAGTCGATGCGGCGCTTCAGGCCGGCCACGCGGACCATGAAGAACTCGTCGAGGTTATTGGCGAAGATCGCTGCGAAATTGGTGCGTTCCAGCAGCGGCTGATCCTCGTCCTCGGCAAGCTCCAGGACACGCTTGTTGAACTTCAGCCAGCTCAGTTCGCGGTCGAAGAAACGGTCGGGGGGCAGTGGCGCCTCGCCTTCCAGCGTCTCTCGTCTGTCGTTCTTGTTCGTCTCGGCGATGTGCTCTGCAATCTGACTACGCAGAATCGCCTTTGAGGGTGCGTCAAAAATCTGTGCCATAGGTTTCATCGTAGGCTTTTCAAGGCCTTCACGTCCAGTCGGATTCCAGAAAATTCAAAAGGGGTTTACATTCCCGATAACCAATTGATAGTTATTTCAATAACTGTGTTGTGCCGGTTCGGTAACCGTGTCGTGCCGGGGTCGCCGATCAGCGGTCTGCCCGCCCCCATGCCGGATGCTGTTCCTCCTTTCCTGGACGGCGGCGAATGGGGGATTGGTTGGGTTTAGCACAAGTGCGTATTCCTGATTGGTCGTGATCGGTGACGGAAACGGTCTTACTGGCAGGCGGAACGAGCGCGCTCCCGACTGTTCGTGTGCGGCCTTGCGGCCCACCGGTTCGGGATTCGGTCGAGAGCATGTTCCTGACCGCCTGACGATGGGCTGTTCGTCGTACTGCCGACCGTGCTGCTCATGCGGCGAACGAGGCGATGGCAGGAACGATGCCAATGAGGATGAACGCCGGCAGGAAGCACAGTCCGGTGGGGCTGAGCAGCTGGATGGACAGGCGCGCGGCGGCCTGTTCGATGGCGCTGCGCTGGGCGCTGTCATATTCCGCGATGGCGAGCCGAAGCTGCGCTGTGGGGGATGAGCCGTGAACCCATGCCCCTTCCAAGCAGTTCGCGACCAGCGTGACCTGCCGCTGCAGCTCGGCGTCTTCCGCATCGGAATGCACTGGCGTGCCTGCGCGCACGGTGACGCCGACGGTTTTTCTGGCTGGCGTGCCGGTGCCCCGTCTGAGCGATTCGGCGGATGCCTGCATGCCGATCATGCGATCGCGCCGGCCAGTCATGCCAATCGGCGCATCACGGGCGCGTCTCGGTATCGGTTGGGCGCGAGTCGGGCCATCCATCCGTTGTGATGCGGCTCCATAGGCGCCGATCCATGCTTCGTGCCAGGTCACTTGGCTGAGCAGCGCTTCCCCGGCATGGTGCAGCGCAGCCGCAAGTCTGCCGTCAAGCGACTCGCCCACGGCGCTCAACGCCGTAGGTATGGGCGCACCCTGCAAGATCGCGGCCCCCAGCATTTCCAACATCAACGGTACCTGTGCGCCGCCATGCCGTTCTGCGGCGAATCGTGTGAACAAACGGCGTATCCACAGCAGACCGAGACCATACCAGCAGATTCCGCCGAACAGGCAGGGCAATCCGGTAGGGGAGCCAAGCAGGAACGCAACCGGTTTCGCGCCCATAAGCTCGCCGAGCAACACCGTGGCAAGGGGAAGCGCGCTGAGCAGGCGGATCGTCGCCTTCGGCGCGGCGAACGCCTCCCTGCGCAGGTCGCGTGCCTTGCATTCGCGACGATACGAATCGGACACCGATTGCAGGCACCGCGACACCTCGCATCCAAGACGTTCGCTTAACGCACATGCGGATGCGAGCTGCCCGGCAGTGTGAGCAATATCGTGCTCGGTATCGTTCTTGGAAGCATGGCGACGCAGCATCTCCGCCGCACGTTCCGCGGTGATACGCGGCGTTGCGAACCGTGCGCCAAGCTGCTCCTGAAAGGCATCCACCGCACTGCCGCCGCTCGCCGTCCGCGCGATAATGGCGGCTATGGCCGATCCGATGCCTGAAACGGTATCCGACGGCATTCCACAAGCTTCAGGTAGGCCGATTCCGCGCGATCCGATTTCAGACGATTCGAGTGGCCCGGTCTGCGACCACGGCGCTCGCCGTCGTTCCGCAGCTGATCGAATCCATGGTATGGCGAGGCTCGCGGCAAGCATCGCCACGGTGATGATGATGGGGATGGTATGCACGATTCCTCCAATGCCGCTTTGCTCCGTTCGTTTCTTGTTGTGCGCTTCTGAACTCCGTCTAACTTCCGTCTGGATTCCGGCTGTTGATTGCCTTACATTCCTCGGCCGGTTCCTGTTTTTGTTTCGGTATGACTCCCGTTGCGATTTTCCGCCGCGCGACGTTCCGCTACGACGTTCCGCTATGACGGTGGCTGCATCGGGAGCCATCTGCTGGCGAAGCGATCCCATTCCGCTGAGTACGAAGGCGGTCCGGTGCCGCTCCAAGTGGAGAGCGGAATGCCGGTGAGTTGGCTTCCACTCCCGCTCAATACGCCCAATTGGGCGATACGTCTCCGCCCGCGATTGCGTTCAAGATGCATCACCACATCGAACGCGCCCTCGATAAGCGCGGTCAATGCCTCCGGGCGCAGCCCCGCGAGCATGCCCAAGGCGATCAGACGTGACGGAACACGCGCCACGCCATCGGCGTGCAGCGTGGTCATGCCGCCCCGGTGCCCGGAATTGTAGGCGCGCAGCAGATCCGCGATCTCCTCGCCTCGGCATTCGCCCAATACCACTCTGTCCGGGCGCATACGCAATGTCGCCTTGACCAGTTCCGGCAGGTCCACGGCACCGGCTCCCTCCACATTCGCCTCGCGCGTGGCCAGCGCCACATGGTTCGGCGGTGCGATGCCGTTCAGTTCGCGCGTCTCCTCCACGGTGACGATGCGCTCGCCATGCCAGACTTCGTTCAGCAGGGCTTTCATTAATGTGGTTTTGCCGCTGCCCGTGCCTCCGGTGATGAGTATGGTCGCCCGTTGCGCCACCAGATTGCGCAGCACGGCAAGCCAGGGCGCGGGGAACATGCCTTGGCGGTGCAGGCCGTCGAGCGTGGGGCTTGACCGTGCCGGGAAACGGATGGAGATTGATGCGCCTTGGGGGACCAGCGGCGCGATAGCGGCATGCACGCGCACCCCGAGATCATCGCAGGCGTCGGCGATGGGACGTGCATCATCAAGTCTGCGGCCGAGCTGCGAGCACAACTGCACGGCATATTCCCGCACCGTCGCAGGCGAGCGCAATGCGATGCGCGGGTGGTATTCGATCATGCCGTGCCCGCGGTCGACCCAAATTCTCCCGTCGCAGGTGATCGTCACATCGGTGATGCTCGGGTCGCCGTCGAGCTCTTCCAATGGACCGAGCCGTAATACCGCCATGGGGAACCTCCCTCGTGAGTATCCGTTGGGTGTGTGTTGCGTGCGGCTTCATCGCCGGGCGTCCAAGGGTTCCAGGATCCGGTCGGCCAGTGCCTGGACGGCGAGTCGGTTGCACCGGGGAACCGCGCCGATGCCGAGCCCGTCCAGAATGTCCCCGCACAGGCGGGGAACATGTTGGATGGGGCCAAGAGCGTCGCCGCCAAGATAGGCTATGGCCTCGCTGGTGGCGATGGCCGATGAGGTCGACCGTTTCGGTGCGCCGCGTGGTTCTGTCAACACTATGATCGGCGTGACATGCTCGTCGCCGTCCTCCTGGAATTCCCGTTGCAAGCGTTGGAGCCGCGCAAGATGCTCCTTGGCCCGAGCCAGCCCCAGAACGGACAGTTCCACGGCGATGACGTGCTGCGCCAGCAGAAGCTCCGGCACGTATTCCCATACCGTTCCGTCGCCGACATCGGCCAGCACTATTTGATTGGCCTCGCATAGGGCGTGCATGGCCGCCTGCATTTGCCACCATTCGGGCATCGGGCCGCGCCAGGAGGCGCAGGCAAGCACGCCGATATCCTCCCAATGCGGAAGCTCAAGGTCAAGGGCCTTGCCGTCGATCTTCCCCAACGGCGCGTCGATATCCTGCAGACTCAGCCCGGGCTCATGCTCGATGCCCAGCAGGATTCCCAGACCACCATGGGGAAGATCGGCGTCCAACAGTGCGCATCCGACGTTCTGCATACTGAGCGTAAGCGCCACGAGCGCGGTGATCGTGCTCAGCCCGATGCCGCCGCTTGGAGAGGTGAACGACACCAGATTCGGGCATCCGGCTGTGGCGAACGTGCCTGCATGGTGTGTGGAAGTCATGATGGGGGAGCGCGATGGGCGTGTGCCGGCGGCCACGGCCCTGCTGGATCGGAATCCCGCCGGCGCCGTCTGCCCATACGGTCTGATTGATGGTGATGTGATGTTCATGCCCTGATTGAATCCAGATGCTCCGCCCATACGCAACGAAAAACAGGGGCTGTGGACGGAACTCCCCCCGGTTATCCACACCCCGGCGTGTTATCCACAGGACATTTCTGTACGTTTCTGCACCGAAATGTTCATATACATATGATTCGCACATGGTTCGAGGGGTGCAAACACCCGCATGCGACTATGGGAACGCGAAGCCTGACCGGTCGTGCCCGACGGTATGAAACGGCATAAAAAAGGGAACCCGCCGAAGCGGGTTCCCTCCCAAGTCCAACTCAAGCAGAATCTCTACACAACATCATCGTTGCAACGGTAAGTCTTTCCAATGCCCGTCCAACGTACCAGTCCTTATGACCATTACTTCTTTGTGGGCTCTGCTCTGTTCTGTTGTCCTTGTATCTCACAATTTAGACGCGTCGGCAGTGCGGTGCAACCCGGCACGGGGCCATGTTCGCTTTCGTGCTCAAATGGTGCAAAGCGACCGCAAAACAAAATGGTTTGGAGCGGAATGTGCGTTTCCCTCGGTGCGTATGTTGCCTTGTGTGCTGTTGAGGCATATCGGCGGCGTGTCGATTCAGGGGGAAACGAACGCAAAGCAACATCCGGTTCTCGTGGAGACGGTGGATAACACGCCGGGTGTGGATAACCGGGGGAGTGTCGACCACAAGGGTGCGCTGGCCTTGCCCGGCGTGCGCCAAGCCGTGCACAGTGATGTGACCGACCAAAGCAGGTCGGCCGCCGAACCACACCCAAGGAGGGGAAACACCATGTACAAGGCAAACTTGTCGACCGCCGGCGCGCAACCGGTGGAAGCCGCCAATACGGGGAACCGCGCATCGCGGATGCGTGACGGAATCTACGCGAAACTCTGCCTGATGGACGCCAAGGCGCGATTGCGCGCCATCGCGCCGGAAGAAGGCGCCGCAACCGCCGAATATGCGGTCGTTCTGGTCGCCGCCACAGGATTCGCGGCATTGCTGGTCACGATCATGAAATCGGATACCGTGCGCAAAATGCTGCTGGACATCGTCAAACAGGCACTGAGCATGGGAGGCTGACGGTTATGACATTCACGTCATATCGCGCTCGCCGGCCGCCGGACGGCCCGGTGCGCCCATTGCGGCAATCCCATTCGTTGCTGCATGCCGAGCGTGGCTCAGTCACCGCGGAATTCGCCACGGTACTGCCTGCCGTGATGGTCGTGGCGTTGCTGCTGCTGTCGCTGACCCGCCTGGTCGCCGTGTCCATCAGCTGCCAGGATGCGGCTTCGGCCGCGGCCAGGGCGGCCATCTCCGCAGGCGGGGAGATGGAACCATCCGCGGCGGCGCAGGCCGTGGTCGGCAACGGCGTCACGGTAAGTGTCGGCACTGCGGGGCAACAGGTGAGCGTCATCACCCGTTGTCCTGTGATTCCCGATCCGAACGGGCTGCTGCCCACGGTGGTCGAAGGACGCGCAGTAGGGGTCATGACATGAGCATGCGGCGACCGCGACGGTGCGACCATGGACCGAAGCGATGCCTTGCCCGTCTGCATCATGCGCAGGAAGGGTCCGGAACCGTGGCCGGTATCGCTTTGATCATGGTGGCGGCGACGCTCATCGGCTCCGCCGCAGGCATGGGGCATGTCGTCATTCGCCATGCGCAGGCCAGGTCGGCCGCCGATTTGGCCTCGTTTGCCGCGGCGTTGGCCTGGTACGGCGGGCGGGGGAGTCCCTGCACGGTGGCGGAACAGGTGTCTTCGGCGAACAATGCGCGCGTGCTGTCGTGCCGAACGGAAGGAATGTATGGAGGTGACGTGGAGGTGCGTGTCGCCGTACATACGGGCGTCCCCATCATGCCCGAGGTCATCGCTTCCGCGCGTGCCGGGCCCGTGGCATGCCGTTGACCGGCCTGATGCGGTGTGCGTATCGTAGGGCTATGAACGAGCGTAGACGGCAGGTGGTTGTCGCAGTAGTCGGCAACCCCGCATCGAATAACGGCAAAGGCGCCAAGGCGACCAGACAAGTGCTGGATATGCTGGGCGCGCGTGGGCAAGCGCATGGATTCGCGGTGAGGGATCTTACCGGCGAAAGCCTCGACGAATCCGTCGCGAGTATGCGCGCCGCACGGGGAACCTACGATTACCTGGTCGTGGTCGGCGGTGACGGCATGGTCAGTCTGGGCGTCAACGCCGTTGCCGGCGGCAATACGCCGCTGGGCATCGTCGGCGTCGGTTCCGGCAACGATTTCGCCCGTGGCTTGGGGCTTCCGGTGAATCGTATCGAGACGGCGGTGGAAGGCATCGTCGGTGCCGTCGTATGCGATTCCTACCTGGACATCGATATGGGCTATGTATCCTCGCCGGGCGCGGATACGCGACCGATCGAAGGTGCGGACGGGCCCGGACGGGAGCGTTTCTTCGCGGGAATGCTGTCCTGCGGCATCGACGCGAGCATCAACGATCGCGCCAACCATTCGCGATTGCCAGGCGGAACGCTGCGCTACTTCGCCGCTGTCCTTGCGGAACTGGCCCATATGAAGCGATATGGGTACCACGTCTCGGCCATTCTGGCCGACGGGTCGGCCGAGGAATTCGATATCGTCGCGCCGCTGCTTACGGTGGCCAATTCGCGGCATATCGGCGGAGGCATCGAGGTGTCGCCGTATTCCTCGTTCAACGACGGGCTGCTTGACATGGTCTGGATGAACCGTATGCCAAAATTCGCCGAGCTGGTACGGGCCCTGCGTCATGCATATGACGGCCGGCTGCTGGCTGCGAGATTCCTGTCGTGGCGGCGTGTGCGGAGCGTGACCATCACCAGGGCCGGCGAAGGCGACGAGCCTCCTACGCTGATGGCCGATGGCGAATATGTCGGATCGCTGCCATTGCAGGCCGAGGCCCGCAAACGGGCGCTGCGTGTGCTTGTGCCGCCGGCGGTCGCCGAATGGCATCGCGGGGAGCGAGGCGCGGAGCGGCTCGAGCGGGTCGTTTCCCGCGATGGCCGTGACGCGCTGACCGGTGATTTCGTCGAATGAACCCGGCAAGCGGCCGGGCCTCGATGTTCGGATGCTGCGGAATCCGGCTGCCTGGCGTTCTATGCCCGGTGCTCAGTCAAGTTGAACATAGTCGTTGAGATGCAGCGTCTGGGCGATGAGTCTTTTCACCGTTGCGTTGGACACGTCTGGGTGTGAGCGGATCAGCGATATCATGCCGGAAACCAGCAGTATGAACGTTTCGCGTACGCAGACGATCGGCAGATCGTGGCGTGCCTCGAAATCCTGGACGGTGGTGCGTTGCAGCAGATCCGCGATCCGGTCGGTCACCCGGTCGAGAAAACGGATATACAGTGCGGCGTTGCCGTCCTGGACCAAACGATTCGAGAAAGGACTTTCATCCACGATCAGCCTGCGCGTCAGCTCGACGAAGTCGTCCAACGCCCCATCGATATCGCCGGGCTTGCGGGCCGCGTCCCACTGCTCCATCCTGGTGAGGATGCCGCCGACCACGTCGTCGAGCACCGCATCCGCAACCTCGTCCTTATCGGAAAAATAGTGGTAGAACAGGGAACGCGTCATATGCGCGCGGTTCGCGATATCGCTGATGGTGACTTTGGAGAACCCTCGTTCTGCACATATATCGCGCGTCGCGCGCACGATGGCCGCGCGTCGCGCATCGCCCTTTCCGCCGGGCGTCGTGATCTTGCCGGAACTCATAGCACCAGTCTACGGGATGCGGTCGGGCGAACGCCGCCCAAGCGGCCGTGGTGTCGGCGCGGGGCGATCAGTGCGGGGTGATCAGTACAGTGGGTATGTTGCACGATGCACCGTCTCGCAGAGACGACGCGGTGCTGGAATGCGTATGCAGTAAGGTGGCGGGTGCGCACGCGGTGCGCGCTGGCTAGTACCGGAAGGTGTTGAGAATTATGGCGTTGGCCCTTTACCGTCGTTATCGTCCGGACACGTTCGAAGGCGTCATCGGGCAGGAGCAGGTCACCGTGCCGTTGATGAGGGCCCTGGACGAGGGCAAGCTGACGCACGCCTACCTGTTTTCGGGGCCGCGAGGATGCGGCAAGACAAGCTCCGCGCGTATTCTCGCCCGATGCGTCAACTGCGCGAAGGGCCCGACCTCCCATCCCTGCGGAGAATGCGAATCCTGCAAGGATCTCGCCACCGGCGGCCCCGGCTCCATCGACGTGGTCGAGATCGACGCGGCCTCGCACAACGGCGTGGACGACGCGCGTGAACTGCGCGAACGCGCCGGATTCGCGCCGGCCCGCGACCGGTACAAGATCTTCATCCTTGACGAGGCGCACATGGTCACGCCGCAGGGATTCAACGCGCTGCTCAAAATCGTGGAGGAACCGCCCGAGCACGTGATGTTCATCTTCGCGACCACCGAACCGGACAAGGTGATCGGCACCATCCGCTCCCGTACCCACCACTATCCGTTCCGCCTGGTGCCGCAGGAGATCATGGGACCCTACCTCGAAAAGATCTGCGAGAAGGAAGGCATCCGCCCCGAGCCCGGCGTGCTCAAACTCGCCATGCGCGCGGGCGGCGGCTCCATGCGAGACACTCTGTCCGTACTCGACCAGCTGATGATCGGTTCCGTCGACGGCGTCATCACGCACGACGCTTCCGTGGCATTGCTGGGATTCACACCGGAAACACTGATCGGCCAGGCCATCGACGCGGTGATCGACGGCAATGGCGAAGCCCTGTACGAAGTGGTGCAGAAAGTCGTGGTAGGCGGCTTCGACCCACGCCGTTTCGTCGAGGACCTGCTTGCCCGCGTGCGAGACCTCATGGTGCTCACCCTGGCGGGCGACCGCGCGGAGAGCGTGCTGTCCGATTCCGCCGAGGGCGAGGATCTGGACGAGCTGCACCGTCAAAGCAAGGCGCTGGGTCTTGCCGCACTCACCGTGATGGCCGACACGATGAACTCCACGCTGGCCAATATGACCGGCGCGATCTCCCCGCGCATGCGCTTGGAACTGCTGGCCGCACGCCTGCTCGCGGAACGCGAGAACGGCTGGTCCTCGAACAGCACGGCACCAGCAGCCTCGGGCGTTTCAGGCGCGCCCGTGACTGCCACGGCTTCGCCGGCGCAACAGCCTTCACCCGCCGCCGGAACGCGCACCGGCTTCGCCGGAGCCGCCCGCAACTCCGCCGCACACACCGGTTTCGCAGGCGCTGCCCGCAATCAGGAACACGCCCACGAACAGGCGAACAGCCAGACGGACGGGCAGACAAGCAACCAGTCAAGCAACCAGGCAAGCAATCAAGGAGCGGCGGCGCATGCCGCATCCGCGCAGAACGCCGCGGCCCAGACCAGTGCTCCCGCCTCCGCCGCCGAGCCATCGGACAGCCGCACGCCGGACGAGAAATGGGACGCGCTGGTCCGCGATCTTCCCGAAGACGTACGCCGATACGTGTCTCGAGACAAGGTGCTGCGCATCAAATACGACCCCGTATCGAAGTCCGGCAATCCCCGCCTGTGGCTGAAATTCGACAAGGCGCTCAGCAAATACGCGTTCGCGCTCGCCGTAGCCAAGGAAGAGATCGACGGCACCACCAAGGTCGTGGACATCGTGCGCGCCGAGGTGCGCAAGGCGTTCGGCGAACGCGCCGAAATCGCCCCGACCAAGCTGACTGACGACGGCGTGCGCGCGCCGGCCTTCAAGCAGCTCCCCGCAAGCGAACAGCAGCGCATCAAAGCCCAGGTGCTTCAGGAGAACATGCGATTCACGGCGCAAGGCTCCGCCCAATGGGGCGAAAGCGCCCAGGAAACCGATCGTGAACAGTCCGACGCGTCAAGCAGCCAGCAGAGCACGTCTGATGATGGGGACACACACCGATCGGCCGATGGATTCGCCCCGGAACGGTCCGATGCGCAGCACGTACCCGGATGGGGAGACCCCATCGATACGGCAAACGACGGCTGGGCTGCGCCCAAGCCGCAGACCGTAGCCCAAGGCACGGCAGCCGCAACCGTCGAACACGCCACTCGGCAGGAAACGGTGCTCGCGGACGACGATCCATGGGCCGTGCCCGCGAAGCCCGCGCAATCCATGCGGCAAGCGAGCGGCGGCCAACAGCCGAATACCGGCAGCGGAACGGATGACGGTCATCAGGGCAAGCATGTCGCGGTGCCGGATATCAGCGACGGCATCGATCCGTGGCAGGCTGCCGGCGAACCCATCCCTCCAGGACCGGAACCGGCACCGGACCCAGCTGCCGAGCCTGACCCCTGGGCCATGGCCGCCGCAGCCGCAGTACCGCCGCAGCCGCAGGTCGCCGCCGACGAGGACGAGTACTCGATGAGCGACGAATCACTGGATACGGCCGCATCCATGAGCATGGACGACATCAGACGCCTGTTCGAGGTCAAGAAGGTCGAGGAATTCACGGCGGACGACCCGCACAATCCCCGCAACATGCATCAGACCGCGAAGCACACGGAGGAGTGACATATGGCATTGGCTTACGACGGGGCTATACAGCGTCTGATTGACGCGTTCTCCAGACTGCCAGGCATCGGTCCCAAAGGCGCCCAACGCATCGCCTTCTACATTCTGGGCGCCGATGAGCGGGAAGCGGCCGACCTCGCCGACGCCATCACCGAGGTGAAAGCAAAGGTGAAGTTCTGCGAGGTGTGCGGGAACGTGTGCGAGACATCGCCATGCCCGGTATGCCTGGACCCGAGGCGCGACCGCAGCATGATCTGCGTGGTCGAAGAGCCCAAGGATGTGATGAGCATCGAACGCACCCGCGAATACCACGGCCTGTACCACGTGCTCGGCGGGGCCATCAACCCCATGGCGAACGTCGGCCCCAACGACCTGAACATCCCGAAGCTGCTGGAACGGTTGGGCGACGGCAGCGTCACCGAGGTGATTCTTGCGCTGGATCCGAACATCGAGGGCGAGGCCACGACCACCTACCTGAGCCGCCTGCTCGGCCAGGTGGGGGTCAAGGTGACCCGTCTGGCGAGCGGTCTTCCCGTGGGAAGCGACCTCGAATACGCCGACGAGATCACGCTCGGCCGCGCGCTTTCCGGTCGAAGGGAGGCTTAGCGGCACGGCCATGTCGTGCGGCGAGACCGTGCCTCATGATCTGGCGGCGTCTCGAATGTCCCAAATCGTGAACGACGCCGAAAACGGTAATACGCTTCTCCATATAATCGTCACACTTGCGTACTATGAGACGCGGGTTTGAAACTTTAGAGATAGAGGATAGGACAGTGGCTCTCATCGTGCAGAAATACGGCGGCTCATCCGTAGCCGACGCGGAATCCATCAAGCGCGTCGCGCGCCGTGTTGTGGAGACGAAGAAAAAGGGCAATTCCGTTGCAGTGGTCGTTTCGGCCATGGGCGACACCACCGATGATCTCATCGACCAGGCCCTGAGCATCGATTCCAACCCGCCCGAGCGCGAGATGGACATGCTGATGACCGCAGGCGAGCGCATCTCCATGAGCCTGCTCGCCATGGCCATCCACGCCGAGGGCGCCAGCGCACATTCCTTCACCGGTCAGCAGGCCGGCTTCTTCACCGATGCGCGATATGGCGCGGCACATATCAAGTCCGTCAAGCCCGATCGCGTGAAGCATGCGCTCGAAGAAGGCGATGTGGCGATCGTGGCCGGCTTCCAGGGCATCAACGCCAACGGCGACGCCACCACGCTCGGCCGTGGCGGTTCCGATACGTCCGCAGTGGCGCTGGCCGTGGCCCTCGACGCCGACGTGTGCGAGATCTACACCGATGTGGATGGCATCTTCACGGCTGACCCGCGTATCGTCCCCACCGCCAGGCGCATCCCCTACATCGACTATGAGTCGATCCTTGAAATGGCCGCCTGCGGCTCGAAGGTGCTTGCGTTGCGCTGCGTCGAATACGCCCAGCGCTTCAAGATGCCGCTGCACGTGCGTTCCTCCTTCTCCCACCGCCCGGGCACGCTGGTCGTGCCGAACGGTGTGGATCCCCGCACGCTGCCGAACCTCGACTAGTAACAACGAACCAACCCTTAAGAAGCGAAGGCAAGACTGACAATGAGCGATAAGAACGAATCCATGGGCGATCTCTTCCCCGATCTCGGCCCGGAGGCTCCGGTCATCTCCGGCGTGGCCCACGACCGCAGCGAGGCGCTGGCCACCGTGCGCGGCGTGCCGAACGAGCCCGGCATGGCGGCCAAGGTGTTCACCGAACTGGCCATGGCCGGCGTGAACGTCGATATGATCGTGCAGGCGGGTGCTTCGGTCGGCACCGCCGACATCTCCTTCACCGTGCCCGAGTCCGCGGTCAAGCAGGTGCAGGAGATCCTGATCGAGAAGCACGACGTGCTCGGCTACAAGTCCTTCGACGTGGACCCCAACGTGGGCAAGGTCGCCGTGGTGGGCGTCGGCATGAAGACCCATTCCGGTCTGGCCGCCAAGTTCTTCAACGCGCTGAGCGACAAGGGCATCAACGTGCTGATCATCTCCACTTCCGAGATCCGCATCGCGGCCCTGGTGCCGCTGAACCAGCTCAACGACGCCGTCAAGGCGCTGCACACCGCCTACGGTCTGGACGCCGACCAGGTGGAGGCCGTGGTGTACGGCGGCACCGGTCGCTGATTCCGGCTGTTTAGCGCTTGTCAAGGGGCTTGGTCGTTCGGTCGGGCCCCTTTTCGTATGCGTTTTGGACATGGGCTCCAGAGCTGGGTGGGTTGATATGAGTGCGTTTGAACAGCATGAATCCAAAGACAAGTCCGGCGCCGAACCTTGCACAAGTCCAGTGTGAGCTGTCACGATGCATACGCATCGGTAATGTGCGCAGGTACGGCAATGAAAAAGGCCGACCCCGAGGAGTCGACCTTTTCGCATTTGTGGTTTGAGCCACTGCCCTGGCAGGGCAGCGCCACATCACTTCTTGGTGATGTATCCCAGCGCCTTGAGCATTTCGGCGCTTTCCAGCGCGCCGCCGGCGGCACCGCGCAGGGTGTTGTGCGCCAGTCCCACGAACTTCCAGTCGAAGATGGAATCCTCGCGCAGACGTCCGATGGAGAC
>ERZ808246.563-NODE-563-length-30360-cov-55.445372_pt1 | contig 30360 bp, 22 predicted proteins | sample MGYA00521083_ERZ808246 | MGnify/ENA primary metagenome ERZ808246 (study PRJEB31516, sample SAMN03275577) | gut metagenome | biome: mammalia-associated habitat; material: feces | host: Papio cynocephalus | place: Kenya | collected 2012-07-07 ...
ACGGTGTCGTCGTAATCGATCAGACCCTCGTCCGAAGCGGTCTCATAGAACTTGTAGCCGACGTAAATGCCTTCGGAATAGTTGACGAAACCAGGGATGGCGGTGACGTCGTCACCGGTGAAGCCCTTGTACTTGGCCGCCTTGTCGGTCATGTTGGTGTATTCGTACTTGCCGAAGTTGTTGTACGTCACGGACTGGGTCAGATCGTTGAGGAAGGTATCGGAGGTCTTGCCGGACGGATTGGTCTTACCTGCGAGCACCTCGCCCAGCGCGAAGAAACCGGTCTGGCCGGCCGGCGGGCACCATACCACGGACTTGATCTGCGGATAGTCCTTCAGGAAATCGAACTGGAACGTGTTCGCGCCGTTGTAGATCAAAGTCACCTTATCGAAGTTGCTGGTGACCAGGTCGATCATGTCGCGCTCGGTCTTCGACAATTGAAGGAAGCTCTCGCCCTTCTGGAAGTCGTCGTAGTCCTTGGAATTGTTCTTGTAGGTGATGCCGTCGGCCTTCATATCCGTCGGCAGGTCCGCGCCCTCGCCGCCGACACGGGTCAACACGACCACGGCCTCGTCCGAGAAGTCCTTCGCATCGGAAATCAACGAATCGGAATACTGCTTCGCGGGCACTTCGGGCAGGGTCCAATCCTGAGCGAACATGCCGACCTCCGGACGGTCCTTGCGGTAGTCGGTGTACAGCTTGCTCAACTCCGTGTTGGTCTTCAGACCGGCCTGCTTCATGCCATCAAGCAGAGAGACGGTCTTGTACTGCTTCGACATGGAGCCGGAGCCGGTGCCGCCGTAGACCGGGTTGGTGGAGCCCCAGCCGAACACGTTGACCTTCTTGCCGGACAACGGCAGGTTGGAATCGTCGTTCTTCAGCAGGGTGACGGCCTCCGACTGCACGTCCTTGGCCAACTCGTTGGCCTTGGAAACCGTGGTGTCGGACAGCGTGTACTTGGTGATGGTCGCATTGTTGAGCAGCGTGGAAAGCGGGCCGGTCAGCATCATGGACACGGCCACGACGATGCCTACCAGCGCCACCAGCCAGGATTCGGAATGAACGATCTTACGGGTCGCCACGTCCTTGACCGTCTTCTTGTTGACGGCGAAGGTGATGATCAGCGCGAGCACGAACAGCACGCCAATCGCAATCAGATACGGTGTCAATGAACCGATGACGTTCATGACATCAGCCATGTTGATTTGCAGCATGGTCTGCCTCCTCCTTGATTCTCATAACCAAACGACACATCGGCTCCAATGCCTTTATCGGAACCACGAAACCATTTGACACTGCCCCGCATCTCATGGATTCGCTGGAGTGAGACACTCACGTGAAGACACTCCCTCATGTCGGTGATTCGATTTCATCAGACTTCGGCGCATGATGCGCAGCGATTCACCCAGCCTGTCGATTCGCGCGCATAATCTGCACGCTAAGTACCATGGATGGCATGAGCGACTTAAGCGCAGCGAATCTGGAATCAGGCAGCCTGGTTGGCGGCTACACGTTGATGTCCCGACTTGGTTCGGGGGCAATGGGATCGGTGTGGCGCGTACGTGACGACGGCGGGCATCAGTATGCGATGAAGATTTTGCGCGATTCCCTGTCCGACGATGACGATTCGGCGCAGCGGCAGCGCGACCAGCTGACCGCACGCGAGCGCCTGCGTCGGGAGGCGATGGCATTGCGGAAAGTGCGGCATCCTGGCGTATGCGGCATCGTGGATATGGAACTGGATGACGCGCTGGCCTTCATTGTGACGGAATTGATCGAAGGCAAGAACCTGCGCGAGGACGTGCGCATCAACGGCCGCTATGTGGGCGACGATCTGGAACGCCTGGCGCGCAAACTTATCGAGGCGGTGCGAGCGGTCCATGCAGCCGACATCGTGCATCGCGATATCAAGCCGACCAATGTGATGGTGTCGAACACCGGACCGGTGCTGGTGGATTTCGGCATCGCCATGGGCGAGGGCGAAAGCCATGTGACGCGCACGGGTCTGGTGATGGGCACTCCGGGATTCATCGCTCCGGAAATCATCGATGGCGCCGAATCGGACGAAATCACCGATTGGTGGTCGGTGGCGAGCGTGCTTGCGTTCGCCGCGACGGGGAAACCGGTATTCGGCACGAAGCCGATGATGACCGTGCTGGAGCGCGCCGCGGCCGGCAGCGCCGATCTTATGGGACTGCCTGCGGGCACGATGGCGGCGTTCCGTTCGGCGCTCAATCCGGATCGTACGAAACGTTGTTCGCCGGAGGATCTGTTGCAGGCGATTGCCGTGGATGCGCTGAATCCGCAATCGTGGACTACGGCCGGCAACGGCGACGAAACGGAGGCGATGCCCCCTTTTGCTGAATCGCCCGACAATCCGCGCACCTTGTGGCGATTGCAGGACGATACAAAGGATGATGCAGCCAACGAAAGCGCCGCCGGCACACGGCCCCTTCCGCAGCCCGGCGAAACCACGCAGGTGATCGACATGTCCGGCATGGACGCGACCCAGGTGATCGCGCCCATCGGCAGCACCGGAGACGACGGTAGGACCGACGAAGGTGGCAATTGGACCGACGACGAAGCCTATGACGAGGCCGGCGACGAAACGGATGAAACGGACATGCTGCCTCCCGACGAACGTATGGGGGGAACACGGACGCTGCCAACCGCCACGCAGACCATGCCGGCAGCCGCATGGACCGCCCCGAATGCCACCCGAACCATGCCGACGGCCACGCGGACGCTACCCCAATCGACGCAGGTCATGCCGGAACAGGCCACGCAGACGCTGGCTGCGCAGGACGCGTGGAATCCGGCCGAGGAGCCAACGCGGATCGACCCGAATGTGAAACCCGCATTGCAACGCCTTGCCATGCAACAGCCGCCGTCCGTCATCCCGCAAAGCGATGTGGCCGCCGCGCAATCGCCCGTATCCTTCCAACCGGCTCAACCGGCCGTGAATATGCCGAATGCCGTGAACGCGCCGATCGGCATGGGGGAAGCGCCGAATCCCGCCGATGTGAAGCGCGGCGCGATGCTGGGACGCGGGCTGCTCCCCTGCGCGCTGATGGCGATTCCCGTGGCCGCATGCGGAATGTTCTCGCTGTGGATTTCGCTCGGCGCCGCTTTGGTCATCGCCTGCGTGCTGGCCACCATCGGATTCAATACGGAAGCACAGCTCGAACGCGAGGGCAGACGCGGCGGAGGAAGGAAGGGCTCCGATTGGCTGTTGCGATTGGTCGGCCTGCCTTGGCATGTGGTGAAAGGCTTCGGTGTGGCGGCGGCGCGCACGCTGATCATGCTTGCCGTGGTCGCGTTGGGACTGTCGATCGCCGCCGTGGTCCTGCAGCTGCCGTACGCCATAGTGGGCACGAACGTCCTAGGCCTGTCGATTCCACTGCCGACGTTGACCGAAGGTCCTCTTTCCGAAAGCGGTCTGGCACGGGCCGCGGTCTGTGCGATCGGCTGGCTGGTGGCCGTGATGGCGCCTGGCGCGCCGGTAATGCGGCTGGGTGGGGGCGCGTTGCGGAAACCACCCGTTCTGCGACACTTGAGCGAGCTTCAGGAGCAATCTCGGGAAACTGGATTTCCAGCGAATTGATAGCTGAACACCACTAGTATGGTGCGCAGCACAACATCATAAGGATTCATAGGATCGAAAGGAATATTGATGGCCCAGAACAGCAAGGATGCTCAGAAGCGCGCCAGCCGCGCCGAGCGCAGGGCCGCCGAGGCAGCAGCCATGAAGGCGCGCGCCGAGCAGATGGAGAAGGAGCGCAAACAGCAGACGCTCATCGGCGGCATCGTCGTGGCGATACTGGTGATTCTGGTGGCGATCGGCGCGTTCACCGTATATCACAACATGCATAAGAAGGCCGAGGCGAAGGCTTCCACGGAGACGGTGCAGGAAGCGTACGCCGCGTTGCAGAAGGTGAAGAACACTCCGACGCTCGTCGACAAGAAGGGCGGTCTGCTGATTTCCAAGAACGGCTATGGCAAGTCCGTGGAAGGCGCTCCGACGGTGGAGATCTACATGGATTTCCTGTGCCCGGGATGCGGCAATCTGCATCGTCAGCTTGACACCGACCTGCAGAAGATGGTCGATGCGGGGCAGATCAATTTAGATCTGCATTTCATGGCGTTCATGGACCGTTGGTCCACCGACGAATACTCCAGCCGCGCGGCGAACGCGGCCATTTACCTGGCTGAACATGACAGCGATCCGAGCCATCTGATCTCCTTCCTGGAGAAGGTCTATGCCGAAGACTTCCAGCCTGAGGAAGGTTCCTCCTACAAATCGGTGAGCGATAGCAAGCTCAAGGAACAGATGATCGAGGCCGGCGCTTCCAAGGATGTGGCGGACAAGGCTTTCGGACGCGATTACCAGGAATGGCTTGACGCGATCGACACCTACACGCCGAAGCGTTCCGAGCTGTGGCACCAGACCGGCAGCTACAAGGGCAGCATGACCACGCCTACGGTGATCATCAACGGAGAATATTGGGAGATGGATCAGCTGAGCGCCGCGCAGACGACCATCAAGGATGGTCTGCTCGAATCGATCGGCCTGAAGGCCGACGAGGTCGGCGTGGCAGGCAAGATGCCGTCCATCGGATCCGAGAAGAAGCCCATTTCCGTCACCACAGGAGAATAATATACCCCCTATAGCTACCGGCGCATCTCATAGGACAATCACAAGTTGACTACCGTGGACGCGCTGGTTATGCTATTCAACGTTCCGTAATATTCCATACGATTGCGGAACATGCCTCCTTAGCTCAGATGGCCAGAGCGGCCGCCTTGTAAGCGGCAGGTCGTCGGTTCGATCCCGACAGGAGGCTCGAACCCGCGTAGCGGGCTTAGACCTCTTACCACGGGTAAGTGCTCCAGAAGTCTTCCCCCAACTTGAGGCTTCTGGCAAAACGGACGAGGCGTTCCCCAACCTGTCTCGTCCGACAGGGGGCAGGACATCCCCTTCTCTCCTGCCCCCTTTTTCTATTCTTGGCCATTCCCGACGAATTCCATTCCCTAATCGCACGCAAATGCGGTGGTACGGAGGAAATCCAAGGAAAACAGCGATGGCCAATCCGGCTGAATCGCTACAATGACGGTGTTGTCAACAATGCTGGAAAGAGGCCGCATGGCGAGAAGGTGGACACCCAAGAGATTCGTGACGCTCCGGCGCGTCCGCGTCATGACATGCGTGGCGGCGCTCACCCTTACATCGGCGTTGGCGTTCGGCGTCGGCGCGCGCAAATCCGTGGCATTGACGGTCAACGGCGAAACGACAACCGTGACCACATATGCGATGAGCGTAGACCGGCTGCTGCAGGAACAGGGCGTGAAGGTCAAAACGCACGACCTGGTGGAATCGACCAGCCCGACAAGCATGCTGAAGAACCATGATGTGGTGACCGTGCAAAGCGCATATCAGACCACCATCACCATCAACGGCCAGGAAGTGCCGTTCTGGACGGTGGCGACCAGCGCCGAACAGCTGCTGGACTTCTTCAACCAGAACGAGACCGAAGCGGCGAAAATCACCGTCAGCATCAACAACGTCTACAACAAGCTCACCGGTGGCCTGGTCATCAACCAGAAGGGGCCCGTCACCGTCATCGCGGACGGCAAAAGCTCGGTGGCGCCGAACGGCAAGCTTCCTGCGGCCTCCATCCTTGATTCCAAAGGCATCACGTTGGGCAAGGAGGACCGCGTCAGCGTCGAAAAGGATGGAGGGAAGACCATTCTGCGCGTCCGCAGGGTGACGCACGGCGAGGAGACGCGCACCAAGGAGGTGCCGTTCGGCACGCAGACCATCGTCGACCCGAACCTGCAGCCGGGCGAGGTAACGGTGCGGCAGGAAGGCGAGAACGGCGAAATCCAGCAAACGTACGCCGTCACATATGTGGACGGCGTGAAGGAAAGCGAGACACTGTCCGACGAGAAGACCACGAAAATCGCCATAGACAAAGTCATTGCCGTAGGTCCCGCGAAATCCTCGGACGATTCCTCCGATTCGGATGGTTCGGATAACTCCGGCAAAACGGACGGTTCCGCCGATTCGAACACGAAGAACGATTCGGGCAACAAAGGCGATTCCGGCAAAACGGACAATGGCGGCAACAAGAACACCGGTTCCGACAAAAAGAACAATTCCGGCAACAAGAGCGACTCGGGCAAGACAGATTCCGGCAAGACCGACAACGGCAACAATAGTTCCGGCAACAACAATTCCGGTACGACGAGCAACGGCAACGGTTCCAACACGTCCGGTTCCAGCAACACCAAGAAGGACGATCCGACGCCCACGCCGACTCCTACACCGACGCCCACGCCGCAGCCAAGCGACCCTTCGGCCGGCTGCCGCCTGTACCATCCCTCCGCATCGCAGGCGCAGGCCTACGCATCCGGCGCGGCGGCGCAACGCGGATGGACCGGACAGAATTGGACGGACCTGGTCAAACTCTGGAACCACGAATCCGGATGGCAGTGGTACGCGGAGAATCCGAATACCGGCGCATACGGTATCCCACAATCGCTGCCGGGCAGCAAAATGGCCGACTTCGGCGCGAGATGGAAAGACGACGGGGCTGTGCAGATCGATTGGGGATTGAATTACATCGCCCAACGCTACGGCACTCCCTCCAACGCGTGGAAGAATTTCGAGGAAATCGGATGGTACTGATCCCCACTGCCATTGCGGGCGATTTCGTACCGGCATGAACGGATAATGAGGGAATGACAGAAAACGTGAACGATCTTACGCAGGGCCGCTTGTTGGGGGCGGCCGACATCCGGCGCATCGCGGCCGAGGCGGGCATCAGCCCAACCAAGAAATTCGGGCAGAATTTCGTAATCGATCCGGGAACTGTACGCCGTATCGTACGTGAGGCGGGCGTGACCGCCGACGACCACGTATTGGAGGTCGGTCCCGGGTTGGGCTCGCTGACTTTGGCGATTCTGGAGACCGGCGCCACCATGACCGCGGTGGAGATCGATCCGCCTGTGGCCGAGCGCCTGCCGAAAACCATCTCCGAATTCATGCCGGATGCCGTGGCCCGTTTCCGCGTGGTCAATCGCGACGCACTGACCATCAGCCCGGAGAACCTTCCCGACTTCAATGACGACGAATCCTTCACGCTGGTGGCCAACCTGCCGTACAACGTGGCGACGCCGATTCTGCTCACCCTGCTGGAGCGTTTCGACAATCTGGGCACCTTCCTGGTGATGGTGCAGAAGGAAGTGGCGGACCGTCTGAGTGAGAAGCCGGGGTCGAAGATCTACGGAACGCCGAGCGTGAAACTTGCTTGGTACGGCACTGCGGAACGCGTGGGCGTCATCGGGCGCAACGTGTTCTGGCCGGCGCCGAACGTGGATTCCGCGCTGGTGCTGTTCAAACGCCATCCGGGCGGCCACACCCCCGCCGCGGACAATGCCGACGGTTCCGTCGTGAATCGCGAAACCGTGTTCCGCCTCATCGACGCGGCCTTCGGGCAGCGCCGCAAGACCCTGCACGCCGCTTTGAAGAAGATCGTGCCGGCGAAAGCGTTCGAACGTTCCGGCATCGATCCCACCCGTCGCGGCGAGACGCTCACCATCGACGAATTCGTGGCATTGGCCCGCGCGCTGGACGAGGTGTCCGCATGAACGCCATCGTCGAATCCGTAAGCGTGGATTGTCCGGCGAAAACGAACCTGACCCTGCACGTGGGGCCCTCCCACGCCGAATGGGGCGGACGCCATGAGCTCGACACCATCTACTGCGCGGTCGGCGTATACGACACCGTCACCGCCACACGCAAGGCGCCCGGCACCGGCTTCTCGCTCAATCTCGAAGGCGCGTATCTGGGCGATCTGGCTTCCTCCGTCAGCGACATGCGCCGCAACCATGCCGTGCTGGCGCTGTTCGCCATGGCCGAGGCCAGCGGGCATGAACCGGACGTGGCGTTGAGCATCGACAAACGCATCCCCGTCGGCGCGGGCATGGCAGGCGGATCGGCCGACGCGGCGGCGACGATTCTGGCGCTGAACGCCCTGTGGGATCTCGATTGGCCCGTCGAACGGCTGCGCGAAGTCGCGTCCACGCTGGGCGCGGATATGCCGTTCTGCCTGACGGGCGGTTATGCGCGCGGCACCGGCTTCGGCGAGCGCATCGAGCAGCTTGACAACGATGGCGACATCGTACGTGATCTTAAGAAACGTGGCTTCGCCGGACGATTGCTGGTCGGCGCGTACCGCGCGGAGCTGCGCACGCCGGAAGTATATGCCACCTTCGATCAGATCGGTGCCGGCGAGGCGGACGACAATCATCTGCAGAAGGCCGCGATCTACCTGCATCCGCGCAGTGGACAGGCCATCGAGGAGGCGCTGCGGGCCGGAGCAAGGCAGGCGTTCGTCTCCGGTTCCGGGCCGTCCGTCATCGCTTTCGTTCCGACGGACGATATCGCGACGGCGGTGCAGGCCGCATGGCAGGACAGCCGTTGCGTCGACCGCATCATCACGACCAGCGCGCCGTCCCGTCCGACCGTGCATATCACCGCGTGACAGTAAGGTTGTTGGCAATTGGTTTTTTCAAAAGGAACTCGCACATGACCCAGGCTACTGATGAGCGCACAGCGCGCAAGGAATACATTCGCCGCCGTCAGAAGACGGTGTTCGGCATCGCCGGCGCCATTCTGGCGGTCGCCATGGTGATCTCCCTGCTGTTCTTCTTCCATGTCGGTGGTCTGGGCGCAGTCAAATCGACCGCCGTGCAGCCCAATTACGGACAGCAGGCCCCGTGCGCGGTCAAGGACACCGACGGCAAGGCCAAGTATGTCGAGAACCGCAACATCACGTTGCGTGTGCTCAACGGCACGAAGTTCTCCGGCTTCGCCAAGGCGGTGAGCGACGCTCTGCAGAATCGCGAATTCAACGCCCAGACGCCCGGCAACTACACCAAGAAGGTCGACCGCACGATGATCGTCTTCGGCAAGAACGGCGTGAACCAGGCGTACACCGTGGCAAGCAATTTCTCCGACGCGATGCTGGTGATGGATGACCGTCAGGACCAGCTGGTCGACGTCGTCGTCGGCGCCACGTTCGATAACCTGCAGGACGTCAAGAACGTTCCGGCGGCAGGCAAGCCGATCACCAGCATCAAGGGCTGCGTCGCGGCGGACAAGATGACCAATCTGCCCAAGGCTTCCGAGCATGATGCCGTGAATCCGCAGGGCTGATCGGCCGTTCAGTTGAACGGCTAATCGGCTGCTCATCAGCGGAGTCAATGGAAGAACCCGCGTTCCCTTTCCTTGGGGACGCGGGTTCTTCATATCGTGCGCGGTGTTAGCGAGATGTTATGGGCGATTGCGCGCGATGGCACGTGATGGTCGCGTGAAGCGGCGCGCGGAACGGCCGCCGTATGACGGGGCCGTATCCGACCGCATCCGGCTTTGCTGGCGTTATTTAGCCTGTTCCGCCTGTCCGGCCTGCTCCTGGTACCAGCGCTCAAGCTCGGCCACGGCCACGTCATGTTCGACCGGACCATTATCCAGACGGTATTCCAGCATGTGCTTGTACGCCTTGCCGACCATCGGACCGGGCTCGATGCCCAGCAGCCGCATGATCTCGTCGCCGTTGAGGTCCGGACGGATCGCGTCGAAATCCTCCTTCTTCTTGAGGTCGCGCACACGCTGTTCCATCTCGTCCATGGCGGAGGCGAACACCATGGCCTTGCGCTTGTTCTGCGTGGTCGTGTCGGCGCGCGTAAGACGGTTCAGACGCTCGTAGAGCGGGCCCGCGTCCTTGACGTAGCGACGCACCGCGGAATCCGTCCACGGCTCCTCCACGTAGCCGTGGAAGCGCAGATGCAGGTTGACCAGCTCGCTGACGTCCTCGACCATGTGGTGATCGAAATGCAGTGCCTTCAGACGCTTGCGGGTCATTTTCGCGCCGACGGCGTCATGGCGATGGAAGCTCACCTTGCCACCCGCTTCGAAGCGACGGGTCTTCGGCTTGCCGATGTCGTGCATGAGGGCTGCCAGACGCAACGTCAGGTCCGGACCGGGGACCGGTCCGTCGGGACCGGTTTCAAGGGCGACCGCGCGTTCGATGACGATCATGGTGTGTTCGAACACGTCCTTATGGCGGTGATGCTCGTCGATCTCCAGCTGCAACGCGGGGATTTCCGGAAAGACGATGTCGGCGAGACCGGAATCGACCAATGCCTCGATACCGGCGCGCGGACGATCGGACAGCAGCATTTTGACCAGTTCGTCACGTATCCGCTCGGCGGAGACGATTTCGATGCGGTCGACCATATCGGACAACGCTTCCGCGGTCTCCGGCGCGATACGGAAGCCCAGCTGCGCCACGAAACGCACGGCGCGCATCATACGCAGCGGATCGTCGTCGAACGACTGCCTCGGATCGACGGGCGTGCGCAACACGCCCTTGGCCAGATCGTTCGCACCGCCGAAAGGATCGACGAATTCGAGTTGCGGCACGCGCAACGCCATCGCGTTCACGGTGAAATCACGGCGGGACAGGTCGCCTTCCAGCGTGTCGCCGTAATTGACCTCCGGCTTGCGCGAATCGGGATCGTACGTGTCGGAACGGTAGGTGGTCACCTCCACCTTCACCTCGGTGCCGTCCTCACGTCTGCGCATCGCGCCGAGCGTGCCGAACTTACGGCCCATATCCCAGAAGCCGTCATGCCCGAAACGGCGCAGAATATGCTCAAACTGCTCGGGACGCGCCGAAGTGCAGAAATCCAGATCATGCGATTTGCGATGAAGCAGCAGGTCGCGCACAGGGCCTCCAACCAACGCCAATTCGTAGCCTTCCGCGGCAAACATACGTCCCAATTCAATGGCCTCAGGCCACACTTCGAAGTTCACGCCAACCCTTTCAAGCGCCACAAGTTTCCGTTTACCAGCATACCGTTACTCCACCTGCACACAGAATTGAGTATGGTTGGAATCATGATTACGCCCGCAGATCTTGCACGCATGCTTGCCGATGCTGCGGACGACCATGCCCAAAATCCGTTGGAACCGGACAAACTGCTGTACACATCGCAATCGGTGTCGCTGCGGCGGAGGACGATCGTCACGCCGAGCGCGCCGACGCCGGCGATGATGCCGCGGCGGCGCAGCGCGGACGGACCGACCACGTTCGCCTCGCTCGACGCGCAGGAATTGCCGGTGGTACGCGAATATTCGGCGGGCGGGCTGGTGTTCGACGACAAAGGTCGCGTGGCGATCATCGCACGTCATTCGCGAAGCGGGCACCTGGAATGGTGCCTGCCGAAGGGACACATCGAAAAAGGCGAGACTCCGCAGCAGACGGCCGTGCGCGAAGTGCATGAGGAAACCGGCATCCTGGGCGAGGTGGTCGATTCCATCGCCACCATCGACTACTGGTTCACCGGCACCAACCAGCGCGTGCACAAACTCGTGCACCACTTCGCATTGCGGCAGATCGGCGGGGAGCTGACCGTCGAAGGAGATCCCGACCATGAGGCCGAGGACGCCATTTGGGTGGATTTCGCTGATTTGGACGATGTTCTGAGCTACCCGAACGAACGAAAGATAGCATGGTTGTACGCAAGGAAACTCAACAGACAGGCGTGACAGTGAATCAATCCGCACAATGGCATGCCCGGCATGGCCTTCGCGCGTTATCATCCATCCTCGCCATGGTGTTGACCATGGCGTTGATGTTGTTATACGCGCCCATGCCCGAGGCGCAGGCCACAGAATCCGGAAATCCGACGGCCGAGACGGCCGGGATGGTGTCCATCGACTCCTCCACCGCCGTGCTGACGGACACGTCCGGATACCATCTGATCGCCACGGTGACCAACACCACCGACCAGGTCCTTCCCGCAGGAACGCTGACGCTGGCCATGAACGCCTTCTATACCTTCGTGTCGCGCAACGACATCCAGGAATGGTCGGAAGGAACCAGCCCCATCTCCACCCCAAACACCGTGGGGGAAACCGACGTGCCCTCACTGCGGCCGGGCACCAGCGCCAAAGTGAGCATCGACGCCGACGCGGACCAGCAAACGCTCGCCGCCATCAACTCCTGGGGGCCAAAGCCGGTGTTGTTGGAATATTCGGCGGACGGCACCACCCTTGACCGGTCGCACACCTTCGTAACGCGTACCGGAGACGGCCTCAACTCCCCCAACACGCCAGCGATGCATATCACCGTCGCACAGCCGCTCGCCGCCAACGGATGGACGACCGACAGCAATCTGCTTGGCCAGCTGGTCGACGAAGGCGGAGTCACCGACGCGAAACTGTCGAAAATCGCCGTTCCCGGCAAAGACGACGATACACGGCTCAAATCGCTGGAACAGGTCTTCGCCAAGCACGACATGCTGCAGGTGGTGGGCGACCCCACCTATCTGAAGTCGATGCCAATGCCGACCCAAGTCGACGGCATCACCCAGCCCGCGTTGTTCGACATGACCGCGTATTCCGCGTTGGACAACGAATCCACGTATTCCTCGGCCGGCATAAACGACACGGAATGGAATGCGGACAGCGCGCTGCGGATATACCGGTCGTCCTTGGGCGATTCCCAGGCGGATACCGCACGATACGCATGGCAGGGCAACGGCAATTGGACGTTGAAGGCGCTGACGAAGGCACGGCAGCAGGGATATGACACCGTCATCGCCACCCACGATTTCGAAGAGGACGACAAGGCGACCGTGCAAACCGGCAAGACGCTGGTCTCCACCAATGCGGGCAACGTCACCGTCCTATCCGCGCAAAACGTGCTGTCCAATTTGGCGCAGGGCAAGGCCACCAGCGACGAGGCCGGCGCCGACGGCGAAGGAAGCGATGCAGGCAGACTCGCGCGATTCGTGGCGCAAAGCGCGTTCTACCAGATGGAGCAGCCGTATGCGGAACGCAATCTGCTGGTCTGCCTCAACGCGGATTCCGATCCGGCCATCGTGGAGAAGCTCATGACCGACATCGAGCAATCGCCATGGCTGAGCCTCACCGATCTCGCCACGCTGAAGCAGACCGACACCACGGCGGACGATGAAACGGAAACCGTCATCCCCGAATCGGATGGATTGTCCGACGAGGCGCGCAACGCCCTCCAGCAGACGTTGGGCACACTGGCGAACGCATCGAACGACATCAAACGCTTCAACGCGTCGATTCTCTCCAAGCTGGACAAGAAAACCCCGTACGGCGTCCGTTCCAGCCTCGCCCAATGGAGCAGGCAGCTCACGCGGACGCACGCCATCATGGCCCTGCATGCGCTGGGGAACGAAAGCCCATCCAGAAGCACCATGGCGGAGGGGACAACGCAGCTCGCGTCCTTGCTGATCAACGGAGTGGCGATCACCCCGACGGAAAACGTGAACGTGGTCAGTGAAACCGCCAAAATGCCGGTGACCATCAGCAACAGCCACCCCTATCCGGTGAAGGTGAAAGTCTCCTCCCTCACCGATTCCACGCAGATCGTCACATCGCGGTTCGATACCGTGGAGGTGCCCGCACATGGCGAGGCGCAGGTGGCGTTCACCATCCGCGTGGTCGCTTCCGGAACGGCGAACGCCACCATCAACCTGTTCGACAGGAACGGTGTGGCGTTCGGCACCGCGCAGGTCACGCACATCACCAGCACACTGCAGATCAGCGATAAAAGCGGCTTCATCATCATCGGTTTCGCCGTTCTTTTGGGCATCGTGGGACTGTGGCGTCAATTCAACCGCAAGAAGGATCCCGACGAATGAGTTCTTCCGTTGGCCGTAATTCGCTGATCATGGCCTCCGGCACCGCCGCTTCACGCGTGACCGGACAGATCCGCACCATCCTGCTCGCCTGGGCTTTGGGTACCACCGGCTACGCCGCGAACGCCTACCAAGCCGGATCGATGATTCCGCAGGTCATCTACACCTTGGTCTCCGGCGGCATCTTCAATGCCGTGCTCGTGCCGCAGATCGTGCGCACGCTGAAAGCCAAGGACGCCGAGACCAAGCTCAACAAGCTCATCACCCTCGCCATCACCATGCTGCTGGGTGTGACGCTGATCATGGCCATCGCCACACCGCTGCTGACCAGACTGTACGTCAACGGCAGCGCCGAAACCATGGCCCTCGCCACATCGTTCACCCTGTGGTGCATGCCCCAGATCTTCTTCTACGGCCTGTATACGGTGGTCGGGCAGATCCTCGCCGCAAAGGACCATTTCGTCACCTACGCGTGGAGCTCGGTCGGCGCGAATGCCATTAGCTGCATCGGTTTCGGCACGTTCATCGCGCTGTTCGGCAGGGCAACCGAACGTCCACTGGAATTCTGGACGCCGACGAAGATCGCGCTGACCGCAGGAGCCTGGACGCTTGGCGTGGCGTTCCAAGCACTGGTGCTGTTCATTCCATTGACGAAAATCGGACTGCGGTACCGCCCGAAATTCGGCATCCATGGCATCGGCCTGCGTTCGATGGGGCCGGTCGCCATATGGAGCGTCGGCATCGTCATCGTCGACCAAATCGGCAACATCCTGATCACCCGCATCGCCACCAGCGCGCCACGCACGGCGCAACTGGCGTTCCACATCAACCCGCTCGACGTGGCCGGCAACGCGACCTACCAGAACGCGTATACCATCTACATGCTCCCCTATTCGCTGATCGCGGTGTCCGTGGCCACCGCCATCTTCCCGAAAATCTCCCGGGCGATCGCCGAACGCAACCTCGCCGAGGCGCGCGATGACCTAAGCCAATCGTTGCGGGTCATGGGCCTGATCATGTGCTTCTTCGGAGCCGCGTTCGTGGTACTTCCGTTGCCGATCATCCTGTCGCTGCTGCCGTCCGTGACCGTACGCGAGGCGCTGCTCATGTGCGGACCGCTGGTCGCGCTTGGCTTCGGCATTCCGTTCGCCAGCTCCTATCTGATCATCCAACGGACCTTCTATTCGTTCGAGGACGGCAGGAATCCATTCCTGTTCACCGTCATGGCCATCGGAACGCAGGTGGTCGTCCTGCTGGTCGGCGAGGCGGTATTGCCTCCGACCGAATGGGTCACGATGATCGGCGTATCCGGCACATTGAGCTTCATGCTGCCGTTCCCGATCCTCTTCGTCATGCTGCGCAAGCGATTCGACGGCAACGTGGACGGACGGCGCATCTTCCTGTCCTATATGAAGTCCATCATCGCGGAAATCGCCGCGATCGTCGTGGGCCTGTTCTGCCGCAATGGCGTCTATCGGCTGGTCGGAGCGCGTATCGGACGCGATGATGGCGTCATGAATTGGGGGCAGGCCGTCCTGTCCGCGATGATGATGGCCAGCATCATTGCCATCGTCTACCTGGCATGCCTGTGGGCGCTTCGTTCCGAGGAACTCGCTTCCGTGAAAACCATAATCGTTTCACGCATTCCGGGGCTTGCCAGCAGACCCGGCAAGCCGACCAGCCCCAACGGTAAACTGGGGCGAAGCGACGCCGAAAACGGCGAACAGGAACAGAACCACAAGTAGAATCATCCATCGTTACAGAAGTTGAAGGAAACCATGAAACCTCAACTGGGAGATACCATCAGCAACCGCTACGTGCTGGTTTCGCCATTGCGTGAGGAAACCGGCCTGCAGGTCTGGAAAGCAAGCGACCATGTGCTTGCCAGGGATTGCCAGCTTTTCATCGTCAACAACCGCAAGGCGCTGCAAGACGTCAACGCCACGGCATCCATGCTGGCGATCTCCCACGACTCCCACTTCACCCAGGTTCTTCAGCTCCAGCACGTCGGCGAGGTGGCTCTGGTCGTCACGCAACTCGATGCCGGCATGCCGCTGACCGAATACCTCACGTCGCGTGACAAGCCGCTGAGCTTCACTGCGATACGCTCCATCCTCGGCGAGGTCGTCGAAGCCTTCCATGTGCTGCAGAAGGACAGCCTCACCCATTTCTCGATCAATACGGATACCGTGCGTCTGACCCGCAACGGCGTGGAGATCGCCGACGCGCCCATCAGCGTCATGCTTGCCGACACCTCGCGCGCGCAGGTCACGGAAAGCAAGGAGCAGCTTGCGATTCGGCAGGTGGCCGCTTTGCTGTATTCGCTGCTGACGCGACAGCCGTCGACATTGTCCACGGATTTCCGTCTTGATGCGATCGCGCCGAACGTTCCGATGGAATTCCGTGTGATCTGCAAGCGTGGTCTGAACCTCAAGGAGAAGGACGGCTTCCCGACCGTGCCGATGGCGACCGTCGCCGAATTGGAGGCGCTGCTGGGTGATTACCAGCCGCTTTCGCAGCTGCATGGCACCGACGTGATTCTGCCTTCCGCGAACTCGGAATGCTCGATCGTCAACGTCCCCCTATTGCAGGCTCTCGAAAAGGACACTTTCCCGCTTCCGGAAACGCTTAGCGAATCCGGGAGTATCCCCGAAATGACGTTTGAAGCCCCCGTTCCACATACCGATCTGTCCGACAGCAAGGAGGCGCTGGCCAAGGGTGTGGCGGCAACGAGCGGCGCCGTGAAATCGCTGTGGAAGAACGGTCGTGAAATCCTGACCGAAGAAGACATCGACGGCGCGGACGAGGCGACCGACGGCTACCCCTTCTCCTTCCCCATCCGCGTCTCCTCGCCTTCGTCGGATAGGCAGACCGACGATTCGCAATTGGAGAAGACCGGCCGCATTCCGGTGATCGGCCCCGACGGACGGGTCATCCAGCCCGGAGAGGAGTCCGCCCGCGCGTTGAAGGCGGAGCAGGACGCGATCGAGGAGGCATACCAGAACTCGGCAACAGCCCCCACTCCGCCAAGCTTCGCACCGAATGGAGGCTCTTCCTCCACCTCGACCGAAGTCGCCGACGCCAAGCTGTTTGGCAATATGAAGACCAAAGTGGCGGCCATCATCGTGGCGGTCGTTGTGGTGGCCGTGGCCTTGGGATTCGCTCTGCATGGCCTGTTCCAGAACTCCTCTTCTTCGGATACCAGCAATTCCGGAGATCCGTGGCCGGAAATGAACCTCGACAAAGTCCCCTTCGGACCGGATGGGACCGCCGCCGATGTGGATTCCTCCGACACCGATGATTCCACGCAGTCGAACACCACCACCAAGGAAAGCCCCGACAAGGAAGCCAAGCAGGTCCCCGATCCGAAGGCTCCGGAAAACACCACCGCATACGAGATCGACAACCGTCAGTTCCTGTCGAATCCTGATGGACAGCAGGGATACGGCTACTACCTGCACCTCAGCCAGTCGCAGAAGGTGTCCCGCATGACGATCAAGATCCGTTCCTCCGGAGGCCAGGGCTACATCCGTGTGAACACCACGTCGAATCCGACCCAAGGCGAGCAGGTGGCCCAGTTCGAGTTCGACGCCAGCGGAACCACCGACGTCAAGTTCGACAAGACCGTGGAAACGCAGGACATCCTGCTGTGGGTGCCGCTGAACAGCCTTCCCGGCAGCCAGCTGTACATCGAATCGATTCAGGTGTTCTGATCCGCCGCAATCGCACGGCACGGCAGAAGAGGACGTGTGGAGATTGTTCCACACGTCCTCTTTTTCGTTTCGTTTGTCTGGCTCCGTTTTTCTTCAGTTACGCACACCTTCTTTTTTTGTCTGTTCCACGTGTTCTTCCGTTTCACGTGAAACATTGTCGCCGCATCCGATTCTGCATTACAGTGGCTATCATGAGTGACGTGCATGATGTTGTGATTATCGGTTCCGGCCCCGCGGGATACACCGCTGCGATCTATCTGGGCCGCGCCGGCTTCAAGCCGCTGGTCGTGGCGGGCGCGCTGACGCCAGGCGGACAGTTGGTCAACACCACCGAAGTGGAGAATTTCCCAGGCTTCCCCGACGGCATCATGGGACCCGATTTGATGGACAACATGCGGAGGCAGGCGGAGAAATACGGCGCCGACATCATCCAGGACGATGCCGTGTCAATCTCCCGCGATGACGCGTCCAGCATCACGACCGTCATCCTTGACGGCGGCGAACGGCATAACACGCGCGCGTTGATCATCGCCACGGGATCCGACTATCGCAAGCTGGGCGCGCCAGGCGAGACGGAATATGCCGGAAGGGGCGTCTCCTACTGCGCGACGTGCGATGGCTTCTTCTTCCGCGGCAAGCCGATCGTGGTGGTTGGCGGAGGCGACAGCGCCTTTGAAGAGGCTGATTTCCTGTCCCGCTTCGGATCATCCGTGACCCTGATCCACCGTCGTTCCACGTTCCGCGCCTCGCACATCATGGTCGAGCGGGCACGAAGCAATCCGAAAATCGATTTCGCGCTCGATGCCGTGGTCCAGGAAATCCGCGGTGACGACAACGGCGTGCAGGAAGTGGAGGTACGCGACACCACCACCGGAAAGACCTCCGTAATCCCCGCCAATGGCGTTTTCGTGGCGATTGGGCACACTCCCACGACCGGCTTTCTCAACGGGCTCGTACGCACCGACAAGGCCGGTTATATCGACGTCGAAGGCGCCAGCACGCGCACCAGCATGCCCGGCATCTTCGCCGCAGGCGACTGCGTGGACAGCGTGTACCGTCAGGCCATCAGCGCGGCGGGCATGGGATGCCGGGCCGCGCTGGATGCCCAAGCTTATCTCACTTCTCTCACTTCTTCTGCTGCTGTTGCTGCATAAGCAATCCGACGATTCGGTCCATGTCATCTTCCGACGTAAACACTATCTCGATGCGCCCATGCTTCTTTGAGCCCTTGATGGACACCTTGGTGCCGAAGCGCTTCTCCAGCCCGACCTGGACGGGCGTGCCGGCCCACGGGTTGAGCTTGCTGGCCTTCGGCTTCTTCTCCTGATTGCTTTCGGCCACCTTCATGGAGACGATCTCCTCGGTGCTGCGCACGGACAGTCCCTCGGCGATGATGCGCGTGGCCAGCTGCTCCATGTCCTCCTCCGTCGGCAATCCAAGCAGCGCACGCGCATGGCCGGCCGACAGCAGACCGGAAGCGACCTTCTTCTGCACGGCGGCCGGCAGATTGAGCAATCGCAAGGTATTGGCGATTTGCGGACGCGATTTCGAAACGGATTTCGACAGCTGCGACTGGGTCAGTCCGAAGTCGTCGATCATCTGCTGATAGGCGGCCGCCTCTTCCAACGGATTCAGCGCCACGCGATGCAGGTTCTCAAGCAACGCGTCACGCAGCATGTCGTCATCGGCGGTGGTTTTGACGATCGCCGGAATCGTCTTCAAACCGGCGATCTGTGACGCGCGCCAACGACGTTCGCCCATGATGAGCTCGTACATGCTATCCATACGTCCGTCGAACATATTGTGCGGTTCGACCGGATTTTCGGCGGCTTCCTTGCGTGCGGCCTCGATTTGCGATTGCGGCCGCTTGCGCACGACGATAGGCTGCAGAACGCCGACTTCCTTGATGGATTCAGCCAGCTCACGCAGATCGTCCTCGTCGAATATGGTACGGGGCTGATGCAGATTCGGGCCGACATCGCTCAGGCGCAGTTCCACCAGATAGCCGCCCTGCACCGGAAGCAGCTCCGGTTCGTCGTCTTTTTTCTTCCGTTCGGACGACTTGACCGACGATTCTGTTTCACGTGAAACACTCTTTGAATCGTTGCGCTCGGAAACCGGCTTGGTCGTGGCGCCGAAGAACATATCGGCAGGATGGGCGCTTTCGTTCAGCGAGATGGACGGCATGCTGGCACGGTGATGCGCGTTCTTCTTCGTTTCACGTGAAACACTCTTCTTCATGTCCCGAACGGCGTCCACCGATGCCTGCGCGGTGGCCGTATCGTTCCTGTCGTTCTTCCTATCGCCTTTGGTGCCGCTTTTTGCATTGCCTTTGACGACGACCGGAACATCCTTGGAAACAGCTTTCGCCGGCTCCTCGGCTCGCTCCACGGGTTGCTTCGTAGAGACGGGCTCCCCCGGAAGAGAAGGAAACAGCGCACCGAGACCTTTGCCAAGACGAGACTTCGTAGTCATAATCAGTTCTCATTCCTTCTTGCGTCAATCGCCTGCAATACCGTCTCGGAACGACGTGAAAGCTCCAGCGCGGCCTCGCAATACGCGATCGCGCCCATTCCCTTGGGATCGTATGAGATGACGCTCTGGTTGAAGCTCGGCGCTTCGGAGATCTTCACCGTACGCGGAATGGTGGTGTCGAGCACGATCGTCGGATAATGCTTCTTCACCTCGCCATGTACCTCACGGCTCAGCAGCGTGCGCTTGTCGTACATGGTGATGAGCATCGTGGAGACCAGCAACGACGGGTTGTAATGCTCCTGCACCAGGCCGATGGTGTTGATGAGCTGCCCCAGACCTTCCAGCGCATAGTATTCGGCCTGGATCGGAATCAGCATCTCATGCACGGCGCACATGGCGTTGATCACCAGCAGGCCCAGGCTGGGCGGGCAGTCGATGATCACGTAGTCGTAATGATCCTCGCTGGTTTCAAGGAACTCATCCACAGCGTTCTTCAGCAGGGAATTGCGGTCCGCCATATCAGCGACCTCCAATTCCGCACCACTCAGATCGATGGAGGCGGGAACCACATCAAGGTTTTCGAAATCGGGACATGTGATTTTGACTTCCGCAATACGTTTGCGCCCTTCGATGACGTCGTATACGGAAGGCTGTCCCGAAGCGTGCGGAGCGCCCAGAGCGGTGGAGGCATTGCCCTGCGGATCCATATCAATGAGCAGCACTCTGCAACCGAAATGAGCCAAGGCCGCGGACAGATTCACCGCGGATGTGGTTTTGCCGACGCCACCCTTCTGATTGGCTACGGCGATCAGCCGCGTCTGCGCCGGCTTCGGGCAGACGGCATGTTCCAGCGCCTTATACCGCGATGATTCATCCGCGATCTGCGCGCCCACCGGGGAATTCGATCCCTTGAAGATTCGCTTGATGGTATCCGTCGCAGATTCCATCGAAGTCAGATTATCTGGTTCACCAGGTCCAGTCATGAACTAGCCTTCCTATGCATATTCAAACTCAAGTTTCATCATTCGTGTGGACAGATTCCCGTCCACACGCGGCCCTCTGCGCCATTGTGGACAACGGTGGATAGTCGGTGGATAACCCATCCAATCACCCAAAAGTTATCCACCGTACAATCGTTGCAAATCCAAGCTTTTTTGAAAGCATTTTCGGAACGTTCCAACGATTGTGGATAGTGTGGAAAACTTGCGCCATTTTGTGGATAACCTATCGCTTATCCACCATCAGGACATGCGTCGATTCCAGTCCGGGTCCGACTGCGGCATCCACCACGCGCGGATGGATTCCGCAGTTCTTCGAGATCTCCTTGGCCGCCTTGACGATCTCATCCTGCGCGGAACGTCCTTTCAACGCGATCAGACGTCCGCCTTTGTCCAGCAGCGGAAGCGTCCAACCGGACAGCTTGGTCATCGGAGCAACGGCACGGCAAGTCACCACGGCGAAAGGATGGGTCACGTGGATGGGATTGCCGTCAAGGTCGACGGCCTCCACTCCCCTACCCTTGCGCCCTCCCTTCGGACCACGGACGACCTCAATCACCGCGTCGGCCCGGGAACGCACGATGGAGACGTTCTCCAGACCCATCTCCTCGACGCATTCATGGAGCCATTCGACACGACGTTCCATCGGCTCCACCAAAGTGAATCGATGATCTGGCAGGCAAGCGGCCGCCACGATGCCCGGGAAACCGCCACCGCTACCGATATCCGCGACCGTCTTGAACTGCCTTTTCGCCGTGGCCTCACGTACGAACGGCACGATGGCCGCGGAATTCAGAATATGACGCTCCCAAATGATGCCGACGTCCCGCGGCCCAATCAGTCCACGAGGCTCGCCTTCCGTAGCAAGTTTCACGTGAAACACCTTAAGCTTGTCCAACGCATCGCCAAGCACTTCCTCAAGAATCGGCGATCCGTCCAGTTCGTCATGCACATCACTCATGGTCACCATCCTATATCCCATTCCCTCCCTCCCACCACGTGACACACAGCCCGACCCATTATTCGCAGTACAAAGCAGCCATCGCCAATCGTCCCCAAAGCGAAGGCCGCCATATTCCGTTCCCGACCGTAAGCTTGGCCGAACGGCCTTGAGTGTGTCGGGAACGGAATATGGCGGCCGTAGCGCACTTAAAACCGCGCATAAAAAATGCGCTTAAAACAGCGGAATAATCGCGGTAAGCAATAAGAAATACTTTCAATCGATCACATAATCGTTGAGAAAGCAATAAAAAGCGCCACCCAATGGCAGCGCTTGAACGTTTCACGTGAAACTCTCTACAGCCTCTTCAGGCCAAGTCATCAATATCATCGACGTCATCGGCCGCGGAAGCCTTGACGTACACCGTGACGTAACGATGCGGTTCCTCGCCGTGGGAACGTGACTTCATGCCTTCTTCGCGCACGACATCGTGGACGATCTTACGTTCGAAGGAGTTCATCGGCTTCAGGTCCACCGGCTCTCCGGTCTCGCGGGCCTCGTCGATGGCGTCCAGGGCGAGGTCGTGCAGACGCTGGCGCTTGCGCTTCAGGAAGCCGTCGACGTCCACGATGAGGTGGGAACGTTCGCCGGTCTTCTGCTGCACGGCAAGGCGGGTCAGCTGCTGCAGCGCGTCGACCACTTCCCCGTTGCGTCCGATCAGATGCTTGATGTCGGTGTCGTCGTCGGCGACGATCTGCACCATCGGACGGTTGTTGCGCACGCCCATTTCTATATCGCCTTCGTAATCGGCGATGTCGAGCAATCCTTCAAGGTAATCGGCAGCGATATCAGCTTCCTCATTGAGCTGATCGATGGTCTTCTCATCATCTTGCGCCATGGTTCTGTACTCCTTTGAGCGGGGTTCTTGTTATTCAAGTCTAGCGATTGTTGTGTATCACGTTGGTGATTGCCGCGTATAAAGCGGTGTGTCCTGTGTTTCACGTGGAACACAGGACACACCCGATACTTATTTCTTCTTCTTTTTCTTGCGGCTCGGCTGCACGCGCTGGTAGCCGTTCTTTTCCTTGTTCTCGGCGGCCTCCTTGGCCTTCTGCAGCTCCTCCTCCTCGAGGGACGGCAGGCCGGCTTTGGCGCGACGGACGTTCTCATGGGCGTGGTCGCGCTTCTCCTTCGCCTCAGCCGCGGGAGAACCCGGGGTCGGGAAGACGTGGATCTGCCAGATGGAACGCAGCAGGTTGCAGACGTTGTTGGTGAGCCAGTAGACCAGCACGGCGAACGGCATGGCGATGCCCGAGAAGATGTACATGATCGGGAACAGCCACAGCATCATCTTCTGCATCATTTCGGTCTGCTTGTTCGCAGCGGTCTGCGCCATATTGCGCTTCATGCTGTTGTACTGCATGAACCACAGGCAGAAGCACATCAACGCGACGAAGATGGCGATGACCACCTTGCCGTACACGGCGGCCGTGGTGAAGTTCTCGGCCACGTTCACGCCGAACACCGTGGTGGAGGTGAACTCCTTGGCCGTGGCGATGTCGAAGGCGCCAAGGCCCTGCCCGTTCCTGAATTTGCCGCGCGCGATGTACGGGATGGCCGACAGCGTGTAGAACATGCACATGAACACGGGACCCTGCACGAACATAGGCAGCATGGATGTGCAGCCGCCCATCGGGTTCGCGTCGTTGTCCTCGTACAGTTTCATGAGCTCGCGCTGCATGGCCTCTTTGCTGGCCGGATCGTTCTTGCCCTTGTATTTGTTCTGGATGCGCTGCATCTTGGGTTGCATGACGGCCATCTGGGACTGCATCTTGCGCATGCCCTTCATGGACTTATAGAAGAGCGGGAACACGCACGCCTGGACCACGATCACCAGGAACACGATGGACATGACCCACGAGAAACCGATCTCGTTCATGCCCAGCATCACCAGGAGCTTGTGGAATCCGGCCATGATCTGCGTCATGAGCCACTCGACAGGGTACAGGAGCTTATACAACCAGCCCCAGAAACCACTGTCGAGGAGGAATTGATCTTGATTCATTACAGGCCATTCTCCTTATCGCCTATAGGTTTTTCTACGTCCAGAGGCGTGAGCCGAGGCTCCTCGTGTGCCTTCGACCACGAACATCTGTAAAACAAGGAATAGAGCTGCGGAACATCGTCGATTCCACCACGGTTCCATTGATTGCAGCGAAGAAGGCGCAATAACGCAAGAAGGCCACCCTTAAGGCAGCCAAATCGTTCAATCGCCTGAATCGCATAATTCGAACAGCTTGGATAATACCGGCATCGGGGTGCGGTATGGGCGGAAATATGCTTTTGATACCAGCGGATGAGCCGCACCGTCCAATGACGACGGCGGTTTTCACTCATTGACGCTGGGCGGTTTTACGCTTCACCGCTTCGAAACATGCCGCCATCTGCTGCTCGAGCGACAAAAAATCGGCACGTGCGGCACTTGGCTTGGCGCGTAACACGATATCGCAGGATTCAGGTAACAGGGATTCGTATTTCCGCGCAAGCACGCGGAAGCGCCTTTTCACAGCATTACGCGTGACCGCGTTGCCAACGGCTTTGGAAACGGCCAGGCCTATACGACGACCATGCACCGTCGTGGTATCGCCCGTTACGGCATCGTCGCGCATCAGATAATGCACGACGATGTCCTCACGCGATACCCTACGACGGCGTTTGAGCACCGCAACGAAATCGCGATGGCTTTTCAGCCGTTCCACCGCTCTATGCCACTAAAAAATCAGGCAGCGAGGGACTTGCGGCCCTTGGCGCGGCGACGGTTGATCAGAGCGCGGCCCGCGCGGGTGCGCATACGCTGACGGAAACCGTGCTTCATGTGACGACGGCGGTTGTTCGGCTGGAATGTCCTCTTCATAATTAATGCTCCCGGTGTTTTAGCCGCGCAAAAGCACGGCTCCTCATGAGTCAAGCTCTACTAAATTACTCTGACCCCTGAACAGAATGAAATCCCGGACCGTTTCCTTCACATTTTCATGGGGATTCCCCACGAAGAATAATCCACAAAATCGTTGCTATTCCGCCGAATTCCCCACAAAAGTTATCCACAAACCACGTCAACGTTATTCACAATTCAGTCTTTTCAACACGCGCCCCGGTGGATAACCTGGGGAAAAAAGAGTACAAATATACAGTTGCACCGTAATGGCACGTCTATCGAGAAAGGGGTTATCCGTGGCCGAAAATACGACAACAGACCCTCTCGAACAGGCTCGTGGGGTATGGTCCGACGCACTGGCGTTGCTGCATCAGAATCCATCGTTGTCCGTGCGGGACAGAAGCTGGCTGGAAAACGTCTATCCGGAAGGCATGTGGGGCCCCACCATCATGCTGTGTGTTCCCTCCGCCGCGGCCCAGCAGGCGCTCCAGACCGAACTGAACCAGCCGCTGATGGAGGCGCTGCGCGAATCGGCCGAACAGGACATCTTCCCCGCATTCAAAATCGTGGAAAAGCCGGCGAAGCCCGAACCCGAACCCATCGAAAACTATCCGCGCTTCTCCCCCGTGAAATCGCCGGCGAAGACTCCCGCGAAGGCGGCTGCGAAGGCGCCCGCCAACGAGACCACGCAGGGCCAGCTGCCGATTCCGACGACCATGCCGCCGGAACATCACAACAACTTCCAAAGCGGCCAGAACAGGCCTTTGCTCGATCCTGAGACCCATCTGAACAAGAACGCCACCTTCGACACCTTCGTGCCTGGCGACTCCAATCGTTTCGCGCGTACCGTGGCGTTGGCCGTAGCCGAGGGATCGGGGCATGATTTCAATCCTTTGTGTATCTATGGCGGCTCCGGCCTGGGCAAGACCCACCTGCTGAACGCCATCGGCAACTACGCGCTGGTCAAGGATCCCAACCTCAAGGTTCGCTATGTGACCAGCGAGGAGTTCACCAACGAGTTCATCGAAGCCTTGGCGGACACCAACCAGAGTTCCGGACAGATCAAGGAATTCAACCGCCGCTACCGCGAGGTGGACGTGCTGCTCATCGACGACATCCAGTTCCTGAGCGGCAAGGACGCGACACTTGAGCAGTTCTTTCATACGTTCAATACCCTGCACCAGGCCAACAAGCGCATCGTGATCGCCTCCGATGTGCCTCCGAAGGACCTGCAGGGATTCAACGAGCGTCTGATCTCCCGCTTCGAATCCGGCCTGACCGTCGACGTCAAACCACCGGATCTGGAGACGCGAATCGCCATTCTGCGCATGATCGCGACCATGAACGCGTCCGATATCCCCAACGACGTGCTCAATCTCATCGCGGAACGCTTCACCGAGAACATCCGAGAGCTTGAAGGAGCCCTGAACCGTGTGACGGCCATGGCCTCGCTGAGCAACCAGCCGGTCACCCGGGCGTTGGCGGAGCAGACCCTGCAGGACTTCTTCACCACCGATGTGGAGATCAAGCCCGCGGACATCATCAGCCAGGTGGCGAAGTACTTCTATCTGACCTTCGACGACATCGTAGGCCGGTCCCGCACCAAGAAGATCGCGTTGGCGCGTCAGATCGCCATGTATCTGGTGAGGGAGCTGACCAGCATGAGCCTCAACGACATCGGGTTGGTGTTCGGGGGCAAGGACCACACCACCGTGATGCACGCGTACACCCGCATCAACGACGAGATGCAGGAAAAGCAGGAGATCTACAACTACGTGACCGAACTGACCCTGCAGCTCAAGCAGAGGTCGAACGACAAGTAATCGCGCATAGCCATCGATAGCCGTTACAGCCATCCATACCTGTTTCAGACGTTGTCCCATAACGTTTTTCTCAAGGTCGGTAAATTATTTACCGACCTTTTTTACTTTATCCGTGACACGCCGGCATGTGGAGCATTTCATTTCGAGTTATCCACAGGGATATCCACTTTTCGCGGAAAAAACTGTGGAAAACGCGTTGGAAACGCCGCTGGAACCGGTGGGCAAAAAGTGGACTATCCACCGAAAAATGTGGATAACTTTTCGACGGACTTCAGCCTGTGGACAAGTGCCATGTTTGTCCACATGCTGTTCCGAAGTTATCCACAGAATGCGATCATTGATGAGCCGTTGTGGAATATGGGGTACAAGCGGTTATCCACACTATCCACAGGGCTTATTATTACGGATGTAGGATTTTTATTAAGCTAATCATCAAAACCATAAAGCGGGGAATTCCCCACGCTTTCCTCCCGTATGCCGCCCAGCTAGAATGGCATGTGGAACGAACGAAACGAGGAATACCCCATGAAAGTCGAAGTCAATTCCCAAGCCCTTGCCGATGCTGTGGCATGGACCACGCGCGTCATCGACGCCCGTCCAGCAGCGCCGATTCTTGCGGGCATCCGTCTGGAAGCCATTGACGGCACACTCCAGCTTTCCGCCTTCAACTACTCCATCTCCGCACGCCACCACATCGAAGCCGGCATCGACGAAGCCGGAAGCGTGCTGGTTCTGGGCAAACTGCTCGCCGACATCACCAAATCCCTGCCTGCCGCCAAAGCGTATCTCTCCACAAACGGCTCAACCATGACCATCACTTCGGGCAAATCGACCTTCACCATGCAGCTCATGCCGGAAAGCGAATACCCGGATCTGCCTGTGGTTCCGCCAACGCTTGGACAGGCCGACTCCGCCACCTTCGCGCAGGCCGTCAACCAGGCCTCCGTAGCCGTTTCCCGCGAGGAGAACCGTCCTGTCCTCACCGGCATCCGCATCCAATTCCAAGGCGACAAGATCATCATGAGCTCTACGGACCGCTTCCGTCTGGCCCGCTCAAGCTTCTCCTGGAATCCAGCGGATCCGACCATCAGCACCACGGCTTTGGTCCGCGGCTCTCTGCTTCGCGACGTGGCACGCTCCCTGGACGAACATCAGGATGTCGTCATCGATTTCGATGCCGAAAACCCGTCACTGCTTGGTTTCGAGAACGCCGGCCGCGTATCCACGTCACAGCTCATCGACGGTGAATTCCCGGCCGTGGACCGTCTGTATGCCGACGAATACCCGATTCAGGCGGTCATCAGCAAGCAGGCCCTTGTCGATGCCATCAAGCGTGTGTCCCTGGTGGCCGAGCGCAACGCCCCAATCCGCATGATGTTCACCGGCCAGGAGCTGACTTTGGCCGCAGGTGCCGCCGACGAGGCCCAGGCCAAGGAGGTCCTCGACATCGACATGGATGGAGAGGACATCACCGTGGCCTTTAACCCGTCCTACTTGGTAGAAGGCCTGAGCGCCATCAGCGAGCCGTTTGTGCGCATGAAGATGACCACCGCGGTCAAGCCCGTGGAATTCAACGGACAGAAGGAAGCCGACTCCGACGAATCCATGGACTACCGGTATCTGCTGGTACCGATGCGCTTCAACAGCTGAGTCCGTTCCCCGTGGGGTGTCTGCGAAAGTCCACTGCTTTCCGCAGGCACCCCGCCAGACAGCCCACGAAGCCCGATCACAGCAGCCCGCACCCTCCCCTTCTCCAAAATCGAATTCTTTTACCACCATTCCCAAATCCTCCAAAGGTTTTGACGTTTCATGCATATTTCCCGTCTCGCGCTTGACCACTACCGGTCCTGGGAGCATTGCGTAATCGATTTCGAACCGGGAATCAACATTCTTCAGGGATCCAACGGCCTGGGAAAGACCAACATCGTGGAAGCCGTGGAAGTGCTTTCCACCGGATCCAGCCATCGCACGTCATCGTCGCTGCCGCTCATCGAAAAGGGGCACCCCGCCGCCACCATCCGGGCCAATGTGGAGGTCGCGGACGGACAGCGTTCGTACGAAATCACCATTGCCGCGCGCGGAGCCAACAGGGCGCGCGTGGACGGCGGCAAATCGCAGTACATGCGGGACATCATAGGAACGGTGCCATCCGTGTCCTTTACCCCCGAAGACCAGCGTCTGGTGTCGGGAGACCCCGCCACCAGACGGAACTTCCTCAACCAGGCGGCATCGTTGCTGCTCCCCCGCTACATGCAGTCGCTGCAGCAATTCGCGCACATCGCCAAACAACGCGCCGCACTGCTCAAGCAACTTTCGGACGGTTCCGGACTCGACCCCGAATACGGGCGCCAGGCCGTGCTGAGCGGCCTGGAGGTCTGGACCGGGCAATTCATCGAAATCGGCATGCAGGTGACACGGGACCGCAACGAGGTGATAGGACGTCTGCGCGAGCCCTTCTCGCGGATCTACGAGGCACTGGCCGGGGCCGGCGAGACGGCCGACCTGTCATACGAGCCGTCCTTCGACGAAGTGATGCTGTACGACGAGCCCGCGGCGGAGATCAGCCGTCATTTCCAGCGGATATACCCCGGCGAAGTGGCCCGCGGACAGAATCTGATCGGCCCACAGCGGGATGATCTGACCTTGCTGCTCAACGACATGCCTGCCCGCGAATTCGCCTCGAACGGCGAGATGTGGACGATGGCCCTGGCCCTGAAAATGGCACTGTACGAGGTGGTCTCCGCGCAGTGGAGCGCCAAGCCGATCGTGATCCTCGACGATGTGTTCGCCCAGCTCGACGAATCCCGACGCGGACAGATACTCGATTTCGCCGAGCGGCAGGATCAGGTGCTCATCACCGTCGCCGCTGCGAGCGATATCCCCCAAAGCGGGGCGCACGTCATCGACGTAGCCGCATTGCGTCGCACACAATCGCAGGAAATGGACGACGATATGGCCGCGATGGCCGCGTTGCTCGCCGCCGGACGTGGAGGATGCACTCAGGCCGCGCAGACGCGGACGGAGCAATCGCAGGACAAGGGCGGTGATGACTGATGCCGGAACCGCCTATCTGCCAGACCCTGAAGCTCGACCAACGCAAGCTGCCGGCCGAAGTGTTCGAGCATCTCAGCAAACGCGCCGGACTCCTCAAGGAACGTGAGGAGAATTCGCGCAAGGCATGGGAGAGCTTCGGCAAACCCGGCCGCGATCCCGCGACGATGGGGAGCCTTTTCAACATTCTGGCGCAGAACGGCGCTTGGATACCCCATCTGAAAATGGCGCAGATGCGGGACCATTGGGATCAGGTCGTGGGCGAGGCGACCGCGTTGCACTCCTATCCCGCCAGCTTGCGGGACGGCGTGCTGACGATCCGCTGCGACAGTCCGGCATGGACCACCACGTTGTCGTATATGATGCCGGTGCTGACCGACACCATCCGCAAGAATCTCGAGGGACTGACCATCGACAAAGTGAAGGTCACCGGCCCGCAGCAGCAGGGATTCAGCCGTGGGCGTATCTCCAGGAAGCTCCGGTACTGATGGGCGCTTCCACAAGCACCTTTTCATAGGACCTTTTCGTCACGCGTAGGATGGTCGTTCCGGACATTTCGGAGCATAAAACGGCAATATTCCAAGGATAAAGTCTCTCGCCCGCTGTCCCCCTCCATGAGTAGAATACCAAGCAGTGTATGTAAACGCCTAGAAGGGGCCTTTATTTGCGTTCTAGGTGGTAT